>Ga0310038_10004229_pt1 | contig 10248 bp, 10 predicted proteins | sample Sb_taG_6_FD_200461 | JGI IMG/M metagenome (GOLD analysis project Ga0310038, IMG submission 200461) | Peat soil microbial communities from Weissenstadt, Germany - Sb_50d_4_PS metaG (v2) (version 2) | ecosystem: Environmental > Terrestrial > Soil > Wetlands > Peat | place: Germany: Weissenstadt... | reverse complement strand
GACCGCGACCCTCGGCCTCGGCCTCGACCTCGACCTCGACCTCGACCTCGACCTCGACGATCCACCCTCGGCTGCCCCGCCGGCCCTAGTAGGCGCGCCGAGCGTCGAGGATCGAGTCGAGCGGCCGCGTGTTGACCACGTTCGCCGCGGTCGCCCAGCCTCGACGCGCCGTGGCCACCGCGAGCGTCATGTTCCCCAGCCCCGCGACCGAGTGCGCGTCGGTCGAGCAGACGATCTCGACGCCGGCCCGCAACGCGTCGCGGACGTGCTCGCCGCTCAGGTCGAGGCGGAGCGGGAGGCCGTTGACCTCGACCGCCACGCGCTGCTCGAGCGCGACCTCGAAGATCCGCTCGAGGTCGACCGCGTTCTCGGGCCGGCGGTTGATGTAGCGGCCGGTGGGGTGGCTGAGGCACCGGACGTACGGGTTGCGGAGCGCCTCTTCGACGCGCCCGGTCATCTCCGGCGCCGGCATCCGCTGCCCGCCGTGCACGCTGGCCTGAACCCAGTCGAGCTCGGCGAGGACGTCGTCGGGGAGGTCGAGCCGGCCGTCGCCGAGGATGTCGCACTCGATTCCCGACAGCACCCGGAACGGCGCGAGCAGCTCGTTGGCAGCGGCGATCTCCTCGCCCTGCCGGCGGACGTCGTCGGGGGTGAGGCCCCGAACCGCGCCGACCGCCGGCGTGTGATCGCAGATCGCCACGTAGTCGTAGCCGCGGTCGCGCGCGGCGCGGGCCATCTCCTCGACGGTCGCTCTGCCGTCCGACCAGGTCGTGTGGCAGTGCAGGTCCCCGCGGATGTCCGCGAGCTCGAGCAGTGCGGGCGGCTGGCCGGCGAATGGCTGTTCCCGCAGCTCGGGCGGACACCACGGGATCCCGAGCGCCGCGTACAGCGACTCCTCGTCGGGCGCATCCGGGAGCGGCTCGAGCGCGTCGACATAGGCCCGCGAGCCCGTCGCCCGGACCTGCGCGGTCCCGAACCGGTCGGGCTCGGCGGCGACGAGCTCGACCGGAACCCCCTCGACGGTGACCCCCACCGCGTGCCGGTCGCCGCGCTCCAGCAGCGCCACGATCTGCGGCAGCGCGGCGAACCGATCGAGCACCGGCCCGGGCTCGGGCGCGGCGCAGACGACCGCGAGCCGCTCGCACGAGTCGCGCCAGCGGCGGACGTCGCCCGCCGGCTCGCCGCCGACGGCAGCCGCGACCGCGCCGACCAGCTCCTGGGCGCGGTTGAGCAGGAGCCCCTGCCTGGGTCGCGACTGCTCCTCGCGCGCGAGCGCCTCGAGCAGCAGGGCCTCGGTCTTGGCGCCGATCCCCGGGACGTCGCGCAGCCGCCCGGATGCGGCGGCCTCGCGGAGCTCGTCGGCGGTGCGCACGCCGAGCGTGCGCGCCAGCTCGACCGAGCGCTTGGCGCTCAGGCCGAGGTAGCGGCCGAGGCCGACCAGGTCGGGCGACAGCTCGCGCTCGAGCTCGGCGAGCTCGGCGATCTGACCGGTCTGAACGAGCTCGCGCAACCGCGCCTCGATGCCCTGGCCGATCCCGCGCAGCTCGCGGACCCGGTTTCGGCGCACGAGGTCTTCGACCGGAACCGGGGCGCCCCGGATCGTCTCGGCGGCGCGGCGGTAGGCGCGGATCGTGTACGGGTTCGCCTCCACGAGCTCGAGCATCAGCGCGAACGTCTCGAGGCGATCGGCGATCTCGGAGTTCTCCACGGGCAGTAGTTTCCCGGCCGTGAGCAAGGTCCTGATCACCGGCTCGGCGGACGGCCTGGGGCGGCTGGCGGCCCAGCAGCTCGTCGAGGGCGGCCACGACGTCGTCCTGCACGCCCGGGACCGCCGGCGCGCGGACGACGCGATGAAGGCGACGCCGGGCGCCTCGGACGTCCTCGTCGGGGATCTGGCGAGCATCGCCGCGACCCGGGCGTTCGCCGACGCGGCGAACGCGGCCGGTCGGTTCGATGCGGTCATCCACAACGCGGCCGTCGGCTACCGAGGCCCCCGGGTCGAGACCGTCGACGGGCTCGCCCACGTGTTCGCGATCAACGTGCTGGCGCCGTATCTGCTGACGGCGTTGATGACCGGGCCGGATCGTTTCGTGTACCTCACGTCCGGGATGCACCGGGGAGGAGATCCGGACTTGAGCGACCTGCAGTGGACGCGGCGGGGATGGAGCGGCACGCAGGCGTACGCGGATTCCAAGCTGTTCGACGTCGTGCTCGCACTCGCGGTCGCGCGCTGCCGGCCCGGCGTTCTCTCGAACGCGGTCGAGCCCGGATGGGTTCCGACGAAGATGGGCGGGCCGGGCGCTCCCGACGACCTCGAGCTCGGCGCCGACACCCAGGCGTGGCTCGCCACGAGCTCGGACCCCGGCGCCACCGTGACCGCCCGTTGCTTTCACCACCGGCGCGAGGTCGCGCCGGCACCGGTGGCCATGCGCGTCGAGCTCCAGGACGGCCTGCTCGACGCGTGCGCGGGGCTGACCGGGGTCGCGTTCCCGCCCGGCTGATCAGGCCGCGTGCGACGGCGCGGCGCAGACCACGTCGGGCGGGGCGTCGTCGAGCCGGTGCGCCCCGAGCACCGCGATCAGCACCGCCACCGCGCCGGCGGCGCCGCCGAAGGCGAAGGCCGCGGTCGGGCCGGCAGACTGCACGAGCGGGCCGGCGACCGCCGCGCCGAGCGCGGCGCCGGTCAAGCCCGCGGTCTCCACCCACGAGAACGCCTCGGTGTGGGTCCCCGCCGGCGCGAACCGGTCGACCATCGCGTACAGGCTCGCGGCGGTCGGCGCGATCGTCGCGCCGGCCAGCAGGATCACGGCCGCGATCGCGAGCACGCTGCCGGTGGCGAACATCAGTGCTCCGTGGGCGACGGCAAGCGTGGTGAGCAGCAGGATCACTCCGCCCGAGCGCCGCGCGCCGCCGCCCAGCCGCGTCGCGGCGATGCCGCCGAACAGGGACCCGAGGCCCCAGAGCCCGAGCAGCGGCCCGGCGGCGGCCGTGCTGCCGAGCGCCTTCGCGGCCGCGGTGACGCCGACCTCCGTGGCGCCGAACACCGCGCCGGTGGCGATCTCGGTGAGCGCGAGCGTAAGGATCGCCGGCGAGCGCAGCGAGCCGCCGCGACGGCGGGGCGCGTCCGGGTCGGGGCGCCAGGCCCGCGACGCCGGCTGTGCCGCGAACGCGAGCGTCGCCGCGAACATCACGATGCCCGCGGACGCGAGCGCCGCGCCGGTCGACCAGATCGCGCCGACTCCGAGCGCGAGTGGGGGGCCGAGCACGAACGTGACCTCGAGCACCGTCGACTCGAACGCGAACAGCGCCGGCAGCCGGCTCGGGTCGGTGACCATCCCCGGCAGCAGTGTCCGGACGCAGGCCGACAGCGGCGGCGTCGCCATCCCGGCCGCGGCGGCGAGCGCCACCAGCACCGCCGGGGGGGTGCTTGCCGGCGCGAGCCCGGTGGCGACGAGCATGACGGCCGTCACCGTCGCCCCGGCGACGAGCACGGCCGTCTGGCCGCAGCGGTCGACGAGCCGTCCGAGCAGCGGTGCCGCGGCGGCGGCGGCGATCGCGTAGGCGCCGCTGACCGCGCCGGCGACTGCGAACGAACCGGTCAGATGCTGGGCGTTGACGAGCAGCGCGATGCTGAACATCGCGAGGGGCAGGCGCGCGAGGATCGAGCTTCCGAGCAGCGCGCGGGCACCGGAGGCCGAGAGGATCGAGGAGGTTGGGTGCTTGGTCGTCATGCGGCCAATCTAGGCCGAAAGCGGCCCACTGATAAGAGCCAATTCGGTATCGATCCAGTGGACCGGTTTGGGCGTCACCGACCTAAGCCCGGGACTCCGCGCTTCAGAGCAGGTCGCCGATCGCGGCAATACCGCGCGCGATCGCGGTCTCGGTGAGATTCCCGAAGCCGAGCACGAGCTCGGGCGGACCGGCGCGTCCGCTCGGGCGGTAGGAGCTCATGCCGTACAACCCGATCGAGCGGGCGCGCGCCGCCTCGACGATCGCCTGCTCGTCGGCCTCGGGACGGAGGCGAGCGACCGCATGGAAGCCCGCCGCCAGCCCTTGCAGCCCGATGTGGGGCGCCTGCTCGGCGAGCGTGTGGACCAGCGCGTCGCGACGCCCGCCGTACACGTCGCGCATGCGGCGCAGGTGGCGGTCGTAGCGACCTGACTCGATCAGCATCGCCAACGCCAGCTGCTCGAGCGTCGGCGACCCGCGGTCGCTCAGCCGCTTGTCCTCGACCACCGCCTCGAGCAGCCGCGCCGGGCACACGACCCACCCGAGCCGGAGCGCCGGCGCGAGCGACTTGCTGACCGTGCCGATCAGCGCGACCCGTTCGGGAGCCAGTCCCTGCAGCGCGCCGACCGGGTCGCGGTCGTAGCGGAACTCGGCGTCGTAGTCATCCTCGATGATCGTGGCGTCGCGCTCGCCCGCCCACGCGACCAGCGCCTGCCGGCGCTCGGGAGCCAGCGCGGTGCCGGTCGGGAACTGATGGGTGGGCGTGAGGATCACCGCGCGGACGTCGGTCGCGGCGAGCGCGTCGACGTCGATCCCGCGCTCGTCGATCGGGACGGGAACCGCCTCGATCCCGAGGCGGGCGCAGATCTCGAGGTAGTCGTCGTCACCCGGGTCTTCGATCGCCACCCGCCGGATCCCGTCGCCGGCGAGCGAGCGCAGCACGAGGTTGATCCCCTGGCCGAAGCCGACGCAGATCACGATTCGCTCGGCGTCGGCGACCGTCCCCCGGACCCGGCGCAGGTACCCCGCGAGCACCTCGCGCAGCGTCTCGGTCCCGCGCGGATCGCCGTACCCCAGCTCGCTCGGGGTCGCGTTGCGGCAGCTGTCGCGCATCGCCCGGGCCCAGTCGGCGCGCGGGAAGCTCGTGAGGTCGGGGACGCCGGGGCAGAAGTCGACCGCCAGGCGCGTCGAGGGAGCCGGGCCCGTCGGCTCCGGCGTAAGCGGTGGCGACGGCGACCGCGACGGCACGCGCGCGAGCGCGCCTGCCGCAACCCGCGTGGCCGAACCCGTGCGCGACGTGAGGAATCCCTCTGCCTGGAGTTGGCTATAGCAGTCGATCACGAGCCCGCGCGAGATCCCGAGCGCCGCGGCCATCGCGCGGGACGACGGGAGCCGTTCGCCGGCGGCCAGCCTGCCGGAACGAATCGCCTCGCGCAGCTCGCGCTCGAGCTGGACCCGCAGCGGCTCGTGGCGCGTTCGGTCGAGCGTCAGCAGCACGTCCGGGCCCAAACCGGCCCACTCGATCGGCATCGGATCGGATCCTATCGGTAGACCGGTTTTCCTCCTCCGGGCGCTGGTCGCCTATGCTCGCCCGATGGCGGATCCCCGGTGGGCCACGTTCGACTGCTACGGGACGCTCGTCGACTGGAACGCCGGCATCCGCGCCGAGCTCGATCGGTTACTCGGCGCCTCGACTCCAGACGGGCTGCTGACGCGCTACCACGCGATCGAGCCGCGCGTCCAGAGCGAGCACCCGACCTGGAGCTATCGCGACACCATGGCGGCGGTTCTCGCCGAGCTCGCCTCGGAGGCCGGGATGGCGCTTGCCGCGGACGAACGCGACGCGCTCGGCCGGTCGCTCCCCGGGTGGCCGGTGTTCGCCGAGGTGCCGGGCGCGCTGGCCGAGGCGCACGATCGGGGCTGGACGCTGGTGGCGCTGTCCAACACCGACCGCGACCTGATCGAGGCGTCGATGAAGACGATCGGGGTTCCGTTCGAGGGCGCGATCGTGGCTTCGGAGATCGGGTCCTACAAGCCGGCCCCGGGGCACTGGCGGGCGTTCCAGGAGGCCACCGGCGCCGACCCCGGGCGGCACGTGCACGTGGCGCAGAGCCACTACCACGACATCGTGCCCGCGCACGCGCTCGGCATCCCCACGGTGTGGATCAACCGCCTCGGCGAGCGGGGCGAGCCGGCACCGACGCGTGAGCTGCCCGACCTCCGCGGACTCGCCGACGTCCTCGACGGGCTTGTCCCTCGATGAGGGCGTCTCAGACGCTCCGGATCGCGTGCCTCGCGTGCGTCGGCTGGTTGGTCATCGCGGCATCCGCCGAGGGCCGGGCGCCCGCGATCCGTCCGGTGCCCGTACCGGCCGGTGGACGCCAGCTCGACACGTCGCACCCGAGCCGGGTCGTCGGCCGGGGGACTCCGGCCAGCTGCACCTCGGCCGCGGTCGTCGCCGCGGTCCGCGCCGGCGGGATCATCCGCTTCTCGTGCGGGGCCGGGCCGGTCACGATCAGGATGAACGCGACCGCCAAGGTGATGAACACAAGCCGGGAGGTGGTACTCGACGGAGGGGGGCTCGTGACGCTGAGCGGGGAGGGCCGGCGCCGCATCCTGTACATGGACACGTGCGACTCGGATCAGAAGTGGACGACGTCGCACTGCCAGGATCAGGCCACCCCGTCGCTCGTGGTTCAGAACCTGACGTTCACCGACGGGAACTCGACCGGACACGACTTCGACGGTGGCGGCGGCGGCGCGATCTTCGATCGCGGCGGCCGGCTGCGGATCGTCAACTCGGTGTTCATCGGCAACCGGTGCGAGCGCGACGGGCCCGACATCGGCGGCGCCGCGGTCCGCGCGCTGTCGCAGTACCGGAATCTGCCCGTGTACGTGACGGGCAGCCGCTTCACCGGTAACGCGTGCAGCAACGGGGCCGCGCTGAGCAGCATCGGCGTCTCGTGGACCGTGCTGAACAGCCGCTTCACCGGCAACCGCGCGATCGGCAGCGGAGCGAACCCAGCGGCCCGTGGAACCCCGGGCGGCGGCAGCGGTGGCGCGATCTACAACGACGGCGATCTGATGAGGCTCTCGATCGCCGGCTGCGTGTTCACGGACAACCACGCCAACGAGGGTGGCGGCGCGATCTTCTTCGTCAGCGACGACCGCAGCGGCACGATGTCGATCCGCGACAGCACGCTCGAGGACAACCCCAACGACCGGTTCCACACGCCGGGCCTTCCGGGGATCTTCTTCCTTGGAGCGCGGCCGCCGACGATCACCGGCTCGGTCTTGCGCTGACGGCTAGCGCAGATCCATCCTCCGAACCGCCTCGGCTTTGCAGATGGGTTTGTTCGCGCCCGGCGCGATCGTTCGTGCTCGTCACCCCCGGGGGGTTCGAACGCTACTTCGAGGCCCTCATCGACCTGATCTCCGCGACGGGCGGAATCCCGCCCGAGCAGGAGCTCCGCGACCTCGGGATCGCGCACGGCAGCATCCCCGTCTGAAACCTGACTTGCTCGTTTGACCCCTCCCAGATCGGCTGGTTGAATCGCCGCCGGGGCGCCGAGGAACCTGAGGAGGTTGGGATGGGCCGTGAGGTCACAAGCAGGCCGGCGGACCCGGCTGGGCGCCGCCGGCGACGTTTCAGCGCGTCATTGAAGGTGTTGGTGCCAACGGTCGCTGCGCTGGGTGCCGGAGCCGCGGTTGCCGTGGGGCAGATCGGTGGCTCCGACGCAACGATCACCGGGTGCGTCTTGACGAACCCCGGCGAAAGTGAGAGCACTGCGTTGCCGGTCGGAAGCCTGCGCGTGATCGACCCCACCGGCACCATCGCTGGGGACACGAGCTGTGACACCAACGCCGAGACGCAGATCACCTGGAACCAGCAAGGCCCGCAAGGCCAGACCGGTCCGCAGGGACCGCAAGGGCCACAGGGGACACCCGGCGCCACCGGGCCGGCGGGGCCGGCAGGGAGTGTCCAGGTGTCATCAGGCTCCGGAGTGGACATCACCATGTTGCTCGCGCCGACGAACGACTTGGGCAAGCTCACTCCGGTTGGTGAGACGACGATCCAGAACCAGGCCACAAAGACCAAGCAGTTCGAACTGTCGTCGTTCTCGCTTGGCGCGATGAACTCGCTATCGATCGGCAGCGCCGCGACCGGCGCCGGCGCGGGAAAGGTGTCCTTCGAGAAATTCCAGTTCGTCACGCCGCTCGACAAGTACAGCGCGGACCTGTTCCAGGACCTCGCCGCGGGGTCGCACCTGGCCTCGGTCGAGATCGTAGTTCGCAAGCCGGGGGCCAACGGCATGGAAGCGCCGGTGGTCCAGTACATGCTGAAGACCGTCTTCTTCACGGACTTCCACGTGTCCGGAGACGCGAACAGAGCGACCGAGACGATTCAGGGTGAGTTCGGGGCGATCCAGTTCGTCCTGTACGGGCAGAGCAACAACGGCACGACGTCGGTGAGTTCGGCCGGGGGCTGGAGCCAGGTGACCAACAGTCCGGTCACGATCCCGGGCATCGGAACCATTCGCGACGTGAAGAAGCGGCGCAAGTAGCCCACCCGGTCGGGGTGGATCAATCGGTCCGCGCGGGGGCGCTTGGAGTTCCAAGCGCCCCCGCGCCCGTCTGCACGGGGTGGGCTCAGGGGCGGAGCCGGCGAGGCTTGACATGCAGCCGCGGGGCTGCATATAATCATGCAGCCATATGGCTGCGTATTCGGACAGACGGGAGATCGACGAGGTATTCAAGGCGCTCGCTGACCCGAGTCGGCGCCGGCTGCTCGACAGCCTGAACGCTTGCAACGGCCAGACCCTGCGAGAGCTGTGCGCCGACATGGACATGGCCCGCCAATCGGTCAGCAAGCACCTCGGCGTGCTCGAGGCGGCCAGCCTCGTGACCACGCTTTGGAGGGGGCGCGAGAAGCTCCACTACCTCAACGCGGCTCCCATCAACGAAATCTCCGAGCGCTGGATCGATCACTACGACCAACCGCGGGTCCGCGCTCTCGCGGACCTCAAGCAAGCATTGGAGAACCCCACGATGCAAAAGCCCACATTCGTCTACACGACCTATATTCAGACCACGCCGGAGACGCTCTGGCAGGCGCTGACCGATCCGGCGTTCACCAAGCGCTACTGGGACGTGACATTCGAGACCGACTGGACCGTTGGGTCCACGATGGTCTGGGACAACCACGGCACGATCATCGCCGACCCGGGCCAGGTGGTCCTCGAATCAGACCCCTACCGCCGGCTTTCCTACACGTGGCACAACTTCACCCCGGAGCTCGGCGAGGTGATCGGGTTCAGTGAAGAGCTGCTCGCCGACCTGGCGGCCGAGCCTCGGTCCAAGGTGACGTTCGAGATCGAGCCGGCCGGTGACGCGGTGAAGCTGACCGTCGTCCACGACGGCTTCGAGCCCGGGAGCAAGGTTGCGGAGAACGTCGGCAGCGGCTGGCCGGTGGTGATGGCCAAGCTCAAGACCATGCTCGAAACCGGCGCCCCCCTCCGCATCGAGCGCGGCACGAGTCAGTCGCGAATCGTGGTGTCGAGCTCGAGCTGAAGCGGCGAGGGCTCGAGCGGCTCGTCGGTCACCCGCGGCCGGCCGCGCTTGGACCAGTGCGTCCGGACCTCGTGGGCTCGGCAGCTCCGGTAGGTCACCCGCTTGTCGAGCGGCTGGACGGCGAGGCCACCCGGCGCCTGTCCGGTCACGAGCGCGTGAAACCGCCGACCGAGGCGATCCACCTCGACTATGTCCCCGGTCTGGATCCCGTCGAGCCGCATCGAGCCAAGGTTACGAGCGGCCGGGGACGTCGGCGTTCAGGAAGCTGAGCGCCTCGGCGATCGTGCGCGGCGTGTCGGTAACGGTCATATGCCCTCGCTCCGTCTGGAGCGACAGCCGGCAGCCGGGAATCAGCCTGGCGGTCTCGTCGAACAGCTCCGGCTCATAGAAGCGGTCTCGGCCGCCCGCGATCAGGAGCGTCGGGCTCCGCACGGTCGGACAGGCGGCGAGGTCGAACTCGTCCTCGGCCTCGATCGTCGTGGCCATGTCGCTCAGACCCTCTGCTGCGAAAAGCCGGGTGCCGACCGTCCACGCGACTGCGGCTGCGAGGTGGCGGCCCCGCCACGGCGGCACGAGCTCGGCGGCTGCCACCGCCAGCGCCTGGCGCGGCGCGCCCGCTCGCACGCGCGCCGCCACCCGGCGCTGAGCCGCGCGGCCCGTGCGACCCAGCCGGCAGGCGGTGCTGATCAGGACCAGACGACCGACCACGGTCGGATGATCGGCTGCGAGCTGCTGCGCGATGCTGCCGCCCGTCGACAGGCCGAGGACGTCGACGGGTGCGTCGAACGCCTCCCGGAGCGCAGCCGCGTGCTCGCCCGCCAGCGCGCCCATGCTCGATCTGACGGGCAGACCGGGACGCCGATTCAGGTAGAAAACGCGACGGCCGCTCGTCCACGGCTGGAGCGCCTGCTCGTGCATGCGGCGCATGGGCCCCGGCGCGACCCCGGA
>Ga0310038_10004225_pt1 | contig 10251 bp, 11 predicted proteins | sample Sb_taG_6_FD_200461 | JGI IMG/M metagenome (GOLD analysis project Ga0310038, IMG submission 200461) | Peat soil microbial communities from Weissenstadt, Germany - Sb_50d_4_PS metaG (v2) (version 2) | ecosystem: Environmental > Terrestrial > Soil > Wetlands > Peat | place: Germany: Weissenstadt... | reverse complement strand
TTCATCTCGTTCGGCGGCTCGTCGCTGGTGATCACGATGGCGGCGGCCGGTGTGTTGATCAACGTGGCCCGCGAGGGCGAGGCCGCGGGCACCCTGCGGATCGCCGGGCCGGCTCGGGCTCGGACCAAGAACCGCAGCCGAGCCGCAGACGGGACGCACGGCGCGCACGGCGGTCATGGCGGGCATCGAGGCGCCGGCGCTGCGTCGACCCGCCGGCCGGCCGGTGCCGCCCGAGGTCGGTGAGCGCACGGCGCGGCACAGTGGTCGCGGGCGGCGGGACGGGCGGTCACATCGTCCCCTCGCTGCAGATCGCACGCGCTCTCGTGGAGCGCGGGCACCCGGCGCACACCATTGAGCTCTACGGCTCGCGGCGGGGGCAGGAGGCCACTACCTGGCCGGCGCTCGAGTTCTCCTACACGTTGCTGCCCGGACGCGGGCTCCGGCGGAGCATGCGCCCCGCAGCCTGGTGGGCCAATGCGGGGGCGGTGGTGGGGCTCGTGTGGGCCTGCGTTCGCGCCCTGGGCTCCTTCGTGGCCCGGCGGCCGCGGGTGGTCGTCATCGTGGGGGGCTACGCGAGCTTCGCCGCCGGCCTCGCGGCGATCTTGACCAGGGTCCCGCTGGTCTCCGTGAACACCGACGCGGTCCCGGGTGCCGTCAACGGTCTGCTCGGCCGTTTCGCCGCGGCCAACGCCGTGGCCTTCGCCGGGACCGACCTGCCGCGGGCGCACGTCACCGGCACACCGGTCCGCCCCGAGCTCGCCTCGTTGGAGCGGTCGCCGGAGGGCCGGGCGCGTAGCAGGGAGGTGCTCGACCTGCCGACCGACCGTCAGACGGTCGCCGCCGTGGGCGGCTCGCTCGGCGCGCTGCGGATCAACCGGGCGGTGGCGGATCTCGCGCGGGCCTGGGCCGGCTCCGGGGGGCGTGCGGTGTACCACGTCACCGGTCGGCGTGACTACGAGGCGTTCGCACCCTCGGCCGACGGTGCCGCGGACGGGGAAGGGCTCCGCTACCGCGTGGTGCCCTTTGAGGACCGGATGCCCGATCTGTACGCGGCGGCCGACGTGTGTGTGACGCGGGCGGGCGCCATGACGGTGGCCGAGTTGCTGGTGTCGGGGGTGCCGGCGATCCTGGTCCCTCTGCCCGGCGCCCCGCGGGACCACCAGACGCGTAATGCCGAGGCGCTGGTCGGCATAGGGGCGGCCGTGCACGTCCCGGATCTCGAGTGCACCGGGCAGCGGCTCGCCGAGGAGCTCGACGCGCTGTTCGCCGATCCGGAGCGCCTCCGGGCGATGAGCGAGGCTGCCCGCGGGCACGCGCACCCGGACGCGGCGGCCCGCGTCGCCGAGCTGGTCGACGCCCATGCGCGCTGACGCCGACCTCCGGGAGCCGCTGGACCTCGCGGTGTCGCGGCGCATCCACGTGGTCGGCATCGGGGGTGCCGGCATGAGTGCGATCGCGCTGGTGCTGCGGGCGATGGGCCACACCGTCTCGGGCTCGGACCTGAAGGATTCGCCGGTGGCGGAGCGCCTCCGCTCCCACGGCATCTCGGTGGCGGTGGGGCACCGGCCGGAGAACGTGGCCGGCGCCGATGCGCTCACCTACTCGCCGGCGGTGCCGCCGGAGAACCCCGAGCTCGTCGAGGCGCACGCCCGGGGGATCCGGGTCGTCCCCCGCTCCGAGATGCTGGCCGCCATCTGTGCCACGCGGCGCTGCCTCGCCGTGGCGGGGACGCACGGGAAGACGACGACAGCCTCGATGCTGTCGCTGATCCTCGTGGAGGCGGGGCTGCGGCCGTCCTTCGTGATCGGGGCCGACGTCAACGAGATCGGCACCAACGCCGTCTGGGACTCGGGGGAGTGGCTCGTCGTGGAGGCCGACGAGAGCTACGGGACGTTCCAGGCCATCAGCCCCGACCTGGCGGTGCTCACGAACGTCGAGCCGGACCACCTCGACTACTACGGCACCTTCGAGGTCCTGCGCGCCGCTTTCTCCGACTTCCTGGCCGGCGCCGGCGGGGGGGCCGTCGTGTGCTCGGACGACCCCGAGGCGGCGGCCATCGGCCGGGAGCACGGCGCTCTCACCGTCGGGTCCGCCGCGGGGTCGACGTACGCCATCGGTGACCTCGACGTGCAGCGCAGCTCCGTGTCGTTCAGCTTGCGTGGACCCGGGGGAGAGCTGGGGATCCTGCGCATCGGAGTCCCCGGCCTCCACAACGCCCGGAACGCCGCGGTGGCCGCCGTGGCGGCACTCCAGGCCGGCGCGCCCTTCGAGGCGGCGCAGACCGCCCTCGCCCGCTTCGCCGGCGTCACCCGCCGCTTCGAGTTCCGCGGTGAGTCGCGCGGCGTCACCTTCGTGGACGACTACGCCCACCTCCCGACCGAGGTGCGGGCGGCCCTGGCGACGGCGAAGAGCGGCGGCTGGTCGCGCGTGGTGGCGGTGTTCCAGCCGCACCGCTTCTCGCGCACCGCCGCCCTGGCGACGCAATTCGGGACCGCGTTCGGTGACGCCGACGTGCTGGTGGTCACCGACGTCTACAGCGCCGGCGAGCGCCCCGTTCCCGGAGTCTCGGGTCGCCTGGTGGCGGACGCGGTCAGGGCGCAGGACCCGAGACTGCCCGTCACCTACGCGCCGGGCTGGGAGGAGCTGCGCCACGCCGTCGGCCACGTGCTCCAGCCGGGCGACCTCTGCCTCACCCTGGGGGCCGGGGACCTGACGACGCTCCCGGACGACATGCTCGGGTCCCCGCAGTGGTGACGCCGGGCGTCGATCTGCGCGCCCTGGCCGGTGTGCTGGGGGAGCGGGCCTCACTGGAGCGGCCGCTCGGCCCGCTGACGACCTACGGCGTCGGGGGTCCGGCTGCGCTCTACGTCGAGGTCGAGGGACCGGCCGACCTCGAGGCGGTGCGCGTCGCCCTGCGTGAACGGGTCCCGGGGGACGGGTTCCCGATCTTCGTCATCGGGCGGGGTTCCAACCTGCTGGTGTCCGACGCGGGCTTCGACGGGATCGTGCTGCATCTGGGCAGCGCATTCGCCGGGCTCGAGCTGCCCGACGCGAGTGAGGGTCGTGGCGCGTCTCAGGTGGTGCGGGCGGGGGCGGCCCTGGCGCTCCCGGTGCTGGCCCGTCGGGTGGCCGACGCCGGTTGGTCGGGACTGTCGTGGGCCGTCGGCGTGCCGGGATCGGTCGGTGGGGCCGTGCGCATGAACGCCGGGGGCCACGGGTCGGACATCGCTTCGTGCCTCGTCCGCTACCGCTGGGTCGACCTCGTCACCGACGGCGGGGGGACCGACGACGTCACCCGCCTGGCGTACGGCTACCGGTCCTCGTCGGTGACCCCCACGCAGCTGGTCCTCGAGGCGGACATCGGGGTCACGCCGGGATCGGTGGAGGCGGAGCAGGAGGCGGTGGCCGCCATCGTGAGATGGCGGCGGGAGCACCAGCCGGGTGGCTCCAACGCGGGCTCCGTGTTCACCAACCCCGAGGGCGACTCGGCGGGGAGGCTGATCGAGTCGGCGGGGCTGAAGGGGTTCCGGCTCGGGACGGCGCACGTGTCGGAGAAGCACGCCAATTTCATCCAGGCGGACAAGGGTGGCCGCGCCGACGACATCCACGCACTCATGGAGCATGTGCGCGGCGTGGTCGCCGAGCGGTGCGGGGTGACGCTGCGCACAGAGGTCCGCCTCCTCGGTTTCGGTGACGGGAAGACTGGTGCGGTGCACGGAGCGCGGCGATGACGCCGGACGGTACGGAGCCGGGGAAGGGCCGGCGTCGGGGTCGCAGCGCCAACCAACGCGGCAGCCACAATGCCGGGCGAGGCGGCAGCCGGATGGACCCGCGCATCTCGGCTCGCCGAACCGCCGTCATGAAGGAGCAGGGGCGGCGCCGGTTGCGTGTGATCGTCATCGCCCTCGTGGGAACGGGCTGCCTCGTCGGCGCCTGGTTCCTCATCCATTCACCGCTCTTCTCCGCCCGATCCGTGACGGTGACGGGGAACGTCCACGAGACCGCCGCGCAGGTGGAGGCCCAGGCGGGGTTGGCCGGTCACCCGCCGCTGCTCGATGTGCACACGGGTGCGGCGGTGTCCGCGATCGAGGAGCTGCCCTGGGTGCGCTCGGCCACGGTGCACGTCTCGTGGCCCGACGGCGTGCACATCGAGGTGACGGAGGAGACGCCGCGCCTCGTCGTGAATGAGCCCGGCGGCCGCTGGGAGTCCCTGAGCGCGGACGGCCGGGTGCTGAGCGTGTCGACCGCTCGGCCGCCCGGGCTGATCCTCCTCACCGTGCCGCAGGCCCCGGGGGCCCCGGGGAGCGTGGTCTCGGCCAGGGACGAGCCGGGGCTCCGCGTCGCGTCGTCCCTACCCGCCTCCTTCGTCGCCCAGGTGACGGCGGTCACGGTGGAGCCGGCGGGCTGGGTCCAGCTGGCCTTGACGACCCCGATCGTGGTCGACATCGGCTCGGCCGCCGAGCTCACGGCCAAGTACGAGGACGTTTCGTCGATTTTGGCGGGTGCGTCCCTGCACAACGGCGATGTCATCGATGTGAGCGTCCCGGACGCGCCGACGGTGTCAGCCGGGTGACGTAGGATGCTTGACCGGCCTGAACACCCCCCGTATGGTGGGGTCACGTTGCCGGACTGTGAACATCAACCTTCCCCAAAGGTTCAGGGATGGCTGATAGGACGCACGCACCCGGTGACGGCTGGCGGACCGTACCAGCGAGCGAATGGTCGGCGATCGACCCGAAGACGAGGGAGTTCATGACGACCGTGCCTTCCCAGGGCAACTACCTGGCAGTGATCAAGGTGGTCGGGGTCGGCGGCGGCGGCGTGAATGCCGTCAACCGGATGATCGACTCGGGCCTCCGCAACGTCGAGTTCATCGCGGCCAACACCGATGCGCAGGCGCTGCTCATGAGCGATGCCGACCTGAAGCTGGACATCGGGCGCCAGCTCACCCGCGGTCTCGGCGCCGGCAGCGACCCCGAGATCGGCCGGCTGGCGGCCGAGGAGCACCGGCCCGAGATTGAGGAGGCGCTGCAGGGCGCCGACATGGTCTTCATCACGGCCGGCAAGGGGGGCGGCACCGGGACCGGCGCCGCGCCGGTCTTCGCCGAGATCTCCAAGGGCCTGGGTGCGCTGACCATCGGCGTGGTGACCCGCCCCTTCACCTTCGAGGGGCGGCGCCGTGCCATGCAGGCCGAGAAGGGGATCCAGATCCTCAAGGAGAAGGTCGACACCCTCATCGTCATCCCGAACGACCGCTTGCTCACCGTGTCCAACGACAAGACCAGCATGGTCAACGCGTTCAAAATGGCAGACGAGGTCCTCCTGCAGGGTGTGCGCGGCATCACCGACCTCATCACGGTGCCCGGGCTGATCAACACCGACTTCGCCGACGTGAAGATGGTCATGACGAACGCCGGCACGGCGATCATGGGCATCGGCTCGTCCATCGGCGAGGGGCGGGCGGCCAACGCGGCGCGGGCGGCGATCACGTCACCGCTGCTCGAGGCGTCCATCGAAGGGGCCCGCGGCCTGGTCCTCAACATCGCCGGTGGCTCGGACCTCGGGCTCTTCGAGGTCAACGAGGCGGCTGAGATCATCCACGCCGTCGCGCACCCCGACGCCAACATCATCTTCGGCGCCGTGATCGACGACAACATGGGCGACGAGGTGCGCGTGACTGTGATCGCCGCCGGGTTCGAGCGCTGGGATGACGGCGCAGGGTCCTCGAAGTCGGCGGACCTGACCTCGTCGATCTTCGCCACGCCCGAGCCGGTGGACATCTTCGCCGACGCCACGGGGTCCGAGGACGAACTCGACCTGGGTGACGACGATTTCGACGTCCCCTCCTTCCTCCGCTAGCGACGAGGTCGCACAGCGGCTGACTGCCGTCCGGTTGCGCATCGAGCGCGCCGGAGGCGACCCCTCCAAGGTGCGGGTGGTCGCGGTCACCAAGGGGTTCGGGATCGATGCGGTGCGCGCGGCGCTGGACGCCGGCCTGCGCGACGTGGGTGAGAATTACGCCGCTGAGCTCGTGGCGAAGGCATCGGGCGTGGTGCCCCACGGCGTCGTGTGGCACTTCCTCGGGGCGGTGCAGCGCAACAAGGTGGCGCAGCTGGCGCCGATCGTCGGAGTGTGGCAGAGCGTCGCCCGGGAGGCCGAGGGCGCCCGGATCGCCCGCTTCGCGCCCGGAGCCAGGGTCCTCGTGGAGGTCGAGACCACCGGCCTACCGGGCCGCAACGGCTGTCCGCCGCCGCAGGTGGGCGACCTGGTGGTCCTGTTGCGTGATCTGGGGCTCGACGTGAGGGGCCTCATGACGGTGGCGGCACCGGGCGCGGCCGCCGCGCGGGCGGCCTTCGAATCGGTGGGGCGGCTGGCCGACCAACTGGGACTGGAGGAGCGCTCGATGGGCATGACCGACGACCTGGAGGCCGCGGTGGCGGCGGGGACGACCATGGTCCGTGTCGGCCGTGCCCTGTTCGGCGACCGGGCTCCGCGCAACGCGGGGTGAGGCGGAGCCTGAGGGTGAGGCGGAACCTCTGGTGGAACCCGATGTCAGGCTCATGAGGAGCCTGACGGCGCGGAGACCGCCCGGCACAGGCACGGGAGGCCCGCCAGGCTTGCCGAGCAGGCACTACGCTGTCACTGGACAGGAGAAGGCATGTCACCCTCGTTCATGAAGAAGACCATGGTGTATCTCGGCCTGCTCGACGACGAGTACGACGAGTACGACGACCTGGAGGACCGGGCGCCGCGTGGGTTCTCGGCCGCCACGCGGGTCGAGCCCCGCACCCAGGACTACGAGCAGCCGGAGGAGTCCCAGTACAGCGGTGGCATGACCAGGGTCCGGACCATTCCCCGGGAGTCGGCCGTTCCCAGCCCCAGCCAGCCGAGGCCGGCGCCGGGTAACGCGGCACCGCGGACTTCGTCGGTGCGGGCCGTGCCGGTCGATACCTCCATCAGCCCGTCGGGGTCCGCGCCATCGTCGGCCCGCGTGCACGTCGTGGCGCCGTCACGCTTCGGCGACGCCAAGGAGATCGCGGACCGCCTCAAGGACAACCGGCCGGTGATCGTGAACCTCCAGATGGCCGATCGCGACCTGCAGCGGCGGATGATCGACTTTTGTAGCGGTGTGACCTACGCCCTCAGCGGCGAGATGGAGAAGGTAGCCGACCAGGTGTTCCTGCTGGCGCCGACGAACGTCAAGGTCTCCGACGAGGAGCGTCAGCGCCTGGTAGAGCGCGGCTTCGGTCGCGATTAGACCCAGTACCCTCGCGGGCTGGTGAACATCTTCCATATTCTCGCGTGGCTGATCGAGGCCTACATCTGGTTGATCATGTTCCCGTACGCGATCCTGAGCTGGTTCCGGATCCGGCCGGACACGACGCTGTCCCGGATCCAGTACTTCCTGTACCAGGCGACGGAGCCCGTCCTACGCCCGGTGCGGCGGATCATCCGCCCGATGGCCGGGCTGGACTTCTCTTTCCTGGTGGTCATCCTGGTTGCGCAGATCGTGCTGATTCCGGTGCTGAGGGCCTGAGAACCATGTCTGGAATCACAGGAGGGGATTGTTAGACTTCGCCGTCATGGACAATTCCCAAACTCCCGCATCGATTCTCGACACGCTTCGCACCGTGGAGTTCCGCCTCGGTCTCAAGGGCTACAACGTCGATGAGGTCGATGAGTACCTGGACAAGGCGGCCCAGGAAGCGGAGGGGCTCCAAGAGCACGTCCGGCAGCTGAACGAGCGACTGCGGCAGGCGAGTGAGCGGATCGCCCAACTTGAGCGCGACAAGCGTGCCGCCCCGGCAGTGGCCGCCGCCGAGGGGGGTGTGGCCGCCGCCGCCGCGGCGGACACGGCGCTCTCCGACGAGACGCTGCAGCGCACGCTCCTGCTCGCGCAGAAGTTCGTCGACCAGACGAAGCGGGAGAGCGAGGCCGAAGCGGCGGCGGTCGTCGCGCAGGCCGAGGAGACGGCGAGGGCGGCCATCGCCGCCGCCGAGGCGACGGCGGCGCAGCTGCAGGCTGAGACGCATCTGAAGCTGCGCGACGAGGTGACCCGGCTGGAGTCCACCCGGACCGAGCTGGCGGCCGACGTGGAGAGCATGGCCCGGCACCTCGAGTCGGAGCGCAACCGCCTCCGGGGCGCCCTCTCCGAGATCCTCAGGTGGGTGGACGAGAACGTGCAGCCTGCCAACTCCCTCATGGGCGTCAAGCCCAAGCCGGCCCCGGCCGAGAAGGCGGGGGGCGATCTGTCGTCGGCCGGCCCCCCCGCGGCAGACGATGGTGCGCCGACCCTGAACCTCGAGAGCGCCTCCGGCGCCGCCGTGTCGGGGGCGCCCCGCCCGGTCTGAACATCTCCGGTTCGGGGGCGAAGGCGGTATTGCCCCCGACCGTGCTCTCCGGTATCGTCACCCGCTCCCCGGACGAGGTCGTCGTCAGGGACGGCGGCCACATCGCGTGGTCCGAAGGAGGGAACGATGACCCCAGCGAGTAAGGGCACCCAGGTCAAGCGGGTGCCCGGGTCGGGTTCGGCCTCCACCGCCTCGTCACGGGCTGGGAACAAAACCACGTCCGCCAAGGTTGCTGCAACAGCCAAGAAGGGTCCCTCTCCCTCGAAGAAGAAGGCAGTTCCCGTTGTGAAGAAGTCAACCACGGCCACCAAGAAGGCCACACCCTCCGCCAAGAAGACGGCGCCGGCAGCCCCGAGGAAGGCGGCCGCCCAGGCGGCCAAGAAGGCGGCACCGGCCAAGAAGGCCGCGACGGCCCCCAAGAAGACGGCGCCGGCGGCCAAGAAGGCGGCGCCGGCAGCCAAGAAGGCGCCACCGGCGAAGAAGGGTGCTGCGCCGGTCAAGAAGTCGACGGAGAAGGCGGTCGCCAAGAAGGTTGCACCGGCCTCGGGCGCGGCTGCGTCGCCGCCGGCCCGGACGACCTTCACGCCGAAGCCCAAGCCGCCACCGCCCGTCCGGCCGAAGACGGGCCCCTACGCCAAGGATGTGAAGTTCCTCGAGGAAGTTCGGGACCTGCTCCTGGCCGACCGGGCGATCTACCAGGAGCAGGCCACGTCGCTGCGGGCGGAGGCGGACTCCCTCGCCCTGGAGCGTGAGCCCGGCGACGTGCAATTCGACGAGGAGTCCGGTGAGGGTGGCACCGTCACGGTCGACCGTGAGCGGAATCTCGCGCTCTCGGGCCAGGCAGTCCTGGCCGTCGAGGAGATCGACGACGCCCTGAAGAGGATCACCGACAAGACGTACGGGTACTGCGAGCGTTGCTTCCAGCCCATTCCCAAGCCGCGCCTGCGGGCGCTGCCCTACGCCCGTCTGTGCGTGGCTTGCAAGAGCGGAGGTTTGTCGCGGCGCTGACCCGCCCGCGGGTGCTGGCGTTTGCCATAGCCGCCCTCGTTGTGGTGGCGGACCGGGTGACCACGTCGCTCGCCCTCGATCATCTCCATGACGTTCGCCATCTCTGGGGGCCGGTAGGCCTCGCCATGACTTTCAACTCGGGTTTCGCATTCAGCCTGTTCAGCGGGAAAGCGGTCGCCGTCACGGTGCTCCTCTGCATCGGTGTCGTGGTGCTCGCCTTCGTCGTGGCCCAGGTCCGTACGGTGCCACTGGCCATCGGCGCCGGGCTGGTGCTCGGGGGTGCCGTCGGGAACCTGAGCGAGCGGATCGTCGGCGGACACGGCGGGCAGGTGCCCGACTTCATCACGATGGACTACTGGCCCACGTTCAACTTTGCGGACGCGTGCGTGACGGTGGGTGTGGTCATTGTGATCGCGGCGCTCGTTTTCGGGGGCCGGGCCGAGCTGCAGCAGGGGAGTGCGGGGTGAGGGACCGGCGAGACCCCGAGCCGCCTTCTCCCTTGGTGGTGGAGGAGACGATCACGACGGAGGTGCCGGCCCTGATGGCGGGCCTCCGGGTGGATCGGGGAGTGGCCATGGTGGCCAACGTCTCGCGGAGCGTGGCTGCGGAGCTGGTCGAGGCCGGCCGGGTGCTCGTCGACGGCTCGCCCGTCGGGGTCGGGCGCCTTCTTCTGCGTGAGGGAACCACGCTCACGGTGCTGTTGCCCGAAGCGGGCGAGACAGGGGTGGCGGCCGAGCCTGACGTCCGCTTCGAGGTCGTCTATGCGGACGCAGAGGTGGTCGTGGTGGACAAGCCGGCGGGGCTCGTCGTGCACCCGGGAGCCGGTCACCACGAGGGCACGCTGGTCGGTGGACTACTTGCCCGCTTCCCGGACCTGGCCGAACTCGTCTCA
>Ga0310038_10004224_pt1 | contig 10251 bp, 8 predicted proteins | sample Sb_taG_6_FD_200461 | JGI IMG/M metagenome (GOLD analysis project Ga0310038, IMG submission 200461) | Peat soil microbial communities from Weissenstadt, Germany - Sb_50d_4_PS metaG (v2) (version 2) | ecosystem: Environmental > Terrestrial > Soil > Wetlands > Peat | place: Germany: Weissenstadt... | reverse complement strand
CATCATCACCGGGGCAAGGCATGACGGTGACCGTGCGCATCCCGATGAGCACGTTGACGCTGGACCAGGACCAGGACCAGGACGAGGACGAGGCCCAGGTCGCGGCCGGCGAGTCACCCGGATCCGCGGCCTGAGTCCGGTCCGATGCGGCGCCCGCGATTCACACCGGGCCCACAGCCGACCTTCATGGAGCCCGGAGCCGGGACGGCCATCATGCGTGACATGACAGCGCTGGCGCCCTTCGAGGCCGACGTGGACCCCCGCTCGGTCCCCGTGGACGTCGAGATCATCGTGCCCGTGTACAACGAGGCGGCGCAACTGGCGAAGAGGATCACGGCGCTGCGCACTTTCCTCGACGAGTCGTTTCCCTTCCGGGCGCTCGTCACGATCGTGGACAACGCGAGCACCGACGACACCTACCGCGTGGCGAGCCAGCTCGCATCCAGCGTGGCCGGTGTGGCAGCCATCCACCTGGCGCGCAAGGGACGCGGGTACGCCCTGCGCTCGGCGTGGTCAACCAGCGAGGCCCCCGTAGTGGCCTACATGGACGTCGACCTCTCTACCTCGCTCCCGGCGCTCCTCCCACTGGTGGCTCCGTTGCTCTCGGGTCACCGGGACGTGGCGATCGGGTCGCGCCTCGCACGCGGGGCGCACGTGGTACGCGGGCCGAAGCGCGAACTGATATCGAGGGCTTACAACCTGCTCCTCAAGCTCACCCTGCGGGGCCGGTTCAGCGACGCCCAGTGCGGCTTCAAGGCGCTGCGGCGCGACGCGGCGGAACGGCTGCTTCCGCTCGTCGAGGACAACGAGTGGTTCTTCGACACCGAGTTGCTGGTCACCGCCGAGCGGTTGGGCCTGCGGATCGGTGAAGTCCCGGTGGACTGGGTCGACGATCCCGACTCGCGGGTGGACATCGTGTCGACCGCCGCCGACGATCTGCGCGGCGTGTGGCGAATGCTGGTCCGGCGTCCCAAAGGCTTGCGACGGGTCCGCTCCAACGAGGTGACGGCCGATCAGCTCCTGCGCTTCGCCGGCGTGGGCGTCGTGTCCACGATCGGATACATTTTCCTCTTCATCGCCTGGCGCCCGCTCATCGGCGCTTACGGCGCCAACGCCGTCGCCATGGCGATCGCCACCCTGTTCAACACGGCGGTGCACCGCGAGCTGTCCAGCACCACCGACGGCCAGACCCGGCGCGGTCGACTCTTCGCCGTCGCCGGCGGGGCGTACGCCGTGAGCCTGGCCTTCACGACACTGGGCCTCCTCGCCGCCCAATGGATGGCTCCGGGCGCCCTGCTCCCCGAGCTCGTCGCGATCACCGTGGCCAACGTGGTCGCTGCTGTCTTCCGGTTCGCCGTGCTGCGGGCCTGGATCTTCCGCCCGAGCGGACGCCCGGGCGCCGACCCGACGGAGGTGTCACGATGACGGACCTCACGCCCGCCCCCGACGCCCCCGTCGGGTTGCTCGACCCGCCGGCGCAACTCGACGCCGTCCGCACGGACGCCCTCGAAACCGGCGCGCCCGCCGGATCCGAGTGGCCCCCCGGCCCGCGGCGCGGGCACGTCGCGCGCTTCGTGCGCGGCAAGGAGAGCGATGCGCCCTGGGTGCGGCCCGCACTGATCGCGCTGCTCGCAGCCACCGCCGTCCTCTACCTGTGGGACCTGGGGGCGAGCGGGTGGGCGAACTCCTTCTACTCGGCGGCGGTGCAGGCCGGCACCAAGAGCTGGAAGGCCTTCTTCTTCGGGTCCTCGGACTCGTCGAACTTCATCACCGTCGACAAGCCGCCCGCCTTCCTGTGGCCGATGGAGGTCTCCGCCCGGATCTTCGGGCTCAACTCGTGGAGCGTCCTCGCGCCGCAGGCCTTGGAGGGCGTGGCCACCGTCGGCCTGGTCTACCTGTCCGTGCGGCGCTGGTTCAGCGCGCAGGCGGCGCTCCTCGGCGCTGCCGTGGTGGCGCTCACGCCGGTGGCGGCCATGATGTTCCGCTACAACAACCCCGACGCCATGCTGGCGCTGCTGCTGACCGGCGCCCTCTACGCCACCATCCGCGGCCTGGAGCGGGCGCAGACCAAGTGGCTCGTCCTCGCGGGGACGCTCGTGGGCTTCGGCTTCATCACCAAGATGATGCAGGCGTTCCTCATCATCCCCGTCATGGCGGTGGTCTACCTGCTCGCCGCGCCCACCGGATGGTGGCGACGAGTGTGGCAGGTCGCCGTCATGGGCGTCTCCGTGCTCGTCGCGGCGGGCTGGTGGGTGGCCGCCGTCGCGCTGACGCCCGCCGCCGACCGTCCCTACGTGGGCGGTTCGCAGAACAACAGCATCCTGAACCTGATCTTCGGCTACAACGGCTTCGGCCGGCTCACCGGAAACGAGAGCGGCAGCGTGGGCGGGGGTCGGGTCGCCGGGAGCATGTGGGGGCCCTCCGGGTTGACCCGGCTCTTCAACAGCGAGTTCGGGAACATGATGTCGTGGCTACTGCCCGGCGCGCTGCTCATGGGCGCGGTCCTGATCGGCATCACCATCCGGGCCCGCCGGACCGACCGCGAGCGTGCCGCGCTGCTCCTGTGGGGCGGCTCACTCGTGTGTACCGGCCTCGTCATCAGCCTGGCGCAGGGCATCATCCACCCCTACTACACGGTCGCCCTGGCGGCGCCGCTCGGTGGTCTCGTCGGGATCGCCACCATGGGCCTGTGGCAGCGCCGCGAGAGCTGGGCCGGAAGGATCGGTCTCGCCGCCGGTCTCGCCGCCACGGTGGTCTGGAGCTACTTGCTCCTGGGACGCACGGCGGACTGGTTCCCGGCCCTGCGGCCCTTCGTCGCGGTGGTCGGATCGCTCGGTGTCGTCGCCATCCTCGCCCTCCCCCTGCTCCGATCCGTGCCGAAGCTGGCGATCGGCCTCGTCGCGGCGCTCGGCCTCGGGGCCGCCCTCGCCGCACCTCTCTTTTCGACGGTCGCCACGGCGGCCACCCCGCACAACGGGGCCATCCCGTCGGTCACCCCGACCTCGGCCGGCGGCCAGGGTGGTCCCGGGGGCGGGTTCCCCGGCGGCGGTCCGGGTGGTGGGTTCCGGCGTGCCTTCGGTGGCGGCTTCCCCGGTGGCGGCTTCCCCGGCGGCGGCTTCCCCGGCACCAGCACCGGCACCGGCGGATTCCCCGGCGGCAGATTCCCCGGCGGCGGATTCCCCGGCGGCGGATTCCCCGGCGGCGCGGCACCCTCGTTCGGTGGCGGCGCCGGAGCCCGCCGTGCCTTCGGCGGGGGTGCCGGCGGTGGGTTCCTGAGCTCGAGCCGGTCCAACCCCGCGCTGAACAAGCTGCTCCAGGCGGACGCCGGCCGCTTCACGTGGGCCGCCGCCACGGTGAACTCGAACAACGCCGCTGGCTACCAGCTCGGGAGCGGCGAGCCGGTGATGGCCATCGGCGGGTTCAACGGGACCGACCCGGCGCCGACGCTGGCGCAGTTCGAGAAGCACGTGTCGGAGGGAAAGATCCACTACTTCATTTCCGGCTCGGGCGGCTTCGGCGGCGGTGGTGGGCCCGGCGGAGGTAGTACCAGCGACGACGCCTCGCAGATCACGTCGTGGGTCGAGTCGCACTACACCGCCGAGACCGTCGGCGGGGTGACCGTCTACGACCTCTCGTCCTGAGCGGCGCCCGGGCGCGTCACCTCACAGCAGCTCGAGGTAGCGCTCCAGGGTCGCGGCGTCGAAGGCGACGAATCGGATCAGGGTGACGTCGGTGTCCGCCGCGCGGACGGTTGTCACGGCGACCTCGGCGGCCTGCCCCGGCGGATAGCCGAACACACCGGTCGAGATGGCGGGGAAGGCGACGGAGCGGGCGCCCACCTCGTCGGCGACGGCCAGAGCGCTGCGGTAGCACGAGGCGAGCGTCTCCGGCTCGCCCGCGGCACCACCATCCCAGACTGGGCCCACGGTGTGGATGATGAAGCGCGCCGGCAGGCGGAACCCGTCGGTCACCACGGCCTGGCCCGGCGGGCAGCCGCCGATGGCCCGGCAGGCGGCCTGCAGTTTCTCGGCGCCTGCAGCGCGGTGGATGGCGCCGTCGACCCCGCCGCCACCGCGCAGGTGCCGGTTGGCGGCGTTGACGACCGCGTCGACCGGTTCGGCTGTGATGTCGCCCAGGGCGGCCTCGAGCCGCGGGGGCACGCGACCTACCCCGAGGTGGTGGTGGTCGTGGTCGCGCCCGAGGTGGAGGCCGGCACCAGCTTCAGCAGCGACACTGACGTCTTGGGCGCTGACTCGCTGGTCTTCTCGCCCCAGTTGGAGAAGACGACGGTGCCGTGGATGGCTGAGGAGCCGCCCGTGCCGCCCGGGTTGGTGACCTCCTCGAGCGGATCCGCCGTGCCGCTGGCCGGGAGATAGATGATCACGGGCACCTTGCTGGCGGTGGCGGTGGTCACGTAGCCGCGCACGGCGACCGCACGCTTGCCCTGCACGGTGGTGGCGGTGCCGTAGCTGTAGGGGCCGCTCATCTGCAGCTCGGTGCTCACCTGCGAGTTCAGGAGCCCGCTGACGAGCTCGCCGAGGGAGCTGTTCGACGTCGGGAAGGACAGCCAGACGCCGGCGTACTTGCGGGACTCGGCGTTGGTCAGGCCGATGACGTGGCTGAGCGCGGTTGCGTTGCCCTTCACGTATCCAGTCGACCCGACCACCATGGCGGTGACGTGCTCCGAGGCCGACCCCTTCTTCGACACCGTGAGGGTCTGCTCACCCGAGGTGGCACCGGTATCGCCGTCCACCTGAATGGTGACGCCGCTCTGCTTGGCCGAGGAGGCGAAGTGCACGCCTTGGGCGCCGGCTGCGTTGATGGCGGACAGGTACTTGCTCTGGGCGCTCGGGGTGGTCGCGGCGCCCGCCATGGGGGGGAGCGCGGCCAGGGCGGTCAGGGCGGTGATGCCCGCGACGGCGGCCGCGGCGCTGCGTACGTGAATGGGGCGCATGGAGCGCATGGAGTGCATGACCTTCACTCTCTGGGGTCGCCGGCCCGGAGGCGCGGGCGCCCGCTGGGGTCGGGTGTGACGGGACGGGGATATTTTCGCACGCCCCGGGCCGGAAACGGCGTCGGGGCGTGCCGCCGCAGGTCAGGCGCTGCTTATCGGACCGATGGAGATCGTGGCCCGCGGCGCCTCCGGCCGCACGATCTCGCCCCACTTGGAATAGGTGATGTGCTCGGCGGAGGTGGGCTTCCCCTTGGCGTTCAGCGAGTCCTCCTCCACCGGGACGTGGGTCCCCTGGGCGCGGACGTAGAGCACGACGTGGAGCGTCGTCTTGCTGCCGAAGGTCTGCGTGCCCTCGATGGCCTCGACCGCGGAGCCGTCGATGGTGCGGGGGCTCCCGACCGAGAGCGGGCCCTTGAGTGCCAGCTCCTTCGCGAGGTCCTGCGAACGGACGCCCGCGACGACCTGGGAGAACGCGGTGTCGTCGGTCGCGAACTCAATCCACTGGCCCGCGGCGACGGTCGCCTGGGCCGCGCTCATGCCGGCCAGGTTCTCGAGCCCACCCACGTTGCCCTTCACATAGGTGATGCCACCGATCACGTCGATCGTGGCGTTGTCGGTGGGGGACCCCTTCCCGGTGAGGACCGTCTGGGTACCCGACGCCGGGCCGGCGTCGCCGCTCTCGAGGAGGGTCACCTTCGACTGGATCGACGACGAGGCGTAGTGGACCGACCACGAGCGGGTGGTGGCGATGGCCTCCCGGTAGAGCGTCGACACGCTCGGCGTGGGGGCCGACGCCGCAGCGGCGGGCGTCTGGACGGTGCCGGCCAGGGTGCCGGCCAGGAGGGTGCCGGCCAGGAGGGTGCCGGCCAGGAGGGTGCCGGCCAGGAGGGTACCGGCCAGCACCGTGCCGGTCACCTGCCTTCTCTCGAGCACCGCAGCTCTCCCTTTCTTCCCGCTTCCCGCCGGCGGACCTGTCAGCTTCGCACGCGACCGGCTCGCTGCTCCGTCACTCCCGGCCTCTCCGTCTCGGAGACCCGGGGCGGGTGAGCGACCGTTCTCCGGCGGCCTCCCCGCCCCCGTCGGAGGATCCACGGACTACGAACACACGTTCGTTATGATGCGAACAGGCAGCGCCGGCGGGGCCGTCACACCCCCGCCGTAGGGTCACCGAAAGACACCGGTCGAGGCCGGCACAAGTCGCAGAGCACACACGAAGGAGAGACAGATGGCCGAATCAGAACGGGAGAAGGCGTTGGACGCCGCGCTGGGCCAGATCGAGAAGCAATTCGGCAAGGGCTCGGTCATGCGCATGGGCGACAACCTCTCAATGAACATCGAGTCCATCCCCACCGGCGCGCTCTCCCTCGACCTCGCGCTGGGCATCGGCGGGCTCCCCCGGGGCCGCATCGTCGAGATCTACGGGCCCGAGTCGTCGGGCAAGTCGACCTTGGCGATGCACGCGGTGGCCGAGGCACAGCGCAACGGCGGCATCTGCGCCTACGTCGACGCCGAGCACGCCATGGACCCGGTCTACGCGCGGGCCATCGGGGTCAACGTCGACGACCTTCTCATCTCGCAGCCTGACACCGGCGAGCAGGCACTCGAGATCGCCGACATGCTCATCCGCTCCGGGGCGCTCGACGTCCTGGTCATCGACTCGGTGGCGGCCCTGACGCCGCGGGCCGAGATCGAGGGCGAAATGGGGGACACCCACGTCGGCCTCCAGGCGCGCCTCATGTCCCAGGCCCTGCGCAAGCTGACGGGCACGCTGTCGAAGTCCAGCACCATCGCCATCTTCATCAACCAGCTGCGCGAGAAGATCGGCGTGATGTACGGGTCACCCGAGGTGACCCCCGGTGGCCGCGCGCTGAAGTTCTATTCCTCCATCCGGCTGGACATCCGCCGGATCGAGTCGATCAAGGACGGGGCCGACGTGGTCGGCAACCGGACCAGGGTCAAGGTCGTCAAGAACAAGTGCTCGTCGCCGTTCAAGCAGGCCGAGTTCGACATCATGTACGGCAAGGGGATCAGCCGCGAGGGGTCGATCCTCGACGTCGCGGTCGAGCTCGGGTTCGTCAAGAAGTCGGGTGCCTGGTTCACCTACGAAGGGGAGCAGCTCGGACAGGGCCGCGAGAACGTCAAGACGTTCCTCTCGGAGAACCCGCAGCTGATGGCGGAGATAAACGACCGGGTGCGCGAGTGCCTGGCCCCCAAGGACCCCGAGGACGCCCTCTCCACCGAGATCGCCGTCGACCCCGACGATCTGCCGATCACGCTCGACTCCTAGCTGCACCCCCGCCCCTCACGGCGCCGAAGCCTCCGGGCCGTCTCCGCCACTCCCGCGGGTGACCGGTCCGGAACGCTTTGCGTTCGGGACCGGGAGGGTGCGAGAGCAGCGGCCACAATGGTGTGATGCCGGCCAAAGAATGGAAAGAGCGGGCCTACCGCGCCTTCGATCGCTTCGTCCCCACGATTCCCTTCCGTTACCTGCCGCCCAAGCAGTCGGTGCGCATGGCGTTCAACGTGATCCTCGACCGCGAGCCCGACCCCGAGGGTGGCCCCGACTACACCCGCAGGCTGGCCGGGGGGCAGCTGACCCGGCGGGGCGTGGCCGAGGCCCTGGCCCACTCGGAGGAGTTCCGCCGCCGCGTGCCGATCCGTGACGTACTGCTGTCCATGCACGTGAGCCGGAGCGAATTCGTGGCCGGACTGCCGCGCGCCGCCCGCATCCTGGACCTCGGAGGGACCCACCAGGGGCTGCCCGACGGTGCCCTGGTGCACCTGGGCTATCCCTACCCCTTCGAGCGCCTGGTGGTCGTCGACCTCCCGGTCGAGGATCGCCACGAGATCTACCAGGGCGGCTCGACCGGTGCGCCCGTGCTCTCCGAGCTCGGCCCGGTCGAGTTCGCGTTCCACTCAATGGTCGACCTTGGCCCCTACGAGGACGGCTCGTTCGACCTCGTCTACAGCGGCCAGTCCATTGAGCACGTCACCGAAGCGGACGGTGACGCGGTCGCGCGCGAGGCGTTCCGGGTGCTGGCCCCAGGCGGGTGGTTCTGCCTCGACACGCCGAACGGCCCGGTGTGGCGCCTGCGCTCGGATGCGCTGATGAACGAGGACCATGAGATCGAGTATTCGGCGGGCGAGCTGGTGGCCAAGCTCGAGCGGGCCGGTTTCGAGGTCACCGAGTGCAAGGGCCTCAACCTGATGCGCCAGGGCGCGGCTGCCGGCGTGTTCGACGAGGCCGAAGCCAGCGCGCATCCGGGGGTGTTCGCCGCGGCGGAGGACTGCCTGTTGCTCGCCGTCGTGGCTCGCAAGCCAACGGGCTAGGAACAGCGAGGCGGCCGGGCCTAGGGGGTCGTGGTGGCGATGATGGAGTTGGGCACCAGCTCCACCCAGGTCCGGCCCGGCGCCATGGGGATGGGGTTGCCCGCCGCGTCCAGGTACTGCGTGGGCGACCCGAGCGTCGTCCGGTGCCAGGTGGCGGGTATGGCCACCCCGTTGCGGAAGACCGTGGCCGTCCCGCTGGCGTTGGGGTAGAGGTCGGCCTGGACCTCGAGGCCGCCCCCGGAGTTCTCGGCCCAGGGGCCGTAGCTGATCTGGACGTACTGCACCACGACGTTGGCGGCGGCGTTCTGGACACCGTCGTCCAGCATGTCGGGCGTCAGGTAGTTGTAGTAGCGCTGGAACGTTCTGGTCGTCGTGTTCCACTTCCAGGTCACATCCGACGTGCCCGAGAAGTCGATGTGCACGAGCGAGGCCGGGGTGCCCCCCGCCGGCGGCGCCGTCGTGTAGGTGAACAGCGGCTGGGGTGGCGTCGTCATGGTCGGGTGTGTGTCGTAGACGATGGCGGTCGAGGTGTAGTCGGCGTCGGGTGGCACATGGTTAGGGGGGTGGATCATCAGCGAGTTGCTCGCGCCGATGTCGACGTTGACGATCGGGGAGGCGCCGATGTTGGCGAGCACGGGGTTGATGCCGCCCACGTGCGCCAGCAGCGGATTGCCCAGTTGCCCGAGGATGCCGATGTCGATGTTGCGGGCCGAGCGCACCGGGCCGATCAGCGCCACGTTCTGGCACTGGAACACAGCGGCGAAGCGGGTGATGCCGCCCTCGACCGGCTCCTCGAAGATGATGTCGGCCTTGTCCAACCCCGACTGCGGCCGGCCGGCGGGGTAGTTGTCGATCTTGACCGCCATAGCGGGCCGCTGGGGGACGGAACCACGCGGTGCCGGCAAGCCGGTGAGCGGGCAGGCCGGCGGTGGTGCCGTGGACGTCGTCGTGGTCGGCTTGGGCTTGGGCGCCGCGTCCTTGTGCGCGGGGGAGGAGCAGGCGCTCACCACGAGGCCTGCGAGTCCGGCGGCCGCCAGCACGTTCCAGGCGAGCGGACGGCGCGCCCGGGAGCGGTGTTCCTCGGAGTTCCCCATTTCTGCAGTTCGATCGTAGGGGGGCGGCGCCCGCGAGTGGTGGCATGCCGCGGCTCGGGCGCCGGTGGCCGGCCGTTCAGGCCCGTCAGGCCGATGCCGTACCCGCCGCTGTGCCCGCGGCGGCGGCAGCCCCCGTGTAGACCTCGGTCCAGCTGCCGCCCGAGCTGCCGTAGGAGCTGGCGGGCCCCAGCCCGAAGCGGCCGTACACGTTCTCCATGGCCCGGCGGACCACATCGGTGATGCCCGGGAAGGGCCCCGGGATCACGAGTGAGGGGATGCCACCGGTCGTCGACAGCATGGAGACGAAGCTGGCCGAGCCGCTGGCCAGCACGCCGCCACCGTTGGCAGGCGCCGTGTAATAGGTGACGTCGGACCAGTTGGACTGCCCCGGGACGGGGGAGTGGGCCAGCACGTCGACGTTGCGCGGGCCCGGCATGGACGGGACGTAGCGGTCGTACTCCCCAAGGATCATGTTGGGGAACGCCTGCCCGTCCTCGAGATTGCAGCCGTCATAGAACCAGGAGGACGCGTCGGTGACGACCATGTCGGCCTTGGCGTGCACCGACTGGTACATGGAGCCGATGAGCGTCGACTCGGGCTGGCTGACCGGCGCCTGGTCCCAGTTGACCGTCGTGAGCTCCGGCTGCTGGAGCGCCAACGGGTCCTCGGCCGCACTCTTGTAGCAGACCTCCAGGCGGTTCGGTCCCACGGAGCTCGGCTCCATGCGGATCTGCCGGTAGCAGGCGTTCGCGCCGAGGAAGGCCAGGTTGACGCCGTTCGCGTTGGCCTGGGCGGCGGCCTGGCGCATGGGCTGGGACCAGTACTCGTCGTGGCCCAGGCTGAAGAGGCAGCGGTGGTCCGCCAGCAGCTGCG
>Ga0310038_10004219_pt1 | contig 10256 bp, 6 predicted proteins | sample Sb_taG_6_FD_200461 | JGI IMG/M metagenome (GOLD analysis project Ga0310038, IMG submission 200461) | Peat soil microbial communities from Weissenstadt, Germany - Sb_50d_4_PS metaG (v2) (version 2) | ecosystem: Environmental > Terrestrial > Soil > Wetlands > Peat | place: Germany: Weissenstadt... | reverse complement strand
AACAATTCCGGCGTATCCGCGTCCGCTATGAGCGGCTTCCTGCCATCTATTACTCCTTCCTCAAACTCGCTGCTGCCCTCATCTGCTGGCGCATTGCCAACTCGGGGTTTAGTTAGGTGCTCTTAAGAGAAAGAGGGGTTTGCGGAAAGGGCCCGGGGGAATAGAAGAGAAGGCATGAGCACGCCAACGCCGCAACTGATCCGTGTGGAACGAGTGGACGACCTGCCGGTCCTGTGGGCCTGCCTGCACCGCATGGGAGTGGCGGAACTGCTGGACCGGCGCTACCCCAAGCACCACCTGTGGCTGGGCGAGCCTTCCTTCGGTGAGGTCGTCTGCGTCTGGCTCTGCTTCATCCTCTCCCGGGGCGACCACCGCCTCTCTCAGCTCCAACCCTGGGCCAAACAGAACCTCCTCACCCTCGAGGCCCTTCTCGGCAAGACCGTCCGGCCCCTCGACTTCCAGGACGACCGCCTCGCTGACATCCTCTCGGCCTTCCCCCAAGCCGAGACGTGGCTTCCCTTCGAGACCGAACTCAATCAACGCTCTCTGCGCGTCTACGATCTGAACGCCTTGCGGTTTCGCCTGGACAGCACCACCGCCAACTCCCACGTCGATGTGGTCTCCGAGGAGGGCTTGCTCCAGTTCGGCCACAGCAAGGACAACGACGACCTGCCCCAACTCAAGGTGGCCGCCGCTGTCCTCGACCCCTTGGGCATGCCCATCGCCACCCTTGTCGTGCCCGGCAACAGCGCCGACGACCCCTTGTACGTGCCTTTGGCCCAGCAGGTGCAACAGGCCTTTGGTAAGGGCGGCAAGACCTACATCGGCGACTGCAAGATGGCCGCTCTGGCCACGCGGGCTTACCTGGTCAGCACCGGCGACCACTATCTGTGCCCGCTCTCGGAGAAACAGTTCTCCCGCGAGCAACGCCTCGAACTGATCCGGCGCCTGCGTCAGGGCCAGCAAGCTGTGCAGCCAGTGTACCGTCCCAAGGACGACCTGGAAGATGAAGAGGAGTTGGTCGCCGAGGGCTTTGCCGTCGAGGCAACCCTGGAAGCGAAAGTGGCGGACAAGGCCGTGCGCTGGAAGGAGAGACGCTGGGTGGTGCGTTCGCTGGCCTTCGCCCAGGGGCAAGAGAAGCAGTTGGAGAGGCGTCTGGGGCAGGCGCAGGAGGAGATGGAACGGTTGGGCGAGCGCAAGCAGGGCAAGCCGGTGCTGTCGGCGGCGGAGATGGAGCAGGCCGTGGCGGCCATTCTGGCGAAACACAGGGCGGAAGGGTTGTTGAGCGCGGCCGTGAGGACGACGCGCCAGGAGCGGACGCGCAGGCGGTATGGGAATCGCCCCGAGCGGGTGATGGTGGAGGAGGAGCACCGAGTGAGGGTGGTGCGTCAGGAAGAGGCGATAGCCGAGGCCAAGGGGGAGTTGGGCTGGCAGGTGTATGGGGTGAATGACCTGGGGCTGTCGCTGGCGGCGGTGGTGTGGGGCTACCGAGACCAATACCAGGTAGAAAAGGGGTGGTCGCGGCTGAAGGGGCAACCGCTGTCGCTGACGCCGATGTACCTGAAGGACGAAAGGCGGATGGAGGGGCTGGTGCTGTTGCTGAGCCTGGCGCTGCGCGTGTTGACGCTGGTGCAGTGGACGGTGCGGCGCAAGTTGCAGCAGAGTGGCGAGCCCTTGCGTGGTCTGTATCCCGGCCAGCCCGGACGCAAGACCAGCAGCCCCAGCGCTGAGTTGCTGCTGACGGCGTTCAAGGGCATCAGCCTCACCGTGGTCGCGGTTGCTGGGCACCTGACTGTCCTCCTCACCCCTTTGACAGTTCTGCAACAGAAACTCCTCGCCCTCTGGGATTTTCCCGCCGACTTGTATCAACGCCTCGCCACCTTCAGATTCTCACAACCTCCACTTGTCTTAAGCGAACCCTAAGCTACAAGAAGGAGAAAAGAGAAAAAGCGAAAAGGGAAAGAGAAAAGAAAGAGAAAAGCTGCCATGTGGGACAGCGTACTTTTTTCGCTTGCCAGTGTGGAGTAATTCACGCTGTTCCTTCTTTCTTCCCCCCAAACAGGGGGCGGCTGCGTGACTCACAGCTGCGAATGTCCGCACGGGGATTTCCGCCAATTCTTCACTTCATATCGAGTCCCCGGATGGTCCCGGTGCTCGAGCCGAACGACTTGACTTCCAGTCCCAGCCGGTGGAGCATCGACAGGTACACGTTGCACAGGGGCGTATTGTTCTTGCGGTCGAATGCCAGGTGCGCTCCGTGCTTGAAGCCGCCGCCGACCAGCAGGACCGGCAGGTTCGAGGTCTCGTGACTGCTGGCGTTGCCCATGTTGCTGCCGAACAGCACCAGGGTGCGGTCGAGCAGGGTTTCGCCCTCTTCCCGCGTACCCTTCAGTTTACCGAGCAGATAGCCCACGGTTTTCATGATCGCGGTTTCGAGGATGCGAAGCTCGGCGATCTTGCGGGGTTCGTTGCCGTGGTGCGAAAGATCGTGCCATCCCTGGGTCACACCCGGGACGGCCAGCACCGAGGCCATGCCGCCCATGCTCAGCGTGACGACTCGGGTGGAATCGGTCTGCAAGGCCAGATGAATCACGTCGATCAACTGCTGCGTCTTGCCCAAGATGTCGTTGCCGCTGGCGATATCCTGCGGTTGCGGCACGGTCACCGTGGGCTTCGGCTTCTTGGCCCACTCCTCGGCGCGGTGCAAGCGCTGCTCCACCTCGCGGACGGACTCGAAGTAATCGTCGAGCTTTTCCCGGTCCTCCTTGCCGAGGTCCGTTTGCAGGCGTTTGGCCCCGTCACGCACGTTGTCCATGATGCTCTGCCCGTCGCGGAGCCGGCGGACCTGGGTGCGCAGCTCCTCGGGCGAACCGGCCAGGAACAGGCGGGCGTACAACCGCGCCGCCGACGCCTCCGCGGGAATCTGGACGCCAAACCGGGTCCACGACAGGTTTGAAAAACCCACGGACAGAGATGGGAAGCGCGTTTCGGCCTCCATCCGTTCGGCGATGACCTGGTCGAGGGAGATTGAATTGCGGAACCAATCGGTGCCGGCGTGCTGAGCCCCCGTCAGAAAAGAGACCGCCGCCTGGTGGCCTCCGCCGGCCTGCGGGTGCGACACCCCGGAAAAAACCGTGATGTCGTCCCGGAATTCCTTGAGCGGCTCCAGGTACGGCGACAGCGTGTAGTCCCGACCGGGCTGCTCGGGGAAGAACAGGGGAGCGTGCATCCCCAGGGTCTGCGTGACGGCGACCATGCGGCGGCGCGGGGCGGCCGCCTTGTCGGCGGCAAGCGCCCCGGGAAGGGTCGAGTCCAGCAGCGGCAACGCCAGCATCACGCCGCTGCTGCGCAAGAAGTTCCGCCGGCTGAGCCTGTTGGCCTTCATGGTGCCCCCTTTGCATGCCCCTACTTGTTGAGAAAGATTGGGCTCTGGACGACTTCGTGAACCACGGAACGCAGCCCGTAATTCCCGGCGCGGGCCCGCGTCACAATCGCCTCGACCGCCGCCCGATCCGCGGGACGGATGACGCTACCGGTGGCGTACACCAGGAGCTTCTCGGTGAGATTACGGGCGATCTGGTCCTTGTCCTCGAGCAGGATCCGCTTGAACTCGGTGATGTCGCGGAAACGCTTGCCGTTCGCCAGCTCGCCGGAGGCGTCCACCGGCCGCCCCTTGTGGAAACCGATGCGCCAGCCTTTCGCGACATCGACGAAGACCAGTTCGCCGACCGTTGCCCGGTAAGAGTCGCGCCGGCCGCCGATGGGGTCGAAGCACTCCAGGGCGAACCCGGGCGGATCGATCTTGGCGTGGCAGGAGGCGCACGAGGCGTTTTGTCGATGCTTGGCCAGTTGTTCGCGAATGGTGACCGCGCCGCGAATGTCCGGCTCGATGGCGGGGACGTCCGCGGGCGGCGGGGGCGCCGGCTGGCCGATGATGTTCTTCAGGACCCAGGCGCCGCGCAGCACCGGCGAGGTCGTAGTGCCGTTGGCCGTGACCTTGTGTACGCTCGCCTGGGTCAACAGGCCGCCGCGCCCGCTTTCCCGCGGCAGCTTTACCTTGCGGAATTCCTGCCCCTTGACTCCGGGGATCCCATAGTGCCAGGCCAGCCGTTCGTTGAGCATTGAAAAATCCGAGTCCACGAGGTTCAACAGGCTGAGGTCGGTCTTCAGCAACTCTTCAAAGAACGACTCGGTCTCCTGGACACTAGAAACCTTCAAAAGCTCATCGTATTCGGGGTAAAGCGTGGGGTCGGGCATGGTGGCCCCAATGTCGCGGAGGCCGAGCCACTGGCCGAGGAAATTCTCGGTGAAGCGATGTGCCTTGGGATCGCGGAGCATCCGTTCCACCTGTTTCCGCAACACCGCCGGCTCGACCAGTGTCCCCTTGGCCGCCAGGTCGAGCAGTTCCCCATCCGGCATCGAAGTCCACAGGAAATACGACAGCCGCGACGCGAGAGCGAACCCGTCTAGCCGGCCGGGCTTTTCCTTCAGGTACAGGAACTCTGACGAACACAAAACGGCCTTCAGGCCGACGCGGAGGGCTTCTTCAAAGGTGTACCCTTCCTTGAGGCGCGATTGGACGAGCGCTACGAAAGGCTTCACCTCGGCGTCGGTCACCGGCCGGCGGAAGGCCCTGGGCAAGAACTTGCGCAGGATACGTTCGGCGTTCTCGGCCGGTTCCGGTGAGGAGACGACAAACAGGGGACGCGGTGGGTCCATCCGGTACTTGCGTTTGGTCTTGGCACCCGGCACGGCAACCATCGGCAACGATCCGAGTAACCGTCGGTGACTTTCCGGCGGCCAGCGCTCGACCAACGGCCCCTCGATCTCGATCTCCCCCACCGCCAGGCCCGGTCCCGTGTACTCGGCCATGTCGATCTTGCCGTTTCGATACTGGCTCAAGTCGGCGTAATTGCGGAGGGTGTTGTACGGATCGATGCGGATGGTATCGTTCGGATGAAACCAATCGACAAATTCCACGACGTTTGCCTTGTCGGGCGGGACGTCGAAATAGCCGACTAGGTGGCGAGTGACGTCACCCGCGGTTGCGGAGGTGCCGTTGAGTGCGTAGATGTCACCCGCGCCCACGCGCATCGTGACAGGCTGCTCGCTCTGGTAGGCAAAGGCGTGAATGCGCACCCGATAGCGACCGTCCCGGGGCGCCGCGAAATCCCTCAGGGAATAGGCAATCGAGCCGGCCATGAAGAACACTTCATAGTCGTCCTTACTCAGGGTCCACGCTGCTTGCCCATTGCCCTTGAAACGAAAGCGATATTTCTTCCGAAGCGTTTCGGGCGGATCGCGGTCGTTGCAAATGGCGTCGTCCAGCGCGAGGTCGGCGGTCTCCAGGTACCGTTCCAGGTGGACCGCCGACAGGCGCAGCGCCCTGGCGTTGTTGTCGAATCCGCCCACCGACTCGTCTTCCGGCAAGAGCCCCTGCAACCTGGTGTCGATCCCGAGCAGGTCGTGAATGGTGTTCTCGTACTCGACGCGATTCAAGCGCCGGAGCACCACCCGTCCCTGGGCCTGCTGCTGGGCCTCGTCGGCCGCGACTTGACCGGCGCGGATCCAGTCCTGAACCTGTCGGACCTCTGCCGGCGCCGGCCGCGGTCGTTTCTCGGGCGGCATCTCCCCCGCCCGCAGCTTGTCGAGCACTTTCCCCCACGAGCCGCTCGGCTCTTTCGCCGAGAACTCCGGCGGCAACTTATCCAGACGCAAGCGTGCCTTCGCCGCATCTTCCCCATGGCAATCCAGGCAATGCTTGACGAGAAATGGGCGGACAACGCTGTCGTAGACCTTGTCATTCGGGCCGGCCGCCTGTCCCGGCGAGCCGAAACTGATGGCGAGCCCGGCAATCAGGCAAGCAAGCCCTGCCAGTCGAGGCGTTGGCCGAACAGAAGAAGGAAGCGACCTCTGCGACATCTTCATAACATCGATCTATATGGCAGACCCGGGCAAGTCAACTCACTCGGGGGGAGCGTCCTCGCTTCCTGGGTGCAGCCTGGCGAATGCTCCCCGAACGAGCCGCCACCGTGAGAGAGCGGGGCCTGGCGCGGAACACCGCAGCCCCGCCGCCGGTCGGACAATCGGCGAGCGGGGCGCGTATTTGGGGGTGGGGTTCATCGGTGGGGACAATCCGCGCCGGCGCGGATGGGGGGAATCATACGGGGTCGTACTGTGCCTGAACTGCTGCGCGACTACCGGTCTCCGTCCGGGCTTCGACACGGGTCCATCGCAGGGGGTTCGTGCCAGTGTCATCCAGATAGGATAACCACCGGCTGACCGTCAGGCCGCACCGCTACTGCGGCGAGGGGTGCCGGAAGCAGCGAAAAGAAGCCAGCAGAAGAGTTCTGGAGGGCGGCGATGCCCGTCGTTTATTCTGCGGTTAAGCGATTCGACCCCACCTGGAGCGAAGGGTGGCGGGATTTCATCGCTTGGTCCAACTTGACGCAGCTTCGGGAAGTCATCTCCAAGGACATCATGCTTTGTCCGACCGTCTTTCGGGAATTGACCGACGAGGACTGGCAGCACAACGTCCAGGAGGACTTCAAGATCACCCTCTTTCACGATCTCGACTACATGCTCAGCAAGGTGGTCGGGGATGTCCGGGTGAACGTCCTGGCGCTGCTTCAGAACCCGACGGGCGACGAGGTTCGCTCCTTCAACGACCCCCGCTTCGTGTTCCGGGGTTTCGACCTCGTGGAGTTGCAGACGGGCATCAGCGCCCTGGTGAACTGCGGCGGGTTCGACAAGGCGTTCTCCCGAACGGACCTGTCGGAGTGCGGCTTGCTGACCGACCATGTGCAGGCGTTGCGGGTCCAGCAACTTTTGCGGGAGGAGTACCCCGACGAACCTCATGCGGACTGCGACGTGTGGGCCATTTGGCAGATGAAGGTACGTCCAGACAGCGACGGAGAACGACCATGACCCCTGGGCCCGACCGCAACACCTTCGAGAGCGCCTACGCCGGCCAAGCGCCCTGGGATATTGGCAGGCCGCAGCAGGCGTTCCTCGACGTGGCCGACCGGGTCGCCGGCTCCGTCCTCGACGTGGGCTGCGGCACCGGCGAAAACGCCTTGCTCTTCGCCAGCCGGCGCCACAAGGTCACGGGCATCGACTTCCTCGAAGAACCGATCCAGCGGGCGCGGCGGAAGGCTGCGGAGCGAGGCTTGCAGGCCAGCTTCTTCGTCATGGACGCCCTGGCCCTCAAAGACCTCCCCGAAGTGTTCGACAGCGTGATCGACAGCGGCCTGTTTCACGTCTTCTCCGACGACGACCGGAAGCGCTACGTCGAGGGCCTGGCAACCGTCCTGAAGCCGGGCGGGCGGTTGTTCCTGCTGTGCTTCAGCGACCGGGAGCCGGGGACGCAGGGGCCGAGGCGGGTATCGAAGAAGGAACTGCACGACGCCTTCGCCGAGGGCTGGGGCGTCGAGTCCATCGAGCCTTCCCGCTACGAGGTCCGGCCCGATCTGAAAGACTGGAACTTCAGCGAGGGCGGGCCAAAGGCGTGGTTTGCGGTGATCCGGCGGGATACTCGCTGAGCTTGCTTGCCCGACAACCTCACCGACCTGCGCTAAGGGAAGGAAGAGCCGGGAACGGCTTACGGCCTGGCCGGATGAGGTTTCGGCGGCACGTCCCTCGGAGGCGGTTCGTCGGACGCCTTGACCTCGCCCCGCAGCAGCTTGCCTCCCAGACCCGTCAGCCACAAGTAGTGGTCGCTGCGCAGGCCCTCCAGGGTCACGAACCGGCTCTCCCCCACGGGCGGTTCGTTCGTGCATTTGAAGATCGCCGTCCCCTCATCCATCTCATCGAACATCGCCTGGTAGATCATCGTCGCAGCCGCCCCCTTCGCCTCCACGTACTGCTTCCAGAGGAAACGGCCTTTCAGCCGAGGAATCTCGCCCAGCGGAGCCTTCGGATGGCTGTTGTGCCAGCTAAAGCCGGGGAAGACCACCGGCAGGTACTCCTTCTGGTGCGCCCGGCACCACTCCAGGTCTTTCTTCCAGCGCCGCTCGGCATGATCGGCGACCTCCTTGAGTGACTTGTAGCGGCCCACCGTCCACGGGCTGATGATGTCGGCCTGGCCGATGACCTCGTGCAACTTCTCGTCCCGCACACTGTCGGCGTCGAGCGTGCGCCAGCCAGTCGGCACACCCACCAGCACTGTGTTGCCCCCGTACTGCTTGTCGTGCTTGAAGAACTCGACCAGTCGCGCGCACTCGGCCAGGGTGTACTTGCGGCCATCGTTGAAGCCGATCCCCCACACGGCCACCACGGGCTTGCCGCCGTGCCGCAGGTAGGCCCGGTCCTTGTCGTCCCGGCCCAGCTTCGTCCGATCCACCAGCAGTTTCCAGTCCTCGATGACGTGCCGGACGCCGCCCTCCGGCAGCAGCGACAGGTCGTACATGACGGCGTAGCAGCGGCCAGAGCGGTTGGCCCCCTCCCGGCAGTGGGCCAGCACGACGTTGCAATGGCGCAGGTCGGCCGGGTGTAGCGTCTCCACGCCGAAGCGCTGGACGAACACGCCGTCGATGCCGTACTCCTGCATCCACCGGAAGTGGCGCAGCACCGTCTTGCCGTTGTGGGAACTGAAGACTTGGGCCACTTTCCCATCGGAATGGCGGAAGGGCGTGGGATACTTCTCGTCGCCGTCGAATTCACCCACGTCGGGCCAGAGGTCGATGCCGCAGGAGCCCGGCTGGAACTGACCCCCGGCGGGGTAGTGCCTCCACCCCCTTCCTGAGCCGTCGCCGGGTGCCGTGAACCAGCCCTGGTAGCCGCACATGACCTTGCCGGTCAAGGTGGAGCGGTCAACCCCTTTGGCAGACGGCCCGTCGTAGGGGCGCATGGCAGCGATCACGTCGGCCCGTTTCGGCTCGGAGTCCTCGGCCCGGCCCGGAACTGCCAAACCGAGGAGGGCTATCAGGAGGACAACTGGTCGCAGGGTCAACATCTTACACCGCCTTTCAAGTGCTCCCGCACAGGTCGTCCTCCATCGCCTATGGATCGTGTCTCAGCATTCCGTCGCCGAATCCGAACTGCCACCGGGCAGGCAGCACGTTCAGTTCATGCCGGTGCAGAAGAACTCCACGATCTCGCCTCCCCTGATGAGTGCGATCCCATCCCACCCCATCAGCCGCTCCCAATCTTCTTGAGGGCTTGAGAAAGTCCAGATTTCATCACCCGGCTGCATCTTGGATTTGAGGGCTTCCCATTCGTCGTTGCAAAAGCCGAAGGGGATGCCGTTTACCAGATGTTCGGCCTCCAACTCCTCGATGCCAGCCCTGCGTTGGGCAACTGTTTTCTGGAGCAGAATGTACCGGGGCCGCCCGACCTGATGACCGGGCGGCCCCGTTTGCTCCGGAGGGCTATCGCTACTTCACGACCTGGGACACGGAAGGCTCACAGACCCGCCGAGCCCTCGCGGCTTCCCGCGACGGCGGTACCACGGCTGGCGGGGTTGTTCCAGGCCGCTGTCGCGGGAAGCCGCGAGGGCTCGACAGCGGGGCTGAAACAGCCTTCCCTGTGACGCATGGCGGGCCAGACGCTCGGGCGGCGCAACGCCGCCCCGGTGCAAAGCACCCAAGCTAGACCTGTCCCTCCGGCCCCCCTCCCTGAGGTGCGCAAGTGGGGGAAGTTTTACCGCAGGGGCTTCCCATCGGCAAGCACCTGTCCCTCAGTTCGGCCGCCATGCGCTCGAAGACCGCCTCCCAGTTCCCCGGCTCGGGCTGGCGGAACAGGCGCATCGTCGAATACCAGGGGCTGTCCTCGCGGTGCCGCAACCAGCGCCAGTCGGCGGCCCAGCGCAGGGCGACCCAGACCGGAACGCCCAGGGCCCCAGCGAGGTGCGCCAGGGCCGTATCGACGGTGATGACCAGGTCCACGTTGGCGAGCACCGCCGCCGTGTCCCGAAAATCGTCGATGCACGAGGCCAGGTCGAGAATCGCGAGTCGGCCGGCCAGGGCGGGCAGCTGTTCAGCCCCGTCGCCCTTCTGAAGGCTCAGGAGCCGCACCCCTTCCAGCCGGGCCAGCGGCGCGAACTGTGCCAGGGGCGCGGCCCGTTGCCGATCCTTATTCGTGGGATTGCCGTGCCAGGCGATGGCGACCTTGAACCCGCGGACGGGGCTCAATTCCTGGCGCCAGCGCTCCGCCGATGCCGCGTCGGCGCGCAGGTAGGGCACCGCGGCGGGAATCGTCGCGAGGGACGTTCCGAAGATTCCCGGCAAGCTCAGCAAGGACGCCTGCACGTCGAACGG
>Ga0310038_10004214_pt1 | contig 10266 bp, 7 predicted proteins | sample Sb_taG_6_FD_200461 | JGI IMG/M metagenome (GOLD analysis project Ga0310038, IMG submission 200461) | Peat soil microbial communities from Weissenstadt, Germany - Sb_50d_4_PS metaG (v2) (version 2) | ecosystem: Environmental > Terrestrial > Soil > Wetlands > Peat | place: Germany: Weissenstadt... | reverse complement strand
GCATGGTCAGCAGTTGGCTGGTGGCATCCTGGAAGGCGCCGGGCAGCACGCCTTCATAGACCCAGTCGATGCCGATCTCCTTGGCGAATTCCTTGCCGGCATTCATGGGAGCGCGGCCATAGGCGTTGTCGCCGAACAGGGCCGCCACTTTCGGGTTGCGCGACTTGTCCTTCCAGTCATCCTTCACCCACTTCAGCCATGCGCGCAGTTGGTCGGAGTAGGTGGGCGCCACGAAGAAGTTGTAAGGGTTCTTGGTGGGATCGGAGACGGGAGCGGCGAACGAGGCGGAGACGTAGGGAATCTTGTCCGCGGCGGCTTGCCCACGCAGGGCTTCGGTATCGCCCGTGCCCCAGCCGGCGATCATCACCACCTTGTCGTCGTTGACCATGCGCTTGTAGGCGGCGATTGCCTCCGGGATCTTGTATCCGTAGTCCACATCCACCAGTTTGAAGCGCTTGCCGTTGACTCCACCGTGCGCATTCACCCACTCCACTGCATCGCGCACGCCCTGGGCGTAGGACTTGCCCACGTCAGAGGTGATGCCGGTCAGGTCAAAGATGCCGCCGACCTTCACCTCGGGGCCGGTGGCCTGTTGAGCGTTCAAGGAAATGGCGGCCAGGAGCAGCAGGCCACCCATGAGAACAATCCATTTGCGGAGGGAAATGCCGTACGCCATACACTTTTCTCCCTGGTAGTTATTCTGAAGTTAATGGGACTTTATCATCGGAGGCGGAGTGTACCAATTGACCCACCGAGGCGCAAGGACATGCGTCATGCCCTAATCCCCTTTGTTTGCGGTCCCTGCATCGCGATCCGCCAACATCTTCATGAGGTCCTGATACGTCTTGGGCATGGTCACCGTATCGCGCATGGCGACGGTGATCGGGTAACGGGTGCCACCCTTGTGGGTGCCTTCCAGACCCTCGATGATCTCGTGCGCATACCCCCAGGGGAAGGCGAAAGCCATCTCGTTATCTTGCGCCATGCCGAAGACACGATCGCCGGTACAGGGGAGAATGACCTTGGGCTCGTTGGTGGTCAGGGTCTGGATGACGATCTCGGCGCAATCCAGGCGTCCGCCGGCGGTCGAGACCACGCGCCCGCCACGCTTGTAGAGCGAAGCGTGGACCAGCCGCAGCACCTGCGCGCTGTTGGCGTATACGGCGATAACGTGCGGTTCGAAGGTGGCCCGGTTCAGCGGCGCAACGCAGACGTAATCGTACGTGCCGGGCTCGAATTTCCAGGCACTGGCTTCCAGGTTGGTGGCCGCTGCCTCGTCCTTGCAGTACATTCCGACGGAAGCAAAGCCCTTCAGGTATTCGTCGTTGGGAGCGTGGAAGCCGAACGCGATGGCGGCAAGTGGGCAGATGACGTCGTCCCTGCCCACGGCTATGCCCCATCCGTAGCGGCGCGCCACGCCGATCGACTGGCACACGATCCATTGCTCGCCCATCGCCTTACTCGGCACCTTCACCCCGTCGGGAACTGCTTCCCCCGGCTTTAGCATACGGATGGCTAGGGGAAAAGTATCCGGGCGCACGTAGCGCGCCAGCGCCTCGTCGAGTACCCGCAAGGTTGCAGCGAAGTCTTCCGGCATAGGAGAGTCTCCCGGCGGGCCCACCTCGCCCGCAGCAGATGAACGCAACAGCCTAGCAGAACGGCCGCGAGGCCGTCAGAGCCCGATCACTCCGTAGCGGATCACTAGGAAGGACGTAACCGCCACCACGATCCACAGCAGCACGCCTTGCAGCAGCGGACGCGGGCCCACCGTTTTCAGCGTGCTGCGTGAGACGTCGCTGCCGATCAGGAAGAGTGTCGCCGTCAGGCCCACGATCCCCAAGCGGTAGAGGCCGTGAAACATCGCCGCTCTGGCAGGCAGGATAGAGCTGGCCACCGCCGCCAGCACGAACAGCGCGATGAACCACGGCCAATGGATGCGCGCTCGGCTGCGCTTCACCGCTGCCGTGGCCACGCACATGGGGACGATCCACAGGGCGCGCGCCAGCTTCACCGTGGTGCCCACGGCGAGAGCCTCCGCTCCGTACTTGGCAGCCGCGCCCACGACCGAGCTGGTGTCGTGGATGGCCAGCGCCGACCACAAACCGAATTGCGTCTGCGAGAGATGCAGCGCACCGCCGATCCAGGGGAACGTGAGCAAGGCCACCGAATTGAGGATGAACACCGTGCCCAGCGCCACCGACATCTCTTCTTCATTGGCGCCGGCCACCGGCCCGACCGCGGCGATGGCGCTGCCGCCGCAGATGGCGGTGCCGGTCGCGATCAGGAATCCCGCCGTCGGTTTCACTTTGAGGGCGCGGGCCAGGAGCGTTCCAACGCTCAGCGCGAACGCGATCCCAAGGGCGGTGTAAACGAATCCACTACGCCCGGCCTTGAGCACCTGGTGCAGATTCATGCCGAATCCCAGGCCGACGACCGAGGCTTGCAGCAACGCGGTGGTGATGCGCTTGGTGGCGTGGCTGAACGGATTGGTGAAGGTGAGTCCGAGCGCGAGTCCAAGCGCCAGCGCCAGCGGCGGCGATGCCCAGGGACTCAGCGAAAAAAGCAGCCCGGCAAGGAACAGGATTCTCGGAAAGGTTGGGCTTCCGACGGAGAGAACTCGGGAGGGCATTTTCTCAGCGGTTGGAAGTATACAGGTGGGAGACGCAGCATGCTGCGTCTCCACACAATCGCTACTTACCGGGTCTCTGCCGGAGCGGTGTCGCTCCCGATCATGTCGCCGGAGACGATGAGTTCCACGCGCCGATTCTGCTGGCGCCCGGCGGAAGTGGAGTTATCGGCGACGGGCTGCAACTTGCCTAACCCTCGTGCCGCGATCGCACTCGCCGGGATGCCCTGCTGCACCAGATACTGCTGGACGGCAGCCGCGCGCTTCTCCGATAGATTCTGGTTGTAGGCATCGCTGCCAATGGCGTCGGTGTGGCCCTCCACCTCCAGGTGCAGGTCGGGATAGGCAAGCAGGATGCCGGTGATCTTGGCCAGGCGCTCCCGCGCCACCGGGCGCAGGCCGAACTTCGCCGACTCGAACAGCACATCGGACATGTTGACCACCAGCCCGCGCGCGGTGTCGCGCGTCTCCAGGATGGCGTTCAACTGGCGCAGCAGCCGGGCGCGCATCGCCGCCCTTTCGGCTTCCGCCTTCTGCCGCATCTGCTCCGCCTGCTCCGCCGCCAGGTGAGCCTTCTCCGCTTCCGCCTGCGCCAGTTGCTGCTGTTCCTGCGCGGCGGCGCGCGCGACTTCAGCCTCCTGCTTGGCGCGCTCGGCCTCGGCGCGGGCGCGGTCCGCTTCCGCCCTGGCCTGCTCGGCGCGGATGCGCTCGGCTTCCGCCTGGGCGCGGCGATTGGCTTCCGCCTCGGCTTGCGCCTTGGCTTGGGCCTCGCGGTCCGCGGCTTCCTGCCGCTCCTGCGCGATGCGCAGTTCCTCCTGGCGTTTGAGGGAGATCACGCGCGCGTCTTCCGCGGTCTGAGCGGCGTTGCGCGCCAGCGTGCCGATGGGCGTCTTGCCCTGCTTGCGGAGATAGGAATCCTCGGCCTGTTGCAGCAGCTCCTGAGCTTTCTGGAAGCTGGGCGCGGCATACTGGTCGGCGTGCGCGGCGGTGGCGATGCGAACGGCGTTGCGGGCTTCGAACAGTTCGATGGGCGTCTTGGAGTCGATTCCGTAGATCGCGCCTTGGATGGGCTCGACCGAAGAGGCGTACGTCCCCTTGGCCAGCAGCTCGTAGCGGGCGTTGATGGCTTCTTCCATGCCCCTCGTGTCGGAACGGATGATGTTCTCGGCCACCACCACGTCGCTGGGCTGGGTGACGGCGAAATACGGCTCCGCAGTGACGATCAATCCGAAGGCCTGCAACTCCGTGGTGACCTTCAAGCTGCCGTTGCCGTTCTTCAGCAGGACTTCGCCCAGGTTGCTGGCCCGACCCTCCGGCGTAATCGCCCACAGCACATACGTGAGGTATTCGAGGCCGAACTTGTTGGCGGGCAGCAGGTTTTCGAGCTTGGCGTCGATGTCGAGGCGCCCGGACTTGCTGTCCACCTTGGCGCGGCCGGTGATCTCGGGCATCTGGTCGGTGCCCTTGAAGTCCACCGTGGTCGAGCCGCCGCGGTGCCGATAGTTGACCGCCTTAGTTGTGCGCGACACCACGGTGACGCGCATGGTGGGCGCCTGGTCCAGGTCAGCCTGGTCGGGCGGCTGCGCCTGCGTCTGTGCCAGCACCGACAACGGCAGGGACAGCAGTGCTACCATCGCAATAATCAGGACACGAAGTCTCTTCGGCATCGATATACCTCGGGGCGGATTCCACTCGGCAATAGGCAAGAGAATACCGCAATGCAAGCTGCTCCGGAGACGGCACCGCACTTCCGTAACCGTTTACAAACGGGGAACGCCACTGTTCTTAGGCCGGCAGCGTTGGGAGAACTCAACGATCAGGTCGGCAAGGGCGGAGGCGCCGCGCTTGCCCAGCACCAGGGTGTAATGGGTCGTGCCTTGTATGGTCTGCACCTCCAGGCCGGGAAAGCAGCGCCGGATCTCGGCCATCGCTGGCTCCGGGTAGAGCGGCGGCTGTCCGGGGAGAAAGCCGGCTTCAGCACGCAGCATGACTACGGGCACACGGATGGCTTCGAGCCGGTCGGTGATCTCTTTGGTTTTCAGTCCTTCGGCGAGGTCCACGCGTACACCCTGGTCCGACGCTTTGGGCTGCAGGCGAGGAGGCTCGCCGCCGAGTTCGTAGTCGAGGAATGCCTCGATCCACGGGCTCCAATCTTCCGGCGGAAACTGCGGCTGGCTGCGCCAGAAGTCGCGGTAGACCTGGCGTGAAGCATACGTTTGTCGAAGCTGCGCGATACGCTTCGCGAGCCCGAACTCGAAGGCCTGGCTTGCAGCCTCGGTCATGGGAAGAGCGAATCCGCCGTCGACCAGGATCAACCCGGCGACCAGTTCCGGTTCGCTCGCCGCCAGCGCCGCCGCGATGAACGCTCCCATCGAATGGCCCACGATCACGCTCGGTCCCAGAGCAAGGGCGCGCATGGCCCGGGCCACGTCGCGAGCGTGCTGCGCCATGCCGTAAGGACCGTCCGGCTTGCCGGAATCGCCGCGGCCCCGCAGGTCGGGAGCGAACAGCGGTCGCCGTCCGGCCAGACGCTCGGCCACACCCGTGAACGTGACGTAGGTGGCGGTAAGCCCGTGCAGCGCCACCACCGGCGCGCTCCGGCCCGGCCAATATCCGAAGGCGAGTTCGACGCCGTCTCCCGGAACGCGCCCGCGCGCTTCCCGGGTAATGGTGAGAGCCGCCTGCTGCCGCGTCACAGTAGCCATTGCGTGGGCCTCCAAGCGAGCCAGTGTCTATCACGCCCTTCGCCAACACAAGCGTCTTCCGTCAGGCGGGGCTTGAGCGCCGGATGCGGCGCGACTATCATGCGCGGGTTCTTTAATCACCACTACATGTGATTCCAGTCACCGAACCTGTTGTCAAACGGATGTGAAATGTGGGGCACGGTCTCTGGTTCGCAGCCTCCTGCTGGCACCGCCGGGTAGTCACTCCTGTGCCGGACCAGATTCGCCCCTCGGAGGCCGACATGAGTCACGAAAACGGAAAGGGAGCCAACCTCGGTCGCGCCAGCCTGAACATCGGCAGCCTGCTGCCGCGGCACGCGCGCTATCGCGGCGATCATCCGGCGCTGGTGGCGAGCGGGCGCACGCTTACCTATCGTGAGCTCAACTCCTACGTCAACCGGCTGGCCAACGCGCTGCTGGGGGCGGGACTGAAGAAAGGCGATAAGTTCGCGACCGTCCTGCCCAACTGCCTGGAGCTGATGGCCTGTTATTGGGCGGCGGCCAAGACCGGGCTGGTGATCGTCCCCTTGAGCACGCTGCTGCAGCCGAACGGCTTGAAGACGCTGTTGCAGGATTCCGATACCCGCCTGGTACTGGGCGATCCCGGCTTCGCGGAAGCCTTTGGCCGCATCCGCCACGAGCTGCCGCAGATCGAGACGGCGGTGCTGGTGGGCGACGCGCCGTCGTTCGGCATGGTGCCGTTCGAGCGCTTCGTGGGCGAGGCCTCCGCCGCCGAGCCGCCCGATCCACAGATCACCGGCGACGACGTCTTCAACATCATGTATTCCTCGGGCACCACCGGCCTGCCCAAGGGCATCGTGCACACCCACTTCGTGCGCGCCATGTACTGCACGCTGTTCGCCCAGGCCTGGCGGATGACGCCGGAGAGCGTGGCACTGCACGCCGGCGCCATCGTCTTCAACGGCGCCATGCTGGACCTGATGCCGTGGATGTTCGTGGGCGGCACCTACATTCTGCACGAGAGCTTCAAGGCCGAGCGGGTGATCGAAGATATCGCGCGTTACAAGGTCACGCACGTGGTGATGGTGCCGGCGCAGATCATCGCCATCCTGCACAGTCCCGCCTACGACCCGCAAAAGCTGATGAGCCTGGAGATGATCCACAACGTGGGCGCGCCCCTGCACGTGGAACACAAGAAGATCCTGAATGACACGCTGCCCGGGCGCTTTTACGAACTGTACGGCCTGACGGAAGGCTTCATCACCATCCTGGACAAGAACGACTCGGTGCGGAAACTGGGCTCCGTAGGCTGCCCGCCGCCATTCTTCGAGATCAAGATCCTGGGGGCGGACGGCAGCGAGTGCGCCCCCGGCCAAGTGGGGGAGATCTGCGGGTGCGGGCCCATCCTGATGCCCGGCTACTACAAGCAGCCGGAGCTGACGGACAAGGCCATCGTCGATGGTCTGCTGCACACCGGCGACGCCGGCTACCTCGATGAGGATGGCTATCTGTTCCTCGTCGATCGTATCAAGGACATGATCATCTCCGGCGGGGTGAACGTGTATCCGCGCGACATCGAGGAGGTCATCATCCAACACCCGGCAGTGCGGGAAACGGCGGTGTTCGGCGCCCCGGATGAACGGTGGGGCGAAGTGCCCATCGCGGCCGTGGTACCGAAAGCGGGCGCCACTATCGATCGCCAGGAACTCATCGCCTGGACCAACGCCCGCGTGGATGCCAAGTTCCAGCGCATCCAGGACGTGGTGATCTACGACGAGTTTCCGCGCAACGTTGCCGGCAAGACGCTGAAGCGCGAGATGCGGGCCGCGTTCGCGGCCAGCCACCGCGCCGCAGTGTGACCAGGAATCGGGCCCCAGGAATGTATTCATAACTTCATAGCCTTGGTAGGAGGATTCCATGCCACAGCAAGCCCTCAAACCCGGCGTGCAGCCCGCCGTCGCGGAACCCGCGCCGCCCCCGCTCACGCCACCGCAGCCTCCGGTCAAGAAGGCGGCGGGTCCGGCGCTCGTCGACACTGTCGTCGATCGCGAAGAAGTACTCCAACTCCAACAGCAGGCCCTCACCCGGCCGGCCGCTGAACCCAAGCCACAGATCACCACGGTGGCACTCGCCAGCCTGATCGGCACGTCCATCGAATGGTATGACTATTTCTTATACGGCACCGCTGCGGCACTGGTCTTCAACAAGCTCTTCTTCCCCAAGTTCGATCCCCTGGTGGGGACACTCCTGGCTCTCTCTACCTTCACCATCGGCTTCATCGCCCGCCCCTTTGGCGGGCTCGTTTTCGGCCACTTCGGCGACCGCATCGGCCGCAAACAGATGCTCTACATCACGCTGCTGTTCATGGGAATTTCTTCGACCATCATCGGCGTGCTGCCCACTTATGCCGCGATCGGAGTCTGGGCTCCCATCCTGCTGGTGCTGATGCGCATTTGCCAGGGCATTGGGCTGGGAGGAGAGTGGGGTGGCGCGGTGCTGATGGCGGTCGAGCACGCCCCGGCAAAACGCCGCGGCTTCTATGGCGCCTTCCCGCAGACCGGCGCCATGGTGGGCGGACTGCTCTCGACGGTGGCGTTCTTGCTCGTCGCACGGCTGAAAGAGCCCGCCCTGCTGGCCTGGGGCTGGCGCCTGCCCTTCCTGTTCAGCATCGTTCTGGTGGTAGTCGGTATCTGGATCCGAATGAAGATTGCCGAATCGCCGGCCTTCCTGAAGATCAAGGACCAGAAGACCGAGGCCAAGATGCCGATCCTTGAAGCCATCACCAAACACCCCAAGAACCTGCTGGTGGCCATGGGCATGCGCTTCGCCGAGAACGGCCTGTACTACATCATCACCGTGTTCTCGCTGACCTACTGCATCACGGTGCTGAAGCTTCCCAAAGCCGCGTTCCTGCCCGGTCTCATCATCAATTACTGCATCGGATTCTTCGCCATGCTGATGTACGGCCACATTTCCGACAAGATCGGACGGCGCGCGGTGTACATGTGGGGAGCTGCCGTGTGCGGGGTGCTGGCCTTCCCGTTCTTCTGGATGATGGGCAAGGCTCCGCAAAACGTGATGTGGGGCTGGCTGGCCATCATCTTGATGGCGCAACTCGGTCACTCAGCCATGTACGGACCGCAGGCCAGTTTCTTCGCCGAGCTGTTCCCGGCGAGGGTCCGCTACAGCGGCGCGTCGCTGGGCTACCAACTCGCCTCCATCTTCGCCGGCGGGATGGCCCCATTAGTAGCCACCGCGCTGCTCGCCAAGGCCCACAACAAGACTTGGCCGGTCTCGCTCTACATGCTGTCGTTCGTGGTCATTACTATCATCGCGGTGATCTTCGCGGAGGAGACGTACAAGAAAACGGAGATGTGAGCGCCGGGCTTTCGGAAGTCCAGCGAAGACCTGCTGCTTGCCAAAACGGCGGCGCGAGTTCAACGATGAACTCGTACCGCCGTTTGTTGTTTCCTGAGACCTACTCCGAGCGCGGGCCCAGCCAGCCGTTAATGTGCGGCCAGGTCACCTTGGCGGCCCCGCTTCCCGCCATGATCCCGATGTGCCCACCGGGGATGCTGAATAGTTCCTTGTCCTTGCTGCTCACTCGGCCCATGATCGCGCGCGACTGGCAGGGCGGGGTGATGTGGTCACCTTCAGCAATCACCGTGAGCAGGTTCGCTCGGATCTTGCCCACATCCACCCGCTCGCCGCGGAGCATCCACTCGCCCTTCATCAAGCGGTCGTTGCGATACAGGTCGACCACCAGTTGCCGGAACGTCGCCCCCGCCATGGGAATGTTGTCGGTCACCCAGGTGTTCATGGCGTGCCAGGCATCGACCACCTTGGGATCGTCCAGGTTGTCCCACAGGCGCAGGAAATTGCCCACATAATTCTCCACCGGCTTCAGGGCCTTGGCCCCGTAGTCGATAAACTCCGCCGGCATGTTGCCGAAGGTCTGCAGCACTTTGTCCACGTCGAAATTGGGTTCGGCGGTCCAGCGGGCGAAGGTGATGGTTTCCTTGTCGGAGAAGTCCAAAGGCGCGGTCAGCAGGATCAGATTGCGCAAGCCGTCATCCGGCCGCAGGGCCGCGTAACTGGTAGCGATGATCGCCCCGATGCACCAGCCCAGCATGCTGAATTCCTCCACCTTGGAGACGGCTTTCAGCTTGCGGATCGCACGCGGCAAATACTCCAGCGTGTAATCGCCAAAATCCATGTTCTTGTCTTCCGGTCCGGGACATCCCCAATCCAGCAGATAGACGTCATAGCCCTTCTTGAGCATGTACTCGACGTAGCTGTGGCCCGGCCGCAGGTCGATGATGTAAGGCCGATTCATCACCGCGAACACCAACAGCAGCGGTACGGGATGGCGCTGCTCCTCCGGCACCATGGGCGCGTAGCGGTAGAGCTTGGCCTTGTTCAACGCCCACACCATTTGCTTGGGGCTTTGGGCGATGGGCGCCTTCGAGGTCAAAACCTTGTTGAGGGTAGTGAGTCGTTGCATGTTGGCGATGGGATCGATAACCGAAGCGTCTGCCATGGCTACTTCGTCCTTTTCCGGCGGCTATCCCGGGGTCCCCGGCGAACCCGGTTTTGGTTCGCTGGGGTGGTGGGAGGAGCAACCGCTGGGCGGCGGGCCGCCGTCGCCGGTTTAGAGAAAATTCCTTCGATCCGGTCCAGCTTGGCATCCAGGTCGTCCAGACGCATCTCCACGTTAGTCAGCCGTTCCGCCAGTCCGATGAAGTCCACCCGGCTGGGCATGCTGAGCTGCTGCAGCGCCTGCAGCATGGCTTTCTCCACCGCGTCGCGGAAGGGCGAGGAGACCGCCAGGTACGCATCCATCATGCTGCCGGTCGCCTTGGCGTAGGCTTCGGTATTGACGGTCTCCACCATGGTCTTGGCCCACACGTCGAGATAACCATCCCGCATCTGGCGAAAGGAGCCCATCGGATCGAA
>Ga0310038_10004212_pt1 | contig 10267 bp, 8 predicted proteins | sample Sb_taG_6_FD_200461 | JGI IMG/M metagenome (GOLD analysis project Ga0310038, IMG submission 200461) | Peat soil microbial communities from Weissenstadt, Germany - Sb_50d_4_PS metaG (v2) (version 2) | ecosystem: Environmental > Terrestrial > Soil > Wetlands > Peat | place: Germany: Weissenstadt... | reverse complement strand
CATCGTCAACGATCTTTCCTTCGATTCCGTCGAGTACAGCCAATATTACGGTCACTACGGGTCCGAGTATTCCCACTACTATCGCGACGACGCCTCCGGCAACGGAAATGGAAATGGAAATGGAAACGAAGGCAGCAACGGGAACGGCCATCACCACCTCGATGGGCATCGCGTCTGAGGAACTTGCCATGAAAAGTTATTTATGGATGGTGCTGATCTTCGCGCTGATCTTAGTGCTGACCTTGGCCGCGGGATGCGCCCTGGCGCAGCAGCATTCGACGATGTCGATGTCGACCTCCGCTTCCGTTCCGTCCAGCACTCTCGGCGGCAGCGGCTTCGGCAGCGGCGCCGCGGGAGCAATCGGCAATGGCGACCTGGTCGAGATGTCGGTCTTCGACACGCCGGAACTTAGCGGGAAGCTGCGCGTCTCGAATACCGGCGAGGTGGCGCTGCCCCTGGTCGGCAGGTTGCAGGTGGCGGGAATGAAAGCGGAAGAAGCCGCCGCTCTCATCCGTCAGAAATTCGTAGACGGCGGATACCTTCGGGACCCCCAGGTCACCGTCTTCATCGCCGAATATGCCACCCAGAATGTGTCCATCGTCGGCGAGGTCAAGAACCCGGGCATTTATCCGGCCTTCGGCGCTCACCATCTGCTCGACTATTTATCGGCCGCGCAAGGGCTCACTCCGCTGGCGGGTACCACCATCACCATCACCCATGCCGGCAAATCCGGCGAACCCGAACGCGTGAAGATGACTGCGGGCGCAACCCCGAAACCGGAAAACAACCCAGAGATTCTGCCGGGCGATACCATTTTCGTGGAAAGAACCGGGATCATATACGTAGTCGGAGACGTGGCCCACCCCGGCGGATTCCCCATGGATCACGATGGCGAGCTAAGCATTCTGCAAGCCATCGCGCTGGCCCAAGGCACGAACTCGACGGCGGCGAGGGGAGCGGCCAGGCTCATCCGCACCACTCCTCAGGGCCGCCAGGAAATACCGGTTAACCTGAAGAAGATCCTCAGTGGCAAGGAAACGGATCTGGCCATGCGGGACAACGACATTCTGTTTGTCCCCAACAGCGCGGCCAAGAACGCCTGGAAGAACTTCGAGGCTGCCCTGCCCGCGGCGGCGGGCGCGAGCGTCTATCGGATCCCGTAAACCAATCGCATGGCATCTCTCTTGATAGGGAACCTGACGGCATCCCGCAATTGCCGGAAATGTGCAGGAGGCGCCTGATGGCAGCAGCCATGGGAACGACCATTCCTCGCGATCTCCCGGCCGTTTTTGCGCCTCCGCTGCGCGTCGCATTCCGTTGGACGCTGGGCGGCAACCTGATCTATGCCCTCTGCCAGTTCGGAATGCTTTTGGCCTTAGCCAAGCTTGGGAATGCCTCCATCGTGGGCCAATATGCACTGGCGCTGGCCATCGCCGCGCCGGTGTTCATGCTGACGAATCTTCAACTGCGCGCGATCGAGGCAACCGATGCCCGGCATGAGTACCGATTCGCCGACTATTTCACGCTGCGTGCCCTGTCGACCCTGCTCGGCATCATAGCGATCGCCGGCATCGCCGGGGTCCTCCGCTGCGATCGTGGAACCAAAGCCCTCATCGTACTCGTGGCCTGCGCCAAGGCGGTCGAGACCATCAGCGACGTCATTGCCGGTCATCTGCAAAAATTCGAGCGCCTGGACCAGGTTGCTCGCGCCCTCATGCTTCGTGGCATGGCAGCGCTTGGGACATTCGCCTTTGCATTCTGGTACACGCGTAACCTGGTGGTCGCGGTGGCGGCGCAAGCCATTACATGGACGGGCACCGTCGCGCTCTATGACTTTCGGATCGTCACCCCGATGCTGGGGGCGCAGCCAAAATTCTTTCATTTCTGCCGGAAGACGCTGCCGTCGATGATCTTGATCAGCTGGCCACTCGGTCTGGTCATGACCCTGGGCTCGCTGAACACCAACCTTCCCCGCTACATCCTGGAGAGAAAGCTGGGCACCGCCGAACTCGGCATCTTCGCCTCCCTGGCATACCTGCTTACGGCGATCGGACTGATCGTAGTCGCGCTCGGACAATCCGTCTCGGCGCGCATGTCAAGACAGTTTGCGGAGGGAGACGTCTGCGGCTTCCGTTGGCTGCTGACCAGGCTGGTCGGGTTTGCAACCGTGCTGGGAGTCTCCGGGCTGGGATTCACGCTGCTGGCCGGGCGGCCGGTCCTGGCCACAGTTTACCGGCCGCAGTATGCGGAGCATGTGGATCTCCTCTTCGTCATGGTGGCGACCGCTTCCCTGAACGCCATTGCTTCGTTCCTGGGTTTCGCCATGACGGCGGCACGCTGTTTCCGCGCCCAACTTCCAGTCATGGGCGCAACCTTGGCCACCACCTTTGCGCTCACCCTGGCGCTGGTGCCGCACTTCGGACTTATGGGCGCCGGTTATGCACTTTTGATCGCCGCAGCCGTACAGTCCGCAGCCAGCTATCTGGTGTTGACCTCGGCCATCGGGCGGTTGGTTTAGCGACCATGCGCATTCTTCATGTAGTCGGAAAACTGGACTACGGCGGAGTCGAGACCTGGCTGGTCCAAGTACTGCGCCATATTGACCGGCAGAAATATCAGATGGATTTTCTGGTCCACACGACCGATCCGGGAATGTACGACGAGGAAGTACGGGCACTTGGGGCGCGGATTATCCCCTGTCTCGGTCCCTCCAACCCGCTCCGGTACGCGCTCAATTTCCGGCGCGTGCTGCGCGCGCACGGCCCCTACGACGTGGTGCACAGCCATGTCCACCATTACAGCGGGTATGTGCTGATGCTGGCGACCATGGCGGGTGTTCCCGTTCGCATTGCTCACAGCCACAGCGCCCCGAGATCAACGGAAGCCTCCAGGGGGATGGCACGCTCGGCATATCTAAGGACCCCATATCGAAGAACCATATATCGAAGAACCATGCAAGCCATGATTGGCCTCTGCGCCACCCGCGGTCTTGCGGTCAGTGGTGAAGCCGGGGATCACCTCTTCTGCAAGAATTGGCGGAACTACCCGAAGCAATGGCAGTTGCAGCATCTGGGGATCGACCTTTCGCGATTTGACATTCCGGTGGATAGAAACTCGTTGCGCCGGGCTATCGGCATCTCGAGCGATGCTTTGGTGATTGGCCATGTGGGACGGTTTGTCGTGCCGAAAAACCATGCGTTTCTGGTTGAAATCGCGCGCGAACTGGTCAAGCTCGAACCCAACGCTGTCTTTCTGTTGGTGGGTGACGGCCCGCTTCGGGCTGAGATCGAAGCCAAGGTCAACGGCTATGCGATCGAGAAACACTTCATCTTTGCCGGTCCACGCTCGGATGTACCAGCGTTGATGAAAGGCGTCATGGATGTTTTTCTTTTTCCTTCCCTATATGAGGGCCTCGGGCTGGCTCTATTGGAAGCACAAGCGGCGGGGCTCACCAGTATTGTTTCCGACCTAGTACCAGGGGAGTCAGATGTGATACCCAACCTGGTCGACCGGCTAGCACTCGGGAATTCGGCGCCTACTTGGGCTCACGCCGTTCTGGCCGGAGCGCGGCGCAGGGAGAGACCAAACTGGTGTCAACTTATGGATGGGCTCGCTGGGCGTTCCATCGAGTCGTCCGTCGAGTCGCTGGTTGCGACCTATCAACGCACTCAACGCACTGAGCGCTACGCGCCGGCAAGCGACAGATTCTCATGATTCCATACGTCCAGTTCGGAACTCTGGTGTGGCTGACCTGGGCACTGATCATTGCCCTACGCCGAATCATCGCGGGAGATCGCAGCACAATCTTGCTGGTGTTCCTCGTCTTTTATGCATTCTTTGCGCTGCCGCTGCTGTTTGATCTTGTTCTTGGCTCTTCCTCTTATCTGGCCGAACCCGGTTTTGTTTATGCCGAGCGCGACGATGCGGTGAACGTAATCTACTGTTTATTCATAGCTCTGGTTCCACTCATCTGGTCCGGATTCCTTAGAGCGCATCAATCTCGGCACTTTCGGTCGGAAGAGGCGCTAAGAGAGCTAAGAAGGTTACGTCTCCCCCTGGCGCTCCTGCTCTTTATGCCCATCGCGCTGATCTGGTGGGCGCCCGATCCCGCTCTCTACCTAAATTACGCCTTCGTCGTAACGGAGAATCTAGGGAACACGGTGACGGATATCTCGCGGTTTCATTCCTACGTCATGGCCTTCAGCTTCATCGGGACGATTGCAGGCGCCGGGCTGGTAGGGGGAGCCAAGCGTCCCTGGCGTTGCCTCCTGCTGGTTGCTCCCTTTCTGGCGGCGGCGGTTTGGCTGAATGGCAAGCGAACCGTGCTGGTAATGGCCGTAATAATGACGATGACCAGTTTGTGGCTCAGCGGCCGCCTCCGCGGCCGGAAAATGCTCATAGCAGTTGCCGTATCCGTGTTATTGATAGGCGGTTTCTCCTATTGGTACCAGCTCACGGTTCGCGACATCGGTCCTTCGGTCGCGGAGAATAACGATGTCTACGAAAACTTCCGGGTTGACTACGCTAGAGATTCGCGAGTCAAGATGGCGATTTTTGCCGAACTGCATCCTTCGACTATGTCAATCCTGGAATTCAGAGGGCAATCCCTGATCTTTTACGCGACTGCTTACATCCCACGTGCCATGTGGCCAGGAAAACCGCTGACCTACGCGTGCTATTTCACATCGGCGATGCGCGGTTCTTCCCCGCAAGATTGGGGTTGGGGTATGACGACCAGCATATTCGATGAAGCGATCGCCAACGGCAGTTGGTTTGGACTCTTGGCAGCTTCCTTGGTCATCGGTATTCTGTGTCGGATTGGGGATTCCTGCTCTGACGTCCTCGTGTTCTTGCTAACTGCAATAGTCGCATCGTTGCTGCTTACAGTTCAACTTGTCGCTTTCGCCCCACTTGCTTTGATTTGGGTAATGATGATCGTGAGAGCGAAAGTGAGGTTTGCATGACGCAGCGTGGTTTGGGGGGACGGGAGCGGTTCCGGGTGCTGTGCCCCGTTTTACGAGCTGGCACACATTCCTTTCGCGCTCCGTGGATGGCAACTGTTCGGTAGCCTCAATTTCAAACCATGCGCCTAATCGTCACCTGTGAACACAGATTCAGCCTGGCTTCGGACGGCTCTGTCTGGACGAGGGTTTGTTACGACTATCCCTTCTGGGAGAGATACCTGGCGGCATTCGATTCGGTTCGTATTATGGCTCGGGCGAAGGTAGAACCTGGGATTGATGAGAGTTATCAAGCGGTAACCGGTCCGGCGGTTGAGTTCTGGCCTCTGCCTTTTTATCTGGGTCCAGAGCAGTTCCTGCTCCGCCGGGGTAAGATCCGCAGGTCTCTATTAAGTGCAGTCGAACCAGGTGACACGTTGTTATGCCGAGTTGGATCTCCTCTCGCGGATGAACTACTGCCCAGCTTCTGGAAAGAGGATCGGCCCTATGGCCTTGAGGTCGTGGGAGATCCACACGAGGCCATGGGACCACACACGATCCGGCATCCCCTGCGCCCACTGTTTAGAAGCTTGGCCGTTTGCTCCTTGCGCAGGCAGTGCACACGGGCGGTCGCAGTCGCGTACGTAACGCGCGACCATTTACAGAAAAGATACCCGTGCCCCGCGCACTCGGTCGGCGTTTCCGATGTAGGCCCTCTCGATTTCAGGAGCAACCCTAAAGTTTTTACCACCAGCTATTCCAGCGTCTCCTGTGAAAACACGCAGTTTGTCGACCGGGCACGTTCTTATCACGAAGATGAACGCCCCAGAATTCTGTTTGTAGGTTCTCTCGCGCAGAGGTACAAGGGGGCAGATATTTTGATCAAAGCGGTGAAACATTTGCTTCCGGTCATTATTCCTACGGTTGTTTTGGTAGGAGCTGGCAAGCATCGAGCCGAGTTGGAGAAACTGTGCCGGAAAGTGGGCGTTTCCGAGTATGTGACCTTTCTGGGTGAACTCTCCTCGGGACAGGCAATCCGCGAGCAAATGGATCGAGCCACTCTTTTTGTAATGCCCTCGCGAACCGAAGGCCTGCCGAGAGCCATGATCGAAGCCATGACCAGAGCGCTCCCCTGCATCGGAACCAGAGTGGGAGGGATTCCCGAATTGCTGGCGGACGAAGATCTGGTGGATCCCGGCGATGTTGCGGGTCTGGCGACAAAGATCAAAGAGGTGTGGGCCGATCCAGAACGGCTCTCCCGGATGTCAGAACGCAATCTGAGGCAAGTTCAGGAGTACCGCCCGGAAGCACTGGGGAAACGCCGTAATGAATTTTATCGTTTCCTGCGTAAAGCAACTGAGCAATGGTGCAGCATGCGGGAAGGGAAAGCCGAGGCCACGTAAGCATGACGAACACGAGAAACCGCCAGCGCATTTGCATCGTCGTTTCTGGCTTCATGACGGTGTGCACTTTCCTGCGGGATCAGATACGAGCGGTGAGCAAGACTTAACTCGCCATGCCCAAGTTATTAATCGCAGCCACTGTTCCCAGAATGTTGGAAGCGTTTCTTCTGCCCTACGCCTGTCATTATCGAGCCCAGGGCTGGACGGTTGACTGCGCTGCCTCGGGAGCCAGCGCCAGTCCCGAGTGCCGCGTCGCTTTCGACAACGTTTGGGATTTGAAATGGTCGCGGAATCCTTTCGATCTTGCTGGCGCGTTGTGCGGCGCCAAGGAGATCCGCAGACTTTGGCAGTATCACAAATACGACTTGGTGCACGTGCATAGTCCCATCGCTGGGTTTGTGATCAGGCTCGCGCTGCGCAATGAACAACGCGCCGGCCTGACACGAATCGTCTATACAGCGCACGGATTTCACTTCCATGAAGGCCGCAGCTGGCCGGGAAATCTGGGGTTTCGCTTTTTGGAGGATCTCGCCGGCCAATGGACGGATTGTCTGATTGTACTGAATCGTGACGATGAAAGGGCCGCGCACCAGCTGCGCAATCTCAGTCCCAGCGCCATCCGCTACATGCCCGGCATCGGCATTGACCTTAATCTATTTGATGCCGATCGGACCGATGTGTCACCGGTGCTTCGGGAGTGGCAGGGTCGTGGCATCTGCCCGGGTCGCAATGCCGTGTTTCTTGTAGTCGCCGAGTTCATTCCCCGAAAGCGACATGCCGATGTTCTCAAGGCTTTTGCCCAGTTGCCAGCGAAAGACCAGCTGGTTTTGGCCGGCAGCGGACCTTTGATGGAAGCGATGAAAAACCTAGCGGCAGAACTTGGGATCCACGACCGTGTGCATTTTCTCGGCCAGAGGAGGGACATTGCGGCCATCATCCGCGTAAGCGATGCGGTAGTGCTGGTTTCGGAACAAGAAGGTCTGCCGCGCAGCATCATGGAGGCCTTTGCTCTGCAGACGCCGGTCATCGCCAGCGATATTCGTGGAAATCGAGATCTGTTGCGGGATGGAAGAGGACTGCTCGTACCGGTTGGCAATGTTGCGAAGATCGGCGAGGCGATGCAACACATGGCGCAGCATCCAGAAGAGACGAGAGTGATGATCGGGCGGAGCCGGGAATACATTGAGCAATTTCGAATCGACCATCTCCTTGCGATGCACGATGAACTCTATGGGGAGCTTCTCTCGGAGTCCTACTCCGGTGCGGAGTTACGAAATGTTCCGAGATCGCACGTTAAAGCCGAGGCTCGTTCCTAGTGATGTCTGCGTCCACGGGCTCTTCCTCTATAAAGCGGGCGTTCGACTTGGTTGGAGCGACGGCTGCGTTGCTGGTACTCGCGCCACCTCTCTTAATGATTGTGGCGCTGGTAAGGATTTTTCTGGGATTTCCGATTTTGTTCCGCCAGTCTCGTCCCGGCTGGCACGGACAGCTCTTCACCTGTTTGAAGTTTCGCACTATGACCGATGCCAGGGATGCGCAGGGACGATTGCTTCCAGATGCGGAACGCATGACGAGGTTCGGGAGATTACTGCGCAGAAGCAGTATCGACGAACTCCCGGAGCTGATCAACGTGATCCGGGGCGAGATGAGCCTGGTGGGGCCGCGTCCTTTGTTGCCGCAGTATCTGGCACGGTACACGCCCGAACAAATGCGGCGTCACGAGGTGAAACCCGGCATCACGGGATGGGCGCAGGTGAACGGACGGAACAGCCTCGAGTGGGGAGAGAAATTTGCCCTTGATCTCTGGTACGTGGACAACTGGAGCCTCGGGCTCGACTTCCGCATTCTGGCAAGAACCGCGTGGCAGGTTTTCCGGTGCCATGGAATCGCCAAGTGCGCACATGTAACCATGCCCGAATTTGTTGGGGCAGCAGTCCAACGCAAAGAAGGAAATGCATGATGCCAAGCCAACGACTTGCGGTTGTCGGAGCTGGGGGATTTGCACGAGAACTCGCGTGGTTGATTTCGGATATCGCGCACGATCCATCCCGACAAAAACTCGCTGCCCCCATGGAGGTCGCCGGTTTCTTGGTGAGCGACGCTACGAAAGTGAGTGAACGCGACTCCGACATACTCGGAGACTTCAGCTGGCTGGAAGAGAATCACGTTGACGGTCTCGCCATGGGCATTGGCAGTCCCGAAGTTCGCTTGCGCTTAAGCCAAGAACTCAAGCGGCGTTTCCCGCGGATTCCGTGGCCGGCCTTGGTCCATCCCAGCGTCAAGTATCACGAGTCCTGCCAGTTTCAAGAGGGGGTCACAATCGGCGCGGGAACGATCGCAACCGTCAACGTCAAGATTGAAGAATTCGCCATGGTCAACCTAAGCTGCACGATTGGCCATGAAGCAACTCTCGGAGCTGGATCTGTAGTCAACCTAATGGCTGCCATTGCGGGTGGAGTGACGATTGGCAAAGGTGTCTTAGTCGGCTCTCACGCAGCCATTCTGCAGTATATCTCCATTGGAGATCATGCGGTGGTCGGATCGGGAGCCATGGTCATCAAGGATGTTGCGCCGCATACTACGGTTATGGGGGTTCCCGCCCGAGGAGTGCCGCGCGCTCCACTGAAGTCGGCAAATAGCCTTGAACGAGCGCCTAACTTGACGCTCTCACCTGCCAGCAGACAAGTCCTATGACTACGGCAGCAGTCGAGCGGAGAATTATCCCCTCCCGCCCGCAAGTCAAGCTTCCTGTCGCTCCTTTCGCGCCTTTTGCTCCTTGGCCCTATTTCGAGGCTGATGAAATCGAAGCGGCCGCGGCCGTTCTGCGTTCGGGGAAAGTAAATTACTGGACCGGGCAGGAAGGCCGGTTGTTCGAAAGCGAGTTTGCCCGTTCGGTTGGAACGAAATATGCCATCTGCGTCGCCAATGGGACGGTAGCCCTCGAATTAGCGCTCGAAGCGCTGGGCATTGGCCGTGGGGATCAGGTGATTACAACCTCCCGCAGCTTCATTGCGTCCGCGAGTTGCATTGTGATGCGCGGCGCTCGTCCCGTCTGTGTCGATGTAGATCCCGACAGCCAGAATGTTACGAGGGAAACTATACGACACGCGATTACTCCCCGGACCAAAGCGATCATCGCGGTGCACTTGGCGGGATGGCCCTGCAATATGGACGAGATTCTGCACTTGGCAGCGGAGTACGGCCTGCGAGTCATTGAAGACTGCGCCCAGGCCCAGGGTGCGATGTACAAAGGCCGGCCGGTAGGATCGCTCGGAGACGTTGCCGCTTTCTCGTTCTGCCAGGACAAGATTATGACGACCGCCGGCGAAGGAGGAATGCTGACAACGAACGACCCTGAGGTGTGGGAACGCGCGTGGAGTTTCAAGGACCATGGCAAGAGCTATGACGCCGTTTACAAACGCGAGCGCGGAGAGGGTTTTTGTTGGCTCCACGAATCGTTTGGCACCAACTGGCGAATGACGGAGATACAGGCGGCACTCGGACGTGTGGCCCTCACCAAGGTGCCTCGGTGGGTCGAGATCAGACGTCGTCACGCGAATACGCTGAGCAAAGCTCTTTCCAGCCTGCCCGGCCTGCGAATTCCAACACCTCCAGAGAGCGTTTATCACGCTTATTACAAGTACTATGTATTTCTCCGCCCCGAGATGCTCGGGGAGGGATGGGACCGCAATGCCATCTTACAGGCGATCAAAGCGGAGGGAGTGCCCTGCTTCGTCGGCAGTTGCGGCGAGATATACCTTGAAAAAGCCTTCGCCGCGCGCCGCGCGCATCGGCGTCTCCCGGTGGCTAAGTTGCTGGGCGAAACCAGTCTCATGTTCTTGGTTCATCCCACACTGTCCGACGAAGACATCGCGTTTACCTGCCGGACAATCCAGCGCGTCATTACCAGAGCGGTTAAGTGCA
>Ga0310038_10004205_pt1 | contig 10274 bp, 8 predicted proteins | sample Sb_taG_6_FD_200461 | JGI IMG/M metagenome (GOLD analysis project Ga0310038, IMG submission 200461) | Peat soil microbial communities from Weissenstadt, Germany - Sb_50d_4_PS metaG (v2) (version 2) | ecosystem: Environmental > Terrestrial > Soil > Wetlands > Peat | place: Germany: Weissenstadt... | reverse complement strand
CAAAGCGTTCCGGTGCGAAGACCAAGAAGAAAAGGGTAATGTAAGGTCTGAAGCCGCTCCGCGGAACCAGCCCTCGCGAAACGATTGGACCGAATCGGCAAGTTATTGCTGCTGTTGGGCAGGTTGCTGCACCCTCTCCACAATTGCGGGAGACTCGGGAACCGTGACCTTGTTCTCGCTGAGTTGTTCGCGCCCATCATCGTCGATCGCGGGCCTCACACTCACATCGACGGAAAGCCGCTGCCCCGCATGGCCCTTATACACGCCGCGGACGGGAGCCACATCGCCATAGTCGCGTCCATACGCGATGCGAACATGCTGCAGTCCCAGAGGCTTCCCCAGCGTCGGATCGAGACCAATCCAGCCTGACTCCGGCAAGTAAACTTCGGCCCACGCGTGCGACGCGGATCCCCCGATGACTTCCTGCAATTTGGCGTCGGGCGACGCCGCGTTCTGCGGCACCAGGTACCCCGATACGTATCGTGCGGGCAGTCCACGCTTGCGGACGACTCCCAGCAGCAAGTGCGCGAAGTCCTGGCAGACTCCCGCCCAAACGGCAAGAGAGTCCTGAATCGACGAATTGACGTGCGTCGCTCCTTTGACATACTTGAATTTTTCGTGAATCAGTAAGGACGCCTCTTTGACGAATCCCGAAACGGTCCCACCGCTTTTGCGGCTGGCCGCTTCGATGAGTTCGTCAAGCTGCGGCACATGGGGGACGTATCCCGTCGGCATGATGAAGTCCAGAAATTCCTCCTCCAACTCCACGCGGTGATCTTCCAGGTCGGAGAGTTTCATTCCGCCCGATGGCAGCGCGGGAATATCGTGCGCCAGGACAACCGACTCCGCTTCAATCTTAAGGTGGTGGTGTTCGGGAAGAATGTTGAATTGATGGACCCAATTCCCGAACGAATCGCGATAGGAAGTGCCGCGCGAAACCGGATCAGTGAGAAGCCGGAACGACAGGCAGCTCTGCGTTTCGTCGTGGATGGGACGCAGGCGGACCTCGTTGTAGCTTTCCGAAACCGGGCCGTCATACCGAAATTCCGTGGCGTGCACGAGATGATACCGGTTCATGCGACCACCGCGTAGTAGAAGTAGTTTCGGGCGATGTCCTCGCCAATTGCGCCGCACATATCGAGCATGTCGTTCAAATAGGAATGCAAGCCCAGGTGAAATATTTCCGTGATCCGGTCGTAGCGCAATCGTTCGAGAACCTTGCCCGTCAGCCGCTCGGCTTCATTCGCGTAGGAACCCGCGCCCGTGCCGCTGATGGCGCGCAGGCCGGCCTGCACCTCGGTCATGCTGAAGCGGATCGACCGAGGATGCAGCGGGTGCATGATCAGCATTTCCGCGACTTTTTCCGGCTCGATCGAAGAATGATATTTCCGGTGGTAGGCCTCATAGGCTCCCACGGACTTCAGCACGGCCATCCATTGATGGTTGTCGCCGCCGCCGATTTCAGCCGGCGCGTCATACAGGATGTGATACTGCACGTCGACGAGGCGCGCCGTCATCTCCGCGCGCTCGATGAACCAGCCGATGCGCAGAAATTCCCAGCCTTCGTCGTGCGGAAGGGTCGCGTCGGTCACGCCGTGAAACCGGTGGCTGCCGAAGCGGATGGCATCGCAAAAGCGGTGCGGCCCCGCCGCCATCTCCTCGTCGGGGATAAAACGATTCACGGTGAAGTAGAGGCTGTTGAGATCCTCCCACATTTCCCGCGAAATATAGTCGCGAATGGTGCGCGCGTTTTCGCGGGCCTTGGTAATGCACTGAACGATCGAGCTGGGATTATCCTGACGAAAAGCGAGAAATTCGAAGACGGCGCGCGCGTCGGCTTCCCCATACAAAGACCGGAAGCGCTCCTCTTCCCCGGCCATGACGATCAGCGGATCCCAGTGCAAACGGTATTTGTCCTTGGATTGCTCGAGCACGGTGTGGAAATTCACGTCGAGAATCCGGGCGGTGTACTCCGCACGCTCGATGTAGCGAGCCAGCCAGAACAACGACTCCGCGATTCGCGATAGCATCTTAGTCTTCTCCGAACAGGACCCAGGTGTCCTTACTCCCGCCGCCCTGGGATGAATTCACAACCAACGAACCCTGTTGCAGCGCCACGCGAGTCAGCCCTCCCGGCACGATCGTGACTTTCTCGCCGTCGTAGAGGCAATAGGGGCGCAGGTCCACGTGTCGGCCGGCGATCGATCCGTGCGCCGGATCGTAAGAGGGCACGCGAGACAGTGGAAGAACGTGTTGCGCGATGTAGTTTCGCGGATCCGCTTTGATGCGCTGCTTGAACTCCTCAATTCTCTCGCGATCCGCGGCAGGACCCATCAGCATCCCGTAGCCGCCAGACTCACCCACGGCCTTCACGACGAGTTCCGGCAGGTGATCGAGGACGTAGGAGAGGTCTTCTTTCTTGGAACACTGATACGTGTCCACGCTCCTCAGAATTGGATCTTCCCCGAGGTAGTATCGAATGAAAGTAGGCACGTAGGCGTAGATGGCCTTGTCGTCGGCAACACCATTTCCCACGGCGTTTGCAAGCGCCACATTTCCCGCGCGGTAGGCGCCCATCAAGCCGGGGACGCCCAACACGGAATCCGGCCGGAAGGTGAGCGAGTCCAGAAACTCGTCATCCACGCGCCGGTAAATCACATCGACGCGCTTCAGGCCGTGGATGGTCTTCATGTAAACGATTCCGCCATCCACGATCAGGTCGCGGCCTTCCACCAGCTCGATACCCATCTGCTGCGCCAGGAAGCTGTGTTCAAAATAGGCGCTGTTGTAAATGCCGGGCGTCAGCAGTGCGATTTGAGCGTCATTCCCTCCGCGCGGCGAGAGACTGCGCAGGATCCGGGCCAGCTCCGCGGGATAGTGGTTGACGGGAAGAACCTCATACTCGTGAAACGCATCGGGGAAAGTGCGCATCATGACCAGTCGATTTTCCAGCACGTAAGAAATCCCGCTGGGCGTGCGCACGTTATCTTCGAGGACGCAGAATTCGCCGGTTTTGGAATCGCGCACCAGATCGATGCCGCAGATGTGCGTGTGAATCCCTCGCGGCACTTCGATCCCGATCACTTCGCGCAGGAAATGTTTGCAGGAATAGACGAGCGAACGGGGAATCTGCCGGTCGGCAAAAATGCGCTGCTTGCCGTACACATCCTGCAAAAATAAATTCAGCGCGACGACGCGCTGCGCGAGGCCTCGGTCGATGCGCTGCCATTCGGAATTCGGAATGATGCGGGGAATCAGATCGAAGGGAAACAGCCGCTCGGTTCCGCGTCCATCGCTGTACACCGTGAACGTAATTCCCTGAAGCAGAAAAGAAAGGTCGGCATGCTGGCGGCGCTCTTCAAATTGCGCCGGTATCATCGCGCCAAGCTTCTCAAAAATTTTGGCGTAGTGCGGCCGAGGCACGTCGGGCGCCGAAAACATCTCGTCGTAAAACGGCCCGACCTGATAATCGCCGAATAGCCCCTGTAAAGGCATCTTTGAAGGCACTGAGGCCATAGACCCACTGTAGCAAGAGCGCTCTCCGTTCAGTGTACGAAAGAATCTATCGGTGCTATCAGAAATCCGATGAGCAGGCCTCCAGAGAGTAAGCGGATGCGAGGCCATGAACGCCGGTTCAAGATGCGAGGGCTGAACGGTGCGCCATTCGGCGCGAGAGCGAAAAACTCTCGTAAATGTATTGTAAAGAATCACTTATCGTGTGGCGTTCGAGCCTTAGATTTGGTATCGTTCCAAAATTAAACCTATGAAAACTCCCCAAAATCTGCTTCTGCTTTGCGTTGCCTTGATTCTCTCTCTTTCGCCTGTCGTTGCTCGTGCCAGCACGCACGGCATGGGAGGCTCCGCGGCATTTTTGGTCGCGCCGGATATTCACACGGACGCGGAACGCATTGCCGAGTTGGAGCAGAAAGTCGCCGACGCGAAAGGTTCAGCGGACAACGCCTGGATGCTTGTCAGCGCCGCCCTCGTGCTGCTGATGACCGGGCCGGGACTGGCGCTGTTCTATGGCGGGCTAGTGCGAAAGAAAAACGTCTTGGCGACGATGCTGCAAAGCTTCGCCATGATGTCCCTGATCACCATCATGTGGGGCCTGTTTGGATACAGCCTCGCATTTGGGTCGGGCAACAGTTTCATCGGCGGATTCGAGTATGCGTTTCTGCGCGGCGTGGGAGGAGAGCCAAACGCTAGCTACGCGGCCACAATCCCGCAGCTGACTTTCATGATTTATCAGTTGATGTTCGCCGTAATCACGCCCGCGCTGATCACCGGCGCATTTGCCGAACGAATGAAGTTCAAGGCCATGTTGGCGTTCATGGCTCTTTGGTCGGTCGTGGTTTATAGCCCGATGGCGCACATGGTGTGGGGCAAGGGCGGATTGCTGAACGCTTCTCTCGGCGGCGCATTTCCCACGCTGGATTTTGCCGGAGGAACCGTTGTGCATGTGACTTCGGGAGTTTCCGCACTCGTCTGCGCGCTCTACCTTGGGAAACGTCTGGGCTACCCCGACGAGTCCGTACCGCCGCACAGTGTGGTCTTGAGTTTCGTTGGGGCCTGCCTGCTTTGGGTGGGCTGGTTCGGTTTCAATGCGGGGAGCGCGCTCTCCGCCGGCAGCCTGGCATCGAGCGCTTTTGTGGCAACGCATTTCGCCGCCGCCGCGGCCGCAGCCGGTTGGACTCTGGCCGAGTGGAAGAGCAGCGGGAAGCCGAGCGCTTTGGGAGCCATCTCCGGCGCCGTGGCTGGCCTCGTGGCAATTACTCCGGCGGCCGGCTTCGTTAAGCCAATGCCCGCCATGGTGATCGGATTCATAGCGGGCATCCTGTGCTACTTCATGGTTGCTCGGGTGAAGGCTCGCTATGGATATGATGACTCCCTCGACGCGTTCGGAGTCCATGGGGCGGGGGGAACGATCGGCGCGATCCTCACGGGAGTTTTCGCCGTCAGCGTCGTCAATCCCATCTTCAAAGACTCGAATGGAAATGTACTGGCTTCAGGCCTCATCGAAGGAAATGCCCACCAACTCTTGAATCAGCTGGTTGGCGTGGCGATCGCGTGGGCGCTGGGAATCGTCGGGACTCTAGCCATCCTGTTCGTGGTCGACAAGCTCATTGGCCTGCGTGTTTCGCCGGAGCAAGAAACTCAGGGGCTCGACCTCTCGCAGCACGGAGAAGAAGGATACGACTGGGAGACTTCCATGTAGCTACTGGTTTTTCGTCCGGGGTCGTGCCATTCTAGCGGGCGCGATCCTTGGCAAGAGAACAGAAAAGCCGGCATGCCCACACAGTCCCCACTCACCAGTGAATTGCGGGAGCAGTACGAGGCTGAATCCGCGCGGCTCCAGCACGATTTTTCCACTACCAAAGATGGCCTGAAATATTTGCGCGAGAGATCGGCGCTGGTGGATTCCATAGCGCGCCGTCTTTGGGCGCAATTCGTCGCTTCCCCAGGTTTTGAAACCTCCCAGATTGTATTCGCCGCTGTTGGCGATTTTGGCAGGCAAACTCTTTTTCCCTATTCGGATGTCGATCTCATTTTCCTGGCGGCAACAGGGGAAGCGGCGGAAAAATTCAAGGACGCGATCCAGCGGCTCTCGCAAGGCATGAACGAGATTGGATTGAAATGCAACGCGACGGCGGGGATTGTTTCGGAATTCATCGAATTCAATCCCGATCGCGCAGAGGCGATGCTTTCCCTGCTGGATTGCCGGTTTCTCGAAGGCGACCGGGAACTGTTCTCGAACTTTCGGAACCGGATGATACCCGAAATCATGGTTCGGGAGTCTCAGGCCCTGGTCGAGGGCCTGGCGGAATCGACGCGCAACAGCCACCGCAAGTTTGCGAACACGGTTTTCCATCTCGAGCCCAATGTGAAGGATGGTCCGGGCGGTTTTCAGGACTACGTCACCGCGCGCTGGCTTGCCGCCATTTCCGCGATGGAAAATCAGGACGGCTGGCCGGGTCCCGAGACATTTTTTTCACACGCGATCAAACCTGCGATGGACTCGGCGCTTGCTTTCTTCGCATCCGTGCGTTGCTTCCTCCATTTCCGTTACAAACGAGACCACAATCTCCTGACCTGGGATGCGCAGGATGACGCAGCGGCCCAGAAAATCGGAGCGCAAAATGCCGATATCCGGAACGCCACCGATTGGATGCGCATCTATTTTGGCCATGCACGCGCCGTCGACCATATTTCCGGACAGCTGCTCGAGGAAATGCCCGCGGCCCAGTCTCTCTTTTACAGGCAACTGGAAACCTGGCGAACAGGTTTTTCCGATAAGGATTTTTCCGTCGTGGACGGGTTGATTTTTTTTCAGAAGCCGGAAAACTTATCCGATCCGGACCTTTTCTTCCGCACTTTCCTTCTGATTGCCCAGCGCGGCTTCAAGCTCAGTCCGGCCGCTGAACACCAAATGGAGCAGGCGAGGCCGCAGCTGGCCGCCGGTCTTCCAGGCGGCGGAGATATTTGGCGTTTTCTGGAAGATATTCTGCCGGAATTGCATGCGGCGGACGCGCTGCGCGCGATGCACTCCCTCCATCTGTTGACTCTGATCCTGCCGGAGTTGCAGGGGATTGATGCGCTTGCCGTGCGCGAAGTCTCTCATCGTTTCACGGTGGATGAACACACGCTCCGGGCCATCGAAAATTTGCACGGCCTGCGGCAATCCAAGTTCAAATGGGATGAGCGCTACGCCGGCATCCTCGGCGAGTTGGACCAGCCCGAGTTGCTCAACCTCGCAATCTTGCTGCACGACACCGGCAAGACCGTCACGCTTGTGGAGCACATTCCAGCCAGCCTGGAAATCGCCGGAAAATGCCTCGAACGCCTGGAACTTCCTGCAGCCGACCGGGAAACCACGCTCTTTCTGATTCAACACCATCAGGATTTGGGTGCGGGGCTTCGGCGGGACATCTTCGACCCACAAACCGTGGCTCAGTTTGCGGAGAGTATCGGCAGCCCGGAACTCCTGAAGATGCTTTGCCTGTTCACGTATGCGGACCTCAAAGCCGTCAATCCGGAAGCGCTCACGCCATGGAAAGCCGAAGATCTGTGGCAGCTCTACATCGGGACGGCCAATTATTTCAACCGCAGCGTGGATGAACGCGTCCATAGCGACGCCAACGACGAAGTCCTGAACCACCTTCGCTCGCTCGCCGCCGCGGCAGGGAAGAAGCTCCAAACGTTTCTTGAAGGTTTGCCGAGACGGTATCTTCGCACGCACCCCGTCGACGAAATTCTGCGGCATTTCGAGATGTCGGGCCGCCTCGGCCAGGACCCCGTCCAATTGGCTCTGAAGCGCACCCGCCACTGGTACGAACTGACGGTCGTGACCAAGGACCGGCCGCGTCTCTTCTCGACAGTAGCCGGAACGCTCGCAGCCTGCGGCATGAACATCGGAAAAGCGGGCGCTTTTTCTAACGCCGGCGGCACAGTCGTGGACACATTCTCCTTCACCGACCGTTACAGGACTCTGGAGATGAATCTTCCGGCCTGGGAGCGCTTCAAGACCACCGTCCACGACGTTCTTTCCGGAAAGCGCGACCTCAAGCGCATGCTCCGGGAGCGCCTCGAAGTGGAAAATGATCAGCCCGAAAAAGTTGCCGGAACAATCCAGATTCAATTTGACAATGAATGCTCCGCCCACAGCACGCTGATGGAAATCATTACGCAGGACCAGCCGGGCCTCTTGTACCGGATCAGTTCGATTTTCGCCCAGCAGGAATGCAACATCGACATCGCCCTCATCGACACCGAAGGCCAGACCGCGATCGACGTGTTTTACCTCACCACCGCTAGCGGAAAGCTCTCCCCTGAACATCAGGAACGACTGCGGCAATCCCTCGCCAAGGAACTCTCCTCGTAGAAGGAGAATGCGATGCACAAGCTGTGAACGGCTAGTCAGAGTGACTGGAACGCCTCGACACCCGATGTCGTATTTTTTCGCCTGCATCCCTCATCCAATGAAACGATTTCGGCGTATAGTAGTCATATAATGGAATGGATTTGAGGCACAGCGAGTGCCTGGAGGTTGATCATGCTGGTCAAGCGATCCCCTGACTTGAAGTATTCGGACATTACTCCCCGCGACATTTACCTGAATCGCCGCAAATTCCTCTATGGAATGGGGTTAGCAGGCGGGCTGGCGCTGGCGGGGAAGGGCCTGGCGGACCTGGTGAACCCTTCGGCGCGCGCCTATGCGTCCACAAAACTTCAGGGCACGTCTGGAAGTCCATTCAGCACTACGGAGAAGGTTACTCCCGAGCAGGTCGTGACGACGTACAACAACTACTACGAATTTGGCACGGACAAAGGCGATCCCGCGAAGAACGCGCAGAAATTTGTGACTTCGCCCTGGACCGTCTCGGTCGAGGGGGAATGCGCCAAGCCGCGCAAGTTCTCGATGGACGAAATCTTGAAGCTTGCGCCGCTCGAGGAGCGCATCTACCGGCATCGTTGCGTGGAAGCCTGGTCCATCGTGGTGCCGTGGATCGGCTATTCGTTCAGCACGATTGCGAAGCTCGCCGAGCCCAATGCCAATGCGCGCTATGTGGCGTTCGAAAGCTATTTTGATAAGAAGCAGATGCCTCTGTGGGGCCGCGCGGGGATAGAACTCCCCTATGTCGAAGGACTGAGGATGGACGAGGCCATGCACCCGCTGACTCTGCTTTGCATGGGCATGTACGGCGAGACGCTTCCGAACCAGGATGGCGCGCCCGTCCGAATGGTGATCCCCTGGAAGTACGGATTCAAGAGCGTCAAGTCGATTGTGAAAATTAAATTCGTCAAGGATCAGCCGCCGACAACCTGGAACATCACGAACACTCATGAATACGGCTTCTACTCCAATGTGAATCCGAAGGTGGACCATCCGCGCTGGAGCCAGGCGAAGGAAGTGCGCCTGCCGGGATTTTTCAAGAACACGCCCACGCAGATGTTCAACGGCTACTCGGATCAAGTGGCGAATCTTTACAACGGCATGGACCTGAAGAAAAATTACTGAGCGGAAATCGACCATGAATTCAATTCTGACCAGCAAATGGACGAAGGTACTTGTGTTCCTGATCTGTCTCGTCCCTCTGGGCGTGCTGATCTGGGAAGCGTTTACCGGCGGGCTCGGCTCGAATCCCACGCAATTTCTCGAGCATGCCACGGGGGATTGGACGCTGCGGTTCGTGGCCATCACTCTGTCCATTACGCCGCTGCGCAAACTTTTTCGGCAGCCGCAATTGATCCGTTTTCGGCGCATGCTGGGGTTGTTCGCGTTTTTTTACGGATGCTGCCATTTCAGCGTTTACCTGACGTTTGACCAGATCTTCAATCTTCACGGCATTTGGGCGGACGTGTTGAAGAGGCGCTACATCACGGTGGGATTCACGGGCTTCGTCCTGATGATCCCGCTGGCCCTCACCTCCACGGCGGGATGGATCCGCCGGATGGGCGGGAAGCGCTGGGCGATGCTGCATCGCGCAATCTACCTGACCGCCATCGCGGGAGTCATCCACTTCTTGTGGCTGGTGAAGTCCGACATTCATTTGCCTCTTGAATATGCCGCCGTGATGGCGATTCTCTTGGGCTGGCGGGTGTATGACCACTATTCAAAAGCTCCCCATCGCGTGCCAGCCGCGATTCCGGCTAGCAAAGGACAGACCACAGTCGCCCCCGACTAGGCTCTTAGGGAATTTGCGTTTTTCCGCCCCGCGCGGCTAGAATAGCTCCCCCTAGCCATCTCTCAGAAGGGTACTGGTTTCCGTTTTGCCGCAAACGCATTCCGCTACCGAAGAAAAAGTCGGGCTTCCCTATTGGGCAGACCGCGTTCTCGAAGAACATGCAAACGTGGGTGGGGCTTTGCCTGCGCAGCCCATCCACGACCTGCGCATCTCCTTGCGCCGATGCATCCTCATCGCCGATGTAATGAAGGACCTCGATCCGGGATGCGACTGGAAAGCCATGCGGAAATTGGCGCGACGCACGTTTCAACGGCTTGGAACGCTTCGCGATACGCAAGTCCTTACGGAATGGATCGAGAAGCTCGGCGCGCCGGGCGAAGCTTCTACGGATGTGCTCCTCGGAGCGCTCAAAAAGAAGCACGAACAGGACCGGGCCGATGCTCGCGCGGCCATCCGGGAATTTGACCGCAAGCAATGGCGAACCTGGCGGAGAGAATGCGCAAAGCATTACCGCCATGCCGTATCCGACCGCGCCGCTTGCGAATCACTGGTCCTTGAAATCTGGGAGACTGTTCGCGACCTGAATCGCCG
>Ga0310038_10004200_pt1 | contig 10282 bp, 7 predicted proteins | sample Sb_taG_6_FD_200461 | JGI IMG/M metagenome (GOLD analysis project Ga0310038, IMG submission 200461) | Peat soil microbial communities from Weissenstadt, Germany - Sb_50d_4_PS metaG (v2) (version 2) | ecosystem: Environmental > Terrestrial > Soil > Wetlands > Peat | place: Germany: Weissenstadt... | reverse complement strand
CCGCCGACGCCAGCCTTTTCAGTGCTACGTTATGCTGTAGTTGTAACCACTTAAGTGACTCCGGGTGGCCGCCTAAGTCCTTGAGAAGACGTGAGAGACATGCGAATCGTGGGTTGAAACCGTGGGTTCAAGAGCGACCGTATCCTGAATGATCACTGTCGAGCTACGAACCGGAATGCGAATAAACAGATTGCCTCCCAGCTTTCGATTACGGAAGAAACTGTTAAGTGGCGAACGATTGAACCCACGCCGCGATGAGGCGTTCGAGAGCAAGACACGTCCAACATCCGTTAGGAGATTGTCTTCCCGATGGGCAGCGAATAACCTAAGGGCGTTGGTGTAAGTCACGGACATCGCACGCCAATCGACTGATAGTCAGCGACCTCTTGAGCCTGCGTGAGCGCCTCAGATGCCTCCTGAAGGCCGCGGAGACACGCCGCAAACGGCTCGGCAGGAATTTCCGAAGATACGCAGCAAAGATTTTGTCTGAACCGTCCGGTGTGCGTCTGCTACAATTTACGTTCGTAGGCTCGAGGAGATACATATGTCGACCACAACGACTACCCCGACTCCGCCGGAAGCAAAAGCGGCACCTATTAGCCTGAGCCCAAATGCCATTGCCAAGGTAAAGGGAATCATGGCGCAACAGAATCCCGCGCCGGCTGGCCTGCGCGTGGGGGTGGTGGGAGGCGGGTGCTCGGGCTTCTCCTACTCCCTGCAGTTCGACACCAGCGCGGGAATGATGGACAAAGTGTTCGATATGGACGGCCTTAAAGTGTTCGTGGACGCCACCTCGATCATGTACCTGAACGGCTGCCGCGTGGATTACGTCGAGACCCTGGAGGGCGCCGGTTTCAAATTCGAGAACCCGAACGTGAAGAGCACTTGCGGCTGCGGGTCGTCGTTCAACGTCTAATCAGATTAGCGCGAAAACTACGGAAGCCTCGTCGCAGGGCGAGGCCTTTTCTTTTGCTCACGCTTTTTTCATTGACCGCTGGATCTTCGACGGAAGGGGAGACTCGATTGTCAGGCACCATAAAACCGGGCACCATCATGATGAAGGCGGGCACCATCATTCCCCAATCCTTGCGAGTAGAAACGGAACCATATTCACATGGCTGGGAAATCATCAAGAATTCCGACGCCGACGCCGTTGATCGAGACATCCGACGAGCTGACTGGAACTTCTTTTTTCTGGCTGGCAGCATTCAGGCGACCGCCTTGGGTTATTGGAGAGAGAGAACCGTACGGAGAGCAATGGAGCGAGTGCTGGCGAAAGCGGAACGATCGAAATTCAATTGCTTGGAAATAACGAAAATCTCCGCAAAACAATTCCTGGGCTTTCCCTACGTACACGTCTCGGCGCACTCACGGCATATCCAGAAGAGTCTATTTCTACAAGAGCTTGCCGAACGGGCCGAGCCGTAGTGGATGCCGACTGGGCTACTGCCCGAACCCCTCCGTGTTGTGGCCAAATCTGTTTGGAAGGCAAGGCAGCGATACATCCCCAACGTTACCGCTCGCACGCGCATGCGTCCCGCTTGAAATTCCGCACCCGCGATTCTGGCAGGCAGGTCAATGCTGGTGTTCTTCGCTACGCTGATCTTGTTGGCCACGCTACTCTACCTCTGGGAGACACGGGCTAGACTCTGCAAGTTCTGCCATCCGTTTTATCAATCCGCGCCATCTTCAGAATAGTGCGAGCAATGGGTGTGGCCGGTGCGGTCCATTTCAACCGCGATTAGGTCTTTACCTATGGTCTTGCCGTGACGCCCCGCTTCCAAAACAATCTGTCTGCAAACACTGCTGATTTCCGCTCCCCCGGCACCCTTCTTTAACAAGCCTTCCAATCCGCTGAAATGTGTCCTCAGTTTCGCGGGGTTGCAGTCACCAGTCACGTTCACAATGTAGTGGCGCTCCGCGAGATTCTTGAAACGTTGAATCCAGCCCTGAAACTTGGGCGCGGCAACGGTGGCTTCAGAGAAAGAAGGAATTTGGTATTGGAGTCCCAGAAGCCTACGAACGAACTACAAGCAGCCAAAGAAGGCTTATCGGGTGTCCGGCCGCGCGCGGCTCGGCAGGGTCGGTCTTGCAACCACCGTACCAGAGGAATCTAATTGAATGAGGGGGCGCTCCCCCAAAGCCGTCGAGCTTCCTCAGGTCCGGCGGATGCTCAACGATCTTCACAAGTTAGAACACGAGCTTCGGACGGCGCTTTGCAGTTGCAAGAAAGAACTGCAGAAACGATCTGCTCGCTGCCTACTATTGCGCGACCCGACACCTTCCCGGTGAACTTGGCGGGGAGAGGGCTTATATGTTCGAACGCTACACGGAGAAAGCACGGCGCGCCATCTCCTTTGCGCGCTACGCGGCCAGTCAGTCCGGTTCTCCTTACATAGAGACGGAGCACCTGCTGTTGGGACTTCTGCGCGAAGACAAAGCTCTTCTCACCAACCGGTTCCTGCGTTCTGATGCCTCGGTCGAGTTCATCCGCAAGCAGATTGAGGGGCACACCGCGATCCGGGAGAAGGTCTCGACCTCGGTCGACCTCCCGTTGAGCAACGAGTGCAAGCGAGTTCTGGCATACGCTGCCGAGGAGGCTGAGCGCCTTTCGCACAAGCACATTGGAACCGAGCATCTTTTGTTGGGACTGCTACGTGAAGAGAAGTGCTTCGCCGCCGAGATCCTGCACGAACGCGGCTTACGCCTTTCGACCATCCGCGAGGAACTGGCCCGTACCAGCCAGGAAAAAGCCCAAACGCAGCGTCAGCGCGAATCTTCCCTGCTGAGTGAGTTTTCCCGCGACCTGACCCAGGCCGCGATGGATACCCAGCTCGATCCGCTGGTGGGACGTGAAAGCGAGCTGGAGCGCGTGATTCATATTCTTTGCCGCCGCACCAAGAACAACCCAGTACTGATCGGCGAGGCGGGCGTAGGTAAGACTGCCATCGTCGAAGGACTGGCGCAGCGCATCGCCGATGGCGAAGTTCAGTCGTTCCTGGCAGATAAGCGCATCCTGGCCCTTGACCTGTCATTAATCGTGGCGGGCACCAAATATCGTGGCCAGTTTGAAGAGCGCCTGAAGACCGTCATGAAGGAGCTGATGGAGTCGCAGAACGCCATCATCTTCATCGATGAGCTGCACACGCTGGTAGGCGCGGGTAATGCCGAAGGTTCGTTAGACGCGGCCAACATCCTGAAACCGGCTTTGTCGCGCGGTGAAATTCAGTGTATCGGCGCGACTACGCCGGGTGAGTATCGCAAGTCGATCGAAAAAGATCGGTCGCTGGAGCGCCGTTTCCAGGCCGTCAAGGTTCCGCCGCCGGATGAAGGCGAGGCCACCAAGATTCTGTTCGGCATTAAGGACCGCTACGAGAAGTTCCACGCCGTCACTTACACGGACGACGCTATCAACTTCGCGGTTTCGCATTCCAACCGCTACATTCCGGATCGCCTCCTGCCCGACAAGGCGATTGACCTGATTGACGAGGCGGGGGCGCGCGTGAAGCTGCGCCAGACCTCATTGCCTGAGGAGATCACGGAGGTCCAGAAGCGGATCAAGTTCATCGTACACCGCATGGAAAACGCCATCGCGAACCACGACTTCGAGAAGGCGCGCTTCTACTCGGACGAGGAACGCAAAGAGCGCGAGAACCTGCGCGCCCTTCGCGAAAAATACCACCTCGATGAATCCTCCACCGGCGTTGTCGGTCGGGAGGACATCGAGGATGTGGTATCGCGCTGGACTGGTGTTCCCGTCACCTCGATTAAAGAAGAAGAATCGCAGAAGCTCCTGCGCATCGAAGAAGAGATGCACAAGCGGGTCATCTCGCAGGATAAGGCCATCAACGCCCTGGCCCGTGCGATCCGCCGCAGCCGCGCTGGCCTGAAAAACCCGAACAAGCCCATCGGCTCATTCTTGTTCCTCGGACCCACCGGCGTCGGCAAGACCGAAGTGGCCCGCACGCTGGCGCAGTTCATGTTCGGCGGTGAGAAGTCGCTGGTGCGCTTCGACATGTCCGAGTTCATGGAAAAGCACTCGGTCTCAAAGCTGATCGGTTCGCCTCCGGGATATGTGGGCTACGAGGAGGGCGGCCAGTTGACAGAACGCGTGAAGCGCGCGCCCTACTCGGTGGTTCTGCTTGACGAAATCGAGAAGGCGCACCCGGATGTTTTCAACATCCTGTTGCAAGTGTTTGAAGACGGCCAGCTCACCGACGGTTTGGGCAACACGGTGGACTTCAAGAACGCCATCATCATCATGACTTCGAACATCGGCGCGCGCCACTTGCAGAAGCGCGAAGGACTGGGCTTCCAGTCAACCAAGGAAGACATGATCTCCGACAAGGTCGAGGATCTGGTGAGGAGCGAGGTCAAGCGCACTTTCAACCCCGAGTTCCTGAACCGGTTGGACGAAATCATCCTGTTCAGCGCGCTGACTGAGAACGACCTCATTCAGATCCTGGAGCTTATGGTCATCCGGCTGAACCAGAATCTGGCGCCGAAATCAATCACCGTGACCGTAACCGACGAGGCCAAGAAGTGGGTCCTCAGTCAGACACTCAGCGATCGCAGCTACGGCGCGCGTCCGCTGCGGCGTGCCTTGCAGAAGTACGTCGAAGATCCGTTGTCGGAGGCGCTGATCCAAGGCACCATCACCACGCGGCCGGCGTTCATCGAGGTCTTGCTCGAGGACCACAAGCTGTACTACCGTCCGCTGGACTCGCAGGAAACCGAGGGCGTGCTGCTGTACGAGAACTAGAGTTTGTAAGTTTAATTGGCAGAGGCGGACCAAGTGGGTCCGTCTTCTGCCTTTCTCGGCGCGCCGTCGCAAAGTCCGATGCGCAGTCTCCGTCTGTCCCTGCTCCAGGTTATTGAGGAAGCTGCAGACCACCCGGACCTTGGGCTACTAGGACTCTTGAAATGCCATGTTTACTTTGCCGGTCTGCCGTGATACAGGCATAGTGCGACCAGATCCGAGACGTTCGCTTCGCCCACGCACATGACCGTGTCTGCGCCCCCCCAATAGATTTTCACGGTTCCATCGGACTCTGGAACGGCACCACAGGTGAAGACCACGTTGTGGACGTATCCAGTTACTTCCCAAGGATCTTCCGGTTGCAAAATCCACGAGTCGCCCACACCGATGACCTTTGCCGGGTTCTCGAGGTCATGAAGAGCAACCCCCAAACGATAGACCGATCCATCCATAGTTCGGAAAACTCCGTGATAGATGGAAAGCCATCCCTGGTCCGTTTTGATCGGCGGCGCGCCGGGACCGATCTTCATTTCATCCCAGTGATATGGTTCGGGCTTCATGATGAGCTGAGATTGGCCCCAATAGCATAGATCCGGAGAATAGGAAATCCAGATTGACCAGGGGGCGATTTCCGAATGAGGACGGTCAAGCCGGGCATAAAGCCCATCAAACTTCTCGGGAAAGATCACCACATTCCGATAATCCGCCTGCGTGATGAGGGAAACTCTTTCCACCTGACTGAAGTCCTTCGTCTTGGCCAGGGCGATCCGCACTCCATTTCGCGAGTAGGCGCTGTAGGTGATGATGTACTCCCCCTCCAGCCGGGTCACGCGTGGGTCCTCCACGCCGAACTCTTCATAGGCGGCAAAAGGGCTGTCCTGCGCAGGAATCAGAAAGGGCTGTGGATCGGCGGTGAAGCGGAATCCGTCGGGACTGCGTGCCAAACCAATGATGGACCGTCCGGTGCGGAGATGGGAGCGGAAAAGCATGATGTATTCGTTCTCATGCTTCACGACCGCCGCATTGTGAACGGTTTCCACTGGATAGGGGATTTCGGCCTTGGTGAGGATGGGGTTGTGGCGGTACCGTCTGACAATGTCTAGCTTCATGGTCGTCTCTTCGCTTCCAGATCAAAAATCGTCGAGTAAACCCGTTCGTATCCCTCCACCATGGTATCGATCGAAAAGTATTGCCGGACACGGCTGCGGCAGGCACGACGATCGATTTCAGAAATTCGTCCAAGGGCCCGAACTGCTTCTGTGACGTTGTCAGCCAGAAAACCGGTCTGCCCGTCCTTGATCACCTCACGGCAAGAGCCGAGGTCCATCGCGATGACGGGCACGCCGGCGGCATTGGCTTCGACCAGGACAAGTCCGAATCGCTCCGGGATGGTGTTCAGGTGCAGTAGAGCTCGGGCTCGGGCAAACAGTTCGTTCTTGCCCGGCACGCCCACCGGTCCGATATAAAGGATGTTTTGATCGTCGAGATGGGGTTTGACCTGCTCCCGGAAATAGGCCTCATCCTGGATAATACCAGCGATGATCAAACGCATTCCGCTCAGACGAGCAACCTCGATGGCCAGATGAACACCTTTATCCGGGTGGATCCGACCGAGGAAAATCAGGTCATCACCGCCGGGTTCCTGAAGCGGGTACAACGAGAGATCGATGCCGTTGTAGACGGTCGCTAGGTAATTCAGCCCTGCGGCTCGATCGGAGTCGCTGATGGAAACAAAATACCCGTCACGATATTTCTGATAGACAGGCATGATTTTGGCTGACGAGAATCCGTGGATGGTGGTGAGGACCGGTGTCTTGACCAGCCGGGTGTAGGTCAAAGCCATGAAGTCGTAGTGGCTGTGGATGAGGTCAAACTCAGCCGCACGCTCGAACGCTTCGGAGATGTGAAGGTATTCGGCTACTTTGGGATCGACGGCGGAATCCTCTTCATACCCCTTGTCCACCACGGCATGCAGGCGAGCACGGGTCACAGAATCCCTGCTGGCGAACAACGTCACATCCCAGCCACGGGCGACGAGCCCTTCGGTGATGTTGCTAGCCACCGTTTCCCAGGCGCCGTATTGCCGAGGAGGCGTTCGCCAGGCTATCGGCGACAGGACAGCCACTCTTTTGTTGCGCTTTGTCATGCTGTTCGACGATATTTCCTAGTGCATGGCAGCCAGCACTTCATCGAGGGGAACGGTAGCGAAACCGGTGGCGTGATCGGCCATGCCATAGGGAATGATCAGTTCGCCATTGTGGAGGAGCGCGCCACAGGTATAAACGACGTTCGGCACGTACCCTTTACGCTCCCTTTGGTCCGGTTTGAGCAAGGGTTCGCGGAGGCGGCCGATCACTTTGCCGGGATTATCGTGATCGAGGAGGAACGCGCCGATGCAGTACGTTCGCAGAGGGCCGACACCGTGGCTGAGGACCAGCCAGCCCGCTTCGGTCTCAATGGGGGACCCGCAGTTCCCAAGCTGGACCAGTTCCCACGGAAACATCGGTTTAAGGAGCACCTTGCGTTCATACCAGAAGTGCACGTTGTCGGAAAACATGAGGTAGATGTTCTCGTTGTCCTGGCGGGAAAGCATGGCATAGAGGCCGTTGATTTTCCGGGGGAAGATGGCCATGCCTTTGTTTTCCGCGGCCGGACCGTTCAGGGTGATGAACCGAAAGAGGAGGAAGTCAGAAGTCTCCACCAACTCTGGCAAGATCACCTTGCCATCGAAGGCCGTGAAGGTGGCGTAGTAGACGTGGGTACCGTCATCGTTCTGGAAACAGACGAACCGGGCGTCTTCGATGCCGTTGCGTTGCGACGGCGTGGCCGGGAAAATAACGCGTTCAGACAGCCGCTGTTGGGGCTGAAACTGAACCTCGTAATTGGACCGGGCCAGCATCAAAATTCCCTGGATGGCATTCTTATCCGACAGGCGGGACTGCTTCACTTCGGCTTCGAGATTGACGCGCAGTTCTTCCAATGCAAACGACTCCCCAAACTTGTCCATAACCCGACGTGTGAATCCGCTGGTCAATCCCAGCTCAAAAAGTTTGCGCTCGAAGAGCGCCTTCTCGTAACGGGGGTTCGGGATTTGACGCGGCTCGGTGAGGAAGCCGGTTGGGGGTAGGACCTCGATCCGATGGTCGACGTGGATGATACCCGTCCGAAAAGTGATGGAGGAAATGTGTCCCTCCCCGGTGGCGCGCAAGCTGAGGATAAAACGCAGAGCGCCGGGAGGCAAGTCAGACTGGTCAGGGTGCGGGACGATGGACGGATTGAACAGGGCTGCGGACTCTAAGGAGTATTCGCAAACGAAATAGGAACCGATCAACAGCTGTCTCTGTTCGGAAATTTGCTCATCGGTCAACAGGAGGTCTCGGACCTGTTCGAATCGTTCCAGAAAGGATTTGTGGATCTGCTGGTGTCGCTGGGAGAATTCGGCGGATACTTCGTCCAGGAGAGGGCCGACCCGGTTTTCCGGGAGCGACATGATCCTGGCGATAATCCTGCCGGTCCGCTGGGGATCCTCCGGACTGAACGGCCGCAGAAGAACGCGTGACTGGTCAGGCCTGAGGACCGTGGCCGTGCGTTTGACGTGAATCGAGTTGTCGTTCATGGACTGGTTATTCCAGAGAAACGAGACCGGAGGCCGCGATTACTCTTAGGCGGCGATCGGTTCCTTAAAACTCGTCAGCATATTTTGCGCCAAGCGCATCTCTGCCAACGAAAGCAAGAAGGCCACGGTTGATTCCGCTCCCTGGTTCAGGTTGACCCGATCCACGTGCAACCCATCGCGGCAGCCGCCTGTTTTTGGAGAGTAGAGTTCCAATCCGAGATCGTTCCAGCCGATGAACCAGTCGAACGCGCGTTGCGCCTGGTCGTACCACCAGAGGTCCGATGTGGCGCGATAGGCTTCAAGACAGGCTGAGACCATTGCTTGCGCCTCGATGGGCTGCTGGTCAAAGTTGGCGCGCATGCCGCCGCGGCGATAAAATCCGTTGGTGCCAATGGATCGAAAGTGACCCTTCTCGGAGATTTGCAATTCCGTCAGCCAGCGCAGGGCCTGCAGGCCTCGTTCAAACACCGCTTGTTGTCCGGTTGCACGTCCGCTCAGAATCAAGGCGTGTGCGAGCTTCGCGTTATCGTAAGTCACATCCTCTTCAAACCAGCGCCAGTCCGGCTGGGCGGTCTTTTCGAAGAGTTCCATGAGCCGGGAAGTGAGTATCTCACGGGTTTGGTTGACCTGGCTGTCACCGCTCAACCGGCGCAGGTATTCATGAATGCCGATAAGACCGAACGCCCACGCCCGCGGCGAAGTGAACTCCGTCAGAGCTGGCAACGCCAGCGCGAAGAGTTGTCCGGCCATGATCTGGAAGCTGCGATAGGGCGAACGCCCCACGCCCACACCCAGCGCCCAGAGCGCTCGCCCTTGACAATCCTCTGACCCTTGTTCATCGAGCCAGCGGCGGTCGAAACTCAGGTGGTTGTGGAAGCGTTTCGTTTTGAGATCGAACGCATGATGGAGGAAAGCAGCGTAAGTTGTGGCCAGGGTCCGCACGCGGTCCGCGTCCTCTCCCAACTCACTGAGTAGTACGACGAGGATGAATGCGCGAGCGTTGTCATCCGTACAGTAGCCTGCCGAAAAATTCGGAATGCTAAAAATGGCATGTTGGAAGAGGCCGGTCGAATCGGTCATCCGCGAGAGATGACTCAACTTCAACTCCGGCAGTTCCCGCGGCTTTTGGTCGAGCGTCTTCGTGGCGAGAGATTTTCGAGATCGCGCCGCCCCCTCGATCCGTGACAACTCGAACGAGCGCATATAGAGCTGAGCCACGTTGCTCCAGACCATCTCACGGCCCAGCTTGTAAGCATTCTTGCGAATAGTATGCCGGCGGGTGTCGTCGCGCAGCAAGCCAATCACCTCGCGGGCTATGGCCGGGGCGTCGCAGAACGGCACCAGCACGCCGTGGTCTTCCGCCAACAATTCTGCAGCGTGCCAGTACGGCGTCGAAATTACCACTTTGCCCGCACCAAACGTGTAGGCTAGCGCCCCCGACGTGATCTGCGCTTCGTTGAGATAAGGCGTGATGTAAAAGTCTGCGGCGCCGATGAACTCTTTCAGAGTTTCAAGTTCTACGAACCGGTTGTAGAAGATGACGTTCTTCTCGAGTTTGTTCTTTTTGGCAAGGATTTCGAGGCTGAGCCGGTAGGCTTCGCCATGCTCGCGTAGTTCGTTGGGATGGGTTGCGCCCAGCACAATATAAACAACGTCGGGAAACTCCGCTAGAATGTGCGGCAGGGCGTTGAGCACGTATTCGATCCCCTTGTTCGGCGAAAGCAGCCCGAACGTGAGCAGCACCACCTTGCCTTCCACACCGAACTGGTCCTTGAAATCGGTCGAATCGACAAAACCTACGTCGGGAATGCCATGCGGGATGAGATCGATCTTGGCCGGCGGTGCCTGGTAAATCTCCTGCAACATCTGTCGCCCCCGTTCAGCCATGACCACGAGCCGGGTCGAGA
>Ga0310038_10004198_pt1 | contig 10285 bp, 7 predicted proteins | sample Sb_taG_6_FD_200461 | JGI IMG/M metagenome (GOLD analysis project Ga0310038, IMG submission 200461) | Peat soil microbial communities from Weissenstadt, Germany - Sb_50d_4_PS metaG (v2) (version 2) | ecosystem: Environmental > Terrestrial > Soil > Wetlands > Peat | place: Germany: Weissenstadt... | reverse complement strand
TTCCGTCATCGCCTCTACTGGCAGTGTCATCCGCAGCATTTCAAATTCCTCTTGGGCGCGGATGCCCACCTGCGCGACAGCAGCCGGAACCACCAACGCATCGCCGCGCGCAAAGCTCACGGGAATACTGCCCTGCGATTCGGCTGCGCCGGAGCCCTCGAGCGCCACAAAAATCTGCGGCGAGTGCGCGGCTTCGAAGCAGCGCGTCTCCTTGAGCGCGAACTTCTCGACCAGGAAACTCGGCGATGCCACTAGCGTAGTGGCGGCCACCTGGCGGTGCACCTTCCCCGCCCTTGTGCGCTCCTTCGTCGCTGCCAAACCCTGCTCGATGTGGATCTCGCGCGGGCGTCCGTAATCATACAGCCGGTAGGTGGTGTCGGAGTTCTGCTGGGTTTCGACCAAAATCGATCCCGGCCCGATGGTATGCACCGTGCCGGCATCCACGTAGATCATTTCGCCCGCGTGAATCTCCACCCAGTTCAACAGTTCCTCGGCGCGCACTTCCTGGATTGCCCGCGCCAACTGCTCGCGGGTGACTCCCGGCTTCAACCCCAGAGCCACCTGCGCTCCCGGATCGGCGGCCAGCACGTACCAGCACTCGGTCTTGCCACAGGGCTGGCCCACGCGGCGCGCCGCTTCATCATCGGGATGCACCTGCACCGAGAGCTTCTCGCGCGGGAAAAGAAACTTGATCAGCAGGGGGAAGCGCTCGGTCTCGCGCGCCGACTCGCCCACCAGCGCGCGTCCGTATTCGCGGCACAGTTCGCCCAGGGTCCGGCCGGCGAGCGGGCCGTTCGAGACGCGGTTCTCGTCTCCGGTCAGCCAGACTTCTCCCACCGGCTTTTCGCAGCGATGCCCAGGGTAGACGGGAGAGAGGTCGCGCGCGCCCCAGGGACGCTCGACGAACTCCGGCCGCAATAAGAATGGATACAAGGCGGACATTACAGGCCGGCGAAGAAGCTTCGCATCCGGTCCACGCCGCGGTCCAGTTCCTTGCGCGACGTGGCGTAGGAGATGCGGATGTGCTCGCGCGTCCCGAAGCCTTCTCCAGGCACCACCGCCACGTGCGCCTCACGCAAGAGCCGCCCGGCGATATCCGACGCCGAGTTCAGTCCGTTGCGCCCGAGGAAGTTCGCGACGTTGGGGTACACGTAGAACGCACCCTGCGGCTTGACGCAGCGCAGGCCGGGGATGGTCCGCAATCCTTCCAGCACGTGATCGCGCAGCTCGATGTATTCGGCCAGCATCTGGTCCACGCATTCCTGCGGACCTTTGAGCGCGGCCACCGCCGCTTTCTGCACGATCGAGGTCGGGTTCGACGTCTGCTGGCTCTGCAGCTTGCTCATGGCCGCGACGATGGGCGCGGGCGCGATGGTGTATCCCAGGCGCCAGCCGGTCATGGCGTAGGTCTTGGAGAGCGAGCCCACAATCAGGAGGTGCTCCTTGGCGTCGCGCAGCGAACCCGCCGAGAAGCGCTTGCCGGTGAAGTTCAGGTAGACGTAGCACTCGTCGGAGATCACATAGATTCCGCGCTGGTGCGCCAGGCGGACGATAGCGGTCATGTCCTCGGGGCTCATCACCGCGCCCGAAGGGTTTGAAGGCGAGTTCAGGATGATGAGTTTGGTGCGCGGCGTGATGGCGCGCTCGATCATCCCGGCGGTGAGCGCGAAGTCGCGCGCCTCGTCGGCCGCAACCAGCACCGGCTCGCCGCCCGAGTAGCGGATCATGTCCTTGAACGACACCCAGTAGGGCACCGGCAGGATGACCTCGTCGCCGTGGTCCACCAGCACCTGGATGGCGTTGAACAGGGCGTGCTTGCCGCCGGTGGAGGCGATGGCCTCCTCGCGCTTGTAGTCGGAGTCGAAGTCCACGTTGTGGCGGTGGACGATGGCGTCGCGCAGTTCGGCCGTACCCGGCACCGAGGTGTACTTGGTGAAATTCTGCTGGATGGCGACGATGGCGGCTTCCTTGATGTGCTCGGGGGTCGAGAAGTGGGGCTCGCCCGCGCCAAAATCCACCACGTCGATGCCCGCGGCGCGCAGCTTCTCCGCCTCGCTCACCACCGCCATGGTGGCCGAGACCTCGATGCGCTGGATGCGGTCGGTCAGCATCTTCCTGGCTTCCGCGACTGTGCTCATAACGATTCCCCCGTTTTCCTGACCAGCCTGGGCCGGCCGCCGTTGACTTTGCGGTGCAGCTTCTGTTCGACGAGAGGCGGAACCAGCCCGCGCACGGAACCGCCAAGCTGGAATACGTCTTTGATGAGCCGCGAGCTGAGGTAGGAGTACTTTTCTGCGGGCAACATGAACACGGTTTCGAGTTGCGGCTCCAGCTTGCGGTTCATCAGCGCCATCTGCAGCTCGTATTCGTAGTCGCTGATGGCGCGAATGCCGCGCAGCAGAGCGTGCGCCCCCAGCCGCCGCGCGTAGTCCACAAGCAGCCCTTCGAAAGAATCTATGACCACGTTCTTCCATGGCCGGACCAGCGTCGCGAGCATTTCCCTGCGCTCCTCCACCGTGAACAGGGGCGCATCCTTCTCGGGATTGCGCAGCACGGCCACGACGAGCTTGCCGAAAATGTTGCTGCCCCGCTCGATCAGGTCGAGATGCCCGTTGGTGGGCGGATCGAACGAGCCGGGATAGATGGCAATGACGCCTTTCAAAGCTCCTCGGGACTGTGGGAAGAGTGGCAGTGCATTCTAAGACGGGAAGCGCGCAGGTGGCAATGCGTTCGTGAGAGCTGCCCGAAAACCAAGATCCCTCGCTGGGCTCTGGGATGACAGTAGATTAGAGTCTTCTCTAAGGGTGCCGATTCGGCCTCCCTGCCCTATCGCCTTCCCGCGACCGCCGGCACCCTGGCGGCGTGGCCGTCGGTCGGCGTTGGCGCCGGCATCGGGACCGGAGTTTTGTCGCCCGGGATGGCCATTCCTAGCTTCTTGCGCACTTCGTCCTCGATCTTCCTGGCGATGTCGCGGTTGTCCTTGAGGAACTGGCGGGCGTTCTCGCGCCCCTGGCCGATGCGCTCGCCCTTGTAGCTGAACCACGATCCCGACTTCTCGACGATCTCGTGGGTAACCGCCAAGTCGATCAGGTCGCCTTCGCGGCTGATGCCTTCGCCGTACATCAGGTCGAACTCGGCCTCGCGGAAAGGCGCCGCCACTTTGTTCTTCACGATCTTGACGCGGGTGCGCGAGCCGACGATGGTCTCGCCGTCTTTGATGGCGGCAATGCGGCGGATGTCGATGCGCACGGTGGAGTAGAACTTCAGCGCGCGCCCGCCGGTGGTGGTCTCGGGATTGCCGAACATCACGCCAATCTTTTCGCGGATCTGGTTGATGAAGATCAGGCAGGTCCGCGACTTCGACACGATGCCAGTGAGCTTGCGCAGCGCCTGCGACATCAGGCGCGCCTGCAGGCCCATGTGGCTGTCGCCCATCTCGCCATCGAGTTCGGCCTTGGGGACCAGCGCCGCCACCGAGTCCACCACCAGCACGTCGATGGCGCCCGAGCGCACCAGGGCCTCGGCAATCTCCAGCGCCTGCTCGCCGTAGTCCGGCTGCGAGACCAGCAGGTTGTCCACGTCCACGCCCAGTCTCTTGGCGTAGGCGGGATCGAGCGCGTGCTCGGCGTCCACGAACGCCGCCATGCCGCCGGCCTTCTGCGCTTCCGCGATCACCTGCAGGGTGATGGTGGTCTTGCCCGAAGATTCCGGCCCGAATACTTCGACCACCCGCCCGCGCGGGAAGCCGCCCACGCCTAGCGCCGCGTCAAACGACAGTGCCCCGGTGGGGATCACCGCGATGGGAACGATGGCCTCCTTCGTCCCCAGCCGCATGATGGAGCCCTTGCCGAACTGCTTCTCGATCTGTGATACCGCCAGCTCGATTGCACGTGCCTTCTCGTCAGCCATAATGCCCCCCTCAGAACCTGAAATCGACGCGCTAGCCTACACCCCGCTTGTCCGGACCGTCAGAGTATATCCTACTCGGCGAATAAAAAGCGAATAACTACCAATGTAACGCCGGCATCTTGCCGGCCGTCCTGGGGGCATCCTGCCCTCAGGCGTGGGCGAGACGCCCACGCGACAGCCGCCGAGACGGCGGCGCTGCACCGCTACACCAAAGACCCACTCAGCGCCCCTTCCAGTTCCAGCAGCTTGCGCTTCGTCTCCAACCCGCCGCCGTAGCCGGTGAGCGAACCGTCAGAGCCGATTACCCGATGGCACGGCACGATGATCGCAATGGGGTTCTGCCCATTGGCCAGTCCCACCGCCCGCACAGCCGCCGGATTGCCGATGGCTCGGGCGATGGCAGCGTAGGAGCGCGTTTCGCCGTACGGGATCTTCAGCAGCTCCTGCCAGCAGCGCTTCTGGAAGTCGGTGCCGCGCAGGTCGAGCGGCAGGTCGAACCGGCGGCGGCGACCGGCGAAGTATTCTTCGAGCTGGCGAGCGTAGGGCGCGGTCCTTTCCGGGGATTCCGCCCATCCGGCGGCGATCTCCCCGCGGCCAAACTCCAGCGCGACCAGGCCGCGCTCGGAGACGGCGAGCAGCAAGGGTCCGACCGGCGAGTCGATGCGCGAGTAGTGGATAGCTTCGGGAGCAGCCACGAGATCAGGCTAGCACGAGACGCTGAGGAAAACCAAAAAGCCTCCCGGCGTTTCCACCGGGAGGCTAGCTGAGGCACAAATGCGTGGGCCTATTTCGTTTCGGCCTGCGGTTGCACCGCCGGCTGCTCTTGCGAGCCCAGGTCACCGGCGCCGTTCGTCAGCAAGGCGATCTCGACCCGACCGCCGCGCGTACGCTGCGCCTTGCCGCCTTCAGTCGAAGCCGGAACAGGAGCGTTCCCCATGCCGATGGTGTAGATGCGGTACACGGGAATCTCATGCGTTAGCACCAGGTAACGCACCACCGATTGTGCCATCTGCTGTGAGTTCTGGACGGCGGCCTGGCCGCGTCCCTCGGAGAAGCCCTGCACTTCGATGATGTATCCCTTCTGGTCCTTGAGCGGGGTGGCCATCTCGTCCAACGCCTGCTTGGCCTTGCTGCTCAGGGCCATCTGCCCGGCCTTGAAGTGGATCTCGGCCTGGGTGGTAGGCTGGTACTGATCGATGTTTTCCACGACATGCTCGACGCTGTTGAGCCGGACTGTGGCCTGCTGCGCCGTCTGGTTGGCGAGCTGAGCGCGGTTGCCGGCGTCGATGGCGTGCATGTCGGCCTCGTTGGCCTTCAGGGAAGCCACGCGAATCCCTTCCGTCGCGCGGGCATCCACGTCTTTGATGGCCTTGGCGTTCTGGGCTGTGATCTCATCCAGCTCGTTGAGGCGGCCGCGCACCGGGTCCAACTGCCTCTGGACATACCGCTTGCGGGCGAAGGGGTTGAGGTGGCCCCAGAAGCCTTCATGCCGCTCGTAGGTCAGCGGCTCGTGGCCGTTGGGGTTGGCCTGCGGGTTCTTGTCCGTGCTCGGTGCCGGCGCGGTGGTCTGGCTCTGGTTCATCTGAGGGGTGCTGCTGGAATCGCTGGAAGGCGTCTGCTGCGCCCATACGGGCACAACCAGCGCTGCAGCCAACGGCAGCGTCAACAGAAACTTGCTTGTCATGATCAAATTCCTCCGAAGTATTGGGGGAGCATCGGAGCTAAGGAGCTCGCTGCCCGAAACTGCACGCCGCGCCCCTCGGACACCTGGGAGCAGGCCGCGTTCATGACTTTGGTAATCAAATGAAGGGCCAAACTCCGGGCCGGGTTTTGCGCTCTAAGTCGTTCTGTTTGAATCAAGTGGAATTACCATTCCCGGATTGCTGTACGTAGGAATACGTAGGAAATGGATGGCGCGGGTAAATTTGACAAGAACCAGGAAGCAGGATGCAGCAAGCCCGGCCCTGCGTCCTGCTTCCTGCCCGCTACTCGCTACTCCCTGGCTTTTGCGTCTAAACTTTGTTATGCGCAAGCTCGGGTTACTGCTCTTCCTGCTCGCCTCCGTTCTCGTCTGCGCCCAGATGGATACGAACCAGCTCCACCTGCCGCCCGGGTTCCACATCAGCATTTTCGCGGATACGGAACAGTCTCCGCGCATGCTGGCCTTCAGCCCCGGCGGCGTGCTGATGGCGACCGCCACCAGCGAGGGCACCGTGCTCGCCATGCCCGACCCCCGCCACACCGGCGAAGCCGAACGGGTGGTGACCGTGCTTAAAGACCTCAACGGTCCGCACGGCATCGCCTTCCACAGCGGCGGCCTCTACATCGCCGAGGTCGGGAAGATCGTGCGCTATGACTGGGATGAAGCCCACCTGCGCGCCTCGAACCCGCGGCACATCGCCGATATGCCTTCGAGCGGCGGCGGGCACATGACCCGCACCATCCTGTTCGCCAACGGCAAGCTCTACGCCTCGGCGGGATCGAGTTGCAACGTCTGCGTGGAAACCGAGCCCCACCGCGCCACCGTGCTGGAGATGAACGATGACGGCTCCGGCGTACGCATCTTCGCCCACGGGATTCGCAACGCCGTCGGACTGGCCTATAACCCCAAGACCCAGACGGTGTGGGCCACCGACAACGGCCGTGATTGGCTGGGCGACGAACTTCCCCCCGACGAGATCCTCGACCTGGGCAAGAGCGGCGGCGACTTCGGCTGGCCCTGGTGCTACGGCGATCGCGTCCCCGACACCAGGTTTTCCAAGGACGCGCCCGCACACTGCACGAACGTCGTACTCCCTAAAGTCAACCTGCAGGCGCACTCCGCCCCGCTTGGCCTCGCGTTCTACAACGGCAGCATGTTTCCCAAGCTATACCAGGGCAGCCTGTTCGTCGCCTTCCACGGTTCCTGGAACCGCAGCGTTCCCACCGGCTACAAGATCGTGCGGATCAAGCTGAAGGATCAGGCGCAGCCCGAGGGCATCGAGGACTTCATCACCGGATGGATGCCCGTCGGCGCAACCAAGAGCACCAAGCCGGCGGGACGGCCGGTAGGGATCGTGGTCGGCGCCGACGGTTCGATCTACATCAGCGACGACAACAATGGCGCGATCTATCGGGTGACGTACGGAAAGTAGCTGGCTGCGGCTTTTGGCTGGTGGCTTCTAGCTCTTGTTTCTCGATCGCGCCTCGTATCAGGGCGCGGCTTCAGCCGCGCCTGGAATCGAACGCAGGTCCTTCGTCGCGCTCCCGCGGCTTGCCTCGGTCGCGCTTCCTCAGGATGACAACTGATACTTTTAACGGGTGCTACGGCGCGACTGTCTTCTTCCCGCACAGCGCCGCGTGCTGTTCCTGGATGAAGTTGTCAGTCATGCCGGCGATGTAGTCGCAGACCACGCGCGGCAGGGGCTCGTGGCGCGTCTTCTCCTGGTAGCTGGCGGGCAGGGCCTGTGGACGCGTGGTCCAATAGTCGAAAAGCTCCCTCACCGTCCGTTCGGCGGCGTCTTTCTCCGGCATCAGGTCGGGGCTGAGGTAAAGCCGTTCGTAGAGGAACTGCCGAAGCTGGTTGCGATGCTCCTCGACCTCGGGGCTGAACGCCACCATGCGCTCGGGGTGGCGCCGCACGCCTTCCGCATCCTTGATGCTGGCGGCGCGCACGCGCGCCACGGTGCGCTCGATCAGGTCGGTGACCAGCAGGTTCAGCACCCGCCGCACCGCCTCGTTGAACTTGAGCTTGGGGAGCGCGTCCGGGCGGCGCGCCTCGGCCTGGCGATAGAAGATCTCGAACAAGGGCACGCCGGCGCGGATATCCTCCACGCTGAGGATGCGCGCCTCGGTGCCGTCGTCGAGGTCGGCGGTGTGGTAGGCGATCTCGTCGGCCAGGTCGATGAGCTGGGCTTCGAGCGACGGGCGCTGGTCGAGCAGATATTCGGCGAGCGCGGGAAATTCCTCGGCGGAGTAATCGCGTGAGTGCTTGATGATGCCCTCCCGCACCTCGAAGGTCAGATTGAGCCCGCGGAAATCGGCGTAGCGCAGCTCGAAATCCTCGACGATGCGCAGCGCGTGCAGATTGTGGTCAAAGGAGTAGCCGTGGGCGCGCATGGCGGCGTCGAGCGCCTTCTCGCCGGCGTGGCCAAAGGGCGGATGCCCGATATCGTGCACCAGCGCCAGGCACTCCACCAGGTCGACGTTGAGCCCCAGCGCGCCGGCGACGGTGCGCGCAACCTGCGCCACCTCGATGGTGTGGGTCAGCCGGTTGCGGAAGTGGTCGGAGTAGCGGCGAGTGAAAACCTGGGTCTTGTTCTCCAGGCGGCGGAAAGCGCGGGAATGGATGACGCGATCGCGGTCGCGCTGGAAGTCGTCACGATAAGGGTGCGCGGGCTCGGGGTAGCGCCGTCCCCGGCTGTTCTCGACACGGACCGCGCAGGCGGCCAGCATGAGGGGAGTCTAACACCGGTCGCGGGCGGGACGCCGGCGCTACTACCGCCCTTGCTGCGCCAGTTTGACCCGCGCCGCTTCCAGCTTGTGCTGCACCTTGGCGACGTCGTCCTGATCCACGTCGGCGGGGACGGTCTTGGCCCACTCCTCGAGCGCGCGCTGCCAGTGGGCGGCGGCCTGCTTCAGCCGTCCCATCTTCTGGTAGACATCGCCCAGGTGGTCCTGCACGGTGGCATCGTTACCGATGCGCTCGGAAGCCTTGCGCAGGTTCTCTTCCGCCAGATCGTAGTTGCCGAGCTTGAAGTAGGCCCAGCCCAGCGAGTCAAGGTAGGCGCCATTCTGCGGATCGAGTTCCACGGCCTTCTTGATGTATCCCAGCGCCTCGTCCAGGTGGGTGCCGCGGTCAGCCAACATGTAGCCCAGGTAGTTCAGGGTGATGGCGCTGCGCGGATCGTTGGCCAGCACCTTCTTGAAGGCGGCTTCCGCCGGCTCGAACCGCTTCTGCCGCTCGTAGATCGAGCCCAGCACAAACTGGACGTAATCCTTGTCTTCCTGCTTGCTGGCCAATCCGGCAGCCTTGTTGATGTCCTCTTCCGCGTTGCTCCAGCGCTTCAACCGGCTGTTGATCTGCGCCAGCGCGATATAGACCTCGCGGTCCTCCGCCGTGCCCTTGAGCAGCGACTTGGCCATGGCGAGGCCCTCATCGGCCTGGCCGGTATCCGCCAATTGTCCCGCCAGCACCAGCTTGAGGCCGCGGTCGTTAGGAAGCTTCTGCACCGATTCCTGAGCGACGGCGGTGGCCTGCGGCCACTGCTTGGCCTCGCGCAAGGTATCGATCATCTGCTGGTAGCCGCGCGATTCGCTGTCGCCACCCAACTCCAGCATCTTGCGGTAGGCCTCGACCGCTGCCTGGGACTTGCCCTGCTCGCGGTAGACGGTTCCCAGCCGCTCCAGGAAGACGCTGCGGTTGTTGCGCTCGCCGGTGGTGTAATTGCCGTCCGGGTGCGCAGTCTTCTCCATGAGTTGCTGCAGGGTGGTAGCGGCATCTTCGAAGCGCCCCTGCGCGTCGTACACCAGCGCCATGTTGAACGGGATTTCCAGCGAGTCCTGCACCAGGCTCTCGGCCTTCTTCAGCATGTCCAGTGCCTGGTCGAACTTGCCCTGGCGGCGGTAGATTTCGGAGATGCGCAAGTACGACTGCGCGTCCTGGGGATCGGCCTCGGCGATCTGCCGGTACTGCTCCAGGGCGGCGTCGTACTGGCCGTCGTTCATCAGGTTCTGCGCCAGCCCGCGCAGCGACTCCAGGTTGTCGCGGTCCAGTTCAACCGCCTGGCGGTAGGCGGCGACCGCCTTCTTGTATTCTTTCTGCTGCTCGTAGGTGTAGCCAAGCGCCGAGTAGAGCTTGCCACTGCGCGCCCCGTCGGGGACCTGATTGAGCAAGGCGATGGCACGGGGTGCGTCGCCTTCCTCGTTGTAGAGGTAAGCCAGGCTGGTGATCGCCTCTTCCGAATCCGGCTGGATCTGGATCGCGGCTTTGAATTCGTCTTCCGCTTTCACCAGGTCGTTATCCAGCCGATACAGCCGTCCCAGCAGCAGGTGGTCATCCACGCTCTTAGGCTCCAGGCGGACGATCTCCTGGAACTGTTCGATGGCCAGCTTCAGCACTTCCTGCGACTGCGTACCCGATTGCAGATCGCCCAACGACCGCAGATAAATGCGGCCCAGCAGCTTGCGCGCTTCCAAGTTGTTGGGATCGCGCTTGAGAATGTCCTGGGCTTCGCGTACGGCCTCGGCGATGCGGCCGGTTTTGGCGTAAAGCTCGGCCAGACCCGCGTTCAGGTATTCCGAATCGGGGTCGTTCTCGATGGCCGCGCGGTATTCCTGGATGGCCTTGGTGGCATATTCCGCCCGCCCGTAGATCGATACCAACTCCTCATACATG
>Ga0310038_10004193_pt1 | contig 10297 bp, 2 predicted proteins | sample Sb_taG_6_FD_200461 | JGI IMG/M metagenome (GOLD analysis project Ga0310038, IMG submission 200461) | Peat soil microbial communities from Weissenstadt, Germany - Sb_50d_4_PS metaG (v2) (version 2) | ecosystem: Environmental > Terrestrial > Soil > Wetlands > Peat | place: Germany: Weissenstadt... | reverse complement strand
CCTGATCCTGGGCGTCGGCCTGGTCTCGCTGGCCACGCTCTTTCCGATCGGCCTCTTGCGCCTCCGCGAGGCCCAGCGCCAGACGCGGTCGGCCTATCTCTTCGAGTCGGCCACCGCCGACACGGCGGCGCGGGGGTTGCTCAATGCGAACTCGTTCACCTACGCCGACCTGCTCAATCCGCTGGTTCCGTGGTCTTACTGGTATGTTCAACCCAGCGGCCGGTACGACCCGCTCACGCAAGACACGGCCCTGTACGGCCACGACCCGCTCACCCCCCCCACGACCTTCCCCGGTCCTGGGGCCAACAACTCGTTTCTCGGGGGCGGTTACGGCCTGCCCTTCGCGTACGATCCGCTCTGGCGGTACCAGACGGTTAACCCGGCTACCGGCAACCAAGGTATCTATCTCGACCCGTCCCTCCAGTCGGGCACGCCTGAAGCCCGTTTCGCCTCGGGGATCTACTCCCTCCGGCCTGAGGGCGACGGCTTCCCGGCCAGCGCGCACGGCTTGCAGCGGCTGACCAATTTCAACACGCCCGGCGTCATGCCCTCCGCGAACTGGGTGCCCAACATCTTCGTCTCGCCCGAGGACGTGGTCTGGCAAGAGTCCACCAACCCCAATTACACGGTGGCGTTCAGCGTGACGGCGGCGCAGCCGGGGGGGATCCCCGTGGGCACGCCCAGCACCGTGGTCCCCGACCTGAGCATAACCTATAATACCACGCCGACCCCAGCCACGCCGACCTATCAGCCCATCAGCGACTGGCGGTTCTCCTGGATGCTCACGGCCCAGCAGACCAACGGATCCAACGGTGCCTCGTTCGCTGGGAACATCGTCGTCTTCGAAAACCGGCAGTTCGCGTACGACCCGACCACGAACAAGGCCGCAGGCGAGACGGTTGTCGAGGCCATCTTTGGCGCCGGCAAGAGCCTCGTCAAGTCGCCGAACATGCCGTCATACTACTACGCGGCGGGCTCTGACCGGACCGTGCTGCTCCGCTGGCCCGCCGTGGCAGTCGGGAACATCCCGAACTCCCCGCAGTCGGACCCGGTCGTCAAGGTTGGTGACTGGATCGCCGACGTGACCTACGAGCGGGCCCAGAATCAGGTGAACACTCGCTTCTACTTCAACACCGCGACCCCGACCCCGCCCTTGCAAGGCGCGCAGAACCCTCTGAACAAGCTGGAGTGGGACAACCTGCCGGCTCAGCGCTGCTTCTGGTACCAGGTGCAGAAGGTGACCCCGGCCCAGGCGGACCCCGCCATGGGGACCCTTGGTTATCGATCCATGACCGTATACGTGAACCAGATGCTCGATGCGAAAACGTTGCTGGACCGCAACGGCAATCCCGTCTACCAGAACGCCGCCCTCATCTGCCCGTACGTCGTGAACGTGATCCCGCAGACGTTTTTCGTGAGGTGAGGGGAGTAGTGGCTCGGAATAGTGGCGAGTGGCGAGTGAAGAACAAGAGGCGGTGCTGATTGAAGTGCGGGAGGCAGAGAGTAATGCGGTGCGTCGAGATTGGTAAGGTGCGACGAGTACTCGATGAGACACCCTCTCGCGATCCAGCAACCGGTGGTCGAGGGCCTGACTCACCACTCGCCACTCGCCACTCGCCACTATTCCGGCGCGGCGTGACGCTCGTCGAGATGCTGGTCACGCTGGCGATCCTGCTCTTGATGATGACGGCCATCGTGAAGATCTTCCAGGCCGCGACCGGAGCGCTCAACGCGGCCCAGGTCTACCAGGAGCTGGACAACCAGCTTCGCCTGCTCGACTCGACGATCCGCTCCGACCTGAACGGCGTGACTGCCAGGCTGACGCCGCCGCTCAACCCCAATAACAACCTCGGCTACCTCGAATACGGCGAGAATGAGTTCGCCGACGTTCAGGGCGAGGACTCGGACGATTACATCCGGTTCACCGCCAAGGCGCCCGCCGGCCGGCCGTTCACGGGAAGAATGTGGGTTCCACCGCCGATTCCGATCTCCTCGATGACCCCAGCGCAGTTGCAGAACTACCTGGCCACGCAACCAATCACGATCAACAGTGAGTACGCCGAGATCATCTACTTTCTGCGCAACGGTAACCTCTACCGCCGCGTGCTCCTGGTCGCGCCTGAACGGCAGTCGAGTATGGCCACGACCGTGAATAACGTCTGGAACTACACACACCCGAACACAGGTATAACGACAAACCCCAATTTCTATACCACGGCACTTGGCGGCAACCAGGTGAGCTGGCAGGGAGTCAACGACCTCTCGGCCCATCCTGCGCCCACTGGCGCGCCATACAACAACAACTCGGTCATCCTCAACACCCTGGGCGACCTGACCAGCCGCGAGAACCGGTGGGCCTACCAGCGATTCTCCAACGACTTCCAGAACCTGGGAACGCCTCCCGCAACGCCTCCCGCGCTGGTCCCCTATGGCGATGGCCTCATCGACGACGTCAACGGCGACAACGTGCCCGATTTTTACCCGACGCTCTATCCCGGCGTTCTACCTCCTGCTCTTGGCGGTACGGGGCCTCCCGTGAACGCCGCCGGCCAGCTCCTCTGGGAGCCTGTCGCTGCCGCTCGCCCAGTGGCGGCCATGCAGACCATGGCCTTTCCCTTCGTCTTCCCTGGAGCCTATTCCCGGCCCCAGACCCTGAACACGGCCGCCTACGGCTGGATCCATTCGCCGGAGCCGGATGTCTTCTATAACGGCGGCCCCGTTCAGTTCGACGCGAACCCCCTGGCCTATCTGCAAAATGTGAATCACAACCCGATCGACGTCGGTGATAATCTGCCGCTTCCCTCGAGCGGAAGCCCTGGAGGGTTCCAGACCTGGTGGGGCTTCCCGACCTGGCGCGAGACGCTCTCCCCGTTGTGGACCGACCCCACGCTACAGGTGAACGCAATCCCCGGCCAGCCAGCCGGCCTGGCGTACATACTGGCCAACTCGCCATTGCCGGCAGGTACACCGTTGCCCCCGATGACGGCCACGTACCGCGGCAACCCGCAACCGTTCAACGACGAGCTGCCAACAACCTCCAACTTTTTCTTCCCGCTGAACGCAAACGGCTACACGCCGGCCCTCTGGTCCCAGTATAGCTGGGAAGACGACCTGATCATGACGGGCGTGCGCAGTTTCGACATCAAGGCCTACGACAACAGCCTGGCGCGCTACGCCGACCTGGGCTGGGGAGACGATCTTCGTAATTATCCGCTGAGCATTAGCCAGAATCCCAACAATCAAACGACCCTGCCGTTCTTGAGCGGCACGCCGAATCCCAACCTGGTCGGCAACCCGGGGTTCACCGGTTTGACCCCGTACCTCTATTGGAATAATCAGTGGTATGACCTGATCAACCAGACCTTCGCCCACGAGGGCCGGATGCCGCCCCTGGTCAAGGACAACCGCTATGACGCCCAGTACGGCGCCGTGCTGTACACGGGCTACAACTACACCGGCAACATCGGCGATGACAACCCGGCCGTGGTCCGCCTGCGGCGAGTCTGGGATTCCTGGTCCACCGAGTACACCCAGGCTCCGGGCACGGGGGTGAACCCCACCGGCACGGCCGCCCAGTACTTCCCCGCGGGTCCGCCGCTCGCGCCGCCGATCTATCCGTCGTACCCGCCGCCCTACCCAGCGCCGCTGCGGGGCATCCAGATCCAGATCCGCGTGACCGACCCGGCCAGTCAACGCGTCAAGACATTGACCATCCAACAGGATTTCACGGACAAGTTGTGAGAGCAGTAGTCAGTAGTCTACAGATGCGGGGAAGACACGGTGGGCCATGCCCGCCATTCGCTTGACGGGATTCGCCAAGGGGAGATTCGACCATGCTGGCCAGCACACGACCAAACCAAGGCAAGCGCGAGCGACGGGGGGTCGTCCTGGTCCTGATCCTCGGCGTGCTGGCGCTGATGGCGGTGATCGGCGTCGCCTTCGCCACCTTCTCGGGGCAGTCGCGGATCAGCGCCCGCAACTTCGCCCAGTCGGTGAACCAGCCCCAGCGCGACGAGCTGATGGACTACGCCCTGTCGCAACTGATCTGCGACACGCCTGACATCCGGTCGTCGATTCGCGGCCACAGCTTGGCCCGCGACATGTACGGCAATGACGCCAACTTCAACGGCTACCTGGCCTACCGTCCCGACGGCGCCTTCATGGCCCCCAATAACGACCCCTACTTTTACATCACGTACGTGACTGCGGCCGGGGGCACGCTGTACACCCTTCAGACCAACATCCCCGCGGGCGACTCGGCGTTCTACGGCTACAGCTTCACCCGCTGGACGTTGCGGGTCACGTATAACGGGACGCTCGCTAACGGCGGCACCTACGTGGTCGCCCAGACCCTCGAGGTGCTGGTCGACACCTCCGCTAACGGATTCCGGGCATTCACGGTTAACATCGCACCCACCGACGCGGCCACAACCCTGGTGAGCTCCGAAGTCTCGAGCACGAATGTGACGACCAGGTACAACACCCAGTTGCCAGGGACGTATCTCGTTCAGGCTGCGACGAACAACACGTACCTGGGCGCGACCTGCCCGTTCATCCTCGACGGCCGCTGGCTGCATGCCTTCAACGGTCCGGGCATGACCATAAACGCGGTCCATGGCAACTTCCGCTACAACGGCCAGCAGCCCAACGCCGTGGGCATGGACGAGGATTACGACGCGGTCGACCTGGAGAACTGGTTCCTGGCCATGCAGAGCGCCGATGGGTCGGTGATCATCCCGTCGTTCCACCGCCCGGCGGCTATCCGGTATGACCCCAACGGTGTGGCGGGGACGGTAGTCAATGACTGGCAGAGCAGCACCCCCGACTCGATGGCCCGGATCCTCCGCCCCCGCCAGTTCGACGGCAACGACCCGAACACCTTTCCCGACCTCGTTCCCAACGCTACCGGCGGGATCACCTACGACGTGGACAACGACGGCGACGGGTTCACCGACTCGGTCTGGGTCGACCTGGGCTATCCGGCCCGGCGCAACGCGCAGGGCCAGCTCTACAAGCCGCTCTTCGCGTTCATGGTCATCGGCCTCAACGGCCGGATCCCGCTCAACACGGCCGGCAACCTGGCGGGGGGGCGTGGCACCAATCCGTCGACACACGCGGCGCACCTGGGCAACTCGGTGAGCGAGGTCGACCCGACGTACGGGCTGCAGAACGCGTTCCAACCCCTTACGACTGACCCAGGGTTCGCCTACACGACCCCGGTCTACGCGACCCCTCCCAACACTTCCTACTATCCCGCGCAAGACAGCCAGGTCGACAGCGGAGGCATCGACGTCCGGCTGACCCAGCTCCGCAACCTGCTGGCCGGGACGCGGCCGCAGACCAACCCGGGGGTGCCCGGTCTCACCCCTGGCCAGCCCGACCCCACGGGCCAGACCAACGGCGACAATAATCTCGTCGTGATGAATGGCTACCCCTACTTCATGCCCAACGGGATCGCCGACACAGGCGATGTGGACGGCTATGGTAACAGCCGTCCGACCGCGGTGTTCCGCCTCACGCCCGCCGTGGCGGGGCGGTGGGGCGAGGCGCAGTCGGTGCCCGGCTACCCCAAGATTACCAACCCTAACCCACCGCCGCCGCTCGCCAACCTGGTGGTCCCAACTTACAGCAACCCGATCCGCGCCGGCTACTCGGAGGACATCGGCGACCTGCTCGCCGGCACGGCCCGCGACGCGGCCGACGACAACCTGAACTCGTTCGACCCTTATCCGCCTGTCTCGGCGACTGACAACCGGCTGGGCGAGGTCGGCGACCTCGACTTCCTCGATCCCGCCGGGGCCTTCCTCCTCCCCGTCGAGCGGATGCGGCGGTTCGTGACGCCGGCCGACATCAACGGCACCGGCCGCATCGTCCAGCATGACGGCGTTGACCAAAGGCCCGGCCCCGACCTCGGCCCTGACCAGTGGGGGCGGGTCGAGTATTCCAGCTACTTCCGGCCGCCCGGTCTGCCCGGCCAGGTGCCCCCCACTCCCGCGGGCGGCCCGTTGACCACCGGCGTCACGTTCCCCTGGACGAGCGGGGAGAACTACCCGACCACGACCGTCTCGAACATCACTCCCCCCGCACCAGTGACCAGCTCAGTGTACAACAACAACAACCCGCTCCACGGCTTCGAGGCGCAGCGGTTCCCCAATCTGAACTACGGCGACTCGCTATCCAACCCCCAGCGCGCCGGCGGCGTGCCATTCGACCTGGGCGCCTTGGCCGGCAACACTCTGTTGCCTGGCACGCTGCCCACCTACGACGCCCAGGCCAACGGCAAGGTCCAGTCCGACGGCCTCAACGAGGCCGACGAGATGAACCTGTACCAGCCCAACGCCCAGCTCGATTCGCCCTTTGGCTATGGCGACCTGGAATGGCTCTACCGCCAGCAAGACGTCGATGGGGCCTCGCTCACCAGCCGCCTCGCGCAGCTCGCCCCCATCAGCTTCACCAACTCGGTCGACGGCCAGCGACGGCGCCGGCTCTACGCGCTCGATAGCTGGGAGATGAACAATTTCGCCTGGACCAACGACAACCCCCTGGCGCTCTGGCCCCTCGGGCCGTACCCGCCCGCGACGGCGCCCCCAGTCCCTCTTCAGAGCACACTACCAGGTTTCTACCATCCCTATGCCTTGAACAGCCGGTTCAGTTTCAATGATACTCCTCCGCCGTCTCCGCAGAACGCTAGCTTCTATCAGCTTGGCTTGAACCAGGTACCATCCAATTCTGTGTTCCCGGCGCCCACGGTCGTCCACCGCGACAAGAAGATCAACCTCAACTATCCGCTGCCGGTTTCCAACGATCCCAACGAGGCGGTCCGCGTGAAGTGGATCACCGACACCTACAACACGCTCAAGGCGATCCTGCCGCCCCTCTCGGTGGACTCGGCGGAGGAGCTGGCGCAGCTCAGCCAGTACGTGATCAACATCATCGACTTCCGCGATCCCGACGCGACCATGACCCACTGGCTGAACCCAGACGTCTTCCTGCGTCCTGGCACCGCAGGGACCAGCCCGTTCCTGGTCCTGGCCAAGAACAAGGCCACGGGAGACATCCCTCTGGATCAATACGGCATGGAGTACAACCCGATCGCCATCAACGAGGTGCTGGCCTACTCGTTCCAGAGCACGAGCAGGGCGAACCGGTTCTTCATCGAGCTGGTGAACACGCTGACCTCTCCGGAGCTGGGGCCGGGCACCAACGGCGGGGGCCCGGGCCCGGGGCTGGGGACGCCCACGAACAACGCGAGCGTGCTCGACCTGGCCGGGTTCCAGTCGAACCCGACCCCGCCGCTGCCGAGCCCGCCGCTGACCACGCCCTGGGACGGAGGCTGCTGGGACCTCGTTTTCACAAACGACGACCCGATGAGCCGTCCCGATCCGGTCGAGGGCCAGTTGCAGCCGGGGGGAACCTTCTGGAGCCTGATTCCCCTGGTGTCGGGGACGGGAACGACGGCCCCGATCGCCACGCCCTATGTCAATCCGGCGACCCCCGCGGGAGACCCAGTGATCTTCGCGCTCCCCCAGGCCCCGCCTCAGACGCCGGGCGCAACCGGCGCGGTGAACTTCTTCATCGGCGACAACACGCTGACCCCGGTAGCCCCCTACTATTTCACGACGATCGGCAGCCCGCTGTCGGTGGCCGGCTCGGAGAATGCCCCGATCGTTCCAACCTACACGCTGAGCCCCAACTGGGACCCCGTCAACACCGGGGTGCCGACCTCGGCCGTGCCGCAGGGAGTCCTCGCGGGCGCGACGTATGGAACGTGGCTCACGGGTTATCCGCAGAAGATCCCCTTCGGGGTCGCCCCGACCACCGGCTCGGCCCAGTTCTACTGGGTCTGCCTTCGCAGGCCGGCTAACCCGTTCGCCGGCGTTTCTGCCCAGAACCCCATGATCGTGGTCGACGCGATGCGGTTTCCATTCATCGAGTCGGGGGGGACAACGAGCAATGTTGGCAAGAACTACATTTACTCGTACCAGAGGCTCCAGCCGTTCCGGGGCGGACAAGCGGTGCCCATGCCCGGTGTGACCGGAGGAGCGCTCGATCCGCGCTATGGCTACAGCGACCAGGTCGCCGTGCCGACCAGCACGACCACCAACACCTTCGGCCAGTCCGGTAGCACCCAGATCACCGGGCCTGCGACGGGGAGCTTCTTCTACCACACCCTGGGCACCTATAACGACGCGGTGCCCGGTACTCCGGGCGGCGTGAACCCCGGGTCTGCCGGCCCTCCCGTGATTCCGCCCTCGCTCTACGAGTCGTGGGACTTCTTCCCGTTCAACGACCGCGACTTCACCAGCGTGGCCGAGCTCCTGATGGTGCCGGGCTGCCCACCGGGCCTGTTCACCAAGCAGTTCGCCGAGTTCTCGGCGTCGCAGACGAACCTAACCGGCGTGTTCAGCAAGGTCACCCCCCTCTCCACGCCCCAGGTCGCGTCGCAGCTAGCCGCTCCGGCCACCGCGTCGCAGCCGTTCAATGCGGGCGTGACGCTCCCGTCCCCGTTCAACCCGCATGCTTTCCCCTACCTGGTGGACAAGTTCTTTTACACGGCCGCGTCGCCCACCCCCCCACTGCCCACCAGCCCGGTCTTCGGCGACCCGACCGGGGACGGCTGGTTCAAGATGTTCGAGTTCTTCGAGGTGCCCAGCCAGATGATCGGCGCCGTCGGCCCGGTGGCCCAGGGCGCCAACTTCGACTGGCTGCGCCAGGACACCAAGCCGGGACTCATCAACCTGAACCTGATCATCGACGAGGAGGTCTTCTTCAGCGTCTTCGGCCAGCAGGACCAGAATTTCAACCAGCAGCTCATGAACTTCTATCAGCTCCCGCTCCTGGGACCGCTGGCCTTCCAGGGAGCGTCGATGGCGCTGTCACCACCGGCGACGTTCAACGCGACAACCGCTACGGCGGCCACGCTGCCGATGACAGCGGGATCTCCGCCGGTTCCCATCGTCGTGACCGCAACCACGGCCTACGGATCGCCCGCGGCCGCCTACCCGATGCACAACGTGGGCGTGCTGGCCGTCGATCCGGTTGCGGGCATCGGCAACCGGATGAAGGCGGCGTTTGCCCAGTTCCTGTCGCTGCGGCAGGGCGGCTCGGGGTACGTCTTCGGCTACGGCAGCGGCCTTCCCGGCCAGAACGCCACGGTCCTGACGGGCAATCCCAACGCCCCCACCACGCCGGCACTTGCGATGGTCAGCCCGATCCCGGCCGACCGGCCGTTCCACTCGCTGTCATACCCGGATATCGATTACACGATCATGCGCCCCGCGGCGCTGCCGCCGTCGGCCTATAGCGATCCGCTGGCGACGGTCAATCCCACGATTGCCTGGCCACCGAGTTATAACAGCACGGCGAACAACTACACGGCCGACCCGGGCGTGCGAAACCCGTCGGTCTACCAGGGATTTACCACCAGCTTGTTCGCCACCACCTACCCGCTGCCCGGGAGCCTCGCTCCGGGGACCACGCCGCAGAGCACTCCGGCTGGCACGGGGACCGTTCCTCTTCTGATGCCGCCGGCCGTCCCGCCTCGCCGGCTGTTCCAGCCGCCTGACGCTTTCTGGAGCTCGACCACGAACCCGACCCCTCCCCCCGCAAACATCATTACGGGGAGCAACGCCAGCGACACGGGCGATGAGTACCTGAACAACCTTGTGCCCGTGACCGCGACGGCGGCCACCGGTGCCCTCCCGCTGTTTTTCACGGGGTACACGCCGAACGCCTACATGGTAAACCTGGTCTGGCCGGCGGGGAGCACGCTTCCCTCGACGACACCGACCATGGCCAATCCGTACCTCGGCTCAAATTCCGTCGCCGCGTCGAATGGGCCGCCCGTGGTCCAGCAGCAGACTGACATGAAGCAGCATCCGTACTTCCGCACCGAGCTGCTTCAGAAGGCGATGAACCTGACCACGGTGCGGACGCACCAGTACGCGGTCTGGATCACGATCGGCTTCTTCGAGGTCACGCGGCAGGGCGACCTGCTGATGATCCAGCAGGGCAATCCGGTCCTCGCCTACGACCAGCTCGGCCCCGAAATTGGAGCCTCGACCGGCCAGACGACGCGGTTCCGGGGCTTCTTCCTGATCGACCGGCTCCAGCTCACCGGCTACGATCCCAACGTCATTGGCAGCTTCCGCCCGGCCGTCGTCTATCGCCAGACCATCGAATAATGACGCTGATAGTTCTGAACTTTCGCAGGAATCAAGCTGCGGATGCAACGTAAAATAGGTAGTTTTTCACCCGCTCGATCAATTTCCGACAGTCGTCATTCTCGTTAGAGTCG
>Ga0310038_10004176_pt1 | contig 10314 bp, 7 predicted proteins | sample Sb_taG_6_FD_200461 | JGI IMG/M metagenome (GOLD analysis project Ga0310038, IMG submission 200461) | Peat soil microbial communities from Weissenstadt, Germany - Sb_50d_4_PS metaG (v2) (version 2) | ecosystem: Environmental > Terrestrial > Soil > Wetlands > Peat | place: Germany: Weissenstadt... | reverse complement strand
CTCAGGATGACAAGCGTTGACATAATGTAAGATTAGATTTAATCTAACTCCCTCATGGACGCCGAGTCGATCAAAAAATCCCTGGAAGGCAGCGGGTTGCGGTGCACGCCGCAGCGCTACGCTGTGATGGCATTCCTGATGGACCACGCCCATCATCCCACGGCGGCGGAGATCTTCCGAGAAGTGAATCGCGCCGATCCGCGCTCGTCAAGGGCTACGACTTATAATAATCTGCGGGACCTGGTCGAGGCGGGTCTGGTGCGGGAAGTGGCCGTGGAAGGCCGCGCCGCGCGATTTGATGCGAAAGGCGTGCTGCATCACCACTTCATCTGCGACCGCTGCGGCAAGGTTGAGGACGTGGAGTGGTACGCCGTGCCCAGGCCGCGGTCGGGCTCCCTCGGCAAGCGGATGCTTCGCGAGTGCGAACTCATTTTCCGGGGGCTGTGCGCGAAGTGCGCTTCGCACAAAGCTCCGAGGTCAGTATCGTAGGAAGGCGTGAAGAAATCGACAGATGTCATCCTGAGCGTAGCGAAGGATCTCGGTAGTTTCCTAAAGTTTAGATTTCCGAGCGACTGCAGAGATCCTTCGCTACGCTCAGGATGACACTTTCAGGTTTTTTCACAGGTCGTAGGTGTGTGGATACCGTCTTAATCACGCGCGCCGGCCGGTGCGGCCGGCGGCGATAGTGCGAATAAAAAAACAGGAGGCATATATGGGTAATCAACTTACTACCGCAGCGGGGACGGTTGCTCCCGCTACGGAGCATACCTCGTCAACCGAAAGCAAGTGCCCGGTAACGGGCGACACTCGCCGGCATACGCTGACGAACGCGGAGTGGTGGCCGAATCAATTGAACCTGCAGATCCTGCATCAACACTCCCCCTTCTCCAATCCTATGGAGAAGGGTTTCGATTACGCGAAAGAATTCAAGACCCTCGACCTCGATGCCGTGATCAAGGACCTTCATGCCTTGATGACGGCGTCCGAGGAATGGTGGCCGGCAGACTATGGCCACTATGGGCCGTTTCTGATTCGTATGGCGTGGCACGCCGCAGGCACGTATCGCATCGCCGACGGACGAGGTGGGGCGGGTTCCGGCAACCAACGATTTGCGCCCCTCAATAGCTGGCCGGACAATGTGAGCCTCGATAAGGCGCGCCGGTTGCTCTGGCCGATCAAGCAGAAGTATGGCCGGAAAATTTCCTGGGGCGACCTCATGGTGCTCGCCGGTAACGTCGCGCTCGAGTCGATGGGGTTCAAGACGTTCGGTTTCGGCGGCGGGCGCGTGGACGTCTGGGAGCCTGAAGAGGACATTTACTGGGGCCCGGAGGGCGAGTGGCTGGCCGACAAACGCTACAAAGGCGATCGCGAGCTTGAGAATCCTCTGGGCGCTGTTCAGATGGGCCTGATTTACGTCAATCCGGAAGGGCCCAATGGCAAGCCCGATCCCATCGCCGCGGCGCGGGATATCCGCGAGACGTTTGGACGCATGGCGATGAATGACTATGAGACGGTGGCTCTCATTGCCGGCGGGCACACCTTCGGCAAAGCCCACGGCGCCGCCGATCCCAAACAGTTTGTCGGCCCCGTACCCGAGGGCGCACCGATCGAGGAGCAAGGCCTGGGCTGGAAGAGCACCTATGGCAGCGGCAGCGGTGGCGATACGATTGGCAGCGGGCTCGAGGGCGCCTGGACCACCAACCCCGTGAAGTGGGACAACAACTATTTCGAAAACCTGTTCGGCTATGAGTGGGAGCTCGGCAAGAGTCCCGCGGGCGCCTACCAGTGGTTTCCCAAGAACGGGGCCGCAGCAAGCGCCGTTCCTGACGCCCACGATCCCAATAAGCGGCATGCCCCGATCATGTTCACGACGGACCTCTCCCTGCGAATGGACCCGATCTATGCGCCGATCTCGAAGCACTTCCTCGAGAATCCGCAGGAGTTTGCCGAGGCCTTCGCCAAGGCGTGGTTTAAGCTGACGCACCGCGACATGGGCCCTCACTCGCGGTACCTTGGCCCGCTCGTTCCCAAGGAGCCCCAGTTGTGGCAAGACCCTGTTCCGGCCGTGGATCATGAACTCATCGGGAAGCGGGACATCACGGCTCTGAAAGCCAGGATCCTCAAGTCCGGCCTGTCGATCTCCGAGCTGGTCAGGACGGCCTGGGCGTCGGCAGCGACCTTCCGCGGCTCCGACAAGCGCGGTGGGGTGAACGGGGCGCGCATTCGCCTCGAGCCGCAAAAGAATTGGGAAGTAAACCAGCCGGCCGAACTGGCGAAGGTCATCGAGAAGCTCGCGGCGATTCAAAAGAAATTCAACAGCTCGCAGTCCGGCGGGAAGAAGGTCTCGCTGGCTGACCTGATCGTTCTGGCCGGCGACGTAGCCATCGAGGAAGCTGCGAAAAAGGCCGGGTACGATATCAAGATTCCTTTTTCGCCGGGGCGCACGGATGCCTCGCAGGAGCAGACCGATACGCACTCATTCGCTGTACTCGAGCCGACCGCAGACGGGTTCCGCAACTACCTGCGGAATGGCGACCAGAGGTCCGCAGAAGAGCGGCTGGTAGACCGGGCGCAGTTGCTGACGCTGACGGCGCCCGAGATGACGGTTCTCATCGGCGGCCTGCGCGCCCTCGATGCGAACTTCGGGCAATCCAAACATGGTGTTTTCACCAACCGGCCCGGAACGCTCAGCAATGATTTCTTCGTCAACCTGCTCGACATGCATACCAAGTGGCAGCCCTCGCCGACCTCCAAAGAGGTTTTTGAGGGGCGCGATCGCAAGACGGGCGAACTCAAGTGGACCGGTACGCGTGTCGACCTGGTCTTTGGCTCGAATTCTCAACTCCGAGCCGTCGCGGAAGTCTATGCCTGTGAGGACGCCAAGGAGACGTTCGTGAAAGACTTCGTGGCGGCGTGGAACAAGGTGATGAATCTCGATCGCTTCGACCTGGCTTAGTCTCCGTAGGGGCGGTTCGCGAACCGCCCCTACCTGAATGTACGGCGGCTGGCGCAGAGCGAAGCTCTGCGGTCTGGAACCATCATCACTCAGCGAAACGCAGAGCTTCGCTCTGCGCCGGCCGCGACAAAACGCGCTTGCACCCGCCTGCAAGTCTTCGTTCCCGCTTTTATGCCCGCGCTAACAACAGTTTTGCTTGAGGAAAGGTGGGCGATCAGAGTGTGAGGTTTTTCTTGGCCTCGCGGAAGGCGAACTCCTCCAGTTCGACCCGCTCGCGGAGAACACGTTCGACCCAACTCTCCAGCCCATCTTCGCGATGCAGGCGAGCGAGGAAAGCCGCCCGTGCCGCCAACTCACCCGGAATCGAAAGGGAAGCGGGCTTGGATCGTTTAACCCGGATCGGCGCTTCCCAAGCTGAATCGTTTTCCGACTGCGAGACCACGCGTCGATCTACAGCCTCTTGACTCAATGCTGGGGGGTTTAATCTGAGAGTTTTCATAAGGGCCAGCCAGTGATGATACGGACGATGCTGCCAGGCTTCACTTGAAAGATCACCTTAAGCTTTCGCCCGCCTAATGTTTTCCCGATCAGCTGAAAGCGGTCACGAAATCTCTTGTTTCGCCGAACTTCGAAATCCGAAAAGAAGCACTCCACCGCTTCCTCGAAAGTAATTTGATGCTCAAAGAGCTTGTCGCGCTCGAAATCGTACTCGAAGTTTTCGGGCGTGAACCGGCGCCAATCGACCACGTACCATTCTACTACGGCTTAAGAAGAGGGAGTTCGGACTTGTTGCAGTTCGGCCGCGTCAATTGCGCTGGTCGGCGGGTGGGGCATACGTGCCGACGCTAGCTGTCGGCGTGTATGCGCCTTTTGGGATTGCCGGAGGGGAACCGCGCCACGACTTGCATGGGGTGGGCCTCTATAGTAGCCTTGGGGCACGTCGCAGACCCGACGGGTGGCGCATACATCACGACCGAAGGCGTCGCGACGTATGCGCCACCCGTCGGTTTGATGCCGTTCAGCAGCCCTCAAAGGGTGCTTCGCGCGCGCGTTTCAGGCGGTAGCGGCCTAGTTTCGGCGTAGCGCCGGCCTTTAGGCCAGCATGTGCCGACCCTTCGCTTCGCTCAGGGCAGGCTCTAAAGGTCGGCGCTACGAGGTGAATTAGGACACTGCGTTTCCGGCAAGCTACTTCGCCATGATAGGAGAGTAATAGTGAAATGGGAGATGAGCCCCGAAAGACGAACTGCCTCAAAAGTGCGTTTGTTCTCTTTCTTGGCGTTGTGATGATGGGACCTATTGTGGGGGCCGGACAAGAGCCGGCAAAGATCACGCAACTGCGCGTCGGCGCCAACCGCAGGTATCTGGTCGACCAGAATAACGCGCCGTTCCTGTTGCAGGGCGATGCCGCGTGGTCGCTGATTGTGGCGATGAGCGACGCGGAAGTTGAGCGTTACCTCCGCGACCGAAGAGCGAAGGGATTCAACACCGTGATCGTGGAGTTGATCGAGCACCGCTTCGCGAAGCATCCGCCCTTCAACGAGGCCGGTGAGGCACCATTTACTACTCCGGGCGATTTCTCGACGCCCAACGAAAAGTATTTTGCGCACGCCGACTGGGTGATCCGCAAGGCCGGTGAGTACGGCATGGTCGTTATGCTCGTGCCCATCTATCTCGGGTATATCGGCACGGACGAGGGATGGATCGAAGAGATCCTGAAGCTCGAACCTGAGAAGTGCCTCGCTTACGGCCGATACTTGGGCAACCGCTACAAGGATTTCGACAACCTGATTTGGGTGATGGGGGGCGACCGCAACCCGGAGACGGCTCTCGAGAGGGTGGACTCGATCGCTCTCGGAATCCGCGAATCCGATAAGCGCCACCTGTTCACCGCGCACTGCCACCCGGAGAATTCCGCCGTCGACCGCTACGGAAGCGGAGGCTGGCTTAGCTTCAACAGCACGTACACCTACGAGATCGTGCATGAGAAACTGCTGGCGGACTACAATCGAAATCCCGCCTGGCCGTTCATCCTGATCGAGACTTCGTACGAAGGAGAACACAACGCCTCCGAAGTCCAGATTCGCAGGCAGGCCTACTGGTCGGTCCTGTGCGGCGGGTTCGGCCACGTCTTTGGCAATAATCCCATATGGCACTTCAACGGCCCCACCCTGTTTCCGACCGACTTGACCTGGCAGCAGGCGCTGGACCTTCCCGGTTCGGTGGGCATGATGCACTGGGGACGGCTGTTCCGGTCGCGGCCCTGGTTCGACCTCGTCCCGGACCAGAAGCATGAGGTAGTGACGGGAGGGCTGGGTGAGTTCCGGGGCCTTGACTATCTGGCGGCCGGCCGCACCCCCGACGGCGGCACGGTAATTGCCTACATGCCTAGCCAACGGACGATTACCGTGGACATGAGCAAAATTTCCGGCGCCCGGGCGCGCGCCTGGTGGTTCGATCCTCGCACCGGCAAAGCGCTCGCGGGCGGTGACTATCCGACGAGCGGCCAGCGCGAACTCACTCCCCCGGCGGAGGGTGACTGGGTTCTGGTGCTGGATGACGCATCGCTCGACCGCCAAGCTCCGGGAAGCGGCTCGTAGACCGGCAGGGGCGGGCCTTGTGGCCGCCCCGTAAGCGTTAACCTAAAGACGCGAGGGTTACGAGAGCCCGTCAGCCGACGGGCGCCAGAAAGTAGCCCACGGCGTAAGCCGTGGGACCCGTACGGCGTTCGTATCCGCAGCCCCAGAGGGGCGACAGAGACAGTGCCGTGCGATCTGTCGCCCCTCCGGGGCTAAGACAACTCGGGGCCGCTACTCGATCCCACGGCTTACGCCATGGGCTACTCTCTATCGGCCCTCCGGGCCTCTGGAAGCGGTCAGTGAGTGCTACGTAGTGCAAGCTGAGCCATCAGGTTAACGCTTATGTGTGGCCGCCCACGGGCAACCACAAAGGTGGCCCCTACGCCTGCCTTGGTTTGAGGTGACGCGTGCGCAGTGAATTGTGCCCTTCCGTGATCGAGGCGATAGGCGAAACCCCGCTCGTCGAACTCGGCCGCATCACGAGAAACCTGGACGGCAGGATCCTCGCCAAGCTCGAGAACCTGAATCCCGGGTATTCAAAGAAGGACCGGATTGCGCGGCAGATCATCGAAGACGCCGAAGCGGCCGGGACGCTGGCGCCGTGGCAGACGGTAGTCGAGTTGACGAGCGGAAACACCGGCACGGGGCTCGCCATTGTATGTGGAGTGCGCGGATATCCGTTCGTGGCGGTCATGTCCAAGGGAAATTCCGCGGAACGCGCACGCATGATGGCCGCACTGGGCGCGGAGGTGGTGCTGGTTGACCAACTCCCCGGCTCGGCGCCGGGCCAGGTCTCGGGCGGCGACCTGGAACAAGTCGAGCTCGAAACACAACGCATCGTCAGGGAGCGCCACGCCTTCCGCGCCGACCAATTCAATCTTGAAGGAAACTTCCGCGCCCACTATCTCCACACCGGGCCTGAAATTCTGCGCCAGGCGAAAAACCGGATTCACGCTTTCTGCGATTTTGTGGGATCGGGCGGTTCGTTCGGAGGATGCGCGGCAGCCTTCAAGGAAGCAGCGCCGCAGACCAAGTGTTATGTGGTCGAGCCCCGAGGCGCCGCAGTGCTGGCGGGAGAACCCTCGCGCCACCCCAACCATCGCATCCAGGGCGGCGGATATTCGATGCCTGCTCTCAAGTTCGTCAAGCGCGACATGGTCGACGGCTACTTGCAGGTGAGCGGTGAGGAGGCGATCGAGGCCGCCCGGCGCTTGGCAAAAGAAGAAGGGGTTTTCGCCGGCTTCTCCTCGGGCGCCAACCTGGCCGCTGCCCTTCAGCTTCTCGCGGGAACGCACCGGGGCCAGACCATCGCCATCATCATCTGCGATTCAGGGCTGAAATATCTGACAACCGATCTGTGGGCGTGAAGTGCTACAAGCTGTTTCAGAGCCTCGTGGAACGCACTGAATTCCATAAGGCCTCTATGCAGCGAAAGGGCCTCCGAAGGCCGCGGAGGACACACCGAACCGGCGATCCATAGCTCAGCCCCGTAGGGGCTGAACATGAGTAGCCGGGGGCAGCGCCCCCGGAAACGTGGTCCCCTCACCCCCATTCCCCTCTCCCCGCTTACGGGGAGAGGGGTGCCGAAGGCGGGGTGTGGGGTCGGGTCCGGGGGTTTCACCCCCGGCTACTCAAGTTGCTCCCCTCCGGGGAGCACCGGCGGCCAGAGCTGGGGCCACTCCGTCGGTGGTGCACAGGCTTCCGGCGAACTCGAAATTAAATCAGGCTGGCGCAGGGCGAAGCTCTGCGGTTCGGCACCGTTCCAATCAACGAAAACCGCAGAGCTTCGCTCTGCGCGAGCCGATTTACTTGAGTAAAAGCATCTGTGACGCACGACACCGGTCCTGTGTAACGCAAGTTCGTGCACGGAGTCAGCCCGCGAAGCGGGCGTAAGCGAGTAGCCCACGGCGTGAGCCGTGGGTTCAGGCGACCTCCCTCACCCCCTTCCCCCTCTCCCGCTGAGCGGGAGAGGGGGATAATGGGGGAGAGGGCTCTTTGCTTTCCCCAGGGCTTGCGCTCTGGGCTACTCTCTTTCGCCCCTTCGGGGCTGAGGTGAGCGGGCTAACTTAATGAACGAGCTTGCCTTACACGACTCGAGCAAGCCTCACTCGTAGCGCAACGCCACCATGGGATCGACTTTAGTCGCCCGGCGCGCGGGCACAAAACAAGCCAGCAGTGAAATGCACACCAAGCCCAGGGCCATCAAAAAATAAGTCAGCGGATCGCTGGAGCTGATGCCGTAAAGGTAGTTGGAAATCACGCGCCCTGCGCCCAATGCCGCAACAGTTCCTACGATGATGCCGATCAGCGCAACCATTAAACCCTCACGCACGACCATCTTCAGCACTGCGGGCCGCTCCGCTCCGAGCGCCATGCGGATGGCTAATTCGTGCGTGCGTCGGCTCACGGAATAGGACATCACGCCGTACATGCCGATGGCCGCCAGCACCAGCGCCAACGCGGTGAAACTCCAAACCAGCGTCATGGGAAAGCGGATTTCTCCGAACCGCTGCGCGACGATTTCATCCATGGTCTGAAGGTCTTGAACCGGCTGATCGCGGTCCACGGACTGGGCGGCGTCCTTCACAGCGGCTGCGAGTGTGAGCGGGGCCGCGGCAGTGCGGACTTCGAAGAACATGTACGGTCCGGGATGCTGATCGTAGGGAATGAAGATCTCGGGCTCGTCCTCCCATACCTGGTAGCGCTTGATGTTCTTCACCACGCCGACCACCTCGAACGTTTCCTGGCGCGCGTTCTGCTTTCCGTACACATTCGAGAGCATGTCGAGATGCTGTCCCAAGGGATCGGTATTCTTGAAATAGCGGCGCGCCAGCGTGTCGTTGATGATGGCTACCGGAACCGAGTGTTCGCTATCGTGGAGCGTGAACTCGCGCCCCTGGAGCAGCTTTGCGCCTGTCGCCTGAAGATAGTCGGGGGTGATGCTGTACTCGTAGGCCGCGGGCTCCTGGCCGGGCGCGGGCCGAGCTTGGCCTTGGGGAAGGAATAGTAACTCATCCAGCATTGTCATTCCGCCAATGTGCAGAACTCCCGGCACTGAGGCCACCTGGTCGTGCACTTGGCGAATGTAGGTGATCTGCTGGTCCGGCTTAGCGTACTTGTAATCCGGCAAGGAAAGCTCGAAGGTGAGGTCGTGGCTGGGCTCAAAGCCCAGGTCAACGCCCACCAGTTTGACGAAGCTCCGCAGCAGCAGACCCGATCCCGCCAGCAGTACCATGGCGAGCGCGATCTCCGCCACCACCAGGGCGTTCAGCAGCCGTTTGTGGCTCGCCGCGCCGCCGACGCTCAATGCGCTCTCTTTCAGCACTTCTTGTACGTCACCCTTGGTGGCCCTGAAAGCCGGAGCCAGGCCGATCACAAACCCCGTCGCCAGCGTGATGACAGCGGCAAAAACCACCACGCGCCAATCAAGGCTGAGTTCCTGTATTCCGGGCAGGTATTTGAAATAAAGACTGCATCCCCAAGCGAGAAGCTTGGTTCCCGAATAGCCGAAGAAGATTCCCAAGCCGCCGCCCAAAACGGATAGCAGCAGGCACTCCGTGAGCAACTGAAACACCAGGCGGCCGCGGCTCGCGCCCACGGCGAGCCGCAGGGCCAGTTCGCGCCGGCGCCCGCTGGCCCGGGCCAGGAGCAGGTTGGCGACGTTGGCGCAGGCAATGAGAAGCACCAGACAAACCGCGCCGAGCATAGCCCACAAGGCAGTATCCATGCGCCGGTGATAGGCATTGTGGAGCGGCTCGACGGTGATGTTCCACCCCCGGTTGGCCTCCGGGTGCTCCTGCGCAAGTTGGCGCGCGATGTCGTTCATCTCCGCCTGCGCCTTCTGCGGCGTGATGCCCTTCTTCATGCGCGCCATGGTTTGAAGCTGGCGTGTGGTGCGGGCGGTCTCGGCCAGATCCGCGGGCGCGAGCGCTAGCGGAACGAAAACGTCCATGCGGGAATCCCAGACAAATCGAAAATTCTCCGGCATGACGCCAACCACAGTGTAGGTCTCGTCGTCGAGGTTCAGCGTCTTGCCGAGGATGTCTGGGCTCGAGCCGAAGTGATTTTTCCAGAGATCGTACCCCAGAATCGCCACATGCTCGTGTCCGGGCTCGGCCTCGTCCGGCGTGAAGTATCTGCCAAGCACGGGCTGGACGCCAAACATCGGCAGTAGACTCGCCGAGATTCGAGCCCCGTCAAGCCTCTGCGGCGGCTGAGTCTTGGTGAGGTTGAATTCATGGTAGAGGAAATACGAAGTCTGCTGGAAGACGTGATTGCGCGCCGCGATATCCACCATGTTGGGAGCGGAGACGCCGGTCTGGACGTATCCCATGCCCTTCTGAATGCGGCTCTGACCCAGGCCCACCAGTTGCTGCGGATCGGGGTAAGGGAGGGGGCGAATAATAATCGCATTCACCACGCTGAACATGGATGAAGTTGCCCCGATGCCGAGCGCGAGCGTCAGCACGGCCACGATGGTGAACCCGAGGTTCCTAGCGAGCATGCGCAGGCCGTAGCGAATGTCTTGGAGCAGAGTACCCATCGTTGCACCTCTTTGGCGGATCGGGAGATCTGGTGATCGGGTGAACGCATGATCTGGTGATCGGGTGATCGGGTGATCGGGTGAACAGACCGTCGGAGTGCATGGTTCTACTTTAGTCTCAGGATTATTGCAAAGCCACGCCGTTCGGTTCTTTGTTCACCCGATCACCCGATCACCCGATCCCTGTCGCGGTAGGGACGCCGGTTGCCCAGCGCCCCCCGCGCGGATCCGTACAGGCA
>Ga0310038_10004162_pt1 | contig 10322 bp, 15 predicted proteins | sample Sb_taG_6_FD_200461 | JGI IMG/M metagenome (GOLD analysis project Ga0310038, IMG submission 200461) | Peat soil microbial communities from Weissenstadt, Germany - Sb_50d_4_PS metaG (v2) (version 2) | ecosystem: Environmental > Terrestrial > Soil > Wetlands > Peat | place: Germany: Weissenstadt... | reverse complement strand
CGGCGTATACCCGGCGACGAAGGCCGCGCGGCTCAGCCCCACCGAAGCGCTGCGCATCTAGCCGGCTCCGCGGACGCACCTGCAAAAACTGACAACGGACGCGCCCAACGGGAACCGTGTCAGCCTCCGCATGTCCCAGATGCACAGGCTGACACGGTCACGCTCGCTCGTGTCGAATGTCAGGTTATGCGTGCTCGGGCGTTCCCGCGCTTCGCGCGCTACTGCAGCGCCCGGTAGCGCGACACCGCGAACGGGACGAACACGATCAGCAGCCCGACCAGCCAGGCGAGCGTGCCGAGCACCGGCCCGGTCGCGTCGCCGCCGATCGTGAGCGCACGCACGGCGTTCACGCACAGCGTCACCGGGTTGACCTCGGCGAACGCGCGCACGACCGACGGCATCGTCTGGGTCGGGACGAACGCGGAGCTCACGAACGTCAGTGGAAACACCCAGATGAACCCGACGCCCTGCGCGGTCTCCGGATCCCGGACCAGCAGGCCGATCGTCGCCGAGATCCACGAGAACACGTAGCCGAACGCGAGCAGCAACGCGACGGCCGCCAGCACCCGGTACACGGGCTGGTTGGGGTCGAAGCCGACGAGGAATCCGACCGCGAACATGATCGCCACGGTCCCGACGTTCCTGGCCAGATCGGACAGGGTGCGGCCGACGAGCACCGCCGAGCGCGCGATCGGGAGCGAGCGCAACCGGTCGATGATCCCCTTCGAGAGATCCTCGGAGAAGCCGATGCCGGTGACGATCGCCCCGAAGATCGCGGTCAGCACGAGGATGCCCGGCATCAGGAAGTTGACGTAGTCGCCGTTCGGGACCTGGATGGCGCCACCGAACGCGTACCGGAAGATCACGATCAGGATGACCGGCTCGATGAACGTGAACACGAGCAGCGCGGGCTTGCGCATCGATTCGAGCAGCCCGCGCCGGGCCATCACGAGCGAGTCCGACACTGCGTAGCGGAACGTTGGCTGGTTCATGCGGCCACCTCCTCAAGGTGCGCGTCCGGCTCGAGCTCCACGTGCCGGCCGGTGAGTGAGAAGAACACGTCGTCGAGCGTCGGCGAGCGGATCTCGAGACCGGCGATCCCGACCCCGACGGCATCGAGCGCGCGGACGGCGTCCGCGGGGGCGTCGGGCCCCGAGATCGGCAGCGACAGCTCGCCGTCGCCGACGACATCGCCCTGGCCCTCGGCTACGAGCCCCGACAGCGCGTCCCGGGCGTCCTCGGTTCGCGCGGGGTCGGCGACACGCACGGTCAGCCGGTCGCGGCCGACGCGCTCTTTGAGCTCGTGCGCGGTGCCTTCGGCCACGATCCGGCCCTGGTCGATCACCGCGATCAGCTGCGCGAGGTGGTCGGCCTCCTCGAGGTACTGCGTCGTCAGCAGGATCGTCGTGCCCTCGACGCGGAGCTCGCGCACCATCTCCCACAGCTGGGCCCGGCTTCGCGGATCGAGCCCGGTGCTCGGCTCGTCGAGGAACAGCACCCGCGGGCGACCGACCAGCGTGGCGGCGAGGTCGAGCCGGCGGCGCATACCGCCCGAGTAGGTCGAGGTCCGGCGGTCGGCCGCATCGGCGAGGTCGAACCGCTCGAGGACCTCGGAAGCGCGCCGCGCGGACTCGCCCCGGCCCAGGTGGTAGAGCATCCCGACCATCTCCAGGTTCTCGCGGCCAGTCAGGATCTCGTCTACCGCCGCGAACTGTCCGGCGAGCCCGATCTCGCGGCGGACGCCGAACGGATCCGCGACGACATCACGGCCGAGCACGATCGCGCGACCGGAATCGGGGATCAGCAGGGTCGTCAGCGCGCGCACGAGCGTCGTCTTCCCGGCGCCGTTCGGACCCAGCAGCGCGAGCACCTCGCCCTCGGGGGCGGACAGATCGAGCCCGTCGAGGGCGACCACCTCGCCGAAGCGCTTGCGCAGCTCCTCGACCTGGATTGCAGGACCAGCTGTCATTTCTCACCTCGCGTGTCTCGCTGTTTCCGTCTGCGGTCCCGGTCGGCCAGGTACTCCTCGCGTAGCGCGGCAATCCGCTTCTCCCACCAGGCGTACATCGCGTCGAGCTCCTCGAGTCGCTCACGGCGGGACGGCGGCTCATCGGCGAGGGCATCCATTCCCATCTTCAGCACCAGGCGTGGCCGGGTGAACTGGTCCGCACGCCAGATCGCCTCGTCGTATGCGCCGGGCCGGACCCGGAAGCGGTCGAACCGTTCGCCACGGGTCCGCACCCGTTCGATCATCCCGAGCCGCAGCAGCACCCGGGTCGCGGTGCTGATCGACCCCTTGCTCGCCTGCAGGTAGTCGGCGAGCTCCGCGGCGCTCTGCTCCGGCGGGTCGCACACGAGCAACCACCCGAGCACGCGCCCGACCATGCGTGGCGCGGCTGCCTCGAGCTCGAGCAACACCCCGACCTCTTCCACAAATCTCTCGATGGCGACCTCGTCCATTGTCTCTCTCTGAATCATTCGAAGGTTTCGACTGTTCAGAGAATACTGAAAGTTCGATACAGATATCAAGTGGTTGCGAGCGCCGCGACCCGCCATCGAGCCGCGGTGGTCACGAGCGAGGCGAGCGCGCCGGCCGCGTCAGGGAGTCGCCGGTTGCGGCAGCGGGGTGGGCTGCGAGCGCGCCACGTCGGCGGCGAGGACCGGCTCGCCCTCGGTCCGCTCGATGATCGGAAGCAGCGCCTCGACCAGCCGCGGATCAAACTGAGTGCCGGCGCCTGAGGTCAGCTCGTCGAGCGCGGCCTCGAGCGGGAGGGCCTTCCGGTAGACGCGATCGGTCCGCATTGCATTCCAGCTGTCGCAGCAGGTGATGATGCGGGCCCCGCGAACCTCGATCCGAGCACGACCCCCCGGCTGGCAGCTGATGCGGATCACGCTCGCGGCGCCCGGTCCCAATGAGTTCCAGGTCTACAACCTGTACAACGACCCGATGATGCGCGGCTAGAACGGCCCTGAGTCACAGCTCGCGCTCGTAGTAGTAGTTGATCGGGCCGTCGGGCTTGCCCTCGCGGTTGCTGAACCCGAGGCTCTCGTACAGGGCACGGGCGGCGACGTCGGTCTCCGCCGTTCCGAGATCCATGTAGTCGGCGCCCTCGTCGCGGGCAAGGTCCATCGCCGCGTTCATCAGCGCGCGCCCGAGCCCGCGGCGGCGCGCGGCCGGGACCACATACAGCTCCGCGAGGTAGCACTCGAGCGCCTCGCTCCAGAGCGCCGGGCGGAATCGGAGCACCGCGAGCCCGTCCGGGCCGGCACCCGCGAGCAGCACCGCGGTGTCGCCGCCGTCCAGCAGCTGCCGGATCCGCTCGGCGAGTCTGTCGGGGCCGGGCGTCGGGTCGTCGTACTCGGTGTTGAAGTCGTGGAGCATGCGGCCGATGACCGCGGCGTCGGCGACGGTTGCCCGGCGTACGGCGAGATCGTCGGGCACGCTCATCGGCCTCCGGTCATCAGCGCGAGCTGGCGGTTGACCGCGTCGGTGGTGCGGTCGACATCGCCGGTGGCGAGCAGGTCGAGCAACGCACCACGCAGGACGGCCAGCACGAGGGTCGGGTCGGCGTCTGCGGCATCGGAGGCCGACGCCACCCCGCCAAGCACGTCGAGCCAGTCGGCAAGGGTGTCGGAGGCGAATCCCGCCCAGGGCCCGTCGGGATCGATCAGCGACCGGGCGTAGCCCTCGAGCCACAGCGTAAGCAGCCCGCGGTGCTCTGGCGCCGCCAACCACCCCCACAGCTCCAACGCGACCGCGACCAGATCGCCGCCATCGCCGGCGGCCCGCGCTCCGTGGAGCAGCTCGAGCTCGTCCTCGCGGGCCCGCGCGAGCAGCGCCTGCACGAGCTCGGCCTTGCTGCCGAACAGGAACAGCAGCACGCGCGGACTCGAGTTGACGGCCGCGGCCAGCGGCCGCAGCGACAGGTCGCTGACGCCGTGCTCGAGCACGTACTGGTAGGACAGCTCGAGCAGCTCCTGGCGTCGCGGGGACGTGGCGGGCACGCTCGCGGACATCGCGAGCAGTGTAAGCTACTGAAACGACTGTTTCAGTAGTTATCCGCCCGCTTGGGAGAGCCGGGGACCTCGGGTGGGTCGTGATGGCCCACGGCGACGTCTACGCGAGCGAGTTCGGCTGGGACGCGAGCTTCGAGGCGCTCGTGGCCCGGATCGTGGCCGACTACGCCGCCGGCCGCGACCCGAGCCGTGAAGCCGCCTGGATCGCCGAGCTCGACGAACGGCGGGTGGGGTGCATCTTCTGCGTGGCCGATCCCGAGCACGAGGGCACGGCGTTGCTTCGGATCCTGCTCGTCCATCCCGATGGGCGCGGCCACGACCTCGGCCGGCGGCTGATCGACGAGTGCCTCGCGTTCGCGCGCGGCGCCGGATACGAGCGCGTGCGGCTGTGGACCAACCATCCGCTGGTCGCCGCTCGCCACCTCTACCTCGAGCGCGGCTTTGTGCTGATCGCGCAGGAGCCCCACCACAGCTTCGGGGTCGACCTGACCGGGCAGACCTACGAGCTCGATCTCCGCGACGCGCCTAGCGATGCGCGAGCCGGCCGCGGCGGCGGGTACGAGACCGCGCCGACTTGACGCCCGCGCCCAGCGGAGCGCGCCGCGCCGCCAGCCACAGGCCGGGGCTCATCGCCAACGCAATCAGCGCCTGATCGCGCGCGCTCGAACGCGCGCCGCCGGAACCGCCGCTCACCATCTCCTTCGGGTGCGGCCTCGAGCGCGTCCCACCGGTCGAGCGCGACCGCGGCATCCTGTTCCTCGGTTTCGGCTGCATGGCACAGCGTCAGCACGCACGGCTCGCCGCCGGCTGGGGCGTTGCACCCGTGCTCGGGAGGACAGCATTCGGCCATACACATCGGCTACCCACCGTCCAACCGACAGAATCCAGGAGATGCGACGACTGATCGTCAACGCGGACGACTTCGGCTTCGCGGCCGGCGTCAACGAGGGCATCGTCGAGGCGCACGTCAGCGGCATCGTCACGAGCACCAGCCTGATGGTGAGCCGTCCGGCGGCCGCGGACGCCGCCCGGCTCGCGCGCGAGTATCCCGCGCTCTCGGTCGGCCTGCACTACGAGGAGGACGGCCCCGAGATCGACGAGCCCGGCCACGCCGCTCGCACGTTCGCGGCCCAGCTGGCGCGCTTCCGTGAGCTGACCGGTGCGGAGCCGACCCACATCGACTCTCACCACCACGTTCACATGACCCGCATGTCGACGTTCGCGCCGCTGGTCGCACCGCTCGGGGTGCCGCTCCGGGGCGACGGACGCGTCGCCTACCTCGGCGACTTCTACGCCCAGCCCCGGCGCGGACTCGTCGAGCTCGGGCGGGTCCGCACCCCGTTCCTCCTCGAGCTGCTCTCGCGCGACGACGCCACGGCCGAGTTCATCGAGCTGGGATGCCATCCGGCCCGGGTGACCAGCGATCTCCACTCGAGCTACGCCGGCGAGCGCGAGGTCGAGCTCGCGACCCTGACCGAGCCCGATCTGCGGTCGCGGATCGAGAGCCTCGGGCTGACTCTCGCGAGCTACCACGACTGGCGCGCCTAATCCCGAGCCGACCGGCCGCCGACTGCCGACTCCGCTTCTGCGGGTTCCTCTTCTAGCTCGAGCGGCGGACCGAAGCCGACACGCAGTATCGCGCCTCCGTCCGAGGCGTTGGCCGCTTCGACGAAGCCGTCCTGCGCCTCGGCCGCCTGCCGGACGATCGCGAGCCCCAGTCCCGAGCCGGGTTTCGAGCGCGCGTCCTTGGCGCGGTGGAACCGGTCGAACACGTACGGCAGGTCCTCCTCCTTGAAGCCGGGTCCGTGGTCGCGGACGGTCACGACGCCGTCGTGCAACGTGACCTCGACGACGCCCCCCTCGCGGCTCCACTTCGCCGCGTTGTCCAGGAGGTTCGTCACCGCGCGCGAGATCCGGTCGGGCTCGCCTCTGACCAGCGTGGGCTCGATGACCTGGTGGAAGTCCAACCCGGGCGCCCGCCGGCGAGCACGCTCGAGCGCATCCCGCACGATCGAGTCGAGCCGCACGTCGCCCGGCTCGCCGCTCGGCTTGCTCCCGCGGGCCAGCTCGACCACGTCGGCAACCAGCGCGGTCAGCTCGTCGAGCTCGTCGATCACATCCTCCCTGAGCGCGGCCCGGTCCTCGGGCGAGAGCAGTTCCTCCTCGCGCATCAGCTGCAGGTTCGCGCGGATCGTCGCGATCGGCGTGCGCAGCTCATGCGACGCGTCGGCGACCAGGTTGCGCTGGGACTGGACCGACTGCTCGAGCGCATCGAGCGTCTGGTTGAACGTCCTGGCCAGGCGGCCTAGCTCGTCGGACCCGGTCACGTCCAGCCGCTCGTGCTCGATCCGCTCGGGGTTCTCCGCGATCGACTCGGTCTGGCGGGTGAACTTCGTGATCGGCGCGAGCGCCGTCCGCGCCACCAGCAGCCCGAACAGCACCGCGAGCAGGATTCCCGCGCCGCCGATCACGAGCAGCAGCACCAGCTGGTTCGAGAGCGCGTTGTCGACGGTGGTCAGCGGCAGCGCGATCGCCAGCGCGCCCTTCTCTCCGATCCCGATCGCAAGCACCCGGATGTGGGTGCCACGGACGCGCATGTCCGTGTAGAACTGGCCCTGGCCCTTGGCGGCGAGCGTGCGGATCGCCGCGGTCGAGGGGATCTCGTAGCTCTGACCGGGCGGCACGTATGTTCCACCCTCTCGCTTGAACAGCGTGAACGTTCCCGAGGGTCCGCCGAACGCCTGCGGCGGCAGGTTGTCGAAGCCGAGCCCCTCGTCGGGGTCGTGGTCGCGGTTCCCGCTCGGGATGTGCCCCCCGAACTGGAGCACCCCGGGCTGCGGCGGGCCTCCGTGTGGACCGAGCCCGATGTTCTGGAGCGGCCGCTTGGCCAGGCTCTGCAATGACTGGTCGACCTGACCCTGGAGCTCGCTCCGGGTCCCCCCGTACCCCGCGACCACCACCGCCACCACCGCGATCGCCACGGCGGCGCCGGCGAACAGCGCCATCCGCGCGCGCAGGCTCATTCCTGTGGCTCCCGCAGCGAGTAGCCGACCCCTCTGACCGTGTGGATCTGCGCCTGCGCCCCGGCCTCCTCGAGCTTGCGCCGGAGGTAGCCGACGTACACCCGGAGCGCGTTCGAGGTCGGCCCGAAGTCGTATCCCCACACGCGGTCGTAGATCAGCGTGTGCGGCAGCACACGGCGCGGGTTGAGCATCAAAAGCTCGAGCAGCTGGTACTCGGTCCTCGTCAGCTCGACGAACTTCTCCCCCACCATCACGCCGTGACGCGCCGAGTCGAGCCTCAGGTCCACGAACGACAGCGCCCCGTCGGCGGTGGTCTCACCGCCGGCGCGGCGCAGCAGCGCACGCAGTCGCGCCTTGAGCTCGTCGATGTCGAACGGCTTGACCAGGTAGTCGTCGGCGCCGGCATCGAGCCCGTCGATCCGGTCGCTCACGGCGTCGCGCGCGGTGAGCATCAGCACCGGGACGCGGTTGCCTTCGCGTCGCAGCAGGCGGCACACCTCGAGGCCGTCGATGTCGGGCAGGCCAATGTCAAGCACGACCGCATCGGGCAGGCTGCTGTTCACCTCCGACAGCGCGCCCGCCCCGGTCTCGGTCAGCTTGACCTCGTAGCCGGCGAGCGACAGCGCGCGACGCAACACGTCACGCAATGCCCGGTCGTCGTCGACTACCAGCAGTCTCATGTCAATTATTGTGGTCGCTCGCGCGCGTTCTCGCGACCGGTTCCTACTTAGGTCTTACCTGGTCGCGCGGCCATTTCGCGCAGGACCGCGCCCAGGATCCCGTTGACGAAGGCGGGCGCCTCGGCTCCGCAGAACCGCTTGGCCGTTTCCACCGCTTCGTCGATCGCGCCCTCGGGCGGGATCGCGTGGTCTCCGGGCAGCTCCTGGCCGTACAGCAGCTCGGCCAGGCCGACCCGCAGGATCGAGCGTTCGAGCGGCGCGATCCGCTCGAGCGACCAGCCGCTCGCGTGCGTCCGGATCAGCTCGTCGAGCTCGGGCTGATGGTCGCGCACGAGCGCGGCGACCGCGCGCGTGAACGCGTGGGTATCTCGTGGAAACGTCTGCTCGAGGGGCCGACCGAGCAGATCGCTCTGATACAGCGCCCAGATCGCAGCGCGGCGCTGCTCGGTCCTACGCACGCGACGAGTGTAGTCGCGCGCCGGCCCGATCTACGCGATCCAGGCCCAGGTCGCCCACACCGCGCTGAACGTGGCGAGCAACAGCGCCGAGCCGACGAGAGCGGCACGGTTGAGTCTCGGACGCCCGCCCAGCCGTGCCCCCCACCCCATGAACACCGGGAACATCACGAGGACGAACCGGGACAACGACATGAGCGGCTCGAGCGGGGTCGGATAGCTGCACGCCTCAGCCAACAGCGCGAGTGCGTAGACGAAGAGGCGAGCGGCACGCGGCGCCACGAGAACGCGAGGCCGGCCGCGGCGGACGCGAGGAACAGCAGGTCGATCAGGTTGTGCGTGGGCAAGCTCATCGGGTCGTTCGCACCGCCGACCCACGTCGAGCCGGTCACGCCCTGCGCAGATCGCCCGGAGCCGCCGCCAGCGCCTTCAGGACCCCGCTGAACAGACCGGCGTAGTCGCGGCCCCAGGAGGCCTCGGCGTGGAACGGCGCCATCGGAGCATGGTGTGCGACCGCCAGATAACCCATGTAGGCGAGCAGACCGGCGGGGACGAACGCGAGCCACGCCCCCGAGCGCGCGATCGCGTACCGCGGACGCCACCAGCTCGTCCGTGCCTCGGAGGCCGAGCCCTCGCGCGGGCCGTACAGGTACAGCAACACGAGCGGCAGCAGGATCAGCACACCGCCCGACCGGGTCGCCCCCGCGAGGCCGCCACGTGCGAGTTCCTTGTCCGCTCACACGAACTGACATCGCCCGGATCGACCGGGCTTTCAGGACCGCTGGTCAGACTGCGGACGTCGCTGGTCAGACTGCGGACCTGCGTCAGGCGACGACCGTCAGCTCCTTGGAGACCGACGTGAGGATCTCGCAGCCCTCATCGGTGACCACGACGAGGTCCTCGATCCGCACGCCGAATCGCCCCGGGATGTAGATCCCGGGCTCGACCGTCACGACGTTCCCCGGCGCCAACACTGTGTCCGAGGCCTGCGCGAGGCGCGGCGCTTCGTGCACCTCGAGCCCGACGCCGTGTCCGAGGCCATGCCCGAAGTGTTCGCCGTGCCCGCCGGCGGTGATCGCCGCGCGCGGCACCGAGTCCACGTCGCGGCCGACGGCGCCGGGGTTCATCTCCTCGAGCGCCGCCAGCTGGGCGTCGAGCACGAGCTGGTAGATCTCCACCGCCTCGGAATCGAGGGCACCCGTGGCGAGCGTCCTCGTGCAATCCGAGCAGTAGCCGTCGAGCTGGGCCCCCCAGTCGATCACGACGAGCTCGCCGGCACGGACCGGTTCGTCTCGCGGCCGCGCATGGGGCAGCGCACCATGCGGGCCGGCGGCGACGATCGGATCGAAGCTCGGCCTTGACGCGCCGCGCCGGCGCATCTCGTACTCGAGTTTGAGCCCCAGCTCGCGCTCGGTGTGCCCCGTCAGACCGCCGGCGACCAGTTCCGCGAAGGCCTCGTCCGCGAGCGCCGCCGCCGCCCTGATCGCCGCGAGCTCCTCGGGCTGCTTGACCGCTCGCAGCTCCTCGACGAGCCCGCTGGTGGCGACGAGCTCGATCCGGCACGGGAGCAGCTCGCGAAGCCGCGCGTGCTCGCTCACCGACATGTGGGTCGCCTCGAAGCCCAGGCGGAGCTCCCCCGCTCCGAGCGCCTCCTCGATTCCCTCGAGGAGGCGCTGCGCCGAGCGGCGGCGATCGAACGCCGGGTCGACCTCCTCCGCTGCCTGCTCGACGTAGCGAAAGTCGGTGATGAACGTGCGCGTGCCAGCCCCGACCAGCGCGATCCCGTTGCTGCCCGTGTAGCCGGTCAGGTACCGGACGTTGATGAGGTTGGTGACCAGCAGCACGTCGATGCCGGCGTCCGGGAGTCGCTCGGTCAGGCGGTCGGCGGCACCGGTGCTCATTTCGCTCCGAGCTCCTCCCGGATGCGTTCGAGCGCGTCTCGGTACCCGTCCGGGCCCATGCCGGCGACGCGGGCGATGCACAACTCTGCGATCACCGAGTGACGCCGCCACGACTCCCGCGCGTCCACGTCGGACAGGTGCACCTCGACCGCGGGCAGGTCGGCCAGCTCTAGTGCGTCGCGGATCGCGTACGAGTAATGCGTCCAGGCGCCCGGGTTCAGCACGATCGCGTCGGCCACGCCCTCG
>Ga0310038_10004152_pt1 | contig 10334 bp, 7 predicted proteins | sample Sb_taG_6_FD_200461 | JGI IMG/M metagenome (GOLD analysis project Ga0310038, IMG submission 200461) | Peat soil microbial communities from Weissenstadt, Germany - Sb_50d_4_PS metaG (v2) (version 2) | ecosystem: Environmental > Terrestrial > Soil > Wetlands > Peat | place: Germany: Weissenstadt... | reverse complement strand
CAGCTGGACCGAGCACTTCCACCTCGGGACGGCACCGGTCTCCTACGAGGACTCGATCACCCCGGCCCACTACGAGCGGGAGCGCGACGCCATCTTCCGCCGGACCTGGCTGAACGTCGGCCGGGTGGAGCAGCTCCCGCGCAACGGCAGCTACTTCACCCGGGAGATCGAGGTCGCGGGCACCTCGGTGGTGATCGTGCGGGACCAGGCCGGTGAGGTCCGTGCCTTCTACAACATGTGCCGCCACCGCGGGAACAAGCTGGTGTGGAACGACTTCCCCGGCGAAGAGACGAGCGGCGTGTGCCGGCAGTTCGCCTGCAAGTACCACGGCTGGCGGTACTCGACCTCCGGCGAGCTCACCTTCGTCCAGCAAGAGGACGAGTTCTTCGACCTCGACAAGGCCGACTACGGCCTGGTCCCGGTCCGCGTCGACGTCTGGGAGGGGTTCATCTTCGTGAACCTGGACGCGAACGGCACGACCCCGGTGCGCGAGTACCTGGGCCGGCTCGGTGAGGGCCTCGAGGGCTACCCGTTCGACAAGATGACCGAGGTCTACAAGTATCGGGCCGTCGTCGGGAGCAACTGGAAGCTCTTCATCGACGCGTTCGCCGAGTTCTACCACGCGCCGGTCCTGCACGCGAAGCAGGCGGTCGCCGACGAGTCGCGCAAGCTCCAGAGCGTCGGGTACGAGGCGCTCTTCTACGACATCGACGGACCCCACGGCATGGTCTCCTCGTGGGGGGGTATGTCGCCGCCGAAGGATCTGAACATGGTGAAGCCGATCGAGCAGGTCCTGCGCAGTGGCCTCTTCGGGCCCTGGGAGGCTCCCGACATCGGCATCGAACAGCTTCCGTCCGGCCTCAACCCGGCTCGCCATAAGGCCTGGGGGGAGGACTCGTTCCTCTTCTTCCCCAACTTCATGGTGCTCGTCTGGAAGCCGAACTGGTACCTCACGTATCACTACTGGCCGACGTCCTACAACACCCATGTGTTCGAGGGCGGGCTGTACTTCGTCCCCCCGACCAACGCGAGGGAGCGGCTACAGCAGGAGCTCACCGCGGTGACGTTCAAGGAGTACTCGCTCCAGGACGGCAACACCCTGGAGGCGACCCAGCGGATGCTCGAGTCGAGGGTCATCACGGAGTTCCCGCTCGGCGACCAGGAGGTCCTGCTGCGACACCTGCACCGGGTGGCCCGGGAGTACGTGGACAGCTACGAGCAGGAGCGGTCGAAGACCCCGGTCTCGATCTCCGCGGCGTCCTGAGAGGAGCGAGAGATGTCGACTCTGCCGAGCGAGTTTGCCGACCTCGAGCCGTTCGCGGCGTGGGAGATCCCCACCCAGAACGGCCGGTACGCGATGCGTCTCTCCAGCTCGATGGACGAGCTCCAGGCCTTCTACGATGCGGCGTTCCCGCGGCTCGACGCCGCCTTGGCCTACCTCGACCAGTTCGAGTTCGGCGCATTGGGAGAGGAGGCCAAGCGGCTCCTGTGGCTGTGCTCGTCCCTGGTGACGGTGTCGTTCCCGGTCGAGGTCTGGCGCCAGGCGCGGGTCCCCGACAGTGGGGCGTCGGCCTTCGACTGCGTCCTCGAGCCGGCCGTCTGACCGCCGACGACGATCGGGGCCGTCCCAACAGGGCCGGAACGGTCGGCCCGCGGCCCGGGCGGCACCGTGACGGACCGGGATGAACCGCGGTCCCCGAGCGTCAGGAGCAGAACGTCGTGAGCCAGACACGAGCACCGAGCCGGATCCTGCTCCGGAGCGCCCGGTTCCTGGACGTGGCAAAGGGCGAGCTCGTCGAGCCGGGCGAGCTCCTGATCGAGGGCGGGCGGATCGCCGAGGTGCAGCCCCGCTCGGTCAAAGAGGTCGACCAGGTCGTCGAGCTCGGCGACCTGACGCTCCTGCCCGGCCTCATGGACATGGAGGTCAACCTCCTGCTCGGGGGCCCCGACCACACGAGCCCACTCAACGCGGTCCAGGACGACCCTGCAGTGCGGGTCCTCCGGGCGGTGACGAACGCGCGCCGGACCCTGCGGGCGGGGTTCACCACCGTCAGGAACCTCGGCCTGTTCATCCAGACCGGTGGCCTGCTCCTCGACGTGGCGCTCAAGAAGGCGATCGACCTCGGCTGGATCGACGGCCCGCACGTCGTGCCGGCCGGGCACGCGATCACTCCCACCGGCGGGCACCTCGACCCCACGATGTTCCAGGCCCTGGCGCCGCACATCATGCCGCTGACGGTGGAGGAGGGCATCGCCAATGGGGTGAGCGAGGTCCGTAAGGCGGTCCGGTACCAGATCAAGCACGGCGCCGAGCTCATCAAGGTCTGCGCTTCGGGCGGGGTGATGTCGCACACCGGCCCCGCCGGCGCCCAGCAGTACTCGAACGACGAGCTCCGCGCGATCGCCGACGAGGCGCACCGGGCCGGCCTCCGGGTCGCCGCGCATGCGCACGGAGACCAGGGCATCCGCGCCGCCATCGAGGCCGGGATCGACTGCATCGAGCACGGGTCGCTCATGTCCGACGAGACGCTCGGCCTGCTCATCGAGACGGGGACGTTCCTCGTGCCGACGACCTACCTGGCCGACGGCATGGACGTCTCCCAAGCCGCCCCCGAGCTTCAGGCCAAGGCGGCCGAGGTGTTCCCAAGAGCCAAGGAGACCATCCGCAAGGCGGTCGCCAGGGGCGCCAAGATCGCGTGTGGGACGGACGCGCCCGCGATCCCCCACGGCCGGAACGCGAAGGAGCTCATCGCGCTGGTCGATCGCGGCATGACCGCGCTCGGGGCGATCCGGGCGGCGACGACGGTGGCCGCCGACCTCATCAACGTCGAAGACCGCGGTCGGCTCGAGCCCGGGCTCCACGCCGACGTGATCGGCGTGGCCGGTGACCCGCTCGCCGACATCACGGTGACCGAACGCGTCCGTTTCGTCATGAAAGACGGAACGGTCTTTCGGCACGACGACCCGGACGCGCCGATCCGGACTCGTTAGCCGCGAGGGGTCCCTACTCGTAGACCACGTGGATCTCTGGCGAGGTCGGCTCCGACTGACAAGTGAGGATCCAGCCCTCCTCGAGCTCGTCGTCGGTCAGCGCGTTGTTCGCGTGCATCTTGACCGTCCCCGAGACGAGCCTCGCCATGCAGGTGGCGCAGCTCCCCGCCTCGCAGGAGAACGGCGGCGACATCCCGAGCTGCCGGGCGGTCTGCAGCACGGTGGTTCCGGCCCGGTAGTCGGCCACGGCCTTCTTGTCCGCGAGCTCGATCGTGACCTTGGTCCCCGAGGCGCTAGGCGCGGCGGCCTCGGCGACGGGCTCCACCGCCTCGGTCGGCGTGAAGCGCTCGATCCGGATCCGGTCGGCCGGAACCCGATTGGAGAGCAGGGTCCGCTCGACGATCTCCATGAACGGCCCGGGCCCACAGATGAAGAACTCCGCATCCGTGGCGGGCTCGACGTAGGGCTCGATCTCGGCGTCGTCGATGAAGCCGCGCTCGACATCGAAGTGGTGGGTGATGCGGAGGCGTTCACCGTGTCGCTCGACCAGCTTGTCGAGGGCCTCGCGAAAGATGACGGCCTCAAGGTCCCGGTTCGCGTAGACGAGATGGATCCGTCGTGACGACTCATCCAACACGGCCTTGATGATCGAGAACACCGGGGTGATCCCGCTGCCACCGGCAAAGGCGACCAGCTCCCGTTCGGGCTCGGTGGCGCAGAACACACCGGCCGGGAACGTGACCTCGATCGGGTCTCCCGGTGCCAACTTCTCGATCATCCAGTTCGACACGACGCCGCCCGGCACCCGCTTCACGGTCACCCAGAGCCCGTCGTCGAGGCCGGGCGACGAGGACATCGAGTAACACCGCAGATGCGGTTCACCGTCGATGACGGCGCGGAAGGTGCAGAACTGCCCGGGCCGGTAGCCGAAGTCGGGCCGGAGCTCCTCGGGGATGTCGAGGAGGAACGAGCTGGCCTCGTCGGTCTCTCGGGTGATCCTGCCGATCTTCACCTCGTGGAAGCGGTGGTCGCGGTGCCCGCTGGGCGCCGGGCCGGGAGAATCGGGTGAAACCATGCTCTCAATGAGTATAAGGAGGTTCTCTGTTTTGGCTAGCGGCGCTGCCGGACGGCGCGGGATGGCGAGCCGCGGGTCGGTCGGTCACGGCGCCGGATCCGGCGGCGCGGAGGGTTCGGCCGGCAGTTCGGCGAGCACCTCCTCGGTGTGGGCACCGATCCCCGCCCCCGGCCACCGGATCCGTCCGGGCGTCCTCGAAAGGCGGGGCACCACCGCGGTCATCGGCACCTCCCGGCCGAGCTCGGGGTCGAAGACGCGCTCGATCGTGCCCCGAGCCCGGTACTGACGATCCTCGAGCATGTCGGGGGCCCGGAAGATGAGCCCGTGCGGGATCGACGCCGCTTCGAGGGCGACGTCGATCTCCGCAAAGGTGAGGCCCTTGCTCCACGCGCCGACCAGCTCGTCCATCTCCTCCATCCGCTTGCCCCGTTCGACGTGGGTGGCGTAGCGGGGATCGTCGGCCAGCTCGGGCTGGCCCATCACCTCGGCCAGACGGGTGAAGATCGCATCCGCGTTCGCCGCGATCATCACCATGTGCCCGTCCGAGGTCGGGTACGCGTTCGACGGTGCGACCCCCGGCAGTGTCCCGCCGGTGCGGGTCCGGATGTGCCCGGTGAGCTCGTAGTCGGCCACCAGCGACTCGCTGAGGGCGAAGACCGCCTCGTACAGGGCCACGTCCACCACCTGGCCCCGACCGTCCCGATCGACCTGGCGCAGGGCCGAGACCGTGCCGAACGCGGCGAAGAGGCCGGCGATCTGGTCCCCCATGGAGAGCGCCGCCCGGGCCGGCGGACGATCCGGCGATCCGGTGAGCTCGCGCAACCCTCCCATCGCCTCGCCGATGCTGCCGAACCCCGGTTCGGCGGACCGGGGCCCAGTCTGGCCGAACCCCGAGACGCGGGTCATCACGAGCCGCGGATTCTCGCGGCTCAGCTCGTCGTAGCCGAGCCCCCACTCCTCCAGCCGACCCGGCGTGAAGTTCTCGAGCAGCACGTCGCAGCTGACCGCCAGTCGCTTGGCGACCGCCCGGTCGCCGGGCGCCCGGAGATCGAGCGCCACGAGCCGCTTGCTCCTGGCCAGCGCAGACCACCAGATGCTGCGGCCCTCGTACAGCACCCCCCAGCGGCGCATTGGATCTCCTTCGCCAGGGCTCTCGACTTTGATCACGTCGGCACCCATGTCGGCGAGGAGCTGCCCCGCAAACGGTCCGGCGACGAAACTGCCGAGCTCGAGCACCCGGACGCCGGCGAGCGGGCCCTCGCTCACCACGTCCGGACCTGTGTCAGCGCGCCCGCACGAGCTGGGTCTCGGGCATCCGCGGACAAGGCACGGGGTCTCGAGCGCCGGCGCTCGGCGCCGGTGTCAGGTGTTCCGTCCGCCATTGACCCCGATGATCTGGCCGGTGATATAGCCGGCCTCGTCGGAGACGAGGAAGGCACAGGCCGCCGCGATGTCTTCGGGGCGCCCGACCCGGCGGACCGGCGTACGTTCGATGTGATAGTCGACCCCCTCGCCAAGGTGGCCGGCCCCTTCGCTCCGCCGGAGCATCGGCGTATCGATGAACCCCGGCGGGATGGTGTTCACGGTCACGCCGCGCGGACCGAACTCCAGAGCGAGCGACTTGGTCAGCCCGATGACCCCGGCCTTTGAAGCGACGTAGTGCGCCATCAGGGGTTGGCCGCTGTGCGCACTCGACGAAGAGATGTTCACGATGCGGCCCCATCGCGCCTCGATCATGTCCGGGAGCATCGCCTGGCAGCAGTGGAACGTGCCGGTCAGGTTGACCCGGAGCACGCTGTTCCAAGACTCCTCGCTGATCTTCAAGAAGCGGTCGAAGCCGTCCTTCCCGGCCGAGTTGACGAGGATGGCGACCGGCCCGAAGGCGGACCGGCAGGCGTCGACCCCCCGGTCGACGCTCACCCGATCCGCAACATCGACCTCGATGCCGACTGCCGAGCCCCCGTCGGCACCGATCTTCGACGCGGCCTCGGCGGCCGCCTCGGGGTTGAGGTCGAAGATGGCAACCCTCGCCCCGTCATGGGCGAGCCGTTCGGCGATCGCGAACCCGATCCCCGATGCCCCGCCGGTGACGACGGCGACTCTGCCCTGGTTCCGGTCGCCCATATGCCCTGGTTCCCTTCAGCGATGAGTACGGAATCGTACTCCGAGGCGATCTCAGTCCTCCCTGGACGGGCGCGGCGGTGCCCTTCTGGATGCCGGTTCGTCCTACCCGAGGAACGCCACCACTTGGGGAAGCTCGATCGTCGTCCGGATCCCCGGGGCGGCCGCGCAGACCACCGGCACCGCGTTGACCGCGCGGTGGGCCGTGTACCCGGGCGAGACCGAGGCGTAGGTCTCGTCGGGCACCGGGAAGTGGATGTCGACGTCGAGGGGGGTGTCGCCCTCGACCAGGATGTGCCAGCCGGTGGCCCGTAGGTCCCAGGCGGGTTCGATGTTCTTCACGCAGTACCAGCTGGCGGTGAAGCACACGGTGGGTTTGCCGTGCCGGAGACCCGTGACCTCAAGGCGAAGTGCTCCCACCCCGCCGGCCGGCACGGTCCCGGCGGCAATCTCGGTGGGCTCCGTTGCAACGGCGACCGAGCCGCCCGACTCGACCGAGTCGAGCGGGATCCCTAGGGCGTCGGCAACGAGCTCCAGCGACGGGCCGAAGCTGGCGCGCCCGAAACTGAACCACCGCTCGTCGAAAGCGCCCGGATCGCTGCCGAATCGCATGATGTCGAAGAGGAGCTCGGGCGAGTTCCTCGAGGAGACGTCGGCGAACTCGTTGATGGTGAGACGGTCGAGTCGTCGTTGGACCGACGTAAGGACGAGCGGGACAGCTTCGGAGATGAAGCCGGGGCTGCTGCCGGTGCTGTGGATCGAGGACCCACCCCTCTGGCAGGCGGCCTCGATCCGGGCGCGGGTGTCGGCGTCGAGGTTGGCCGGTCGATGGAAGTCGCCGCGGGTCGTTACGACGTTCTTGCCCGACTCGAGGATCCGGCACAGGACGTCGAAGTCAGTCCCCTGGGGCATGTAGAGCACGCAGTCGGCATCGAGGGCCAGGATCTCGTCGACCGACTGGGACGCGAGCACGCCGGTCGCGCCGCTCCCGCACAGTTCGCCGGCGTCCCGGCCCGCCTTGTCGTCGCTGTGCACGTGGAGCCCGACCAGTTCCATCCGGGGATGCTCGATGACCGCCCGCAGCGACCGCAGCCCGATGTTGCCGGTCGCCCACTGGATCACCCGATAGGGACGCTCCCCGCGGGCGTCGTTGGGTGTCGTGTCGTCCATGAGCAACCTCGAGTCTCGAGCACCGAACCGATGCGCCCCGGCGACGCAACGATCACTCGTACCCGTCTTCGGCGCCAGCGGCATCCTACTGATGCCAAAACCTCGTTCGACGGTCGATTGTCCAGCGTGGGTGCACCTCCGGATAGCGTCGACGGGCCGGGAGCCGGGGGCGATTCGCGGTGCTCGGATCCGGGCCGAAGGGAACGCTGGTGGCGACGAGCAGGCCGGGTCGATGGGTCCCGATCGCGCCTCCTGTATAGGGTCGCCGCAACCCGAGGCGGTGAACATGACCGAGCCGAAAACCGATGAACGTGGCGCCCCTTTCGTGACCGCGGATTCTGAGGATCCCCGCTTCAATCAGCCCTACATCGATGTCCGGGAGTGGCGTGACGCGCCGCCCGACGCCCCGGTGTTCCCTGGCAATATCACGACTCAGCACGGCGGTGCCGCTCCCTTCGAAGCGCGCCATCTCTATGTCCACGGAGGGTTTACCGGCACCGACGCCAAGTTCTCGTTCTGCCTCCCGCCCGAAGACGAGTATCAAGGACGCTTCTTCCAGGCGACGCATCAGCTGCTCGCCGGCGAGGACGCCACAGCGCGCAACGTCGCGTTCGCCCTTGCCAGTGGCGGCTACTCGGTGCAGACGAACATGGGCGGTCGTGACAACCCCCGTACCGCGGAGGGGTCGGAAGGTGGACGGTCCGACACGACGATTCGTGGCTACCGGGTCAATGCTGAGGCCGCGAAGTTCTCTCGCGTGGTGGCAGCCGAGACCTACGGCCCGCACCGCACCTACGGCTATCTCTACGGCGGGAGCGGCGGCGCCTACCAAACGGTCACCAGCGCGGAGATGACGACCGGCGTGTGGGACGGGTTCGTCCCCTACGTGATGGGTTCGCCACAATCCATCCCCAACTGCTTCACGGTCCGCGTGAACGCCCTCAGAGTGCTGAGGGACAAGTGGCCGTCGATCATCGATGCGATCGAGCCGGGCGGGAGCGGTGACCCCTATACCGGGCTGAACGACGAGGAGCGCACCGCGCTGGAGGAGGCCACCCGCACGGGGTTCCCCCCGGGGGCGTGGTTCAACTACGTCCCCCAGGGCGGAGGGCCGCTCGTGCTGGTCGCCAACTATGTGCCGGTGTTGGACCCGACCTATCTCGACGATTTCTGGAGCAAGCCGGGCTATCTCGGCACCGACCCGACGTCGTCGGTGCGTTCGGCGCGCATCCAGCACGAGGCGACCGTCCTCGAGGTGATCCCCGGCCGCCGGATGCAACTCAGGCTGTCGAGCGTCCCCACCGGTGATCTCACGGCCGCCGATGTGATCATCACCAGTGGAGCGGGCGCGGGCAAGACCGCGTCGCTCGGCCGCGTGGCCTCGGACGGCAGGGGCCAAGTCGGCCTCGTGTTCGAACCGGTCGGCGACACGATTGACATCACTGCCGATCGCAGCGTCATCGAGAGCATCCAGGCCGGCGACGAGATCCGGATCGACAACTCGAGGTTCCTTGCGTTGCAGACCTATCACCGACACCAATTCCCGCCGGCCAATCCCGATTTCGACTACCCCGATGTCTACGACTACTTCCGGAACCCTGACGGCACGCCGAAATACCCCCAGCGAGGGGTGGACATCGGGGCGGCGGGCACGCTCGGTGCCACCGGTCAGATCCCCACCGGTCGCTTTCACGGGAAGATGATCGTGGTGGAGTGCCTGCACGATGGGGACGCTCTGCCGTGGCAGGCCGACTGGTACCGAAAGAAGGTCGAAGCGGCCGAGGGATCCCACGTCGACGAGAAGTACCGGCTCTGGTACGTCGACAACGCGAACCATACGGACCCGACGACTGAGACGCAACAGACGCACGCTGTCGCCTACTCGGGCACGGTGCAGTACGCCCTACGCGAGCTGAGCGCATGGGTCGAGCAAGGGCTCGCCCCGCCGCCCACCAGCGATTACCGGGTGCAGGACGGCCAAGTGCGTGTGCCGGCGTCGGCTGTCCACCGCAAGGGCATCCAACCCGTGGTCGACCTGGAGGTGAACGGCGCCAAGCGCGCCGACGTGGCCGTGGGCGAAGCCGTGACGTTCACCGCACACATCGAGGTGCCGCCCGCCCCGGGCAGAGTGGTGTCGGCAAAGTGGGACTTCGAGGGCCTGGGCACGTATTCGGACGCCGCCGAGCTCGGCGATCTGTCCGCGGAAACCTCTGGCGTGGCCACCACCCACGCCTATTCAAAACCGGGGACCTACTTTCCGGCGCTTCGGGTTGCCTCCCAACGTGAGCGCAACTCCGGCACTCCATTCGCCCGATCCCTGAACCTCAGCAGGGTCCGGGTGGTGGTCAACGGATGACGGGGCGCTGCTCGCCGCCCGAGCTGAGGGCCGTCCTCGACCGAGGCGGTCCGCTCGAGTTGTGGCGCGGCGCAACCACCACGCACTCAGGCGAACTCAAGTGCCCGAGCATGAGCCTTTCGGTTTCATCGACGAACGCCGGTGCCCCGAGCTTGTGAGCCGTCAGCCGCACCGCCGCGACGAAGGACGCCAGCCGAGTGCACAGGCAACCTCGTCCCGGGTGATCAGGTTCCCGGGACGAGGTTCGAGCACACCGGCTTGGTCGAGGTGGGGACGAAATTGTGCCCGATCAGTTCGGTGGTATAGCCACAGAGTTTCGTACCTGGCGACGTGGTGTGCTCAAAGTTGATCGGCTCGGCGAGCAGCCCGTTGTCGTTCCAGCTGGTCACCTTGCGGAGGTTCGTGATGAAGGATTGCCGGGTCGGGTTCTTTCCCGCGACCTGAAGGCCCTCGATCAACAGTCCCGCTGACTCCCATCCCTCGGACCACCCGAAGTCGGGGACCCCGGTGAAGCCGGCGTACTTCTTGAAGGCTGCCTGCTCGGCGATCGTCGCCGGTGTGTGCAGCTCGACGGGGGTCTGCAGGACCCCGAAGTACAGGTGCTGGCTCTCGGCCACCGCG
>Ga0310038_10004148_pt1 | contig 10338 bp, 4 predicted proteins | sample Sb_taG_6_FD_200461 | JGI IMG/M metagenome (GOLD analysis project Ga0310038, IMG submission 200461) | Peat soil microbial communities from Weissenstadt, Germany - Sb_50d_4_PS metaG (v2) (version 2) | ecosystem: Environmental > Terrestrial > Soil > Wetlands > Peat | place: Germany: Weissenstadt... | reverse complement strand
AAGGAAGGAGCCTTCGCTTTGAGTTCGGATTTTATTGATCATGCCGACGGTTTGATTTGTCTGACTGGTGGAGAGGAAGGGCCGCTGGCTGCCGCGCTCACGCAAGGGGGACCGCAAGCGGCGTTCGAAGCGGTGAAGCGACTGGCAGAGATTTTTGGCGGGTCTAATGTTTACGTCGAATTGCGACGGCATTTTCATCGTGAGGAAGAGTATAGAAACCGGGTTGCGATCGAGATCGCGGAGGCTTTGCAACTTCCGCTATTGGCGACCAATGGCGTGAACTATGCCACGCCCCGGGAGCGGGAGCTGGCGGATGCGTTCACCGCGCTGCAGCATCATCGCACGCTGGCCACTGCCGGACGTTTGCTGGCGCGCAATGCCGAGCGCCATCTCAAATCTCCCGTGGCAATGCGAGCGCTCTTTGCAGATCTTCCGAACGCCATCGCAAACACGGTTGAACTTTCCTCTCGACTTACATTCACGCTGAACGATCTGGGTTACGAGTTCCCGCGTTATCCCGTGCCGGAGGGGGAAAGCATGATGTCGTTTCTGCGGGAGCGCACGCGGGAAGGAATGCAGAGCCGGTATGGCCGGGCGGATGCGGAGCTGAAGGAACGCGCGCGCCGGCAGATCGAGCGCGAGTTGAGCTTGATCGAAAAGCTGAAACTCGCCGGGTACTTCCTGATTGTCTGGGACCTGGTGCGTTTCTGCCGCGAACAGAAAATTCTGGCGCAGGGCCGCGGATCGGCCGCCAACAGCGCGGTTTGTTACTCGCTCGGCATCACGGCGGTGGATCCGATCGGCATGGAATTATTGTTTGAACGATTTCTTTCCGAGGAACGGGGCGAGTGGCCCGACATCGATCTCGATCTGCCCAGCGGCGACGAGCGCGAGCGCGTAATTCAATACGTTTATCAACGTTATGGACAGCGCGGAGCGGCCATGACCGCCAACGTGATCACGTATCGCAATCGCATGGCCGCGCGCGAAATGGGCAAAGCGCTGGGATTCGATCCGGACACGCTGCAGCGAATTTCGGCGGCGGTAGCGACTTGGGAATTCAAAGACGAGAATGATGCGCTCGATCGCCGTCTGCGCGACGCCGGACTCGATCTTACGCATCCGCGGATTCGCAAGTATTTCGAGTTGTGTCTGGCCGCGCAGGATCTGCCTCGGCATTTAGGGCAGCACTCGGGCGGCATGGTCATCTGTGAGGGCCGTCTGGATTCCGTCGTACCGCTGGAGCCCGCTTCCATGCCGGGCCGCGTGGTCGTGCAGTGGGATAAAGAAGACTGCGCCGACATGGGCATCATCAAAGTCGATCTGCTGGGCCTGGGCATGATGGCGGCGCTGAAAGATTCTCTCGAACTGATCCGCGATCACTACCACGAAGAAGTGGATCTGGCGCACCTTCCAGCGGACGACCCCGTCGTATATTCGACGCTGCAAAAAGCCGATACGGTGGGGATGTTCCAGGTCGAGAGCCGGGCGCAGATGGCGTGCCTGCCGCGCCTGAAGCCGCAAAAATTTTATGACATCGTCGTGCAGGTGGCGATCATACGGCCGGGACCGATTGTGGGGAATATGGTCAATCCATTTCTCAAGCGGAGGCAGGGCAGAGAGGCGGTCACGTATCCGCATCCGTCGCTCGAAACGGTGCTGGGCCGTACGCTGGGCGTGCCGCTGTTTCAGGAGCAGTTACTGCGCATGGCCATGATCACCGCCAACTTTACGGGCGGCGAAGCGGAGGAGTTGCGCCGCGCCATGGGCTTCAAACGTTCTGAGGCAAGAATGAAGGTGATCGAAGAAAAGCTGCGCGCCGGCATGACGCGCAACGGAATTTGCGGCGAAACGCAGGATCAGATCGTCCAGTCGATTACTTCGTTTGCGCTTTATGGATTTCCGGAATCGCATGCCGCCAGCTTTGCCCTGATTGCGTATGCCAGCGCTTATTTGAAATGCCATTACCTGGCGGCGTTCACGGCGGCGCTGCTGAATAATCAGCCGATGGGGTTTTATCATCCCTCGACGATTGTGAAAGATGCACAGCGGCATGGATTGAAAGTGCTGCCGATGGATGTAACGAGGTCGGATTGGAAGTGCACGCTGGAGCCGTCGGCTGTCAGCCATCAGCCGTCAGTTCGACTCGGCCTGAATTATGCGCGTGGATTGCGCGAGCCGGTGGGGCAGGCGCTGGTTCGGGAGCGCAGCCTGGCGCCGTTTGCTTCAGTTCAGGATCTGGCTCGTCGCGTGCCCGAGTTGCGCAAGGATGAGTTGACGACGCTGGCGGAGATTGGGGCGTTGAATGCGGTTGCCAGTAGCCAGTTGCCAGTTGCCAGTGAAAATCGGAACATCAAAACTCATCGCCGCGATGCGCTGTGGCAGGTGGAGCGGGCGATACGCTGGTCAGGACCGTTGCTGGATGAGCTTCCGGAAATGGATGGGGAATCTCCGCTGGCGGCCATGACGGACGAAGAGCGATTGGTGGCGGATTTTCGCGCTACCGGTCTGACGGTCGGTCCTCATCCCATGCAGTACCGCCGGGCGGAGATGAAGAGGATGGGGATTTATAGCGCTGCCGATCTGGCGCACCTGCCTAATGGACGCAGATTGCGAATCGGCGGATGCGTAATTGCGCGCCAGCGTCCGGGGACGGCCAAGGGAATGATGTTCATGAGCCTGGAAGATGAAACGGGGATCGCCAATGCGATTTTCGCTCCCGATCTGCTGCAGAAGAACCGGGTGTTGCTGATTTCCGAGCGCTTTCTGATGATCGAGGGAATTCTGCAGAATCAGGACAACGTGATCCACATCCGGGCGGAGAAAGTTTTACCGTTGCGGGTTACGCGGGCGGAGACGGCGTCGCACGATTTTCATTGAAGCGGAACCCGGCCCCTAAAGGGGTATCTGATTTCGAAGACTTTTCGGCATCGCTAAAGCGATGCCCTGATACGAAGCTTGCGGCGCGGCTTCAAAGGCGTAGTGCTGCTGAAGCTTGAGGCGAGGCCGAGATGCGCTCGGCTTGGACAGCCGGGGGTGGCTGTCCCTACGCAACTCTGGATGGGCGAGGGCGCCCGTCCCCACACGAGCCAAACTTAGGCCGTCGAGAGCTTCCTGGCATTGTGGCGGAGCGAACGGCCTTCAGACAAACTGTAGAGCTCTTCCGCTAGATTCTTGGCATGATCGCCGATGCGCTCCAGCGCCTGGGCGGCGAGAAGGATGTCGAAATTCTTCTGGCCGCTCGGACTGTTCTGCTCGGCTAAATGTCTGTGAAACAAGGAATGGCACAACCGGTCCACTTCCGGATCGGATTGCAGAACGCTCTGCGCGTGCAACACGTCACGCTCGAGAAAACCCTGATGAACCTGCTCCAGCATTTCGCAAAGCAAAGCAGCCATCTCGACGAGCTGACGGGAGTCCGCCGCCGGCAATTTTTCGCGGCGCGATTGCAGTTGCATGACCGCACTGTAGGCGAGGTCCCCAATGCGTTCCAGGTCGGTGATGAACTTCAAACACGCCAGCAACTCACGCGCCTTGGCTTCTCCTACGCGCGTGATGGCTTCCGGCAGTCGCTCATCGATCTTGCGCTCGATCTGGTCCAGTTCTTTCTCGCAATCCTTGATCGCGAGAAAAGCCAGGCGCGAACCGTCCGCGAGAAAGTCCCTGACATTGAAGACCGCGTCTCGGGCGATCAGGCAGCCCCGAACGACCAGGGCCGACAGTTCATCTCCCGACAAATCTTCATTGCGGGGCTGAGTCGGATGCGGCCGAACGCCCGCTGCTCGGGACCGGGTCGAAGGCGAGCGGCGTTTCACTCGTGAAGGCGACGACGGTTGTTTTCGGGGCATGGGAAACTCGCGCTATCGAGACGAACCGCTAACTATAAAGAAGCTAGCATAAAACCGGAATGTGAATGGAATGTAAATGCACGGCGAGTTAGATAGAAAGAAGATAAAAACCGAAGCCACAGACTCCTTCGACGCGATCAATGGTGTCTTTCCAGTGGCTTTTTCAACACGCTCAAACCTTTTCAGCTCCAATTTTTTGGAAAGCGGAATATACCGGCCAAGCGCAGCTGGGATTCACGAAGGTTTTCGTGCCGTGAAAACGGAGCACCAGAAAAAAGGGCGCCCCGAAGGACGCCCCACAATTTTCAACCACCACCCAATTAGAAGTTGACCCGGATTCCCAACTCCATTGCTCGTGGGGTAGTTCCCTCGATCGAGAGCTGCCCGAAGCTCGCCGGCGTGTTTGTCTGGGACAGGTTTGGATCCAGCAGTTGGTTGTGGTTCAAAATGTTGTTTACATTGAGAGAGGCCTCAACATTGAATCGTTCGGTAATTCGAATATTCTTCTTTATCCCGAAGTTTAAATTCCAGTACGATAGGCCACGGAACGTCCCGTACCCACCGCTTCTGGTATCAACCCCCAAAATCAGAGGGCGAGTCGCGTTGAACACCGCCGCTGGATTTCCGAAAATACTGTACGTTCCATTGACATTGTGAACCGACGCCGAGGGGGTCGATCCCGTGTTTACACAGTTCGCGGTTGTGTTGATATTGATACCATCGGCGGAGCCAAATTCCTGTGCCCCGCTATAACCATTGCCTTCCGAACCCAAAACGGTGCCGCAGTCCAGCACCGCACCGCTGCCGGCTGCGAAAACAAACGAAGGGGTCCATCCTCCTAGGATATGCCCCAGGATGCCTTGCTGGCCACGATAGAAGGGCGACTGGTAAACCAGGAACGTCGTCTCGACGAATTTGCGATCCGATGGATTCGTGCCGTATTGTGTATCAAAGTTAAACGGGTCCACGGCGACTTGGCCGCTGGTGGCCTGAACGACGCCTCCCGTCCCCAGATCTCTGCTCCAGGTGAAGTTGTTCTGCAGGGTGATGCCGTTCCAGTTGTTGAGCTTAAGCGTCGCAAAAAAGGCGTTGTAATTGCCATGCCCGAGACTCGTGGCCATAGCCACGTTGCTCGACATTTGCCCGGCGGTGTTCATCATGCTGATGGGGAAGTTAAATCCGGGCTTTGCTCCTCCGGTGTCCAGGTCTGACCAGAGGGAGTAGACAGCTTGGGTTTGGAGGTTGGTAAATTCGTTGGTGACGACCGCGGTGGTGCAGTTGGCAAAGCCGGTGCAATATCCCGTTCCAGCAAGCGCTTTCTCGAAGAAAGGCTGCGGGGCAAGGCTCGCGAGGGTGCTCGCTACCGTTGCGGCGTTACAGGCACCGATTGAAGTGGCACAACCCATTGCCTTCTCCATGTTGGCGTAGGCGGTCTTGAATTGCTGCCCGCCCAGAGTCATCATGTAAGGCACTGAGTTGAGGTTGACCGACAAAAGTTCGTTATGGATCCAACGGCTAATGCCGCCGAATTCCAGTGAAATCTTATTTGTAAACTGATGCTGAACGGTGAGATCGAACGAGTCAACGGAATTCGGCCGGGTCCGCGGGTCCAGGGGCGAGGCCGTAGCGGCTTCGGTGTTCCCGTCGACACCCGGGAAAAGTGGTTGCGCGAGCGCCGGGGTTGCGGGCGGAAGCGGAGCCGTTGTGCCATCCGTTCCAATGCGGAAGGCGTTCGAAGCGTTGACGGGTACAGGTGTTGTCGAACACCCGCTGGTCAGAACGTACAGGCAGTTTACCGCCTCGATCAAACCGGGGCTGAGTAAGGGGGTCAGCACCAGGCCCACGCCGTTCAAACGCCCATAGATTCGTCCATAGCCGCCACGGATGACTGTGTCCTTGGCTGCGTTCCAAGCTACGGCAATGCGAGGGCTGAAGGCGTGATAGAACGGGTCAAACGGATGACTCGGGTGCCCGGCGACAAAGGGCAGTAGGGCGAAACCAATCGTCGGGTTGTAAACCTGCCCTTGGAGCGCCGCTGCTTTGCGCTGTGCCAGGTACGTCTGAGTGTCGAGCTCTCGGCCGTCTGGACCCACGAAGATGACCTGCTTGCCACTGTCCTCCTTTGGCGGCATCTCCAGCGCCCACCCTAAACCGTACGTGACGGTAAGGGATGGCTTCAAATGCCACGTGTCATTGAAATACAGGTTGTAGTAGGGAATGCTTACTTTATCGAATGCCGGCGTGAGTGCCGGATTCAAGGTTAACTTCCCACCGGAGCCGGCATAGGTATACGCCTGCTGCGAGTCAGTCACGATACCCAGGATTGCAGCCGCCTCGCGGGCAAGGGGGGCATTGGTGCTGCTGAAAGCGGAACCTAAGCTCGTCATGTCTACGTTGCCGGCGCCCTTAGCATCCCCGAGCAGGTACACCGGGTAGTAATTAATGCCCGCGCCGTTGTCGGTGCGCTGGTGGTAGTTCCAGTTATGCTGGTACTGACCACCAAACTGCAGCAGGTGGTTGCCTTTCAGCCAGGAAACATCGTCGCCGAAAAAATGATCCTTTCCATCCCAGAAGCGCGTGCGTGTCTGCTGGGTGTTGACGTTGTAAGGAGCGGCTACGTCATTCCGCTTCTCGCCAAACGGTTCGAGAGCAGCACCTAGATTGGAAAACTGCGCCGGGTCCCCGTTTGATCCCCATTGCCACCAGTTGCGCAGAAAGCTGTAGTGGAAGCTATTTGTTACGTTCGAACTGATGTTCGTAGTCAAACCCAACACAAGATACCAGGGCACTTGCGGGCGGCTGGTGAGGGCAGCTGGGGTGCCCAACTTATCGCCGGGAAAAAATCCTCCGATATCGATCTGATCGTCGGTGGTACGGATGAGATGGTAGTAGCGGTAGCTCGACATCAAGTGCCACTTCTGTCCAAAGTCGTGGTCGAGGCGCACCACCGCGAAATTGTCATTCTGCGGGATAGCCATATTGGCCGTGAAAGCAAGGGTGTTGACTCCATCGCAAAAACCGTCGCCCGTTAGCGCACCACAACCCGCGCCCGGAGTGGGTAGGGGCATATACTTGGTCCACAACTGCTGCGCGTAGGTATTGATCCCTATGCCCCGCGGATCAAGGGTGTTCAGGTTGTAAGTTGTCGAAGGGTTGGCGGGATCGTGCAGGATCCCGTTGCGCATGTCAGCACTGGGGACAAGTTTGGTGATTGTCTCCGAGTTGGGCCAGCGCGCGCCTTGGTAATTGAAAAAGAAGTAGGTTTTGCCGCCAAGAACCTCCTTGGGAAGGATGGGGCCGCCAACCGCACCTCCGAACCAGCTTCTGTGCCAGTCCGGGACCGGCGTTCCTGATTGATTATTCTCCCAAGTGTTGCCCGAGAAGTTGTTGTCCAGGTAATACTCATAAGCCGTACCATGCCAGGCGTTGGTGCCGCGTTTGGTGACGATCGACACCTGCATGCCGGACGAATTGTTGAAGTCGGCGGTCTGGTTCGTGGTCGAGACTTTGAACTCTTCCACGCTGTCAACCGGGGTTGGCATCACACCCGAGGGCTGGCCTCCGTTGATTCCGAGGTTGATTCCGCTGATTGCATTGTTCTTGTTGGAGAACAACCCACCGGCCGGATCGTCGCCAAAATTCGGGTTGTAGACGCCCGAACTGCCGTCCATGTCGTTGCTGTTGTTGCCACCGTCGAGCGTGAAAACTGTTTGGTCCACCACGGTGCCGGCAACGCTGCCGTCCGGGCTGACGCCAGCTTGCATGGTGACGAACGAACTGGTATCGCGGCCAAGGGTCGGCAAGTTCTCCAAAGCCGCGCCACTGACCTCGTTGCCAAGCGTGGAATTCAGCGTCTGCATTTCGGTGCCAACGCTTCGTACTTCCACCACCACATTCGCCGCGCCAACCTGGAGAGATAAATTGACCGTGAGCGTGAGTCCGACCTTTACCTCCTGGCGCTCAGTCTTCGACGTTGCAAACCCCGCCTTAGCAACAGTGATGGTGTAGATGCCCGGGTTGACGTTCGCGTAGTTGTAGCGCCCGTTGGCGTTGGTAGTAGTGGTTTGCGAGGTGTTGGTCGAGACATCCGTAAGCGTGACCGCAACACCGTCTACCACAGCTCCCGTCTGGTCAGTAACCACGCCGACAACACTAGCGCTTGACGATGATTGTGCCCACGCGGGCAAAGCGCTGCCCACGCAAACCACCAGTAGGAGAACCAGAGCCAATTTCACATTGCGGATGTACATTTCCTTCCTCCTAAACCGAGAGATTGAGTCGGAATTTCAAAGTCACCACCAGTCGCGATCACGGCGACGCAGTGTCTAGCTACCACTTTGATATGAAGTGCGCGGAATTTTTCGCTCGAACTACTATTGTCCAAACCATCTTGCTCCTGTTGAACTGAGCCGCGGGTGGGCGGCAAAAAAAACCGCTCTTGCGCCGGGAAACAGTAACAAGTTGTGTTCGGGGTTGAGGGGCATTTGTTGCACCAAACAAAAGCGCCAAATTTTTCATATACTTAGGGGTGCAATGGCTTACTACCCCTATGAGTAATTGAAGATAGAAATGAGCCAAACTACCGAATTCCGTAGATTCGTAGCTACTTCTGAGCGACTTGGGGTCGTGCCTGCCTTGCAAATCCGTGCTTCCGCCACGGATCCCGCGTACACCGATTTCATTCACGCCGTGCTCCAGGGGTTCGTAGAATAGAGATTCGGAGTTGGAGTTCGGGCAGCAGCTGTCGACTCTTGTCAGGTTTTGTCAGCTCGAACGAAGTGAGGGATCTGCGTCCACCCGGGCGGAGACGCCCGGTTCTTCACTGGCAAAGGCGATTGCCGAACTGCGCTCAGCGGGCTGCTATCATTTCAGCGATGAAATCAGCATCGAACACACTGCTCCGGGCATTGTTCTGTCTTTTTCTGGTGGCCAGCCTTCAGGCCGCCGAAGAGCCCAATCTCAGCCCACTCCCGGCGCCGGTCTCGGACAATGCGGTTGCCATTTCACATGACGAAGGCGGAGCCAGGATTTTTTCCTTCATGGGCATCGGTCCGAAAAAAACCTGGGATGCAGTCACTACCAGCGCTTACGAAATGGATCCGAGCACCGGCAAATGGACGGAAAAGCGTCCTGTGCCGGGCGTGGCCGGGCGCCTCGCGGCGTCGGCGGTAGCGCTCCACAACCAAGTCTTCATCTTCGGAGGCTACGTCGTCGACGCGCTGGGTGGAGAGACCACCGTATCGGACCTGAACGTTTTTGTCCCGGTTGAAAACCGTTACTATCGCGGCAAGGACATTCCCGTGCCCGTCGATGATGCAGTGGTCGGCCTCTATCGCGACCGTTACATTTTTCTCATCGGCGGATGGTCAGGGTCAACGTCAAAGAGCGACGCGATCCGCAACGTCCAGGTGTACGACACCGATAAAGATACTTGGATGCAGGCCACACCGATTCCCGGAACGCCCGTGTTCGGTCATGCGGGCGCCATCATCGGCGACACCATCGTTTACGTGGATGGCGCCTACAAGAACCCGAGCGGCAACAATCCCAAGTACGTTGCATCCAGCGAATGCTGGATGGGCAAGCTCCCAACTTCGAAGAAAGGTGACATCACGAAAATTAGGTGGACGAAACTCCCAGCACATCCCGGCAACGCGCACTATCGCATTGCGGCCGGTGCGGGGCCGTTGGAAAAAAGGGCAGGCAGAATCTATTTCTCCGGCGGAACCGACAATCCCTACAACTACAATGGAATCGGCTATAACGGCCAGCCCGCCGAACCCTCCCCAGTGACTTTCGCTTTTAACGTCCACACCGGCGAATGGGAAACGGTCAGCGAAAACACTCCCGAGCCCACCATGGATCATCGCGGCCTGCTGGTTACGCACCGCGGCCTGGTCATCGTAGGAGGCATGGAAAAAGGCCAGCAGGTGACGGCCAAAGTGACGGTTGTAAAACCCGCCCAAAGGAAGTAACCTTACTGGCGTGCTGACGGACACATTCCGTGGGGGTTGCCGGTGGCCTACGCACGGTCTTCTACGCTCAGGGCCTTGCGCCCAATCATCACGGAAACCGGTGACGCCAATCACGGCAGGGATTCCCCTCCAGGCATCTAATCACTACAGCCGCAATTCTTGCGGCGTCCTGTTTTGACAATCCGTTCATCACCTAAAATTCGGAGGCAAGCCTATGAGTACTGTCATGGAACCGCCCAAAGTTAACGCTGGGGCGGACTACACCAATCAGATTCTCAACCTCGTAAAAGCCAAGAACCCCGCCGAGCCGGAATTCCACCAGGCCGTGCTCGAAGTGTTCGATTCCTTGCGGCCCGTGTTGGAGCGCCACCCGGAGTATCACGAAGCCAAGATTCTGGAACGTATTACGGAGCCCGAACGGGTTCTTATGTTCCGCGTGCCCTGGTTCGATGACCAAGGCAAAGTGCAAGTCAATCGCGGCTTCCGCATCGAGATGAACAGCGCCATCGGTCCCA
>Ga0310038_10004145_pt1 | contig 10347 bp, 3 predicted proteins | sample Sb_taG_6_FD_200461 | JGI IMG/M metagenome (GOLD analysis project Ga0310038, IMG submission 200461) | Peat soil microbial communities from Weissenstadt, Germany - Sb_50d_4_PS metaG (v2) (version 2) | ecosystem: Environmental > Terrestrial > Soil > Wetlands > Peat | place: Germany: Weissenstadt... | reverse complement strand
CGATTGGTACCTCTGGCATGCCCCTGACGGCCTGAGGGCGCTAGCGGCCACCGCACTCGGATGCATGCAAGCAGGCGCCGAGAAGTTGGGTGTCATAGGGGCAAGTTACGCCTCCGCGATAATCGGCGTTCTGACACCAAGGAAACGCGGTTGGCTTCTTTCGCCCCATGGCAGATGCTCCGGTCGCGATGAATCGAGATCCAAATCCACTTGTCCAGTGACTTTCGCGATCCGCTTTGTTAAGATTGCTTGATGTCATCAATGGGCAATGTTACTCTTCGCAGGCGGTGTCGCTTGCGAGGGCAGAGACGGTCCAAGGTCAAGCGGCCATGACAATCGATGAGATCCACGTCGGTTCGGTGATCAGTGGGCCTCTGTTGCCGGAGCCGGTGGAGGTTCTGGCGGTCGTCGCACTCGGCGATTCCATCAAGTTGATCGGCAAGGGATGCAAGACCGGCCTGGTACGCGATCCCGTTCTCACACCCGCTCAGCTCTCCCAGCTCCGTTGCTCCCCGGTACACGAAAGCTTCGATGGGGACCCGGCCCTGTTCCGTCTGGGCATCGAGGCCCATCGTCTGGGGCTGGCCTACGAATACGACCCGTTCTTTTCGCTCTCGATTGCCCGCGTCGATCCTCTCCCCCACCAGCTCGAGGCGGTCTACGACTACTTTTTGAAGCTTCCACGAATCCGCTTTCTCCTGGCCGACGACCCGGGTGCCGGCAAGACCATCATGGCTGGCTTGCTGCTCAAGGAATTGAAGGCCCGGGGCCTCGTCCGGCGCACTCTGGTCGTCGCTCCGGCGAACTTGACGTTTCAGTGGCAACGTGAGCTGAAGGACAAATTCCGCGAGAACTTCGAGGTCATTCGCGGGGAGACCCTTCGCAACACCTACGGCCAGAACCCCTGGCAGGACCGAGACCAGGTCGTCACGTCGATTTCATGGGTCTCGCGCATCGAAGATGCCAAGGAGAGCTTGCTCCGGTCGCACTGGGACCTCGTGATCGTGGACGAGGCCCACAAGATGAGTGCCTACGCCGACGATAAGAAAACGCTGGCCTATCGACTCGGTGAATCGCTCTCGGACATGACCGACCACTACCTGCTGATGACTGCAACCCCGCACAAGGGCGACCCCGAGAACTTCTGTCTGTTCCTGGCGCTCCTGGACCGCGACGTATACGGCAACATCCGAAGCCTCGAAGATGCCATGCGACGGGGGAGCGCGCCGTTTTACCTCCGGCGTACCAAGGAGGCGCTGGTGTCGTTTCCCGACCCGGAGACCGGGGAGGTCAAGAAACTCTTCACCAAACGAGAGGTCAAGACCTCCACCTTCGAGCTGAACGAGGAGGAGTTCGACTTCTACGATGCCCTGACGACGTTCGTCGAGGAACAGTCCATCCGGGCTTCGGCCGACGATTCGGCAGCCGGCCGTGCCGTCGGGTTCATCATGGCGATGCTTCAGCGCCGGATGGCCTCCAGTGTCTACGCGGTGCGCCGGTCCCTGGAACGGATGAAGGAGCGCCGCGAGGAGATCCTGAAGGATCCCGAAGCTTACCGCCGCAAGCGCATCGAACGCCGCATACCCGATGACTTCGACGAACTGCCCGAGGACGAGCAGAGCGAGTTGCTCGAACGACTGGAGGAAGAGGTCGTCTCCGTTGACCCCGTCGTGCTGCGCGAGGAAATCGCCCGGCTGACCGCCCTGATTGCCCAGGCCAAGCAGCTCGAGACAAAAGAGAGCACCAAGATCTCCAAGCTGCGCAGCGTCCTGACCGAGCACGGGATCTTCGAGGATCGGCGCATGAAGCTGCTGATCTTCACCGAGCACAAGGACACGCTCGATTACCTGGCGGGTGACGGCAAGGACAGCCGTCCTCTGGGCAAGCTTCGCGAGTGGGGGCTCTCGGTCACGCAGATTCACGGCGGCATGAAAATCGGCGACAGGGACACGCCCGCCACGCGGATCCATGCCGAGCGTGATTTCAAGGAGCAGGCCCAGGTGCTGGCCGCGACCGAGGCCGCCGGTGAAGGGATCAACCTCCAGTTCTGCTGGTTCATGATCAACTTCGATATCCCGTGGAGCCCCGTGCGGCTGGAACAGCGCATGGGACGCATCCATCGCTACGGCCAGGAGTACGACTGCCTCATCCTCAATTTCGTCGCCGTGAACACCAACGAGGGACGCGTCCTGGCCAAGCTGCTGGAGCGGCTCCGCGAGATCCGCAATGAGCTGGGAACCGACCAGGTCTTCGATGTGGTCGGCGAGATCTTCCCGGGCAACCTGCTGGAAAAGCTCTTCCGCGACCTCTACATCCGCAAGACCAACGTCCCGGACATCGAGGCCCGGATCGTTCGTGACGTCAATCCCCAGCGGTTCCGGGCGATCACCGAGTCGACCCTGGAGGGACTGGCCAAGAGAGAGCTGAACCTCTCGTCGATCGTGGGAAAGTCCGTTGAGGCCCGCGAACGGAGACTCGTGCCGGAAGTGGTCGAGGACTTCTTCGTCCAGGCCGCACCCGTGGCCGGAATTCAGCCCAAATCCCTCGCCAAGGGCATTCACGTCTACCGGATCGGCAAGGTTCCTCGCAGCCTTATCCCTCTTGGCTTGAAGCTGGAGCCTCGATTCGGCCACCTCGGGCGAGAATATGCCAAGATCGTTTTCGACAAGACGCTCCTTCCCTCGGACCCGGCCCTGGAATGGGTGACGCCGGGGCATCCGCTCTTTGAGGTGGTTCGGGAAGACGTTCTGGAGCGAGTGGCCGACCACCTGCGCCGGGGGGCGGCCTTCTTCGACCTTCAGCGCAACCAGCCGGCCCAGCTCGACGCCTTCGCCGCCTCGGTCAAGGACGGCCACGGCAACACACTCCACCGGCGGCTGTTTGTGATCGAGATCGGCGCGGGTGGGGCAATGAACGCTCGACAGCCGACGATCTTCCTGGACGGCATGGTCCCCGCACCCGCGGGGACTTCCGCGCCCGTAAACGGCCACTGTCCCGAACGGAGTGAGGTCGAGCGAATCTTGCTGGAGCAGGCGTTGCAACCCTTTCTCGCCGAGATGGCGGGCGAGCGAGAGCACCAGATCGAGACAATCCGCCGGCATGTGGAGATCTCGCTCAACGCGTTGATCGATCGACAGAACCGGCAACTCGCCGACCTGCTCGACCGCCAGATCCAGGGACAGACGATCCAGGGCCTCGACGGGTTGATTTCCCAGGCCGAGGCTCACCTCGACCGGCTCAACGACCGGCTCGAGCAGCGGCTGATTGAACTCGAAAGGGAGCGGCATTGTACCATCGCCGACATCGTTCACATCGGCCGTGCCTGGGTTCTGCCCCACCCCGAGCGAGCCACGCCCCGACTCGCCCCCATGGTCGAGGACGCCGACATCGAGCGGATTGCGGTGGAGTTTGTGATTCGCCACGAGGAATCGCGGGGATGGCAGGTGGAGAGCGTCGAGAGCGAGAACCGGGGCTTCGACCTGATCTCTCGTCGGCCCCACCCCGAAGACCCGAAGACAGCCATCGAGGTCCGGTTCATCGAGGTCAAGGGCCGTGCCGGAGTGGGCCAGATCGGCCTGACCGCCAACGAGTACAAGACCGCCCAGCGGCTCAAGGGCGATTACTGGCTTTACACGGTGTTCAACTGCGGTACCCAGCCCGAGCTGCACTTGGTTCAGGATCCTTCCAAACTCGGCTGGGAGGTGGTTGTCCAGGTCGAGCGTTACCAGATTGACCCAGGTAAGATCCTCGCCGCGAGAAGCGAGCAGCCCAAGGCCAGTCCCGGGTCGTCCTGGTCGTTGCAAGCCCGGCCAGCGTCACCACGAAGCAAGAAGTTCGATTTCTGACAGGATGGCCATGGACTACCCGAAGCGTTTGATCGAGGTTGATCTTCCAATCAAGCGGATCAGCGCTCACGCGCGGCGGGAGAAGTCGATCCGGCACGGGCACATCTCGACGCTGCACATCTGGTGGGCGCGGCGGCCCCTCGCGGCCTGCCGGGCGGTGATCTGCGCGGCGCTCTGGCCTGACCCGGCCGACGAGAAGTGCCCCCAGGCTTTCCGGGACGCCGCTGCGCGACTGATTACCGAGTTCGCCGAGAAGGTCTATAACACGACCTCCCTGCACGCGACGGCCTCGAAGGAGAGCTTCGGCCAGTGGGAGGGCATCGTCGCGGCCAAAGCGAAAGGTATCGGTCTCGACCCGAACGAACCGGCCCACCTCAACAAGCTCCGGTTCGCGCTGCTCGACTTCATTGCTGATTTTTCCAACTGGGATAACTCGACCATCTCGGCCTACTTGGACACAGCCAGGGCGCTGACCTCGGCGGCCCATGAGACGCTGGGCGGCGAACCGGGGACACGGCCTCTCGTGGTCGATCCCTTCGCCGGAGGAGGGGCCATTCCGCTGGAGGCCCTACGCGTCGGGGCCAACGCTTTCGCGTCCGATCTGAACCCTGTGGCCGTGTTGCTCAACAAGGTTGTCCTTGAATACATCCCCAAATACGGCCAACGGCTTGCTGACGAGGTCAGCGCGTGGCGGGACCAAATCTATGGACACGCCAAGAGTGTGTTAGCTGAGTTCTACCCAGAGGAGCGCGATGGTACAAAGCCGGCGGCATACCTCTGGGCCAGAACCATCGTCTCCGAGTCACCGGGTGTGTCGCAGGCCGCCGTAGAGGTTCCTGTTATTCGATCAATGTGGCTATCCAACAAGACGGCGCGACTTTCTGCGCTACGCTGGGTAAGAGACGCCAAGGGCAAGATCAAGACCGAGACCGAGACCGTCGCTTACGGGAATGGAGTCCAGGTCCCGGTTGTTCGGCCTTTGCTCGAAATCTTCCAACCGAGCTCACCCGCAGAGGTAGAAGCCGGGACATCCAGAGGAGGAGCAGTAACTTGTCCGGTCACGGGTTTCACGACGCCGGTGGACCGAGTTCGCCAACAGCTAGCGTCTCGACGTGGCGGCTCAGCAGACGCCCGTCTACTATGTGCCGTTACCACTCCACCCAACGGATCAGGCCGAGTCTTCCGTTCTCCAGACCGGCGAGACCATCAAGCCGTTATTAGGGCCACCAAAGCACTTTCGGAATGGAGGTCAAGGCATGTTGGGAAACTGCCGCTGTTGCCCGAGGGCAAGCTGAACCATCTAAGAGGTTTCTTTAACGTCGTTCTTTACGGGATGACAACCTGGGGCGATCTCTTTACGCCTAGACAAGCTTTAAGTCTGTGCCACATTGTTGAAAGAGTGAAATGCATTTCAACGACCTATGAGGATAAACAGCTTGGAGAAGCCGTCCAGACTTGTCTGGCATTAGCTCTTGATAGATGCGCTGACAAGTGCGCAAGTGTAGTTGTTTGGGATCTTGCATGGCAAAAAGTCGCGCACGTATTCGGGCGTCAGGCTTTGCCAATGGTCTGGGATTTCGCTGAAGCGAACATCCTGAGCGAGATAGGTTGGACTGGTGCCTGTGAGTGGGTTGTGAGAGTCATTGAGCACAATGCGCGGAGTCATCTAACGCCTGGCAGTTCAACAGTTGCTTCAGCAACCGCGCATCCTCTCCCCGATGACTCCGCAGATGCCATTGTTACGGATCCTCCCTACTATGCAGCCATCCCCTACGCAGACCTTTCGGACTTTTTCTATTCCTGGCTACAGAGAAGCGTTGGCGAAATCCACACGCAATTGTTCGATTTGCCACTGACACCCAAGGACGACGAGTGTGTCTCATTGTCACATCGTGCCGCGATGTACAGGCAAAAGGATGCAGCCTGGTTCGAGAAAATGATGGCCAAGGCCTGTTCCGAGAGTCGCCGAGTAGCAAAGCCTCCGGGTATCTGCGTTCTCGTTTTCGCCAACAAAGAGACGTCCGGCTGGGAAGCGATGCTGGCCGCTCTGATTAATTCCGGTTGGATCATCACCGCATCGTGGCCAATAGACACCGAGATGGGGACGAGACTGCGCGCCCGCAATTCTGCCGCTCTAGCCTCTTCCGTCCATTTGGTCTGTCGTCCGCGCGAGAACCCCGATGGCTCTCTGTGTACAGAGGTGGTCGGTGAGTGGCGGGAAGTGCTTCAAGAACTGCCTGGAAGGATAAACGGATGGCTCCCCCGCTTGGCGAGCGAAGGCGTCGTCGGTGCTGATGCCATCTTTTCCTGCATTGGCCCGGCCCTGGAGATCTTCTCTCGGTACTCACGTGTTGAGCGAGCGGACGGGAAATCTGTCGCTCTTGGGGAGTACCTGGTGGAAGTATGGGCCGCCGTGGCCAAGGAAGCACTCTCATTGCTATTCAAGGACGCCGACACGGGTGGCTTGGAACCAGATGCCCGCTTGACCGCCATGTGGCTCTGGACCCTCCGCCCGGAACCTTCTGGAACCAACGGCAACGGATCGCGCGAAGAAGAGGCCGATGAGGGCCAAAATGCCGAGGATGAAGAGCCGCAGGACCGACCAGTAACGGGCGGGGGCTACGCCATCGAGTTTGACGCGGCGCGGAAGATTGCTCAGGGCTTGGGGGCCAATCTCGACACCCTTGGATCGGTTGTCGAGGTGAAGGGCAAAACAGCCCGCCTTCTGCTGGTTTCTGAACGGGAGCCATTCTTGTTCGCAAAGCCAAGATCTCTAAAGTCCATGAGTCAACCGAGCCAGCCGACAAACACCCTCCAGACCACGAGGCGCGGTAAGTCGAAACGTCCGGCCAAGGGTCAGCAGTCGTTCCGCGTGAATGAAGGGGATGGGCTCAGTTCCCAGCCGGCGATGCAGCGCGAAGCCGGGGCCGATGTCTCGCCCTACGATGTAGAATCGACCGAGTGGACAACCGCAAAGACCGTGCTCGACCGAGTCCACCAGTCGATGCTCCTGTTTGCTAGAGGCCGGGCCGATACGCTCAAGCGGTTCCTTGTTGATGATGGAATCGGCAAGGAGTCGCGGTTCTGGAAGCTAGCTCAGGCTCTCTCGGCCCTTTATCCACGCGGGTCTGATGAGAAGCGATGGGTTGACGGAGTGCTCGCTAGGAAGAAGGGGCTTGGATTGTGACAGGACAAAAGTACCTGACCCAAGACTGGCGGAGAATCTTTGTTCGGACTCTCGAACGTCCGGAGTCGGGTGAAACGCTGAAGCAGGCGGCCATGGCGGAAGCACTCGGAGCCTGGACCAAACATCTGACGGGGATCGTCGTCGCCGGATGCGAGGCAATGGGCTGGAGAGCAGCCGCCAAGGGGTACCCGGGCCACGTGCTGCCTGTCTCTCGGAGTGAGTATCTCGCCCTCGACGTCGTCGCGTTCCCTGACTGCTCCGCGCGCTGGCCGTTCCCTGTCGCCGTCTTCGAGCTGGAGAACAGCCCGATCGATGACTTTGTCGGCTATTCGCTCTGGAAAGTCCTCTGCGTCCGCGCGGCGGCACGGTTCGTCTTCGCGTATCGGCGCGATGGCGAAGCGGGTGTCGCCCTGATCGGCCACCTGACTCAATCCGTCATCGGCGGTTTCTCGATCGCGGATCGGCTTGCGATCCGAGGCGATACAATGGTAATCATCGGCAACCGGGGAGGATCGGAAACCTTCCCCTATGGTTATTTCCGTGCCTGGACACTGGACACCAACACGGGCCAATTCCAACACGCCTGAATGTGATAGGTATCCATCTATGGCCAAGCTCAAACCATGGTTCCACGTTGTCACGCCGCGCGAGGATTTGCGCGAGAATCGACCCCTGGACGCATCAGAATTTGCGGTGAACCTCGACCTCATTCGCGAGGGTAAAGCCCGCAAGGATTATCAAGACCCCGAGCGGTTCTTCGAGCGGACTTACCTGACGAGGAACCTGAGAGACCTGGCCGCCCAGACGGCCCGGCGGCTTTCCGGCATCACGGTCGAGACCTCTCCCGTCTTCAACATGGCCACCCAGTTTGGAGGCGGCAAGACCCACGCCGAAGCCGTGCTTTATCATCTGGCACAGGCCGGACCCAAGGCAAACAACTGGCAGGGTGTCCAGACGATCCTGCAACATGCTCAGGTCAAAGCTGTTCCCAAGGCCGCGACTGCCATTTTCGTCGGCCAAAAGTTTGACCCGCTCACCGGCCGGGGTGGCACCGGCGGTGAACCGAAACGCCACACTCCCTGGGGAGAGATCGCCTGGCAGCTCGGCGGAGCCAAAGCCTTCAGCGTGGTGGCTCGCCACGACGAGCAGGGAATCGCGCCGGGCGGTGACGTGATCAAGGCGTTTCTCCCGGACGGCCCCGCGCTCATCCTGATGGACGAATTGCTCAACTACATCAGCCGGGAACGGCAACGCAAGTCCGGCCAATCCGATCAGCTTTACCACTTCTTGCAGAATCTCTCGGAGGAAGCGCATGGTTGTTCAAACGTTGTCTTGTGCGTCTCCATCCCAGCCTCCGAGATGGAGATGACACCCGAGGATCATCGCGACTACGAAGCGATCAAGAAACTGCTCGACCGCCTTGGCAAGGCGGTGATCATGTCAACCGAGAACGAGATCGCCGAGATCATCCGTCGCCGGCTTTTCGAGTGGGGCGGCCTTCCTGACGATGCCAAGGTAACCGCCTCGTCTTATGCCAAATGGGTCATTGAACACAAGCAGATGGTAGGCGACTTCGACGTCGATTCGGCTCATGACCGGTTCCTGGCCTCCTATCCGTTCCACCCCGCTCTGCTGTCGGTCTTCGAGCGGAAATGGCAAAGCTTGCCTCGCTTCCAGAAGACGCGCGGCGTGCTCCGCCTCCTGGCACTCTGGGTGTCCCAGGCTTATTCCCAGGGCTTCAAAGGGGCACACGCTGATCCCTTGATTGGCCTGGGTACCGCGCCGATTGAAGACCCTTATTTCCGGGCCGCGATGTTCGAGCAGCTCGGCAACAACGACCTGGAAGGCCCGGTCACAACCGACATTGCCGGCAAGAAAGAGGCCCACGCCATCCGGCTGGACCATGAGGCCGCAAGCGAGATCAAGAAGCAGCGGCTGCACCAGAAGGTGGCGACCGTGGTCCTCTTCGAGTCGAACGGCGGAACAACCCGGGCCGAGGCGACCTTGCCCGAGATCCGCCTGGCCGTCGCCGAGCCTGACCTGGACATCGCGAACGTCGAGACCGTTATCGATGGCCTGAGCGGAAGCTGTTACTACCTGAAAAGCGTCAACAACCGCTATTGGTTCAGCCTCACTCCCAACTTGAACAAGCTGCTGACCGATCGGCGGGCAACCATCGCGAAGTCAGCCATCGATGAGAGGGTCAAGCAGGTCGTCCAGGAGGTCTTCAAGGCCGGCCCGTCCCTGGATCGCGTCTACTTCCCCGACAAGACTGGCCAGGTTGCCGATCACGCCGCCTTGAGGCTTGTGATCATGGCCCCCGACCAGGTCCACAGTGACTCTGCCACAGCCAAGCTGATGGACCAGATCGTCCGCGAGTACGGTCAATCCGGGCGAACCTTCAAAAGCGCCTTGATCTTCGCCGTGCCCGAGAGCAGCGAAGCACTCCGGGAAGAGGCAAGAACACTGCTCGCTTACGAGGACATCAGCGGAGACCTGGAGACCTCCAAGCGGCTTGATGAAACACAGCGCAAGCAGCTCGAAATCGACACCAAGAAGGCTGGTCGGGAACTCAAGGAAGCGGTCTGGCGGACCTACAAGAACGTCGAGCGACTGGTCAAGGACAACACCCTCCAGGGGATCGACCTGGGACTGATCCACTCCAGCGCAGCGGGTTCGCTGACGGAGCTGATCATCAACCGCCTCACCTCCCAGGACGAAATCACCCAGGCCGTTGGCCCCAGCAAGCTGGTCAAGTACTGGCCTCCTGCGCTCAAGGAATGGACGACCAAGGCCGCCCGCGACGCCTTCTTTTCGTCGCCCGCCTTGCCCCGATTATTGAAGCCGGACGCCATCAAGAAGACGATCGCCGATGGGGTCAACCAGAAGCTGATTGCCTACGCGGGCAAGACCGCGAGCGGCAGTTACGAGCCGTTCCTCTTCGAGCCAAGCTCCGGAGTCGATGAGAGCGACATCGAGATCTCGGACGAGTTCGTCTTGCTGAGGGCCAAAGATGCAATCATAGACAAGGAACCCCGGCGCTTGACCCGAATCGAGCTCACGCCAGCGAGCGCCAGCATCAAACCCGGTGATTCGGTCAAGTTCTCTGCTATCGGTTACGACCAGCACGACAGCCCTTTCGAAGACACGCCTGTAACCTGGTCAGCCACCGGAGGAACGATCGACCCAGGGGGCCGATTCTCGGCCGAACAGCTCGGGAATTTCCGCGTCGAGGCTCGGTCAGATTCCTTCGTGGGAACCGCCACGATCAGTGTCCAGACAGCACCGCCCCCGCCACCACCAGGAAAGGGATGC
>Ga0310038_10004131_pt1 | contig 10359 bp, 13 predicted proteins | sample Sb_taG_6_FD_200461 | JGI IMG/M metagenome (GOLD analysis project Ga0310038, IMG submission 200461) | Peat soil microbial communities from Weissenstadt, Germany - Sb_50d_4_PS metaG (v2) (version 2) | ecosystem: Environmental > Terrestrial > Soil > Wetlands > Peat | place: Germany: Weissenstadt... | reverse complement strand
CGGCGCTGCGCGAGATCCTGCGGCAGCAGGGGATCGGGGTCTGCGGCTCGCCGTTCGGCAGGCAGCCCGGCGGGGGGCTGTTCGAGTTCCGGCTGCGCGGGGAGAACGTGCTGCTGCGGGTCTTCTGCCACGCCCGCGGCAGCGGGATCGTGCTGCTGACGAGCGGTTATGACAAGGGGGAGGATCCGGGCGGCCGGCGGCAGCGGCGCGAGATCGCGGAGGCGCGGAGGCGGCTGGCGGCCTGGCGGCAGCGTCGGGGCCGGTGAGCACGCGGGCTGTTGCGGATATGAGCTAATGCTCATATCCTGGGTGTCATGGCACGCCGTGCATCAGGGGACTTCGACCGCCTGCTGGACGACATCGAGAGCGAGGCCGCGGCGGAAGGCCCGGCCGCGGTCCGGGACCTGCGCGCGCTCCAGCTCAGGTACCGCCTCATCAGTCAGCTCATCGAGCGCCGGCACTCGCTGCGCTGGAGCCAGAAGGAGCTCGCCGGGCATTCGGGCATCGCCCAGTCAGAGATCAGCAGAATCGAGCGCGGGCGCAAGAGCCCGACCATGGACACCTACAGCCGGCTCGCGACCGCCCTGCAGCTCGACGAGCTTCTGGCGCCTGTCGCCTGAAGCGCGCCCTGTCAGTGGGCATGGTCAGCTGCCAGCAGCCGCGTGGTCACCGAACCAGCGGGCACGCTCGTCCGCGAACGCTCCGGGCCGGGTCCTGCGAGCCTCTGCTCTCGCAGGGGGCCGGATGCACGGCCAGCAGGCGTCAGCGACCGCCGGCGGAGCGCGGGCCCGGTCAGTGCTGGATCAAGGCGAGTCAGGCATATTCGGCGAAGTATCTGACATTGAGCCTGGCGGGCGGAAGGCCGCAGCGAGGCAGCAGGCGGCGCCCGATGTGTCGCTGGCCGGGCGGGGAGGCCCGCGCCGGGCCGCGGCAGCGGGCAGCCCCGGTGACGGCAATGGCCTCGGCCGATCACTGGCTTGCCGGCAAGCCATGCGCCGGGTGCGGAGAGGTCGCGCGGACCCAGTGCCTGAGCCCCCGGCCAGCCGGGTCAGCTCCCGATGGTGACGAAGGTGAGCAGCGGCTGCCAGCCACGCGGTGCCATCATCTGCCGCGGGAGCCAGCCCCTGAATGGCCGCGACACGACGCCGGCACGACGGCCGGACCGGACAGGTCAGGCAAGGCTGGCGCGCGCGATTCGGATATGAAGGCCGGGATGCCGTCGAGTTCCTGGCCGGTGCCGAACGCGTCGCAGCGAAGCTCGCCGGCGGAACGGATCGGATGCGCCCGTGCGCCTCGGCGGATCAGGTCGCACCGGGGAACAAGGTCCTCGCCGCCGCTCCCAGGCTTGTCCTGAGTCCTGAATGCAGCCACCGGGCAATCCACGCGTATACGGACCCGGCCAGAACTACCAGAGTCCGTGCCGGGCGCGATCTACCGCGTCGGCGCTAAGCTCAACCCGAGCTGGCAACGGCCTATTACGCTCCGTCACCAGCGATCGGTCACTGAACGTTCCGCCCACCCAAATGCGCGCTTCCGCACAGTCTCGTGAAAGGACACCAGGGGGACTTGCCAAGCCAGGCGGAACGTCACGGGCCCGGTGGCAGTATCGCGCATATGCGAGCTGTCCATCTGTCCTGACTCGTCCGCTCATGCCGAAAGTAGTGCGGACCCCATTGCGCATGGCGATGATCTCCTATGCATACTCATACGTCATTGACGCGCTCAACACGGCAGCCCTCAATGCGGAAGTCCGCGCTCCCATGCGCGAGTCGTGGGACGGTCGGGCGCAGCCTGCCGATACGGCGCTGGTGGTGGGTGGCGTCATCGGCGTGGCTGGAAGGCACGGAATTGGGTGTTCTGGCTGTGCCTCGGCGGGTCTGCAGGGTGAGAAGTACAGCGAGACTGCCGGCGGGTGGAGTGTCGGGTTCGGATCTGTTCTACACCGTGCTGCGGACGGCGATCTGGCAGAGCTCGGGCAGCCTGGCCTCGGCTTCGCGGGCCGCGATCTGCACGCCGGCCCAGGCCAGCGCGAGGCCGTAGGCGGCGGAGCAGATGATGAGTGCCGGTGTCCGGACCGCGGCCGGGGCGGTGCTGGTGAACGCGGCCGCTAGTATGACCGGGGTGACCGCGACGGCGACGCCGGCCAGGCTGGCGAGCATGCCGCCGAAGGTGTAGGACCCGTATCCAGGGGCGGCCTGGCGCATGGGGCTGCCGGTTCGCGTGGCCATCGGGTAGGCGAGGGTGACGGTGAGGATGTTGCTCAGGCCGAGGGCTGCGCCGAGGCCGGCCAGGGCGACCGCGGTGGCTGGTACTGCCTGATTCGGATGCCTGACCGCGGCCGCGAGGCCGAAGCTGATCGCGGTGAGCAGTGGTGCGGCGATCACGGCGAGCGCGAGGTTCTGGCCGGAGAAGTAGGCCCGCAGGGAGCGGCGGCTGGTCAGCGCGAGCGCCTCGATGATGAAGGGCGGGCCGGTGAGGCCGACCGAGTTGGCGTGGAAGTAGCCGACGAATCCGGCGCCGATGACGGCGCTGGCGATCACTACGCCGGGATGCTGGTGCGGGCCCAGGATGGTGCTGGCCGATACGACAGCCATGATGACCGCGGTCATGGCCCAGTAGACGAGGGAGATGGGCTCGCGGCGCTGGTAGATCCAGAACCGGGCGGCCACGGCGCCGCGCAGCCCGTAGCGGGCCAGCGGCAGCGTCGTGCCGCGCAGCTGCGAGGACCCGGTGGAGGTGTCGGCGGTGACCAGGGCGCGGCCCAGCGAGCGTACCCACAGCCAGCCCAGCACGATGATGACGGCGGCCAGCAGCGCCAGCCGCGCCAGCGCGGTGCCGGGATGGCCGTGCGAGGCGTCCTGGATCGCGTGCGCGGCCAGGCCAGGCGGCAGCCAGCGCATCCAGGCGTCGACGCCGGCGAAGCTGGCCGCGGTGATCCCGCCGTGTGCCGCTGCATTGGGTATCACCTGGCCCAGCAGCTCGATCAGGGCGAAGATCGGGATGAACAGGAAGACCGCGAGGTCCTTGCCGCGGCGTGAGCGCAGCATCCTGGCCATGCTGGTGGTCACCAGCCGGGCCAGCGTAATGCAGAACAGCACCTGCAGGGGTACAGCGATCAGGGCGACGAGCACGCCGAGCGCTCCGGCGGCCAGACCCACGGTCACCCCGAGCAGGGCGAGCAGGTTGGCCAGCGGCCAGGCGCCGGCGGCCGAGGCGGCCACCAGCCCGACCGCGAGCGGGCGGGTGCGCAGCGGATACAGCTGCAGCGCGGCCGGGTCCAGGGTGCCGTCCAGGCCGAACGCGAAGATCGGCAGGGTCAGCCAGCCGAACGCGAACACGGTGAAGATGACCGTGGTCAGGTCCACCGACGCGCTCAGGCCGCGGAACAGGGCCAGGACATAGAAGCCGCCGACCGCGACCACGAAGGCAAAGAACGTGCTGATGATGAACGAGGTCTGGGCAGCGGTGGACGAGCGCAGCGCGTTGAGCAGCAGCCGCAGCTTCAGCTGGACGAGGAGCCGAGCCATGACAGCACCTCCTCATCGCTCGCCCGCGGGCCGACCAGGTTGATGAACGCCTGCTGCAGTGTCTTGCCGCCCCGCACCGCCTCGGTGGTGCCGGTAACCACGATCTTGCCCTTGTCGATGATGGACACGTGATCGCAGACCTGCTCGACCAGCTCCATCACGTGGCTGGAGAACAGCACCGTCGAGCCCGAGCCGGCCAGCCGCGTCAGCAGCCGGCGGATCACATCGGCGGAGACCGGATCCACGCCCTCCAGCGGCTCGTCCAGGAACAGCACCGGCGGGTTGTGGATGAGCGCGCAGCCGAGCGCGGCCTTCTTGCGCATGCCGGTGGAGTAGTCAGCGACCAGCCGCCTGGCGTCGGCGGCCAGGTCCAGCACGTCCAGCAGCTGCCCGGCCCGTGAGCGCGCCTCGGCGACGGGCAGGCCGCGCAGCCGCCCGGCGTATTCCAGCATCTCCGCACCGCTCAGCCGCTCGAACAGCCTGGCCTCGTCCGGCACCACCCCGATCACCGACTTGACGGCAACCGGGTCCGCCCACACATCCAGCCCGTTGACCACAACCTGGCCGGCATCGGGCCGCAGCAGCCCGGTCATCATCGACAGGGACGTGGTCTTCCCGGCCCCGTTCGGCCCGACCAGCCCGGCAAGCGAGCCGGCCGCGATCTCCAGATCGACCCCGGCCACCGCCTCCTTCGCACCGAAACTCTTGCGCAGCCCGCGCACCTCGATAGCTGGCTCACCCATCTCTTCCTCCTCAGCAGCCGTTCAGCTGGTCCATCACGATGCCCCTGGACATCGGCTACGGGCCGCCGGTGCCGGGGAGCTTGCCGCCCGTGGCTCCGAGCTTGTAGGCGATGATCAGTGCGTGCAGGGTCTTTGATAGCGACGGCACGGCGGCTCCGGCGATGACGTAGTCACCGTCGATCGTGACCGGGGCGTTGGTCCCGGCCGACAGCGGTGTCTTCAGCAGGATCGCGCCGGTAGCCGCGTTGAACGCGTACAGATAGCCGCTGTAGGTGGTGGTGAACACGACGTCATTGGTGACCGCGGCGGCGCCGTAGGGCGAGGAGGGGAGCTGGTCGTCCCATTCGATCTTGCCGGTGTCCTGGCTGACCGCGATCATCTCGCCGGTCCCCTTGAAGATGGAAGCCTCAAATGCCTTGGAGCTCTCCGTCACGCCTTTGACCGACATCGGCACCGCGAGGTTGTTGACGGCGGCGAAGATCGTCGTCCCGTTGCTGGCCAGCTGGGATTCGATGCCGCCGAACACGCCGGGTTCGAGGGTGAACCTGGCCGGCAGCGGGATGGGCGAGGTGGGGGTGGCGTTCTCGGTGAGCAGCCCGTCGTTGTCGTGCCCGCTGTGCACGCCGACGGAGAGCTTCCAGATCAGCTTGCCGGTCTGCGCGCTGAGCTCGATCAGGATGCCGGCTTTGCCGCCGCCGATCACCACCGGCTGCCCGTTCGCGGTGGTGAGCACCGGCGAGTCCTGCAGGTCCCAGTCGTACAGGTCGTGCGGGGTGAGCTGGTAATACCACAGCAGCTTGCCCTGGGGGCTGAGCTTGACGACCGAGTCGGTGTACAGGTTCGGGCCCGGCCGGCTGGTTCCCCAGGGGTAGTCTTTGGGCCACCCGCTCTGGCCGATTGGGCCGGGGTTGGCGATGCCGATGTAGATGTTGCCCTGGTTGTCGAACGACGGCGGATCCCACAGGCCGCCGCCGGAGTTGATGCCCGGATTCCCCCACAGGTTCTGCACCTCGTCCCAGGACCATTCCGGCGCGCCAGTGTTCGCGTTCAGCGCCCACAGCGTCCCCTTGCCGCCGCCGAGATACTCGCCGACGGTCGGGTTAACCGGCACGGTCGACACGTACACGGTGCCGTTGTGGTAACCGGGCGCCATGTCAATGCCCTCGTGGTCATTGCCGATCAGCGTCCGGCTCCACAACTGCCTGCCCGTCGCCGCCAACAACGCGACCGCGGCGTGGTTCGTCGCCGCGTACACAACTCCGCCGGCCACGTTGACGCCGTCCGGCCCGCCGTTGGGCGAGTTGTAGTTGTGCGTCCACAGCACCTTGCCGGTGGCGAGGCTGATCGCCATCACGTTCGACTCAAGGTCCTGCAGGTACACCACGCCGTCCACCACCACAGGCGTCGTCGCGTAACCATCGGGAAAGCCAGCGGCACCGGCCGCACCCGTCGATTCGACCGGCACGCACCACGCCACTCCCAGTGTGGCGACGTTCGAGCCGGTGATCGCGCTCGCGACATCCCGGGTGTTGGCCAGGTTGCCGCCCGGCAGCGTCCAGCCCGCCGCGACCGCCGGATTAGCCGAGCCGCCCGGCCCGCTACCTGCCGTGCCCGCCGCCGCGGGCTTAGCCAAACAGCCCGCCACACTCGAGCTGCTCGTGCTGCTCGCGCAGCCGCCGGCAGCCAGGCCCGCGGCAGCCAGCAGGGTCACGCCGGCAACTCCGGTCCGGGTAACGAAGCACCTCACCTGGCTGCTCTCCCATGCTGGCTGCGGCCGGCCTTCCCAGCCGGCTGCCTGAACGAGGGCAGGCGTCGCACGACTCCCCCGGTTCGGATCAGGTTCGGCTCGTCCGGATCGTACGGTGACGCGGCGGATGGCCGCGTAGCTGTCGGCATCATCGCGCTACGTTCCGTGCTCACCGCAGGAACGGCTCTGGTGCTCGCGTCCCCCGCGCCGTTCAGCGCGATCACGCCGCGCTGGCTGGCGGGGACAATCAGGCGGCCGGCCCGGACGTCAAGCCGCCCGGCGGCCGCACTTCCCGCTCCGCCCATGACCGCCTCCCTGTCCGCCGGCCGCCCGGCGGGACGCGCCATGCCCGGCGGTCGTTACATATTAAACTGATATCAGTATGCTAAGCGCGTGGTATCTGGTACGTCAAGTGGAGGTGGCTCAGATGACATCCGAGGTCCAGGACGCAGAGCGCAACCAGCTCTCCGGTCAGCAGGCGCCCGAGCGCAGGGCCTGGTTCCTGCCCGGCATACGAATGCTGGTGCTGGGGCTGGCCGGTTTGATCGTCGGGGTTGCCCCGCTCTGGCCGGCCGTTTCAGCGGCGACGCTGCGACAGCCCTGGTATGGCTCGGCGCCCTCGTCCTTGTGGCCGGCGCCCTGCTGCTGCGGGGCCTCACCACTGTCGTGCCCGGCCGCGCGCATGTAGTCCAGCTGTTCGGCAAGTACCGCAGCACCATCCGCGAGTCCGGCCTGCAGTGGGTCAACCCGTTCACCAACCGCATCGCGCTCTCGACCCGGATCCGCAGTCAGGAGTCGGCGCAGGTCAAAGTAAACGACGCCGACGGCAACCCGATCGAGATCGCAGCCGTGGTCGTCTGGCAGGTGCGCGACACCGCGCACGCCACTTATTCCGTCGACGACTACACGCACTTCGTCGCGATCCAGACCGAGACTGCCGTCCAGCACATCGCATCCAGCTATCCCTACGACAACCGGGGCAGCGGCGCGATGTCACTGCGCGACAACGCTGATGAGATCACCCAGAAGCTGTCTGCCGAGCTCACCGACCGCGTCGCGCCGGCCGGAGTGCAGATCATCGAGACGCGCCTGACCCGGCTGTCCTACGCTCCGGAGATCGCCCAGGCCATGCTGCGCCAGCAGCATGGCCAGCGTCGGCGCACGGCAGCGGATCGTTGAGGGCGCCGTGGGCATGGTGCAGCTGGCTCTGCAGCGGCTGGAAGCCGAAGGCGTCGTCGAGCTGGACGAGGAGCGCAAGGCCACCATGGTGTCTAACCTGCTCGTGATCCTGTTGCAGCGAGCAGGCGACCCAGCCCGTCGTCAACACCGGCACGCTCTACCAGTGACGGCGGGCACGGTAGCACTGACGGCAGGCACGGGGAGGGGGAGGGGGAGGGGGAGGGGGACGCGGTGAGCGAGCGCAAGGGCGTGCTGCTGCGGCTGGATCTGGCCGTGCACGACGCTGCGGGCGAGGCGTATGGGCAGGTCAGCGTTGAGGGGTGGTGCTGCGCGGCGCGGTGGCTCGTGGTGAGCCTGCTCCGCACGTCCTGCCTTTGCGGCCTGTGAGATCGCTCCGCGGCGGTGAACGCCCGGAGCCCGCGCCTGTCGGCAGCTGAGCACGTGTTCTCAGGGTGCGGTACGATCCGTGGTTACCGGCGAGTAAGGGGCTTTTATGGCACTGGCCTTCGAGCGCGCGGGGTCAGGTCCGCCGCTGGTTCTGCTGCACGGCGCCGGGCATCGCCGGCAGGCCTGGGGAGCGGTCCTTGACCGGCTGACGCCTCACCGGGACGTGGTTGCCGTCGACCTGCCGGGGCACGGCCAGTCGCCGCCGCTGCAGGCCGCCCGGCCAGTTCTGGAGGAGATGCTCGGCGAGGTGATCGCGCTGCTCGATGGCCTGGGGCTGGAGCGCCCGCACATGGCGGGCAATTCGCTGGGCGGCAGGCTCGCCTTGGAGGCTGCGGTGGCCGGGCGGGCGGCGTCGGTCACCGCGCTGTCACCGGCCGGGTTCTGGCGCGACGACCGTGAGGCCCGCTATCCGAAGGCGATATTCACGGTCATGCAGGTCGCTGCGAGCCGCCTCCAGCGGGCGGCGCCGGCCATGTCACGGACCACCGCGGGCCGCGCCGTCAGCCACGGCGCCGTGGTCAGCCGGCCGTCCCTGCTGACCGCCGAGCAGGCGCTGGCCGACATGGCGGCGTTCCTGGCCGCCCGCGATGCCCTGAACGCGGTCCTGGCACAGGTGACGCCATTCACCGGTCAGCTGCCGGGCGGTGTCCCGGTCACTATTGCCTGGGGAACTCGCGACCGGTTGCTGCGGCCCCGGCAGATCCTGATGGCCAGGGCGCGGCTGCCGCAGGCCCGGCTGCTGCCACTGCCCGGCTGCGGGCACGTGCCGATGACCGACGACCCGCCTCTGGTCGCCGGCGTCCTGCTGCACGGCAGCAGCCGCGGCCCGGCAAGCCCGCCGGACCCGGATCCGTGATCACGGCAGTGACCTGCGTCTCCTCGTAGCGTTCTGAGGATTGTGCCGGCCAGGCGGTACCGCCTGGCCGGCGCGGGCTGGCCTGAGAACGTCCGCATCTGCCGCGTGTGGTGTGTTTCTGGTCTCTGAGGCCGTTGGCGGCCGGTGCGGGCGGGTCGTGCGAGCCCGTGGCGACGGTGGTCCGTGGTCAGGCGGAGCGAGCGCATCCAGCGTCTTCGAGCTGGTGCTTCAGCCCGGCCCGGATCCGGCGCTCCATGCGGCCGCCAAGGGCCCCGACCAGCGGGCCGAGCATCCGCATCCAGCCCCTCGGGCGCACCTGCCAGTCCCAGCTCATGACCGTGCCGTCGCCCTCGGCGGCGAAGGTCAGCCCTCCGGTCGTTTCCATCATCGAGCTGGCCGTGCGCGAGCTGAGCCGGCGCGGCCGTTCGAACTCGGTCAGCTCAATAAGCATCTCCCCGCCAGCCTTGCCCATGCGCGCACGGAATCGCGTGCCCAGCCCGACCGGCAGCGGGGTGAGCAACTCGACGCCGGTCATGGCCGGGTTGAATGATGGCTCGCCGCGCGAATCGGCGGCCGTGTCGAATACCCGCCCGACCGGCGCCGCAATGCGGATACGGCCGCTGATACGGGCCATTGCTCCAGGGTACTTCTGCCCGCTGCCCCGGATCGTCCGAAGTCCTCACAAGAGCGTCCTGCTCAGCCAGCCCGGGCCCGCCGGACAGCGCCGAGAGACTACCGGCAGAGGTCCAGCCGCCAATACGGACCGTCCTCAATTGCCGCGACGAGCGCGATGTGGACGCGCAGTGTCCGTGGCCGTGAGCACCGGTACCAGGACAGCCCTTACAACAGGTGGGAAGTCGAAGCGATCATGATGACGTCCAGGCCGTCCATGGCAGTGACAGCACCAGGCGGGATGGCCGCCTCCAGTACGTACGGGGGCAGCGCGCTGTCGCCCAGAAGGGTGCGCAGCAGGTCGGCCGTGATCCCGCCATGGGTGACCGCCGCGACCGGCCCGGGCCCGCCGGGCAGTCCAGCCAGGAATGCCCGCAGCCGTGCCCCTGCCTGCCGTGATGACGCCCCGTCCGCGGGCACGAAGTCGCGGTCGCGCGTCGTGCGGGTCCACACGGACAGGAAGGCATCCCACGACTCGCGGCCGTCCCAGTTCAGGCGTTCCCGCAGCCGGGTGGTATCGGGCTGAACCGCGAGCCCGGTGACCGATGCGATACATGCGGCTGTCTCCCGCGCACGCCGCAGCGGGCTGGTGTACACCGCACGCACCCCCGCACCGCGCAGCCAGCGCCCGGTGCACATGGCCTGATGCCGGCCCAGCTGCGTCAGCCCGGGATCACCCGGCAAGGGTTCTTTCTCGCCGTGCTGCACCAGATAGGCCAGCGTCACGCTTACGATCCTGCCCGGTCAGCAGGACCCATTGCCACCTAACCCCGGACCGGGCCCGAGTCCAAATACGCGCTAATGCCGCATGGCGCGCGCAGGGTCAGTCATCATGTAGCCGTCTGGCCAGCTGCCGTCCCGGATCTGGCAAGTGCCTCGGCTGACGACCGATAGCGACCTCCGGCAGATCGCTCGGGCCGGAACGGCCGAGGTCGGGCTCGGACTGCGATTGGAGGCAGCGTTACGCAGAGTGACGGTGGCGGTCAGGAGAACGCTCACCGAGCCGCCGATATGGACGGCTGTGCAGTCATGGTCGGGCAGACCGGTGACCGTGCATATGTGGGTGATCTGCGCGGTCTGTGAAGTACGCAGCGGAGGCTGACGCCGGAGGCGGTGTCCGCCAGGGGGGACGGCATCCGGCCAGGAACCGGCCGGCAGTAGCGTTGCCGGTATGACCGCGGATCCTGC
>Ga0310038_10004123_pt1 | contig 10376 bp, 8 predicted proteins | sample Sb_taG_6_FD_200461 | JGI IMG/M metagenome (GOLD analysis project Ga0310038, IMG submission 200461) | Peat soil microbial communities from Weissenstadt, Germany - Sb_50d_4_PS metaG (v2) (version 2) | ecosystem: Environmental > Terrestrial > Soil > Wetlands > Peat | place: Germany: Weissenstadt... | reverse complement strand
GACTTCTCCTACGGCCTGCCACAGCACGGACGGTTCCGGGTGAACGTCTTCCAGCAGCGCGGCACCTACGCCATCGTCATGCGCGTGATCCCGCCCCGGGTTCCGACCTTCGCGGAGCTGAACCTGCCGCCGCAACTGGGGAAGGTCGCGGAGCTGCACAACGGGATCGTGCTCGTGACCGGGCCCACGGGATCGGGCAAATCCTCCACCCTGGCGGCGATCATCGACAAGATCAACCAGGACCGGGCGGAGCACATCATCACCATCGAAGATCCCATCGAGTTCCTGCACAAACACAAGAAAGCCACCATCCACCAGCGCGAACTGCACAGCGACACCCCCAGCTTCGCGCTGGCCTTGCGGGCCGCGCTTCGACAAGCGCCCAAGGTGATCCTGGTGGGGGAGATGCGCGACCGGGAAACCATCGAGATCGCGCTGACCGCGGCCGAAACCGGCCACCTGGTGCTCTCCACGCTGCACACCATCGACGCGTCCAAGACGGTGGAGCGCATCGTCGGCTCCTTCCCTCTCGGCGACCAGCAGCCGGTGCGGCGCCGGCTGGCGGCATCGTTCCGCTGTTTCATCAGCCAGCGACTGCTCCCGCGCAAGGACGGCGCCGGTCGCGTGGCGGCGATTGAGATCCTTATATCGACTCTGCGCACCCGCGACTACGTCGAACGCGGCGAAGGAGAAGGTAAGACCCTGCTCGACGCCATGCGTGACGGCGGCAACGACGGCATGCAGCATTTCGATGGCGAGTTGGAACGGCTTATCCGCGAGGGCGTCATCGCCATGCGGGTTGGCCTGGCTTACTCGACCAACGAAGGCAACCTGCGGCTGCAACTCGCCGACTTCGCCCAGGAACAAGGAGAGACGTAGCTTTCCTACGTCTCCTACCCTGAAAAGATCCCAAGCTCTACAGAGACGCAGCAAGCTACTCTCTGCAAGACTCCCCGCGTATAATAATAGGTTTAAGGAGAGGTGAGAGTCCCACCATGAGCGGAAACGGCTTCGAGCATTCTGGCAACGGCAACGGCGCGCCCAAACTGCGCGCCGAGTGGATCGCCCGCCGCAAGGCGGATAACAGCGACGGCAACTTCTCGCAGATGCACTATGCCCGCCAGGGTCTGGTCACGGAAGAGATGCTCTACGTGGCCGAGCGCGAAAAGCTCGCGCCTGAGCTGGTGCGCGACGAAGTGGCGCGCGGGCGCATGATCATCCCCGCCAACATCAACCATCCCGAGCTGGAGCCGATGGCGATCGGCGTGGCCTCGCTGTGCAAGATCAACGCCAACATCGGCAATTCCTCCGTCACCTCGAACGTCGACGAGGAACTGAGAAAGCTGCACACCTCGGTGCACTACGGCGCCGACACGGTGATGGATCTCTCCACCGGCGGCGACATCCCGCAGATCCGCGAGGCCATCCTGCGGCACTCGCCCGTGCCCATCGGCACCGTGCCCATCTATGAGGGCATCTCGCGGGTCAAGAAGATCGAAGACCTCACTGCCGAGATCATGCTGGAAGTGATCGAGGAGCAAGCGCAGCAGGGCGTGGACTACATGACCATCCATGCCGGCGTGCTGATCCAGTATTTGCCGCTGGTCTCGAAGCGCATCACCGGGATCGTCAGCCGCGGCGGCGCGATTCTCGCGCAGTGGATGGCCCATCACCGCAAGCAGAACTTCCTCTACGACCGCTTCGAGGACATCGTCAAGATCTTCAAGAAGTACGACGTGTCGTTCTCCCTCGGCGACGGCCTGCGCCCCGGCTGCGTGGCCGACGCCAGCGACGAAGCTCAGTTCGCCGAACTCCGCACCCTGGGTGAACTCACCGAGATCGCCTGGAAGCACGATGTGCAGGTGATGATCGAAGGCCCCGGCCACATCCCGCTGGACAAGATCAAGGAGCAGGTAGACGAGGAAGTGAAGCACTGCCACGAGGCGCCGTTCTACACCCTCGGCCCGCTGGTCACCGACATCGCGCCCGGCTACGATCACATCACTTCAGCCATCGGCGCGGCCATGATCGGCTGGTACGGCGCTGCCATGCTCTGCTACGTCACGCCCAAGGAGCACCTCGGCCTGCCCAACGACAAAGATGTGAAGGACGGCATCATCGCTTACAAGATTGCCGCCCACGCCGCCGACATCGCCCGCCACCGCCCCGGCGCGCGCGACCGCGACGACGCCATCAGCTATGCCCGCTACACCTTCGACTGGGAGAAGCAGTTCGCTCTTTCGCTCGATCCCGAGACCGCGCGCTCCATGCACGACGAGACCCTCTCCGACGACTACTACAAGCAGGCGGCCTTCTGCTCCATGTGCGGGCCGAAGTTCTGCTCCATGAACTACTCCGCCAAAGTGGACGAGTACAACCGCCAGGTTCATGGGCTGGAAAAGAAGAACTACTCAGAGCTGGTGGAGAAGTTCGTGCCCAGCACGGAGAAGCTGGTTACGCCTACCACCAAGTAAGCAGGCAGCATTCAGCACTCAGCATTCAGCTAAAGCCAGCGCAGGTCCACGCTGCGCGGCTGTTGGGTTGGCTGATTGCTGAATGCTGATTGCTGACTGCTGTTTTCCGCGTGCCATAGATCACAGCCTCCCGCCCGTGCTTCTCTTCTACAATGCGAGAGTGGAAGCTCTCGACCGCCTCGAGCACGAACGCCGCGACCAGCGCCTGGCCATACGCGTGTCGCTGGCGTTCGGCGTGGTGATGATGGTGGGAAAGCTGGCGGCATACCTGCTCACTGGCTCGGCCGCCATTTTTTCCGACGCCGCCGAGTCGGTCGTCCATGTGGTTGCTGTCTCCTTCGCGGCTTTCAGCCTGTGGCTGAGTTCGCGTCCGGCCAACCACAAATTCCCCTACGGCTACGAGCGGATCACCTTCTTTTCTGCGGGCTTTGAAGGCGCGATGATCGTGCTCGCCGCTATCGCCATCATCTACGCGGCGATTCATAAATGGCTTGCGGGATTGCGGCTGGAACACCTGGGCATGGGCACGCTGTTCGTACTGGCCGCGGCGGCGATCAATGCGGGACTGGGTTGGTACCTGGTGCGCACCGGGCGCCGCACCCACTCGCTCATCCTGGAAGCCGACGGCAAGCACGTGCTCACCGACAGTTGGACAAGCTTCGGCGTCGTGGGCGGGCTGTGCCTGGTGCTGGTGACGGGATGGAAGCCCTTCGACCCGCTGTGCGCCATCGCCGTGGCGTTGAACATCGTGTGGTCGGGAGGGCACCTGATCTGGCGCTCGGCCACCGGCTTGCTCGATTATTCCGATCCCGAAACCGGGCGCAGGCTGCGGCAAAGGCTGGACGAACTCTGCGCAGAGTTCGGTGTGCAGTATCACGGCGTGCGCTTCCGCACCACCGGAAACCGGCTGCTGGTGGAAGTCCACCTGCTGTTCCCGCACGGCACGCCGGTCGGCGAAGCGCATCGTATCGCCACTCAGGTCGAGGAACGCCTGCCGGAGGGTCTGGGTGTCCCCGCCGAAGTCATCACCCATCTGGAGTCGCTGGAAGACCACGCCAGCGTGCACCATGCGGAACACTACACCGGCAGGCCGTTGTAGTGCTTACTCCGTGTCCGATTGCTGCTTCAGCTTTGCGGTGGACGAGTCATCCCGCGATGGCCGATGCAGGTCCGCGCTGCGCCGGGCGGCAGATGGCTTCGGAGTTGTTGGCCGAACCGCAGGCGCGGTCTTGGCCGGTGGGACCAGACTGGGCTTGGGTGTCGCTGCCGACGGCGTAGTGGTGGCTGGGTCGAAGGGCACGGCTCGCTTCACGGATCCGTTCATCATCAAAGCGCCAGGCGCAAGCGGCGATGCCAGACGGCGGTTGGCATAGGCGACGAAGCCGAGTAGCAGCAGGAAGCCGGCAGCCGACGCGATCGCCAGCGCCTTGCCCGATATCGAAACCGGCGCGCGCCAGCGCCGCACGTCAAGCACGCCTTGCAGCCCGCGGTCGAGCATCGCTGCCAGCCCGCGGCCCACGCGGTTGAGCTTTTGCCGGCGCCCCGACTCTGTGCCGGGGAACTCCAAAGGCCGTCTGGCGATGTCATAGACGACCGCGATCTTGGCTTTCTGCGGCTGCGCTGGCTCGGAGGCCGCCGTGTCTTGCGGGGTGGGGGTAATCATCCGCGGGAGAGACATGCTTTTTCGCCTTTGACCTGGAAGTTCCGACGACAACGCGGCGCGAGCCCTGGTAGCCGAGTACTGGTGGTTAGACGCAAGGAATCGCCGGCAGGATGGCCGAGATTTCTGCCTGCGTCCGCCTAGCGATGTCTCTCCAGAATACTGGCGGCCCGGGCGAGTACGTTGGTCAGCGCCGCCAGTTGCTGCTCGGTGGCCTGAAGATCGCCGGCATCGATGGCCTCGTTGACCCCCGGAATCACGTCGGCGGCATATCCGGTGTAGCGGCCGGGGGCATAGATGGCGTGCCGGAACCAGAGACGCCCGGGCAGGCCGTTGGGCAGAAGCAGGGCGCGCTCGGCTTCCCGCAGGGCGCGGTTCATCGCGCCGGACTCGGAGGCATCCCTGGGCTGCTCCCGGGTAATAGCGGCGCCGGCGCGGGCGAAGTGCTCCGCGGCTTCTAACGCCGCAGTGAACGAAGGTGGCTTGTTGAACGTCTTCTCCGCCCTCCCTTGCGCGGTGCGGATGTAGGCCGCGATCTCCTTGCCATAGTTCTCGTAGTCGTAGGGAAGCACGTCAGCGTCGGCGAGGCGCAACACCGCCAAGCCGAACATCCGCGCCATCTCCTGCTCGTAGGCGAAATCGGGATCGGCAAAGCGCTTGAACCACGAGAAATCGTCGAAGGCGGAGTGATAGACCCCGTAGCTTCCGCTCGACGCTATGTCGGTCGAGGGAATCCCCAGGTGTTGCAGGAAAGGCGTGTAGTCGGAGCCGCTGCCCAGGTCGCCCACGGGAACGTCGGTATTGAGCTGCACTACCGGCATGCGCCCGGAGTCGGTGACGTCGGGTTGCGGCGGGCTTTGGCCGCCGACACGCCAAGCCTGGTACACGGTTCCGCCTTTCGGGCTGGGGACCGCCTTGGCGACGTCGCGCAGGAACTGCTTCAGGCTGGGGACAGCCGACGCGCCGAAGTTCGGACCCGAGACCGCCGAGTCAACGTTGAGATAAGCGACCGTGCGATCGAGTTCCGCGGCGTGCTGCTCGGCCCACTCGGTGGAGCCCATCAGACCGTGTTCCTCGGCGTCCCAACTGCCGAAGATGATGGTGCGCTTGGGCCGCCAGCCGGCCTTGAGCATTCGTCCTATGCCACGCACGGCTTCCAGCATCGCCACCGTGCCGCTTCCGGGATCGACCGCGCCGTACACCCACGCGTCACGATGATTGCCGGCCAGCACCCATTCGTCGGGATACACACTGCCGTGGACGCGGCCGATCACATCCCAGATGCTGCGGTAGGCGTAATCCTGCTTCAGATGCATGCGCACCCGCACCGGCCCCGGACCGAGGTGGTAAGTAAACGGCAGGGCGCCTTGCCAGCCGCGCGGCGACTCCGGTCCCGCGAGATGCTTCAAGATGGGCTCAGCATCGGCCCAGGAGAGCGGCGTGGTGGGGACCTTCGGCATCTCGGCCCGCGACGGCGGCGTGCGCTGGGAGAGCGGCAGCCCGGGCACGGAAGCGATGCCCGGCGTGGTGGGATCGCCGGGAATGTTGAAGCTGTAGCCGATGGAGCCGCGCTGCACGCCGGTCGCCGGACGCCACGGCCCCTTAGGGTACGCATCGCCCTTGAAGTATCCGTCCTCGAGCGGATCGGAGTAGATCAGCAGGCCGGCGGCGCCGAATTGCTGCGCCAGATACGCCTTCACCCCGCGATAGTTGGTGCCGTAGCGCACCAGGACGATCTTGCCCCGCACATCGATCTTCATCTGCTGCAAGCGCTGGAAATCTTCCAGGCGGCCGTAGTTGGCGTAAATCACCTCGGCCTCGACATCGCCGGAAGGTGAGAAGCCGCTGTAGGGCATGACGATGCGCGGGTCGTCCTGGTAGGGATCGCTGCTGACGTGCTCGGGACGGGGGCCGTGCATTTTGACGCCGGGTGGGGCGACCACGTCCACGCTAATCTCGGAGGGATAGTTCATCCAGACTTTGTACTCGACGATCTCAGTCTCAAGGCCGGCTTCGCGGAACTTCTGCGCCACGAACTCGGCCGTCTTCTTGTCTTCAGGAGAGCCGGCAATGTGCGGCGCCGCGGTGAGCAGGCGCAGGTCTTCTTCGGCAACTTTCGGATCTGGAACGCCGAGGAACAGCTTGTCGAGCTCGGCTGGGGTGCGGGGTTCGCGGGAAGCCGCTGCGGGACTCTGCCCCGGTCCGCTGATCGCCACCAGCACCGCGCACACGCACGCCAGGAGGAAACGCTTCATGGTTCTCCGTGCAGAGCTGAATCTGGATCCGCGCGACTCGCGGGAGATCCGCGCGGTCGCGGGCGAAGCCACACAATTTACACCAAGGGTCGGCATCGTGGCATGCGGCGCAGATTCCGCCACGGAAAGGCTGGACAATGCGTACAGGAATGCTGTACGCTTGTTTCGGGAGGATGCAATGCCTGTTGAGACTACCTACACCAGCTTGCGGGAGCGGCTGGCTGCGGTCTTGGACCAGGTTGCCAACGATCAGGAGGTTGTGATTGTCCGGCGACGTGGCGCCAAAGACGTAGCCCTGGTTCCAGCCGAGGAACTGGCAAGCCTGATGGAGACCGCCCATTTGCTTCGCTCTCCAAGGAATGCACGGCGGCTGCTGGCAGCACTGCGGCGGGCCGCAGGTGCGAAGAGCAAGCCGGAATCGGTGGACAAGCTGCGGCGAGAGGTGGGACTTGGCGCGGCCCGTTGAGCGCGAGGCTGTGTTCCATCCGGAGTTTCGGGAAGACCTGAGATATTGGGTGAAAACGGACCGGAAAGCAGCGCTCCGGATTCTGGAGCTCGTTGAAGCGGCGATGAAGGATCCTTTTGCGGGTATTGGCAAGCCCGAGCCATTGAAGTTCGTGCTAGCAGGTTGCTGGTCGAGGCGGATCACCCAGGAGCACCGGCTTGTCTACCGGGTCTGTGAGCATCGCATCGATTTTCTCCAGGCACGTTATCACTACTGAAGGTCTCGCATGCCGCACCCGCCGCGACTCCTGATTGACTAACCCCCGCCCCCGGCCTAACATCCTTCTACTCTCAAAGCGGGGCCCCCTTGACCGGTCAGACGATCGCCCATTACCGGATTCTGGACAAGCTGGGGAGTGGCGGCATGGGAGAGGTATACGGGGCGGTGGATGTGCGCCTGGGGCGCACTGTCGCCGTCAAGTTCCTCTCCGAGCGGCTAGCCAGCGACAAGAATGCGGTGGACCGCTTCCAGCTCGAAGCCCGCGCCGCCTCCTGGCTGAACCATCCCAACATCTGCACCATCTATGACATCGGCCAGCATGATGGCGCGCCTTACATCGTGATGGAGATGCTGGAGGGCGGCAGCCTGCGCAGCCGCATCCAGCAAGGTCCGATGCCCAGCGACCAAATGCTGGACGTGGGCATCCAGATCGCCGACGCGCTTGACGCCGCCCACACCAAGGGCATCATTCACCGCGACATCAAGCCAGGGAACATCTACGTCACCGAGCGCGGCCAGGCCAAGATCCTGGATTTCGGTCTGGCCAAGCTGGCCGCCGAACGCCGCCGCATGGCCTCGCAGCCGGTGAGCGCGACCGGCGAGCCGCTCAGCGATGTCAGCGACGACAGCCTCACCAATGCCGGCATCATCCCCGGCACTACCTTCTACATGTCGCCCGAGCAGGCGCGCTCGGAGGAACTCGACGGCCGCTCCGACATCTTCTCCCTCGGGGTAGTGCTCTACGAGATGGCCACCGGCAAGAAACCCTTCGCCGGCAAGACCGCGTTCCTCACCTTGGAGGCCATCCTCAACGCCAAGGCGGTCTCCCCCATGACCTTGAATCCCAAGCTGCCGGAGGGCTTCGAAGAGATCGTGGGCAAAGCGCTGGAGAAGGACCGTGAGCAGCGCTACCGCACCGCCGCCGAATTGCGGCACGATCTACAGCGGCTGAAGCAGGAGAGCGACAGCGGGACGGTCCGCGCCTCCGGCTCGCACCCGAGCGCGGTACTGAAGAGCCCTTTCCGCCGCGCCAGCCTGAAGCACACCTATCTGCAGCTCGCCATCGCCAGCCTGCTGGTGGTTACCCTGGTGGCCCTCACCGCATGGTGGGCGGGTCATGGCAAGGCCGTCGTCTCCGGTCCGGCGCCCAACAACACCATTGCCATCCTGCCCTTCCAGAACCTGACCGGCGATCCCGCCAACGACTATCTGCGGCTGGCGCTGGCCGACGAAGTCTCCGGCGTGCTGACCCACACCCGCTCGCTGGAGGTCCGTCCCATGTCGGCGACCCAGAAGTACACCGGCAAGGATGTCGATCTAAGGAAGGTGGGGCGCGACGTGCACGTGGCGAACCTGCTGACCGGCCATTACATGCGACAGGGCGACAAGCTCCTGGTCACGCTCGAAGTGGTAGAGGTGAAGGACGAACGGGCGTTGTGGCAGAGCAACGTCACGGCCGCGGCCAGCGACATGATCGGGCTGCAATCGCAATTATCGTCCCAGATCGCGCAGGGATTGTTGCCGGCGCTGGGCAGCAGCCTGGGTGGTCTGGAAAGCGCCACCAGGCCCAAGAATGCCGAGGCTTACGATTTGTATCTGCGCAGCGCCGCGATTCCTCATGACACCGGTCCTAATCGGCAGGCGATTGCGAACCTGGAGAAAGCCGTAGGCTTGGACCCCAGCTATGCGCCCGCCTGGGCCGCCCTGGGGATCCGCTACTACTACGAAGCCTCCTATGCCGGCGGGGGCAAGGCCATGCAAGACCGCTCCGATGCCGCCTGCGAACGTGCCATCGCGCTGGATGCCAACATGGTGAACGCCGGCGCCCAGTTGGCGCAAAACCGCGTGGAACGCGGCGACCTTGCCCGCGCCTACCAGGAGGCCGAAGACCTCGTGCGGCGGCGTCCCGACAGCTCAGAGGCCCATTTCACGCTTTCCTACGTCATGCGTTACGCGGGATTCCTCGACCACTCCACCCAGGAGTGCGACGTCGCGCTGGGGCTGGATCCCGGTTATTACCGTCTGCGCTCCTGTGCGGAGGCTTTTTATGAGCTGGGCCGGACTGACCGTGCCATGGATTTCGTGCGCCTGGACGCCAGCTCGGAATGGGGCCGCGCCCACCTGCCTGCCATCCTGCTGCGCGAGGGGAAGATCGACGAAGCCGAACAAGCTATCAAGAATGTGCCCGACCTCGACATCTGGTTCAAACCCGTGCTATCGCAGTGCGTGCAGAACGGGGGCGTGACAGCAGGCCAGAGCATCGACGCCAGGACCCAGGCAGCCCTGCTGGGGATACGCGACCCCGAACTGCTCTATTATCAGGGATCGCTCATGGCATTCTGCGGCAACCGGGATCTGGCGGTGCGACTGATCGCGACTGCCATCCAGCACAATTATTGCGCCTACTCGGCTCTGGAACTCGATCCTTTGCTGGCCAGCCTGCGCGACACGCCCGAATTTCGCCGTCTGCGCGACGCCGCCACCAAGTGCCAGCAGGATTTCCTGGTGGCGCGCACCCGCAAGAATCCCTGACGGACCTACGCATCAGGGGCGGGATTTGTCGCCCGCGGCTACGCGGCGCGATTCCAGGCCGCCGCCCTTGTCGGAAGCAGGCTGGTATCCGCGAGTCTCGCCGGAATTCGCCGCCGTGGTCTCGCGCAAGGCTTCCCGCGTCTTTCGTACCAGGTACTTCCCTTTCCCGCTGAGATAGCGCGCGAGAATCTCCGCCACGTCATGGAGCAGCACGCGCTCCTCCGGGCTGAACCCGTGCCCGGCGGCAAGCTGCACGCGCAGGCTGCCCAGGGTGTGGCTGGCGATCTTTATGGGAACAGCCAGTCCCGCTCCTGGCCGGCTTACAGCGGCTTGTGGTCCGCTGAACGCGCGCAGCACTTCCCGGTCGTTGATCATCAGCAATACGCCTGCAGCCATGTAGTTCCGGCTCTCGGAAAGCAGCTTGAGGATGCGCACCAGCACGGAGGGCGGACGCGGTGAAGGCTTGTCGCTCGCGATCAGTTGCTTGATCTCGGCGACGACGGTTCTCGGCAAACGATAGGTTTTCAAGGCTGTCCCTTCGACGGTTAAGAGCGGCTAGTGTAACCGCCGTTCCCAACCCGGTCAACGACGGCCTTGGTATTGCGCCAGGGCTGGGATTGTGGTGCAGAGCTAGATGGCGTGTCCGACGAGCGGCTATGATGCGGAGAGAACGCTGGCGGGTTCGGCATGAGTACACGATCGAAACTGCTGCTGAATGTATTGCGGGCGTG
>Ga0310038_10004121_pt1 | contig 10377 bp, 8 predicted proteins | sample Sb_taG_6_FD_200461 | JGI IMG/M metagenome (GOLD analysis project Ga0310038, IMG submission 200461) | Peat soil microbial communities from Weissenstadt, Germany - Sb_50d_4_PS metaG (v2) (version 2) | ecosystem: Environmental > Terrestrial > Soil > Wetlands > Peat | place: Germany: Weissenstadt... | reverse complement strand
CCCACGGCGTGGATCAGCACGGTCTCCGACGGGCGCAGTTCGGCCTGCTTCCACAAGGCGTCGTGGGCGGTGATGAAGACTTCCGGGATGGAGCCGGCTTCGACCCAGTTGAGGTTGGCCGGAACTTCGGCGAGGGCGCGCTCGTGGGCGACGAGATACTCGGCGTAGCAGCCGGCGGCGGCGATGCCGAAGACGCGCTGTCCCGGCTGCCACAGCCGCGCCTGGGGGCCGAGCCCGGCGATCTCGCCGGCGAATTCCATGCCGGGGATGTCCTGCGGCGAGTCGGGCGGCGCCGGGTAGTGTCCGCGGCGTTGCAGGATGTCGGCGCGGTTAATGCCGGCGGCGTGTACGCGGACCAGGACCTGGTCGGCGGCCGGCGTGGGCGTGGGCAACTCGCGGACCTCGAGCACTTCCGGCCCGCCCGGGCGAGTGATGATGACGGCGCGCATTTTGCCAGTTTCCAGTTTCGAGTTTCCAGTTTCGAGTATTAGTTGCGAGACCAGGCAGTGAGGTTTCAGGAAAGATGTTGCTGGTTGCGGTCAGGAGAAGCCGAGGCACGCGCCAGCGCTATCCCCGACAGCGCCGTGATGGCCACGATCGTCCCGAGCGAACTCAGACACAGAATGCACCACACGCCCAGCACGTAGGCCTCGATGTAGGTGAGGCGGAGCGCGAACGCCAGCCCCGCCACGGCGCCCAGGAGCATCAGCGCCGCAGCCCACCGACGTCGCATGCGGGACAGGACAAACAGCGCCGCGTACCCGATCAGGCCGATGGCCGCCACCGGCACCGGGCCCACGTGCGAATACACGCTGCGGTTTACCAGATCGCAGTTGAAGGTTTCGCCCAGGTCGCAGTACTCGGTTTTGTCGTCGCTGTAGTGGTTCTTGAGCGAGACCGCGGAGAGCGCCATTCCTACCACGGCCAGCAGCGAGATGGCCAGCAGGATGCGGCTCACGGCAGCCGGCATCCGCTCTTCTGGCTGAGTTCCTGGAGCGAGAGCACCTTGCCCTCGATGCGGTCGTTCTCGAAGATCCAGGTGGGCGTCTTGCGGATGCCAAGCGCCTTGCATTCGTCGGTGATCTTGCGCGTGCCCTTCTCGACGCATTCGACGTAAGGCAGATACTGGGCGGAATCGCCAAACAGGTCCTTCTGCTCCTTGCAATGTTCGCAATAGAAGGCCCCGTACATGGCGGCTTTCTTTTCGCCCAGGCAGCGGGCGAAGCCGTCGAGCTTGCCGGGCTTGTCGGCGGCGCCGAACGACACTGCCGAAAGGCAGAGCACAGCCAGCGCACCGGCGCGGATGAACGGGTTCACGTGCATCGGAATCGCTCCTGTACCGTTAATGCTATCGCGTTCGGGGCGATCGCGGGCAGCTTATCCGCGCCGGTGGCTGGGGATGGGTCCCTTACTTGAGCGCGGCAAGGCCGGCGGCGGCACATTGGCCGTCATGCTCGCTGGTGTCGCCGGAGAGGCCGATGGCGCCGACGAGCTTGCCGTCAATGACAATCGGCAGGCCGCCCTCGACCGGAACCGCGCCCTTCAGCGCCAGCACGCGCAGTCCGACGCCGCCCGCCGCCAGCGCATCCTGGAAGGCCTTGGTTGGGCGCTTGTAGAGTGCCGCCGAGCGCGCCTTGTCGATGGCCACCTCGGCGCTGCCCAGTTGTGTGTTGTTCATTTTCTCGTAGTAGATCAGCACACCGCTGGGGCCGACCACGGCCCCGGCCATCAGCCAGCCGTTCTTGTGCGTCTCGGCCAGCGCCGCGGTCACCGCCTTCTTGGCGGCCTCAACACTAATCGCTGGCCCGATGGGCGTGAGATAGGGTGAAGCAGCGGGCGGCGCTTGTGCCAGCGCGTAGCTCGCGCACAGCACCAGCATCACGACGATGAGCGACTTCAGGACAGACTGCGCTGTCATATTGGATCCTCCTCTGGTATTGGAAAAATGACCCGCGATTCCGACGGGGCCCACGGAAAGCGGATCATTGTACTCCTGCCAGCCGCCGTTTGATCCCGGCACTACCACTTCATCGGCGGAGCCTCGGGTGCGGCCGCACCATCCGCGCGCGCGTCCGAGGCGCCATAGTTGACCTTCGCCTTGGAGTCGTGCAGCACGGCCTGGCCGCGTCCCATGGCGGTCGAGAAATCTCCCACGCCTTCGAGCGCATGTCCCATGGCGGAGAGTTGCCGCGCCACCTCCAGCTTGACGCGGGTTTCGAGCAGGATACTGCGCCCCACCCTTTCGCCGACGGTGAAGCGCGGGTGCTCGAGCGCCGCCTGGATGTTCATGCCGTAATCCACGACGTTCGACACGAACTGCGCGTGCGCCAGCGGCTGGTTGGCGCCGCCCATGATGCCGAATCCTATGTGCTGGTCGCCGCGCTCTATGAACGCCGGAATGATCGTGTGGAACGGGCGCTTGCGCGGCGCGAGCGCGTTAGGATGCGCGGGGTCGAGCGAGAACAGCGCGCCGCGGCTTTGCAGCACGAATCCCATGCCGCGCACGGTGACGCCCGATCCAAAGCCGATGTAGTTGCTCTGGATCAGGGAGGCGATGTTGCCCTCGCGATCCACGACTGCCAGATAAGTCGTGTCGCTCCCCGGAGGCACGCCGAACGCGAAGTCGCCAGCGCGGTCGCGCGCCATGAGCCTGGCGCGTTGTTTCGCATACTTCTTCGACAGCAGGCCCTTCACTGGAACTTTGGCGAAGCGCGGATCGGCGTTGTAACGCTCGAGATCGGCGTAGGCCAGCTTCATGGCCTCGATCTTTTTGTGCAACTCGGCCACGCTGAGCGGGCCGTCGGGCGATGCCGGCGTGGCTTCCATGATGTTCAGCATTTCGAGCGCGGCCATGCCTTGTCCGTTGGGCGGCAACTCGTAGACAGTCCAGCCGCGATATGTGGTCGAGATCGGGTCCACCCACTCGGCGGAGAACTGGGCCAGGTCGTCCTTGGAGATAACGCCGCCCTGCGCCTCCGAGGTGCTGACGATGGCGCGCGCGATCTTGCCGCGATAGAAGGCCTTGGCGCCGTCGTCGGCGATCAGGCGCAGGCTCTTTGCCAGGTCGGGATTGCGGAAGATCGCGCCTACGGCAGGAACTTTGCCATCCGGCAGATAGACGCGCTGGCTTTCCTTGTCGTGCGCGAGCGCCTCGGGTCCGACCTGCCAGTAGCCCTGGATCACTTCCGGCACGGGATATCCGTGTTCGGCGTAAAAGATCGCCGGTTGGAAGATTTCCTTCCAGCGGCGCTGGCCGAAGCGGCGGTGCAGCTCGCTCCAGCCATCCACCACGCCGGGCACGGTGACGGAATCGATGCCGTCGTGCGGCATGGCGGCGTATCCCTTGCGCCTGAGGTGCTCGATGGTGAGCGCTGCGGGGGCCCATCCGCTGGCGTTCAGTCCGAAGAGTTTGCGCTTCTTCGCCTGCCAGTAGAAGACGAACAAGTCGCCGCCCATGCCGTTCATCATGGGCTCGGTGACGCCCAGCACGGCATTGGCGGCGATGGCCGCGTCGGCCGCGGAACCGCCGCGCGCCAGCACTTCGGCGCCCGCCTGCGAGGCCAGGGCGTGCGCGGTAGCTACGATGCCGTAGCGGGTGATGACCATGGAGCGTGCGTGCGATCGGGAATACATGGTGTTCCCTCGGGGAAGAGCATTGTAGCCGCTCTTGTAGAGACGCAGCATGCTGCATCTCTGCCTGGCGGAGTACGGATCAATCGGCTGAACGCCGCAAAACCGCTCCCGGCGCGGAATTCAGGCCGTTGCCGATTACAAAACTTTACATGTTGGCGACATTGCCACGCATTGACAGCGGGAGCTGTGGAGGGATAGACTCCGCCACGTTAGTGGGGTGGCCAGCCACTCCGCACGATTCGACTCGACCTGGTCGTGCCCACCCCTTCGGACCTCATTCCTGGGACCTCCCCCGATTCAGAGTCTGGTGCTTCGGAAGCGTGGAGGTGTGTGTTCTGCCGCGCCTCCGGACAGCAAACTCATTAACATGAACGCACCCCCCAACTGTTTTCGCTCCTTGCTCCGGCGAGAACTGTAGAGTTGAAAGGAGAGCATTATGAAAAGCGGACGATATTTGTACGCGGGCGCAGTCGTGGTCGCACTCGTTGTGGGCCTCGGGGTTTGGAACCCCCTGCAGGTCAAAGCAGGCCATGATGGCTCGCCCAAATTCAGGGTCGACGCCTCCTGGCCCAAAGAGCTGCCGGCTCCGGTCGGCTATAACACGGTCGGCTGGCCGACCCCTGGTGGCTTCCCGGTAACGGTGGGTACCACCACCTACAGCGCTGCCTATAACACCACCGCCAACAGGTGGGTACAGGGCGAAGTGGCTGGAAACGCTACCGACCCACAGGACAACATTTACACCATCAACCGCGGTTGGCAAATAGGTGCAACCGTAAACGGTGTCCTTCAGAACAATGAGTCAGGCGCGATCGACGGGAATGACGCTACGGGGGCACACGCGCTGCCTTCTCCTCCGATCGTCGCGTTTGACCCCGACGGAAAAACAATCCAAAATCGAAGCTTCGGTAATCCCACGCTCTGGACCACCGCCAACCACGGCGCATATACCACGACTAACGCCATTGGGCGCAGCGCGTACATGCCGTATGGCTCGCACGGCATCTTTGTGGACTACCAGGGCTACGTCTGGACCGGCGGCAACGGGGATGGGGTAGTGCAGAAGTACAACCCAGCAACCAATACGGGCGCAACCACACCCTACGTACTGCAGATCGGGACGAAGGATGTCTGCGACACCCGCGCCTACCCTTCCGGCACACCCGGCAACACGTGCACCGCGACAGTGGGTGTATTGGGCGTCACCCTCGCCGGCACGGTCGTCGCCAACAACAACAGTACAACCTTGCTGAACGAGCCGCCGGATATTGCCGTGGATGCCACCAATGGTGACATCTACATCGCCGACGGCTACGGCAACGCCCGCGTCGTCGTCTTCAACTCTGCGGGAGTCTACAAGGGGCAGTGGGGCACGAGCTGTGGGTTCGACGAAACCCAGAGTGCAGTTGTCGGCTCGACGTATCCCTTCGCCAGCACCCATTGCCCGTTTGGAACTTTCGGGACTGGGGCCGGCCATCCGCACTGCGTCGTGCTCGGCAATGACGGCCTGGTTTACGTGTGCGATCGGCCCAACAGTCGCATCCAGGTCTTCCCGAAAACGTGCATCGGACCTCAACCCCCTCCGATGGTTCTCACCCCACTACCCACTACCCCCGTTACCTACACGAGTAACCAACCGATCTGTGCTCCAGTGCGCGTCATTTACGTCAGCAACTTCCCTGACAACTTCCCAACCGTAACTTCGGGGAAAATCGCGGCGACTCTGAATGCGTCCACTCGGGCTTGCGACTTCGATTTGTATCCCAACGTCGACTATCTCAATGACCTGAGTCCGACGCACCAGAAGTACGGCGTTGTCACCGATCTCGATGGCGACAACAACTACCTGTTCGAAAAGCCGACAAGCGGTACGGGTGACGTAACTTCGACGACACCGATGCTTACCTGGATCGGTCGGGATTCGTGCGGATTCGGGCCTTGTCCCGGTCACAATGCTGGTGAGTTCGCCTACAGCCACACCAACAGTGTGGATTCCAAGGGCAACGTTTACGTTGCGGAGACGATCACCGGTCGGCGCATCCAGAAGTTCGTAAGAGTGGATGACGACGATCACGACCGCGACCACCACTAACCACATTCAGCCCGTTGCGGCGGCGGCCGGGACCTATCCTGGCCGCCGCTGCTGACGGCCAAAAGGGTCCCATATCATGCTCAGGAATCGCTTCGGATTCACAGCCTCCTTGTTTCTCGCGTTAGTGCTCTCTTCCTCGCTGCTGGCGGCTCACGACCTGCCCGCCAACACCATCATGAACGCCTTTGTGAAGATCGAACCCAAGCAGGCGCACTTGGTGGTTCGCATCCCTCTGGACCTGCTGCAACATTTTCGCTTTCCACTCAAAGGTGACCAGTACGATCTGGCTACGTCGGGACCTGAGACCCAGCGGGCGCTGCTGGTGCTGGGGGAGGGTTTCATATTGTTGGAAAACGGGGTGCAGCTTGTGCCTTCAGAGTCGAGCGGGCGTTTATCGCCGCCCGCAGACCGTTCATTTCAGGACTACGATGCCGCGGTCGCGCTTATTGCCCAGCCCGCGGACTTGAGCATGGGCATCGGCTACGGGCTAGGTTACTTTGACGCCCATTTTGTCTATCCCATTTTATCGCCGAAATCTGTGTTCAAGATCCAGTCGCTAGTCGGTGCAGATCTAGGAAATCTTACCAAGTTGACGGTCCGCTATATGCCGCTGGGCGAAATCAGCCGGGCGATGCTGATCCCCGGCGGATCTCAGCCCGTGCCCCTGAACCCGGCGTGGTACCACGCCGCCAGCGGCTTTGTCGTGCTGGGCATCGGGCACATCCTGAGCGGCATTGACCATCTGCTGTTCCTGTTCTGTTTGGTCATTCCCTTCCGGCGCCTGCGCGGACTCATCTCCGTGATCACCGCCTTCACCCTGGCGCACTCGGTCACGCTGTTTGCTTCCGCCTTCCATTTAGCGCCCACGGGCGCCTGGTTCCCGCCGTTCGTGGAGACGGCGATCGCCTGCTCCATCGTGTATATGGCGCTGGAGAACATCGTGGGCGCAAACCTGCGCCGCCGCTGGTTCATCACCGGCATGTTCGGGCTGGTGCATGGCTTCGGCTTTTCCTACGCCCTGGGCCAGTCCTTGCAGTTCGCCGGCTCGCACCTGTTGGTGTCGCTGTTCTCCTTCAACGTCGGGATTGAGATCGGCCAGCTCTGCGTGCTGGCGGTGATGCTGCCCGCGCTCGCCTTGTTCCGTCGCCTGGTTCCGGAGCGGATGGGCGTGATCATCCTTTCCGCCCTCGTCGCCCACACCGGGTGGCACTGGATGACGGAGCGTTGGCAAGTGCTGCGCCAGGTGGAATGGCCGCGCCTGGACGCGGCCGGGCTCACCACTCTGGCGCGATGGGCGGTCGCGTTGTTGCTGGCCTTCGGCGCCGCCAGCCTGCTGGTTAAGTGGTTGGGGCGGAAGTTCCCACCGCGGGTCGAACTGCCGGAAAGGCGAATCGAGCAGCCGGAAAGATTGGCGTCGTGACGGCGATGAGGACGGTCAGTGGCTTGGTTTGTCACTACGTGCTACGTTTTTAATTTATGTGCTACGAGATTGGTCGGGGTCTGAGCCCCGGCAGAGAAGGAGCCGACGTATGGGAAATCTCAGCCGCGTCGGGGTGTCGATCGATGCAGAACTGCTTCGCCGCTTTGACCGGTTCATTGCCGCGAGAGGATATGAGAACCGCTCGGAAGCGTTTCGCGACTTGATCCGCGACCGGCTTGTGGGCTCGGCCGTGGTGGCTCCCAAAGCCTTTGTGGTGGGGACCGTCACCCTGATCTACGGGCATAACACGCGTCTGCTGCCGGAGAAGCTCACGGACATCCAGCACGAGAATCATGAGGTGATCATTTCCACGCTGCACGCCCACCTGGACCACGAGAGTTGTCTGGAAGTGGTGGTGCTGCGCGGCAAGTCGAAGGAGGTGCAAGAGCTGGCCAACCGGCTGATCAGCACCAAAGGCGTGCAGCATGGGCGCCTGGTGATGAGTACGCCCGAGATCCTGTCACAGCGCTCCAACCACCATCATCATCCTCACTGAGAGTTGTGAACCGCGGGTCCGGTTGCAGCCAGTTTGTTTGCCAGCAGGTAGCACGAAAATATGAAACGTAACATGGCTTGGCTGGCGATGTCGTTTGGGTTCCTCTTCATCCTGCTGCCGCTTCCCTTGCCGGCGCAGGAAATTGTTCTGAAAGGCCGCGTCACCGACCCTCAGGGCAACGGTTTGCCCGAAGCCTTGGTACAACTTGTCGGTCATAACCAGGTTCTGGCACAAGCCAACTCCGGACCCGATGGACTGTTCCAACTGAAAGTGGGTTCAGCCGGACAGTTCGTCATCAAGGTTGATGCTGCTGGATTTCGCCAGGTCACGCATCCCATCGCGGTTCGTGCGAGCGGCAATTCCGAGATCCAGATCAGCTTGGGCCAGCTCTCGTCCCGGATCGAGAACATCACGGTCACTGCGGACGTAAATGAGACCGACGTTCTCTCTCCTGATCCGGCGGAGCGGGTCTTTGTCCGTCAGGACTTGTTGGATGCCAACCCCGGCCGGCCCGGCGCACCGGTATCGATCCCGGGATATCCCATCGAAACCGCGTCCAGCGGCATCAAGGCGCCGCAGTACTTCGCCCCCGGCGTCGCTGGAGATCACGGCGAGCCCATCGCCCAGTACATCGCGGTGGGCAGCTACCTGGTGCCCAACAACCTGTCGGCGAACGCCCATGGCAACGGCTATTCCGACCCCAACATTTTTATTCCAGAAGTCTTGGAGAGCGTGCAGGTGGATGGCGGGGCATTCAACGTCAGGGAAGGGAACCATTCCGTCAACCTGGCGGCGACCTACGGGCTGCGCTCGCGCCTGGATCCGTTCATCACCGTAACCGGAGACTACCGGGACATCGACGTGGTGGCGGGATTCAGCCCCAGCCCCGATTCCTTCATGGCCTTCGCCGGCTCCTACGGCAACGGCTTCCTCGACCGTTTGGAACATCGGCAACAGTACAAGTTTAACGGCCAGAGGGTTTTCCGCGTGGGCGAGCATCGGCTCACTTTATTCGGCATCGGATATTACGGCGCCTCCTATATTCCTGGACTCGTCCCTATTGTTCCTAACCCTGCTCTCCCGAATCTTGGGGACACCATCGATCCCCGGCAAAGGGACCAGACGCACACTGCGCTGCTGGCCCTGAACGACGTCTGGCAACTGACGACGAGCCAACAGCTCCAGCTCTCCGGCTTCTTCCGCACCTACAATCTTGCCTTGTTCTCCAATTTTGGGGACGGTCTCATCCGGCAGAGCGAGTTTCGCACCGTGGCCGGGGGAAGCGCGAACTATGTGAACAAGATCGCGGAAGCGCTTTCCTTGCTGGTGGGGCTGGACTACGATCGCGAAGCGCCGCGGCGCGATGACCTCGATCATTACCTGGGAACATGCCCGCCAACGCAGCAGCCGCCGACAGGATGCGGTTTATTCGACCCCAGCAACCCCGCCTCCTACGGTCCGTTTGCGTCGGTAACGAAGAATAACGTGACCCTTGGCTCGCTCACTCCTTACATCGCGGCGGAAGGAGCACTGACGCCGTTCTTTCGCTACTATCTAGGCTGGCGACGCGATGAGATCGATTTCAGCAACCAGGATCTGCTGCACTCCCAGAATTTCCAGAAGTGGGTCGGGGTGAACTCGCCGAAAGCCACGGTTTCTTTCATTCCCAAGGAATCGTGGTTGGTTCCTCGTGTCTCTCTCAGCTTTGGCGAAGCTTTCTTTACCAACGACCCTCGGATCCGAAGCGCCACACCGTTCACTCCGGTGAGCACGGCGCGTTCGTATCAACTCGTTGCCGGCAAGACCATCCATAAGATGGATGTGCGGCTCACTGTGGGCCATGTTACGACCAGCGCCACACTGGCCAAGCTTGATCCCGATACCGGTCAGCCGCTTAACGAGGGACCAGGCCGCGTTCAGTTCATGACCATCGCCATGCGTCGCAACTTCAAGAATGGGACGCTGTTGGCGACATTCTCCAAAGCCGATGCCCGCGACCTGGATACCGGCCAACCGACTCCGGAAGCTCCACGGACCATCTTCGACTTGTTGGGAACGATTCAGAAGCTTCCGTTTCGGCTACAGATGCGGGGTGAATTTGAGTACGTTGGCACGAAACCTTTAGGCACGGGATGCCTGCCAGACGACTTGAATGCCGAATGCACGGGAACTCCTGTGAAGGAGTTTCGCGGGGCATTGATACGGCCCTTTCTCAATGGCCGCCTAACGGCAGGGGTGAACTTTCTCATCGCCAGCGGTTACACCGGGCAGACGACGGAGAATTTCTACCCGTCCGAGGAGTCGGAAGTGGTCGGCGTTCGCATCCCTTCCTACGCCAGTATTACCGTCACGTATAAGTTTGGCCGCCAGGCCGGGCCCTGAGGCTCACTCCACCTAGCGCGCTTTGACGAAGAAATATGCGCTCAGCCCCAGCCCCAGCGCGATGATGAACCAGCGCACCTTCCTGGGATCGGCCTTTTGGGCGTACTGCGCCCCGAACCAGCCGCCGCTCAGCGCCCCCGCCATCATCACCAGGCACTGTCCCCAGAAGACCGCGCCGCTCACGATGAAGGTCAGCACCGCCACCGCGTTGATCACCGCCGCCAGCAGGATGCGCAGGGCGTTCATCACGTGGATCTCGCGCATGCCCAAGAGCGTCATCATGCCCAGCATCAC
>Ga0310038_10004116_pt1 | contig 10384 bp, 8 predicted proteins | sample Sb_taG_6_FD_200461 | JGI IMG/M metagenome (GOLD analysis project Ga0310038, IMG submission 200461) | Peat soil microbial communities from Weissenstadt, Germany - Sb_50d_4_PS metaG (v2) (version 2) | ecosystem: Environmental > Terrestrial > Soil > Wetlands > Peat | place: Germany: Weissenstadt... | reverse complement strand
ACCTCACCCGCACCCTGGCCGTCGAGCTGGGGGCGGCGGGCATCCGCGTCAACTGCGTGGCGCCCGACTTCGTGCCCACCGCCGGCCTGGCCGGGGTGGCGGGCCGGGCGGGCTCGGCCGGACAGCGCGCCGCGGCGGCGGGCGACGGCACCGACCCTGGCGACTGGCTCACCATCCCCCTGCGCCGCAAGGGCGAGGTCACCGACGTCGGCAACTGCGTGCTCTTCTTGGCCTCGGACCTGTCCTCCTACATCACGGGGACGACGCTGCACCCCGACGGCGGGGCGCTGGCGGGGTCGGGGTGGATGGACTGGCCCGACGAGGGCTTCACGGCCCGGCCCCCGGCGTGGGTCCTCGACCGGCTCGAGTCCCCCGAGGCGTGACCGCTCCCCCGGGCGACGCCCTCTTCGAGCCCGACGGCGAACACGTCGTCCCCACCGAGTACGCGCGGGGGCCGTGGACGCCCGACGCGTTGCACGGCGGTCCCGTGGCGGCGCTGTTGGCCCGCGCCGTGGAGTCGATCCCGACCGACGAGCCCATGCACGTGGCGCGGCTGACCGTCGAGCTCCTCAGGCCGGTGCCGCCGGCCCCGCTGTCGGCCTCCGCCTCCCTGGCCCGACCGGGCAGGAAGGTCCAGCTTCTCGAGGCCCGCATCGAGAGCGGTGGGCGCGACGTGGCGTGGGCACGTGCCCTGCGCATCCGGCTCCAGCCCCCCGACGAGGATGGCACCGCCCCCGTGTTCCGGGGAAACGGACCGGTTCCCGGCATCGACCCGGGCTCGCCACCGGGACCCGACGCCGGGTACGACTCGCCGCCGTCCATCGGCGACTACCGCGCCTTCCACAACGCCGGGGCGGAGCTGCTGTACGTGGCGGGGCACTTCGCCCGGCGCGGGCCGGCCACGGTGTGGGTGCGCCTGGCCGTGCCGGTGGTGCCGGGTGAGGAGCCGACCCCGCTGCAGCGGGTGGCAGCCGCGGCGGACTTCGGCAACGGGGTGAGCTCCGAGCTCGACTTCGCCCATCACCTCTTCATCAACCCCGACCTCTCGGTGCACCTGCACCGGCCCGCCGTCGGCGAGTGGGTGTGCCTCGACGCCTCGACGACCATCGGCATCCCCGGGGTCGGCCTCGCCGAGTCCCGCCTGTGGGACGTGCACGGGCCCATCGGTCGGTCGGTCCAGAGCCTCCTCGTCGAGCCCCGGGCTTGAAGTCGGCCCCGGGCCCCGAGGTGGGCCCGGAGACTGCGGTGGGTGCCGAGGCCACGCGGTGCCGAGTTGGCGGAGGTTTGTGAATGCGTTGACAACCTCATGAGGTCTTTCGCCCACTCTGTGTACGGTGTTCACCCTGAGTGGCGTCGCCCACCCTGTCTACGCTCACGCGGGGCAACACGCTCTCTGCACCTGGACATTCACACTGAGGGCGCCCGGGTGATCCACCAGTTCAACCTCTATGACCTGTTCATCCTCTGCTTCGTGCAGCTGGTGGTGGCGACGGTCCTGGTACTGAGCCCGGCCCGGCATTTCGGCACCCGCTTCCGCTGGACAGGCTCCCGGATCACCGAAGTCCTGCTGGGCGCGGTGGGCGCGGCCGCGGTGTCGGCCCTGGCCTGCTTTCTCACCACCGTGCTGTGGGGCCTGCAGGTGGGCGGGCTCGAGACCGCCGCCTACGTGCTCACCATCGTCTCGGTGATCGTCATCGTCCTGCGTCCCGACACCAATGTGGTCGGCCAGGTCTTCTACGCCTCGTTCGCGTCGGCGGGGTTCACCTTTCTCGCCTTCGCCGCCTTCGTGGCCGTGGCCGCCACCCATTCGATCGCCGAAGCACTGACTTCTTCGCTGTTGATCGTCCTCGACCTGGCCGCGTTCTTGGTGTGGAACTCGAACGTCAACTACATGAGCGACGTCCTGTGCCGCACCCGCCACTCGCGTCCGCAACCCGAGGCCGACCCCAACTACCAGCCCATGGTGTCCTTGCACATCCCGGCGTACAACGAACCGCCCGAGATCCTGATCGAGACGATCAAGGCCGTCGAGCGGATCGACTACCCCAATTTCGAGATCGTCGTCCTCGACAACAACACCACCGATCCCGCCGTGTGGGGGCCCGTGGAGGAATACTGCCGAAGTCGGGAGCGGGTCCGGTTCGTGCACGTCGCCCCGTGGCCGGGCTACAAAGCAGGAGCGTGCAACCTGGCGCTGCGCCAGTACACCGACCCGCGGGCCGAGATCATCGGCCTGATCGACGCCGATGACATCGTCCAGCCCCACTACCTGCGAGAGACGGTGGCGTACTTCTCGGACCCGCTCGTCGGCTTCGTCCAGAGCTTCGAAGGCAACCGGGATTACGAGGGTAGTTCGTACTACACGGCCTGCGTCGACTCCTACCAGGGCTTCTACCTGGCCGTCATGTCGTCGCGCAACGAGCGGGACTCGGTCCCCTTCGTGGGCACCATGGGCCTGTTCCGCCGCAGCGCCCTCGAAGGCATCGGTGGCTGGAACGAATGGTGCATCAGCGAGGACACCGAGGCCTCGCTCCGGGTGCTCAAGGCGGGGTGGTCGGGGCTGTACACCCCGCGCTGCTTCGGCCGGGGCATCGTGCCCCCCACCTATGCCGGGCTGAACACCCAGCGCCACCGGTGGTGCTTCGGCGCCATGCAGATCCTCCGGCTCCACTGGCGGAGCCTGATGCCCTGGGACCGGTCTCCCGACAACCACCTGTCGGGCAGTCAGCGCCGCGACTACCTCATGGCCTCGTTGGGCTGGTTCCGAGACCTGCTGATGCTGGCGTTCGCGCTCATCCTGCTCGCCATCACCGGTCTGCTCCTGTCGGGCTCCGACTTTGCCTTCACGCCACTCAGCGGTGACAAGTCACTGCTGCCCTTGTCGCTCATCTTGATCGCCACGATCTGCATGATGTGGACGCTGCGCCACTGGACGCCGATCACCCGCCGACGATCCGTGCTGGGTCTCGTCATCAGCCTCTCGGCCAGCCTGATCACCGCCATCGCCTGCGTCGAGGGCATGTCACGGCGCGAGGGCGTGTTCCTGAGGACGTCGAAGACCGGCTCCGACCGCCACAGGTTGCGATCCGCCTTCCGGCTGAGCCGCTGGGAGGCGCTGTTGGCGGTCGCCCTCTACCTGTCGGCCGGACTGCTCTCGGCGTCGAATCACCCGCCGATCCTCCTCATCATCATCATCGCCTTCCAGGGCACGGTGTTCGCGTGCTCTCCGATAGCGGCAGTGTGGAACCTGCGCGCCCAGCTGGTGACAGGGGCCGAGTACCGGCGCCGCCACGAGGAGCAGCTTCTTCACCAAGCCAGTGCCGGTCGGGCCCCGTTCAACGTGGTCCGCCCCGCCGCCGCCGTGCTCCTGGCGGCAGTGGTGGGCCTGGGAGCGGCCGCCCTCGCCTCGCCGGGGGACCTCCTGCCCGGCACAGCCGACCAACACGCCCAAGTGGGCACCTCTGTCCCTGCAGCCGGGGCGGCACAGCCTTCGCCGACCCCACGAGCCGGATAACACGTCTATGGAAACCACCCGCGACACCGTGACGGCCACCGAGATCAAGTACTACGTCCTCGGGGGCACCAACCCGTACCTGCTGGCCCGAGTGCGCTGGCCCGATGTCGCCCAGGCCATCACGGCCGGGCTGCGCGACTGGCAAGACGACCCCGGCCTGTTCGACCTGCCCTATGACCCGAGCAGCTCGACGGTGACACTGGCCCGGGCAGACGCCATCGCGGCCGGCTGGGGCGTGCGCCTCACGTCCGACGCCACGGCCACCAGCTCCGTACCGCCGCTGATCCGGCGCATGCCCGCCAATTGGTCCAACCTGGCTCCCGCCGAGAAGCGCGCCTGGTCGCTCGAGTTCGTCTCGACCGGTCGGCGTTCCGACGACCGGCGCGCCGAACGGGCCGGGTGGGGCTCCCGGCTGCGTCGCTGGCGTGCTCCGCGGGTGACCGAGCGCCGGCACGACGTCAGAGTGCACGTCGTCGGCCACGCCAGGATCCGCAACGGGCGCAGGACCGTGACCGCCGATCTCGTCGACCTCGGCCTGGGCGGCATGCACTGTCTCGTGGCCGGTCCCCCGATGATCTTCGGACCGGACGGGAAGCTCGGTCCTCTTCTCGTGTTCGGCGGGGATGTCCCGCACAACCCGATCAGCCTCGTCGCCGGTGGCACCGTGACGTGGCAAGCCGGCACGGGCCTGGGTACCCACTTCGGGGTGTCGTTCGAGCCGCTCGACGACGAACAGGTCGAGGAGCTGCAGCGCCTCCTCGTGACGTCGGTCGCCGAGCAGGGATTCTGAAAGGTCGATGCAGATGAGCTTGCCTTCCCCCAACGGTCGAAAGCGGCCGACGGCGACGATCGGAGAGCGTCCGGAAACTGCCGGGGACGGCGTCCTGACCCTCGGCGAGAGCCTCGCCACCGCCACCACGGCACAGGTAACGACACCGGGCTCGAAACAACGTACCGACTATCGCCTCCGGGGCCTCGACCTGGGGGCGCAGCACAAGAGCCACCCCCCTGTCCGCCCCGCGCGCAAGGAGCAGTCACGGCGCCGGCACCGCCGTCGGGTCCTCGTCGGGTGGGTCGTCGTCGTCACACTGACCGTCGGCGTGGCACTGCTGCTGCGAGCCACGGTGATCGAGCCCTTCTCGGTGCCGTCGGCGTCGATGGTGCCGACCCTCCAGGCCGGAGACCGCATCGTGGTGGCGAAGTCGAGCTTCCTGGCGGGCCCGATCCAAAGAGGCAGCATCGTCGTCTTCCAGCATCCCAGCCCCGACCCCTGTAGCGCGGGTGGAGCCGCCCAAGACCTCGTCCAACGGGTGATCGGCCTGCCGGGCCAGACCATCTGGTCCCACGGAAGAACGATCTACGTCGACGGGCGCAAGCTCCGCGAGCTCGGTTGGTACGACCCGAGATACGGACCGGTGGGCTCGAAGGCCATCCCCCTCACGACGGTCCCCGCCGGCGAGTACTTCGTGATGGGCGACAACCGCTCGCAGTCCTGCGACTCCCGCTCCTTCGGCGCCGTCCCTGCATCCTCGATCGTGGGCAAGGTCGTGAGCATCGTCCTGCGCGGGGGCCATCCGTACGTCCACGTCTTCTGAGGCGGCCCACCCACGCGGCCCTCTTCCGTGGAAGGTCCGGTAGACACCCACGACCGGCCCTTGACCACGTGACCCGGTCTGGAGTCCGAGTGATCCTCCCTCTGAAGCACTACAAGAGGGCGCGACCGCGACCACGCCGGCGCACCGGGCGCTCCGTGATGATCGTGTCGTGCGTGATCGCGTCCGCGCTGAGCGCGTGCGGATCCGCACCGGTCGGGCGCGGGATCTCGCTTCTGCCCGACGCCGACGCCAAGAACCAGACGTGGCGGTGGACCCAACCGTGTCCCCTCGGCCCCACCATCGCGGGAACCTGTGCTCCGTCGGGCCCCGATCTCGGGCACCTCCAGCTGAACGCGGACGACTGGAACCTCGGCGCCGCCCCGGGGCGCGCCGGATCCATGGACATGTCGATGAGCTCCCGAGGCGCCTTGGCCATCGAGGGACACCTTCCCAGCGCGCCGCCGTGCACCGGGTCCACGTGCATCGCACCGAGCGCCAACACCTGGGTGCGCGGCTTCCCGAGCGTCTTGTACGGGATCAACCAATGCTCGGCGAGGACCTCCCCACCGGTGTCCCCGGCGCTGAGGCTCCCCATGAAGGTCAGCGCCATTCCCGCCGACCTGATCGGCACGACCACCTACGCCTCTCAAACGCCGAACGACACCTACGACATCGCCTACGACATGTGGCTCAACCCCACGGGCACGAAGACCCCGTGCAAGACCGACGGGACGCTCGAGGTCATGGTGTGGACGGATTACGACCAAGGGGCGCTGCTCCCCGACACCGTGATCGGGACCGCCAGCGTGCCCTTCTCCGTGAACGGGGTCTTCCATTCCGGCAACGACGCCTGGTCGGTCTCCGTGAGCAACGTCTACGGCGGCGGGCACACCGTTCCGTGGGGCGGGACCGTCTGGATCGTCTTGAACAAGGCGTATGCCGTGGCAACGGGCACCGTGAGCGTCGACCTCAGCGCCGTCTTCTCCGAAGTCGCCGCCCTGCTCCAGGACGATTACGGATGGAGCAATGTCCGCAGCACCTACTGGCTCGACACCGTTCCGTTCGGGATGGAGTTCGGCCCCCGGAGCAGCACGGTCGACAGCACGGGGCCGTCGGACTTCTCCCTGCGCCTGTCGTCGTACTGCCTCGGGGTGGGGATGACGGTGTCGGAGGCGACCTGTGGCGGTGTCACTCGGTAGCGGCGTGATCGGCGGCCTTCTGGCGCGGGCGTCGGCCCGCCAGTGACGCCATGTAGCTGCGCACGTCGCTCGCCCCCGTGCACAGCGCCACCAGGTCGGTGGACTGCTGGAGGTGCATCCGCATCCCCATCATCTCCCACGCCCGGGTGAGTCCCTGCTTGGTGGCGAGAATGGTGGTGAGGGGCATCTTGGCGATGGTGGCCGCCATGTCCTCCACGGTGGCGTCGAGATCGGCGCGCGGCACCACCCGGTTGACCATCCCCCAGTCGAGGGCCTGGGTGGCGCTGATGGTCGGCGCCAGGAACAGGTACTCCGCGGCACGCTTGAAGTTCATGAGGACCCAGGGCTCGATCATGGTCTGGGCGCCGGGCAGCCCGAAGCCCTGGGGCAGAGGCATCTGGAAGTAGGCGTCGTCGGAGGCGATGGTGAGGTCGGTCAGCAGGCCGTACACGGTGCCCCCGCCCACGCAGTACCCGTGGACCTGGGCGATGGTCACCTTGGGGAACTCCCACAACCGCAGGGGCGGCCACAGGAACAGCCCCTGGTGGTGTCGCCTCCAGGTCCGTTCCGGGGTGGGGCCCGTGGTCGGGTAGACCTCGGGCATCTCGTCGATGCCGACGATGGCGTGCCCGGCGCAGAACCCGTCCCCCTTGGCCTTGAGCACGAGCACCTTGACGTCGTCGTCGTCGTCTGCCAGGACCAGGGCCTCGTCCATGTCGTACACCTGCTGCGCCGTCTGGATGTTGGCCTTGTCCGGAGTGTTGAGGACGATACGGGCCACCGCCCCGTCCTTCTCGTAGACGATCGTCTCGAACTCCACTCGCTCCACAACGCCCTCCCGTCGGCTCGGCCCCGCCCCGGCGATGGCCGACGCGGGCCTGATGCTACAAACGCCGGGCGAGCAGGCCGGAGCCGAGGGCACCCGCCGCTCCCTCACCCCGTCCGGGCCGGGGCCCGGACGGGTGCGGCGCACCGCCGGAACATCACCCGGCGCACCGCCGGAGGGGTCGCCCGGGCGGCCCGGGGGCGTATTCAAGCCCTGCTCGGCGCACGCCGATACCTCACGATGTGAGTGTCCAGCCCGACCAGGTCAAGGCCGTGTCGATGGGGGATTCGAGGCTCCTCGAGCAGGAGGCTCGGATCGTCGGGATCAAGGGCTTCTCGACCCCCACGCTCGAAGCCGTCGACAGGCGGCGTTCCCAATTGTGGACGGTGGTCTTCGCCGGGCTGGTGTGCCTGTCGGCCGCGGTGGCCCTCCTCACGTCGAAGGCCGGCCATCACCTCGGGTTCGCCAACGGGATGGGCTTCCGGATCGGCACCGTCGTCCTCGTGGTGGGGCTGGCCGCGTACGTCATGGAGAAAGAACGCCATCTCCGGCGCCTGGCCAAGCTCCTCGTGGACGAGCGGGTGCTCGGTGCCGCCCTGTCGAACCGACTCAAGGAGCTCGCCATGCTCTACGAGGCGGGCAAGGCCATGAACTCGGTGCTGGTGGTGGACGAGGTCCTCCAGCTCATCCTGTCGAGCGCGTTCGACCTCCTGGGGGCATCCAGCGGGTCGATCATGCTGCTCGAGGACGAGGGCGACCTCGTGGTGGTGTGCCGGGCCGGCAACGCCAGTGGCGCCCCCATCGAGCTCGGCGGCGGGATCGCCAGCCGGGTGGCGCGCGACCGCGAGCCATTGCTCGTACAGGGGACCGTCTCGGAGAAGGGCCACCAGGAGACCGAGAGCGCGGTGTGCGTGCCACTGCTGCACCGGAGTCAGGTCCTCGGCGTCATCAACCTGATCGGTGCGGCCGGACACATCTACAGCGAGTACGACCTGCGCGCCGTGTCGCTCTTCGCCGAGCACGCCGCCATCGCCGTCGCCAATGCCCGGCTCTACGAGGCCGAGCGGGCCCTCAGTGCGCAACTGTCGCACCAGGTCGTGCACGACCCGCTCACGGGGGCGGCCAACCGCGTGCTCATCAGCGACCGGCTCGCCCACGCCCTGGCCCGCGTCCGGCGCCGGGAGAGCCTGGTGGCCGTGCTGTTCATCGACATCGACAACTTCAAGCTGGTCAACGACGAGCTGGGGCACGAAGCCGGCGACTTCGTCCTCACGGCCATCGCGCAACGGTTGACGCAATGCGTCCGGTCCTCCGACACCGTGGGCCGCTTCGGCGGGGACGAGTTCCTCGTCATCTGCGAGGACCTCTCCCACGACGCCGAAGGGCTCGAGATCGCGGAACGGATCCTGCAGGGGTTCATGCTCCCCTTCGACACCCCCTTCGGCGAGCGCACGCTGTCGGCCAGCATCGGCGTGGCCCCCGCCACCCACGGCCATCCGGGGTCGGTCGCCAACCTGATCCACGCCGCCGACCAGGCCATGTACCGGGCCAAGATGGAGGGAAAGGCCCGGATCGTGAGCGCACTCATTCGAACATCCGGACCCGCCTGAGGAGACACCGGGACGCGCGCGGCGCGGGCGCCACCCCAGGCCCCGTCCGCGCCGCCCCGTCACCGCGCCGCCCCGTCACCCCGCCTGCCCGTCACCTCGCCTGCCCGTCACCCCGTCACAGTCTCGCTCGGGCCCGCTCAGACGAAGTGGTGTCGCTGTCGTTAACGTTGGCGCATGCCCTTCACCGACACCGTGACCACCGACGAGGACCTCGTCCGCTCCAAGATCCGGGACCTGCTCGAGTCCCACGACCCCGCCACCACGCCGGTGGTGGAGTTCCTCGGCGCCCGCTTCGACGCCGGGCTGGCCTGGGTGACGTTCCCCGTCGGGCTGGGCGGCCTGGGGTTGAGCCCCGAGCTCCAGGGGCTCGTCGAGCGCGAGCTGCGTGAGGCCGGCGCGCCCAACGAAGCCGACCGCAACGTCATCGGCTACGGGATGGGCGCCCCCACCGTCCTCACCCACGGGACCGACGAGCAGCGGGTGCGCTACCTGCGCCCGCTGTTCACGTGCGAGGAGATCTGGTGCCAGCTCTTCAGCGAGCCCGGCGCCGGCTCCGACGTGGCCGGCCTCGCCACCCGGGCCGTGCGCGACGGCGACGAGTGGGTCGTGAACGGCCAGAAGGTGTGGACGACCCTGGCCCACACGGCGCGCTGGGGGATGCTGGTGGCCCGCACCGACCCCGACGTGCCCAAGCACCGGGGCATGACCTACTTCATCGTGGACATGCACGCGCCGGGCGTCGAGGTCCGGCCCCTGCGCCAGATCACCGGCGACGCCGAGTTCAACGAGGTCTTCTTCACCGACGTCCGCATCCCCGACGACCAGCGTCTCGACGCCGTGGGCGCGGGGTGGCGGGTGGCCACCACGACGTTGATGAACGAGCGGGTGGCCATCGGCGGCGGCGTGCCGGCGCGCAGCTCGGGCGTCATCCACGAAGCCCTGCGGATCTGGAAGGACAAGCCCGACAAGACCGGCGCCCAGCGCGAACGCCTGATGACGTTGTGGGTGGAAGCCGAGGTGGCCCGGCTCACCAACATGCGGGCGCGGGCGCTGCGACGCGCCGGCACCCCGGGGCCCGAGGGCTCGGTGGCCAAGCTGGTGGGGGCCGAGCTCAACAAGCGCGTCTACGAGTTGTGCGTCGACCTGCTCGGCATGACCGGCACGCTCTTCCCGACCCACTACGAGATGCGCCGGCCCGACCGGGCCGTCTTCTCCGGGGGAGCCGACCCGCGCCACACGTTCCTGCGCTCGCGCGCCAACTCCATCGAGGGGGGCACGTCCGAGATCATGCGCAACATCCTGGGAGAGCGCGTGCTCGGCCTCCCCGGCGAGCCGCGCCTGGACAAGGACATGGCCTGGTCGGAAGTGCCCCGCAGTTGACCGGTACGCTCAGCCCGATGCGATTCGGGACCGATGTGGCCGCCAAGGGGGTGCGCGAGCGCCGGTTCGACGTGGAGGTGGGCGGGCGCACCGTCCCGGGGTTGTTGTGGACGCCCGAGGGGGACGAGCACCCGCGGCCCGTCGTCATGCTGGGCCACGGGGCGTCGGGGTCCAAAAGCCAGGACTACATCGTGGCCCTGGCGCGCGGGCTCGTGCGCCACCGGGGGCTGTGCGCGGTGGCGATCGACGGGCCCGTCCAC
>Ga0310038_10004102_pt1 | contig 10405 bp, 6 predicted proteins | sample Sb_taG_6_FD_200461 | JGI IMG/M metagenome (GOLD analysis project Ga0310038, IMG submission 200461) | Peat soil microbial communities from Weissenstadt, Germany - Sb_50d_4_PS metaG (v2) (version 2) | ecosystem: Environmental > Terrestrial > Soil > Wetlands > Peat | place: Germany: Weissenstadt... | reverse complement strand
GACCGTGGCGAACCCCAGCAGGAAGGCGAGGCCCGTCACGACTTGCGTCTGATACCGGAGGGTGTGCGCCATCATGGCCGCCGCCACGATCAGCAATAAGACGAGGTCAACAGCCTGGGAATCGATGATGCGCGCCGCCTCCACGTGGTGCATCGCATAGGTGGTGAAATAGAGCAGCGCCCAACCGCCCCCAATCCCAGCGCGGGCCAGGATGCGGTAGGCTTCGCGCTTCTCAAAAAGGAGGCCGGCGCCAAGCAAACCCACGCCAACCGCGTACCCCACCAGGATTTTCCCCGCCGGTCCCAGCGTCTTCAATTGATAGGCGAGAAAGAGCGCCACTCCGATCACCAGGATGATCACGCCCAGCTTGTTCAGCCAGTTGGCGCCCAGCATCTCTTCCATGCTGAGGATTTTTTTCGACGTCTCGGCAGCCGTGAGAGTCGGCGAGAACACGGGCGCAGGCGAAGGAGTCTCAGCAGCAGGTGGTGCGGGCGTCCCGCCCGCTGGTGCAGGAGTACCTCCCTCTCCCGCCACCCCGGGCAACTTGGTCGGGAGAAACGGTTCAGGCAGGACAAGGCCGTCGGCGCGAGTCCCCGCGAGCAACTCCTTGGCTGTCGCGGCCAGAACAGCCTTGGGCGCCTCCTCGATTGGCGGACTAATTGCGTCGGCAGGCGGCTGAGTCTGTGGTCGCTGGATTTCCAGTTGGCGGATCTGAGTGACGAGTTTGAGGACTTGCTGCTCAAGAGAGTAGATGCGGCGTGTCAGTTCGCCCCAGTGCTCCTCACCCTGGCGAGCGAGGTTCAAAGCGCGCTTGGCGACCACCAAGGCCGCCAGAGAGAAGGCGAAGACCAAAATAATGAAAAGGATTTCCACGGGCGCACCCGGGCAACGTCCGAAGGCAACCCATGCTAACACTAATCACCGCCAAGACACAAAGGCGCCATGGCGGCTGGGTGTGCGACATTATATTTGGGATCACCGCGGCTTGAAGAGGTGGTGCGGGCGTCTCGCCCGCTGGGGCGCGGGCATCCTGCCCGCGCGCGGGAGCGGGACGCTCCCGCGACAGCGGGCGAGACGCCCGCACCACAATTCAACAGACTCGCTTGGTGTCTCGGTGTTTTTGTGGTCGACACAGCGAGGCGGGCTATGCCATGCGGTAGAAGCCGAATTGTGCGTCGCCATGCCGAATCAGCCGTTGCCGGCGCAGGCTTCCGTAAGCTTCTTCGAGCAAACAATACCGGGAGTGCTCCGCAATCACCAGGGACTGGGAATCCAGCAAATGTGAACGCGCAAGGAACCGCAGGACGTGGTGGTACTCGCTAATCTCGTTGTAAGGCGGATCCAGGAAGAGGTAGTCGAACCTCGACCCTTCCTGCTCGAGCCGCTCCAGCCCCTTTGTGGCCGTGGTCCGGATCAGGTAATACCCGGACGTGATGCCCAGGGTCTCGAGATTCTTGCGAATAAGCTGCTGGGCCGGGCGATGGTGCTCGATGAACACAACTTCCTCTGCCCCTCGACTCAGCGCCTCAATCCCCACCGCGCCGCTGCCGGCGTAGGCATCCAGGAAGGTTGACCCCTCCACTTCCGGACCCAGAACATCAAACAACGTCTCGCGCATTTGATCGGAGGTGGGCCGGAGGTTGCCGCCCTTGAGCGTCCCAAGATGCAGTCCGCGATATGTGCCGGAAATTACTCTCATGAAAAGAACTGATTCATTTTATCACTTATACGTTGTTTCGCACGCGATGCCGCGCATCGGCTGAACCGCGGGTGGCGGCGACATGGCTTTTTTTGTCGCCGACCCCAGCCTGCCACCCTCGACACACGGTTCGATATCCCCGCCCGTAGGATGGTGAATGAAAGCATGTCCGAATCGAGCCATTTCGGACGTTAAGTCCACCCGTACGCCGCTGGATCATACAGCGTGAGCGGGGAAGGGTTGGAACATCAGGCGATCAGTCGGTCGGCGGAAACGCGGTAAGAACTCTTTATCAGGCACAATCTGACAGAGGTGGTGGGAAGGGCTGTTCTCCCTTGTTGTCATGTATGCCGGTCGATTCCGCAACTGCGTATGTGCGGAACGGGATCGCATCGGAAGCGCGTGTGCGAAATTGGGGGCCAAAAGCCGAGAGCAACCTTACGGCGGGAGATTGATGCCGCGCAGGAGGCCCTGGAAGCGAGGGCCGGAGCGTGGGGATTATTTCAGCTTTGCGTACTCTGCCTTGGCTTGCTTGAGGATGGGGACGTCCGGGTCGGCGTCTTTCCAGATGGTGAGGAAATCCTGATAGGCGGCGCGGGCCTTGGCGCGGGCGTCCTGCTGTAGCGGCGCTCTGCGAGCGCCGTCTTCTTTTCGGCGGTCATAGACCGCCGCTACAGGAAGACCCGCCTGCATGGCGTAAGCGCGTGCCAGTCCCAGCCGGGCCAGCGCACCCCAGGGGAAGTTCACCACCACTCCCCGGTGGTCGATGAATTTCTGGAATTCCGCTGCCGCACGGTTGCCGTCGTGGAGCATCAAATAGGCTTCGCCACGCAAATAAACCGGGCACAGGAATACAGACAGGTCGGGTGTAATTAAGCCGAGTTCAATCGTGCTCGCCACCTTCAATAGTTCGATGGCCCGGTTCGGGTCTTTGCCTTCCAATGCGATCCCCGCCCGGATGGTGGGCAGCCAATACTTCTGCACCAGCGTGTCCAGCGGGAAGGTCTTGTCGAGTTCGGCGGCCAGCTTCTCCGCCCCTGCCGTATCGCCTGCTCGCGCCAGGGCCAGCGCCGCTATCGCCCGCACATCGTGGTTGGGGGCCAGCTTCAACGCCGCATGGGCCTCCGTCCGCGCCTGCTCCCGGTTTCCAGCTTCCACCTCGCGCAGTGCTGCCTCTGCCTGATATCCTGCGGCTGCCTCTTTGGCGTCGTTGTGCTGGGCGGAATCCATGGCCCGCCCGGTCAACTCGTGCGCGTTCCTCAGCTTGCCGTACCAACCTTCCGTGTCGGCCTGCATGTCCAGCAACAGGTCTTCCGCGCCCGGCTTGCCCATGGCGGCTGAGACCCACTGCGCCATCTGCGCCCCATCGCCCTTCAGAAAGGCCAACAGGTAGCGGTTATCGAGCACGTAGGGGGCCTCCAGCTTGCGTTCCTGCGCCTGCTTGTACGCCGCCTCCGCTTCATCCAGCCGGTTGAGGAGCATGTAGCCGATGCCGACGCCGAAATAGTTGAACCCCTTATCTGGGTCCACGCGCAGCCCCTCTCGCCATTCCTCCAATCCCTTTTCCAGGTTTCCCAAGGTCGAGGAGATAAAACCGAGCCGCGCGTAAGGCAAGTCGTCTCTTGGATAGGTCTGCTGCCACAGCTCGTCGGTCTGCGCTGCCTTCTCCAGCTCTCCCGTCACGTTAAAGTAGTAGATCTCCTCAATCCAGAACCGCTCCCGTTCGCTGACCTTTTCCCGCGACTCATGAGCCTTGCGTGCATACTCCGCCGCCCGCCCCAGTTCGTTTAGGTCGTGGTAGACACCCGACATCCAGGCGTAGGCCATGGCAAAATTCGGATCTAGCTCCACCGCCCGGTTGAAGAAGGGCAGAGCGGCGGTGTGCCCTTTCGCAAAGAAGGTCTTTACTCCCAGGCTGTAGGCTTTCAGCGCCTCCAGGGATGGCGTGGTCGCTTCCTCCACGGGCGTGGCGTATTTCTGCACCGTGCTGAGCGACTCGCCCAGCCTGCCGCGCAAGCTGATCGCCGCCGCGTCCAGAGCCTTGAGCACCGACTCCTTGCCCGCCGCCTGCTCCTGCGCTTCCGCCAGCACGTCCCCCGTATTGCAGTTCACGGCCTTCAGGCCAATCACGTACTGGTTGCCCAGCCCCGCAATCGAGCCGGTCAGCATGGCCTTGCTGCCCGTGCGCTGGCAGACCTCGCGGGTGACCTCCGGCGTCAGCCGGTCACCGGCGGGACGTCCCATCAACTTCAATGTCTCATTTACCCTTTGTTCGGAGACCAGGGCGAGAAAGGGCGATTGCTCAAGCTGTACCGACAGCCCCTGTTTGAGCGTGTCGTCAAATACGCTGTCACCGGTCTTGTTGATGAAATCGGAAAGAGCAATGGTGTCCTTGTCGGTCAGGGCCATGGCCTGGCGTGAGCGGAAGTACAACGTTCCGCCGATGGCGGCCCCGACAAGGATCAGGACAGCGGGAACAAGGACCTTCCAGAGTTTCCTGCCCGCCACAGGAACTTGGGGCGCTCCGCTTGCTGCTGGCGCACGCCCTGAGTCCGTATCGCGCTTCAGGCGCTTCAGGTCGGCCCGCAGGTCAGAGGCCGTCTGATAGCGCGTCTCTCGGTCCTTCTCCAGCGCCTTGTTGATGATGCGTTCCAACTCCGCCGGGCAGTCAGGGTTCAGTCGAACCGGCGATGTGGGGGCTTTGTGCAGAATCGCATCAAGAATGAGCACGGAAGTTGCCCCCGAGAAGGCGGGGTGCCCTGTCGCCATCTCGTACAGCAGCATGCCAAAACTGAACAAGTCTGTTCTCGCGTCGGTCTCCTCGCCTCGCGCCTGCTCTGGCGACATGTAGGCGACTGTGCCCATCACCTCGCCGGGGCTGGTGAGATGCTCGGGCTCGATAGAGGCGGTGGGCAGCGCTGAGGCTCCCGCGGTTTCCGCCGCCCGCCTGGCCTTCGGCGCGAGCTTGGCCAAGCCGAAGTCCAGGACCTTCGCCTGGCCCCGTGTCGTGACAAAGATATTCGCCGGCTTGATGTCCCGATGGACGATGCCCTTCGCGTGGGCGGCGTCCAGCGCATCGGCAATCTGGATGGCGAGGTCGAGCAGTTCGTCCGTCTTGAGCAGTTTCCCGGCAACGCACTGCTTCAGGGTCTGCCCTTCCAGCAACTCCATAGCGATGAAGGGCTGGCCTTCGTGCTCGCCGATTTCGTGAATCGTGCAGATGTTGGGATGGTTCAACGCCGCGGCGGCGCGGGCCTCGCGCTTGAAGCGTTCCAGGGCCTGACTGTCCTTGCTCCACTCCTCAGGCAGGAACTTGAGAGCGACCTGACGGCCCAGCGTGGTGTCCTCGGCCTTATAGACGACACCCATGCCCCCGCCGCCGAGCTTCTCAATAATGCGATAGTGGGAAACGGTCCTACCATCCATGAGGCGATTACCTCACAGCAAGATGCTGGCGAACTCCGGAATGACGCCAGCATACGCCGCGTGTACTGGCGAGTCAACGCAATAGGACGATCCGGGACAGTTATCGAATGTCAGAGGGTTAGTTTCTTCTACGGCCTATTGCGAAACCAGGGGATGCGAAGCATTTGGATGCTAACTGGATTGCTTTGCGGCTCTTCTGCCCTTCGCTGCCTTCCGGTGTATTGTCGCGCCATCAAACATTCAAGCATGTTGATATAGTCCAACCTGGTTCAAAGTGTATGCCTCGCCTTCGATCACGCGGCGCGCTTTTGGTCTAGCGGGTTGACGCGCGGGTGATCCGCCGAATTGGGCTAAAAGTGCCACACTGACCCCCCTGCGGCGATGAAGCGATACCCCCGCGTGAGCCCGATCGACGTATCTGTGTCTGTGCTCTAGGGATGCACTCGCAGGTCAATTCGCGTGGCGTTGAACTCGCCTTTTTCGTCGTATTTGCCCAGACAGATTACCCGTTTTCCCTCTTTGAATTCGCTATGGTCGGCAATCGGCTTGTTGACTTTTGTCCACGTCGTCGAACTGTCCCAGTGGATTCTCTTCACTATGTTCGCCGAGTTGCGAACGTCCATAAAAGAGGCGTCGTTGCCGATAAGCACAATGCGCCCTTCCCAACGGGCTTGTTTTGGGCCCGCTGCCGCTTTCTCCTGCCCATTGGCAATAGCGTTGTGGGGGGCAAGTCCTACCACCGCAAACACCGAGAACAGTAGAATCACGATAACTTTTCTCATGGTAGTCTCCTTTGGCTGCGCGTCGGGCTGGCGCGTTTTGGTTTGGTAAGTATCCTCGTCAGTGCTACCTGAACCGGTAAAGTATGGGATAACTCTTTACGGAAGTAAAGCACCAAGTAAAGCCTATCACATCAACTCTGAAACTCCGCCCCGCCTTGCGGTGGACCTTTTCGGACGGCAGGCAGAATCGTGCAAACCGCCCCTGTAACATACTTGTAACCTACCAAGGCTGCGCACTGTGCTAATGTTTCCGGCGTTCGATCGAACTTCCCCGAGCCAGGGCTCATTGCATGATCCGACCCGCTGGGCTACTCGCCGCTGTTCTTGCCCTTTCATGTCCCATGTTGGGAAAGCAGGGCTCCACACGGGACCCATCGCGTTCGCCCGGTCCTCGCCCACGACCCACGCCCGATTCCACGCGCATAACTGCGCTCTCGCATTGCCCCCGTGCTCGCAACTCTCCTGACAACGGCAAGCGAAACTTGACTAGGACGCCTACGTAGGCAAACGGGCCGCGAGCCTAAGCCTACCCGCAAGACCTACATGAACACCCCGTCGCCGTCTGGATCAACCGTGAACTGGTCCCGGCCCCAGACCAAGGTTTCCCCAAGGGCTCCTTTGCGCATCACGGGTACGGGGCGCATACAAAATGGATTGGGAATGAAGTCGGCTTCTCGTCCATCGAGGGCCGGCCACCTGGCCGTATAACGGCCTTGCCGCGGAAGTGCCTGGTGCCCACTCGAGTAAGGAGACAACAGCGCGTCGGGGGCCGCTAACAGCCGCTTTGCTACCTCAGCAAACAGGCGTGTCGCCCAGAGTTGTTTTATTAGTGGGACTTGCCGTAGGCCGGGTGTGAGTTAGACCCAAGTCAGTAGAAGTGTCGGGCGAATGCCGCGGCTGGCTTTACGCCACCATTTGGCGAGCTAACTCGCCGCTAGAACGTCAAACTGCACCACTGCACGTTTTTCGCTTGACAAGCCCAGCCCGCCATGATAGCCTATAGTTGTGGTCATTTTGTGGACATATTGTCGTAGGCAAGCGGCGGAGGCGGGATGCGCCGTTCCAAAGAACGGACTGCCTCGGCCTTCCGGGAGAACAGACGACTGAAACAAACAAAAAATAATACGAACGAAGCCAGTATGTTTATGAAAACAAACGATGCAGATTTGAAACGAACTCAAAACGAACTCAAAACGAACCGTAATTGAGTGTCGAGATGGACGCATTAAAGGCAGAATTCGAGCTTTGTAACAGCTTGCACGTTTTGGGGCGGGCGTCGATCGGCGAATGCGGCCGATTTGAAATCGCCTGGGAGAGGGGAACCCAGAGGACCGCGCGAAATTATGAAAATCGTGGGAACAAAGCCAAGAAGTACTTGAAAACAAAGGATATCACTTTTTTCAATGCTGCAAATTCTGCGTCTCTTGCGCGCAATTTGAGTGCAATCGAACCCCAAAAGGACCGAACAACGCCGGATTTTGCGAAAACGAGGTCAGGGCTTGCGACCGCAGCGCGATGCTGTGACAGTGACAAAAAGTCGGCTACAGAGGGCCGCTGCCTTAAGCTCGCGTGCTAGTACCTGCTGACGAAAGCCCGCGTCATGTTGCGGAGTGCCGGGCTGAAGCCCCCTTCCAAAGTGCCACGTTATGACGGCGATTTCCGTCATTAAGTGGCTGCCGCCCATTGGAGCACTCTCGCGCCCCAGCCACCGAGCGTTGCTTTCTGCCTTCTGCTTTGAAAACGCGCTGTCATTCTGAGCGAAGCGAAGAATCTCGCTCTGGTCCGTGACAAAGCGACAACGAAAAGATCAGAGCGAGATTCTTCGCGGAGTTTACCCTGAGCACCCAGAGCGAGATTCTTCGCTTCGCTCAGAATGACAGCGAAGGGCTCAGAATGACAGGGTTTCCATGGTTTCTGGGCGCCCGTCAGCCGACGGGCATGAGCGACTGCCTTTTGCCTTCCCTCACGCCACGCTAGCCAATCGGTACCGCCGCGGCCACTCGACCCGCAAGTAGCCTGCAAACGCTTCCAATTCCTGGCGAGACGATGGGTGCTCAACAAAGCTCGAGGCTTCCCGCTTCGCCCACTCCAGAATCTCCTGATCGCGGATCAAGTTGCCGATCCGGAAGGTCGGGATGCCCCATTGGCGAGTGCCGAAAAACTCTCCTGGACCGCGCAGCCGCAAGTCGATTTCGGCAATCTTAAAGCCGTCCGTCGTGTCCACCATGGTTTGAAGCCGCTGCTGCGCCAACTCGTTTAGCGACGGCGAAGCAACCAGAAGGCAGTATGACTTCTGCGCGCCCCGGCCGATGCGGCCGCGCAGTTGGTGCAACTGGGAAAGGCCGAATCGCTCGGCATGCTCGATGAGCATCACGGTGGCATTCGGAACGTCCACGCCCACTTCCACCACCGTGGTCGAGACCAGCACCTGCACCTCACCCAGCTTGAAGCGGCGCATCACGTCTTCCTTTTCGTCGCTGGGAAGGCGCCCGTGCAACAACCCCACACGCAACTCGGGGAAAACGCTGTGCGAAAGCTGCTCGAACATGCGCACGGCGGGCTTCAAATCGAGTTTTCCGCCCTCCTCAATCACCGGATAAATCACGTAAGCCTGCCCGCCCTGGCGCACCTTTTCGCGAATGAACTCGAAGGCTTGCGCGCGAGCGTCTTCCTCCACCAAGCGAGTTTCGATGGGCGTCCGGTTGGGCGGCAATTCGTCGATGATGGAGTAATCCAAGTCGCCGTAGAGCGTCAGGGCAAGCGTGCGAGGAATAGGCGTCGCGGTCATCACCAGGACGTGAGGGTTGATCGCTTTGCGCATCAGTTCGAACCGCTGCAGGACCCCAAAACGGTGCTGCTCATCCACCACCACCAGCCCGAGCTTGGAGAACGCCACGTCTTCTTCCAGCAGAGCGTGGGTGCCCACGATGAGGTTAACCTCTCCCCTCCCCATTCGCTCCTTGATCTCGACCTTCTCCGATGCCTTGCGCGCGCTGATCAACAAGTCAATCTGGTAAGGCAGCGGCCGCAGCAGCGCCTTGGTGTAAAGGTAATGCTGAGTGGCCAGGATCTCCGTGGGAGCCATCAAGGCCACCTGATAGCCATTCTCAATCGCCAGGATCGCCGCCTGGAGAGCAACGATGGTCTTCCCGGACCCCACATCGCCCTGCAAAAGACGATTCATGGGCCGGGCAGAACACATGTCGTCCACTACCTCTTTCAGCACCCGCTTCTGCGCGGCGGTGGGATGGAAGGGCAAAATGCTGCGAATCGCGGCGCGGGCGCTGTCCTTGGGCTCAAGCTTGATTCCTTGTAAGGATTTGGCCTTGCGCCGTCGCAACGCAAGGCCCGCGCCCACGTTGAAGAATTCCTCGAAGATCAGCCGTACCTGCGCGGGTGTGCGGAAATTGCATAACTGTTCGAGGGATTGGCCGGAGTCAGGGAAATGGGTTTGGCGAAAAGCCGTGGCACGATCCATCAGCCCGTTCTTCTCACGCACCGACGAGGGAAGCCGGTCCGGGATGCTGTCCCCGAGGGCGGAAAGCGCGGTCCAGATCAACCGCCGGATGACCCGGGTGCCCAGCCTTCCGGTGCTTTCATAGATCGGTACAACCCGTTCCACTTCTATGGAGTTCCCGCCCTCGGATTCCGCCTCCGGCAGTATTTCGTACTGCGGCTGAACGATCTGCAAATTGCCTGCACCGTAGAAGTCGCGCTCCACCTTCCCGTAAAAGAAAACTCGCTGGCCTTGCCGGAAGACCTTGCCCTTTTCCAGGTAGACTGCGTTGAACCAAAGGCAACGGATCATTCCACTGGCGTCTCGGGCTGCGAGATCATAAATGTAGACGCCCTTCCGGGTCCTGGTCAGGCCGCAAGTCAGAACCTGCGCCAAGATCGTTGTGGTCTGCCCGGGAACCAAGTCCCGAATCAGGGTTATGCGGGTACGGTCTTCGTAACGAAATGGCGTATAGTAAAGAAGGTCCTCGATGCTTCGGATGCCGCGCGAGGCCAGGAGTTCGGCTCGTGCCGGACCTACACCTTTCAGGTACATCACTTCCGAAGCGGGCGTGAGAGTTGAAGTTGGCATCGCGGTTCGGCGTTTCCTATTATACAGTTTCCGGCATGACAGGCTGCGGTATTGGTGTCTGCAGCGTGTCTACCTGAGAACGAGAAAATGAAGCCCTTAGCCGCTAAGTGGTTAAAGTACTTGGTTGCCATCTTGGTTGGCAATGGCCTGTATTTTGCCCTCAACCCATTGTTACCGGAACCTGCCAGACATCACCCCTTCAAATTCGACCTCGGTACCCTGGTGGATTTCTGGCTATGTCTGGTGGTTTATGGGCTTATGGAATTAGTGACTTATCTGAGGAAGCGCGGTAACCCTTGACTAAAGGCGGAAACAGCCAGCAAAGGCAGCCTTCGCTTTTTACAAATGAGAGAGTTTCGCCCAACGTCTGGGCTGGATAACTTGGTTATCACCGCGATAGTAATTTTTTGC
>Ga0310038_10004100_pt1 | contig 10416 bp, 6 predicted proteins | sample Sb_taG_6_FD_200461 | JGI IMG/M metagenome (GOLD analysis project Ga0310038, IMG submission 200461) | Peat soil microbial communities from Weissenstadt, Germany - Sb_50d_4_PS metaG (v2) (version 2) | ecosystem: Environmental > Terrestrial > Soil > Wetlands > Peat | place: Germany: Weissenstadt... | reverse complement strand
TGTCCTCGGCCTGGACCGATCTTTGCGGCGCCGCGGGAACCATGCTCGTTCCGTCCGGCATCGCGGCGATCACGGCCGCGCTGATGGCGACGCTCAGCGCCGGCGATCACCTGCTCATGAGCGATTGCGTCTACGGACCCTCCCGCGCCCTCGCCAACGCGACGCTGAAGCGCCTAGGAATTGAGACCGAGTACTACGACCCTCGCATCGGCGCGGGGATCGAAGCGCTGATGCGCCCGAACACCACGACGATCTTCGCCGAATCGCCGGGCTCGGAGACGTTCGAGGTCCAAGACATCCCGGCGATCGCCGCGGCCGCGCACGCCCGCGGCGCCTGCCTGATTCTGGACAACACCTGGGCGACTCCGCTCTTCTTCTCGCCGCACGCGCATGGCGTCGATATTGCGATCGAGGCGGGCACCAAATATCTCTCCGGCCACGCCGACCTGCTGCTCGGCCTCATTTCGGCCAACAAGACATGGTTCGAGCGGCTGCGTCGAAGCACCGAAATGCTGGGGATTCCGGCGGGCCCGGAGGACGTGTTTCTCGCGCTGCGCGGCCTGCGCACCATGGAGCTTCGCCTGCGCGAGGCGGAACGGCAGGGGCTCGGGCTTGCCCGCTGGCTCGCCGGCCGCCCGGAAGTTCTGCGCGTCATCCACCCTGCCCTGCCCGATCATCCGGACCACGGCATATGGAAGCGCGACTTCACCGGCTCTTCGGGCCTGTTCTCGGTTGTGCTCAAGCCGGTCTCAGAGGCAGCGGTCGCCGCCATGCTCGACGGTCTCGAACTGTTCGGCCTCGGCTATTCGTGGGCCGGTTTTGAAAGCCTCGTCGTTCCGTTCGACTGCACGCCCCGTCGCACCGCAACGCGCTTCGCGCCGGGAGGGCCGACGGTGCGCTTCAGCGTCGGCCTCGAGGACATCGAGGATCTGAAGGCGGACCTCGACCGCGGCTTTGAGCGCCTGCGAGCGACGGCCTGACCGCGATGCGCTCTTTCCTCATCGACACCGACACCGCCTCCGACGACGCGGTCGCGATCATGATGGCGCTCGCCGCGCCGGACGTGTGGGTGCTCGCCCTGACGACGGTCGCCGGCAACGTCGGTCTCGAACAGGCGACTTCGAACGCGCTGCTGACCGCCGAGATCTGCGGCTCTGACGTTCCCGTCTTTGCTGGAGCGGGCCGGCCGCTCATACGTGCGCTTCAAGACGCGCATTGGTTCCATGGCTACGACGGCCTCGGCGATCACGGCTACCCTGCCCCAAAGCGGCGCCATGAGCGCGAACACGCGATCGATGCGATCGTCCGCCTCGCGCATGCCGAACCGGGCCTCACGCTGGTGACGCTCGGCCCCCTCACCAACATCGCGCTGGCTCTGGCGCGCGATCCGGAGATCGCGGCCAAGATCGGCCGCTGCGTCGTGATGGGGGGCGCGCCCTGCTGCGAAGGCAATGTGACGCCCGCGGCGGAATTTAACATCTGGGTCGATCCGGAGGCGGCGCGCGCGGTCTTCCGCTCGAGGCTTAAGATAGAGATGGTCGGCTGGCACGTCTCGCGCGGCGCCTCGGTGCTGAGCGATGAGGAAATCGCTGCGATCGAAGCGCTCGGCACGGCCAAGGCGCATTTCGCGATTCAGTCGAACAGCCGCGCGCGCGAGGCCTATCACACCCAGACCGGCGAGATCGGCCTTTCGCTCGCCGATCCGACCGCGATGGCGGTGGCGCTCGACCGCACGGTCGGCCTTTCCTGGTCGCGTCATAGGATCGCGATCGAAACGCAAAGCGAGCTCACGCGAGGCATGACCGTCGTCGACCGGCTCAATGTCAGCGCCGACGCCAATAACGCCGAGGTCTGGGACGCCGCGGCCGGCGAGCACGAGGCCGCCCACATCGTGTGGACCATCGACTCGGGCCGGTTCAAGACTATGCTGAAAGCCGCTTTGGCGGCGTAAGGAGGCGGAGGATTCCATGGAGCCCGGCCGCAACCTCCTCGCCGGCGAGACTTCGCCCTATCTCCTGCAGCACGCCCATAATCCCGTGCATTGGCGCCCGTGGGGGGCGGCCGCGCTCGCAGAGGCCAAGCGGCGCGACTGTCCGATCCTGCTTTCGATCGGCTACGCGGCCTGCCACTGGTGCCACGTGATGGCTCACGAGTCGTTCGAGGATCCAGAGACAGCCCAACTGATGAACGGCTTGTTCGTCAACATTAAAGTCGACCGCGAGGAGCGGCCGGACATCGACCATATCTACATGACGGCGCTCCATGCGCTCGGGCAGCAGGGCGGCTGGCCGCTGACGATGTTCCTCTCGCCCGAAGGTCAGCCGATGTTTGGCGGGACTTACTGGCCGCCGGCGCCGCGCTGGGGCCGCCCGTCGTTCCGGCAGGTTCTCGAATCGGTCGCCGCGGCATGGCGCGACCGCCGCCCGGAAATGAAACAGAACGGCGCCGCGCTCGCGCGCCACCTCGCCCAACTCTCGACGCCGAGGCCCGGCCGCGCTCTCACGCCCGACGACCTCGCCAATGTCGGCAACGAGCTTTTGCGCGTGGTCGATCCGGTGCACGGCGGCCTCCGAGGCGCGCCGAAATTCCCCAATGCGCCGATCTTCCGCTTTTTCTGGAATGAGATGTTCCGCCGCCGCGATCCGCCGTTCGGCAAGGCGGTCCGCGACCTGCTCGAGGCGATGAACGCAGGCGGCATCTACGATCATCTCGGCGGCGGCTACGCGCGCTATTCGACCGACGCCGAATGGCTCGTGCCGCACTTCGAGAAGATGCTCTACGACAACGCGCAAATCCTTGAATTGCTTGCGCTCGTCCACAGCCTGAGGCCTGATCAGATTTTCGCCGAACGCGCGCGCGAGACGGTCGGCTGGCTCATCCGCGAGATGCGGGTCGGCGACGCCTTCGCGGCCTCGCTCGACGCCGATCAGGCGGGGGAGGAAGGTTCGTTCTACGTCTGGCGCGAGGAGGAGATCGACGCTGCGCTGGGCGATGCCGTGGCGCGGTTCAAGGCCGCCTACGATGTAACGTCCGACGGCAATTGGGAGGGCCGGACGGTGCTGCGCCGTCTCGCGCCCATGGGCTCGCCCGAGGAGGAGGCCGAGCTTGCCGCCTCGCGCGCCAAACTTTTCGCCGTCCGCGAGGCGCGCCCGAGGCCCGGCCGCGACGACAAGGTGCTGGCCGACTGGAACGGCCTGACGATCGCTGCGCTCATCCGAGCGAGCGCAGTGTTCGGCGAGCCGGCGTGGCTTGCGAGCGCGCGAGCCGCGTTCGTTTTTGTCTCGACGATGCTGCGCGGGCCGGACGGGCGGCTCCTGCACGCCTGGCGGGAGGGTCGTCCCGGCGCCCGCGCCCTTCTCGACGACTATGCGTCGATGGCCCGCGCCGCGCTCGCGCTGTTCGAGGCCACGGGCCAGCCTGGCGACCTCGATGCGGCCCGCGGGCTCGCGCGCGAGGCGTCGGACCTGTTCGGCGACGGCGCAGGCGGCGTCTTTCTCACCGCCAGGGACGCCGCCGACGTGCCGGGCGCGCGTCCGCGCCAAGCGCATGACGGCGCGACGCCATCGGGCGTCGGGCTCCTCGCAGAAGTCTTCGTCCGGCTTTGGCATGTGACTGACGAAGCGCTCTGGCGCGAGTCGGCCGAAAACCTCATTCGCGCCTTCTCCGGCGCGCCCGAGGGGCTCGGCGCGAGCCCGCTTCTCTTGATGAGCGCCGACGTGCTGGAGCGCGGCGGCTCAGTGGTCGTCGACGGGCCGCTCGACGATCCGCTCGCGCGAGACCTCGCCGCGGTCGCGCTTCGCGCGCCCGATCCTTCGCTGACCGTCTTGCGTCTCGACCGGCGTCTATGGCCGGACGGCTCGCCGCGCCGCGACCTGCCGCCGGCCCCCGCGCCTTCGGCCATGCTGTGTCAGGGACAAACCTGCAGCCTGCCGGTCACGACGCCGGAGACGCTGGAGGCTCTCATAAGCGGTCGCCTGGCTACTTCGTGAAGTGGGTCAGGAGGTAGCGCAATCGGGCGAAGGCGATATCCTCCGGGAGGATAAAGGCTACGGTGTTTACACATCTCAGAAAGGCCGCGCCGACCCCTTGCCCAGCTTGCTGGGGAAGGTGGCGCGAAGCGCCGGATGGGGTGTGGCCCGCTGCTTCGGCTTAAAGTCGGATTGCACGACCGTCACCGCAAACCTGCATCGATACGTAGCTGCTTTCCACACCCCATCCGCCGCTACGCGGCACCTTCCCCGCTTCGCGGAGAAGGAGGGATCCGCCGCCCCGCCTGCAGGCTCGATGACTGTAAAGGAGGGGGGTCGCACAGGATCTCGAAAGCTTTGTTTCGACCCCTCCTCGGAGACGGCCGCGCGACCCCCCGCCCCTGCCCGCCCTCATAAGCAGGGGAATCGCAGATCAGCCCTGCCCCCACAAGTCCCCCACAAAGGGGCGGGAGCGCGCCGAACCTTCGCAAGATTGACTTCGCCCGATTGCACTGGGTCAGGCCGCGACAACCCGGCCCTTTCTTCCCGTCGTGGCGCGCTGTCGCTGGGACCGACGGACATTTGACATTTCTGCGATCTATGTCAATAATGTAAAAATGAGTTCCCGTGAACGCATTCTTGATTCCGCGGCGAAGGTCTTCGGTCAACACGGTTACAGGCTCACCTCCATGGAGCTCGTCGCTCAAGAGTGCGGACTGACCCGGCAGGCGCTTTATCATCACTTCGAGTCCAAAGAGGCGCTTTTTCGGGCCGTCGTCGAAGCCATGCTCGATGGCGCATGCCGAGCCGAACAGTCCGCGGCATTGCGGCAGGAACAGGCCGGCGGGGGGCTGGCCGACATTCTGGTTGCGCAGCTTGAGGCCCGATTTCGCTATCTCATCGATCGAATCAAGGGCGCCGCTGAGGCCGAGGAACTCCTGTCCGAGCACCAGCGCCAAACGCGAGACCTTCATCAGAGCTTCGTCGACCAGAAAATCAGTTCGATCGTAGGAACCATCGAGCGCGTGTGCGCCGCCAAGAAGCTGACGTTGCGCGACGGCATGGCGCCCATCGAGTTGGCGCGCTGCATCGAACTTGCCGCGCATGGGCTCGATCTATCAAAAGCCGATGCAAGTCTGCTCGTCGTTCTCGAAAGATCAATTCGCCTTCTTGTCGCCGGAGCGCTTCCCGCGGCGCTCCCGCTGATCGGCGTCAAGCCATGAGGGATGAGCCATGACAAGCGCCCTGATCAATGGTCGTTCGGTCGCGCTTCCCGACGATCCGGACGCGCTGCTTGTCGATTTCTTGCGGGACGGGCTGCGTCTCACCGGGACCAAGCTCGTGTGCGGGGCGGGCGTGTGCGGCGCCTGCACGGTGCTTGTCGACGGCGCGCCCGCCGTCAGCTGCCTATTGCCGGCGAAAGCGGCGGCGGACAAGACAATCACCACCGTGGAAGGCATCGGCGCCGCCAAACTGCACCCGGTGCAGCGGGCGTTCATGGCGCTCGACGCGCTGCAATGCGGCTTCTGCACCCCGGGTTTCATCGTCGAAGCGAGCGCTTTCCATGACGCTTGGCGCGCCGAGCGGGGCGCGGCGGCGCCGACGCGCGAGGAGGTCGCCCGCGCCCTCTCGGGCCACCTCTGCCGATGCGGCGCCTATGACAACATCATTCGGGCGGTCACCGAGGCGTGCAGCGGCAGGCATGACGGAGAAGCGGAAACCTCGCCGCGCGTCGAGGCGCGCCAGAAAGTGACCGGCGCCGCCGTCTACACGGTCGATGTGCGTCATGAGGGGCAACTCGAAGGTCTGGTCCTGCGCTCGCCGCACGCGCACGCCCGCGTCGTGTCCATCGATCTCGCGCCGGCGCGCGAAATTCCAGGCGTCGTCGCAGCCCTTTCACTCCTCGACGACGACCGGATGGTCCAGTTTGTCGGCCAACCGATCGCCGCGGTCGCCGCCCTTGAGCGAAGAACCGCGCTCGCCGCTCTGACCGCAATCAAAGTCGACTACGAGACGCTGCCAAGCGTGATCGGAGCGGACGCTGCCCGCAAGCCTGGCGCGCCGGTCCTGTTTCCCCGCGGCAGGGGGCAGAAGGTCAACGCCGGCGAAGGCGCGGCCATGCCGGCCCGCTGGTCCGGCAATGTCCGGGGGCCGACCGCCGCCCTCTCGCACAAGAAAAAGTCGGCGCGCAGCTCGATCGCCAAGGCGCGGAGCGAGGGCGATCCCTTGCTGTTCGAGGGCACGTTCCGAACCGGAATCCAGCAACACACCTGTCTCGAGCCGCATGTCGCGGTCGCCCGTTTCGACGGTCCTGAGCTCACCGTGCATGTCTCGACTCAGATCGTGGCCGAACTCAAAACCAGGATCGCCAAGCATTTCAAACTCGATCCCGCCAAGGTGCGGGTCGCGTCCGAGCACATCGGCGGCGGATTCGGATCGAAGACCTCGCTTGGCGCCGAGACCATCGTCGCTATCAAGCTCGCTCAGGCCGCCAAGGCGCCGGTAAGGGTCGCGTTCACCCGACACGAGGAATTGTCGGTCGCGGGATACCGGCCGGGGACCGAGATCACGATCGCCATCCTGCCGGGGCGTGACGGGGCCCTGAAAGCGCTGTCTCTTGCCGCCTATTCCGACGCCGGTGTCGCCGTGAACTCGACCGCGGCCGGCCTCGCCCGTCTCATTTATCCGGCCGAGGCCAAGGAGCTCATGGATTACGACGTCGTCAGCAATCTGCCGCCCGGCTCTCCGTTCCGCGGGCCGGGAGGTCCGCCAATGGCCTTTGCGCTGGAACAGGCGATTGACGAGGCGGCGCTACGGCTCAAGACCGACCCAATTCAGTTGCGCAAGCGTTGGGATCCCAATCCCAACCGGCAGCGTCTTTATGATTGGGCGACGGGACTCGAGACGTGGCGCAGATATGCCGGCGCCCCAACGAGCGGCGGCCGCTACCGCCGCGGCGTCGGCGTCGCCGCGGCGTATTGGTTCTACCTCTGGCAGTTGGGTTCGACAGTCGAGCTCTCCATCGAGGGCGGTCGCCTCGCAGCCGGCGTCGCGACCCAGGACATCGGGACCGGGATCCGCAGCGTCATCGCTGACACGGTCGCGCGCGAGTTGGGGCTCGAGCCGCACGAAGTCGAGGTGCGCATCGGCGATTCGGCGCTGCCCTTGGGACCTGGATCAGGCGGAAGCCGCGTCACCGCGTCGATTGTCCCGCCGCTCCTGCTCGCGGCCGGCAAGCTCAAGGACGCCGTCGTCCAGAAGACCGGCCGAAAACCGGCGCCGGGATCGAATGCGCCGTGGCGCGAGCTCATTGCGGCCGCGCCCGATCTCAAAGTCCAGGCGGTGCGCCCCGAGGACAATGGCCGGACCATTTATGGCAACAACTCGCTGGTGAAGGACGCCGGGCTGATCGGCACGATCTTCGGCTTTATGATGCGACTCTCGCAACACGTGGCGATCGGGGCCGGGGCGCCGAGCTCGGTCCAGGTCGTCGAGGTGGAGGTCGATACTTTGCTCGGCCATGTGCGCGTGCTGCGAACGCACATCGGCGTCGCAGTCGGCAAGCTCGCTGCGCCGGCGCTGGCGCGCAGCCAGGCCGCGGGCGCGATCGTCCAGGGATTGGGTTACGCTCTCTACGAGGGGCGCGAGGTCGATCCCCTGACCGGCGAAGTTTTGACGACCAGCCTTGACGACTACCATATGCCCGGCATCGGCGACATTCCGCAGATCGATGTGGTCTTCGACGAGGGCGGGTTCGACCACGTGCTCGGAGGCAGCGTCGGCATCGGCGAGGTGGCGACCGTGCCGACAGCGGCCGCGGTCTCAAACGCCATTCGCAACGCGATCGGCGTGCGGCCGACCCAAATCCCGCTCCGGCCCGATCGGCTCTTGGACCTCATCAACCGGAGGACCGCGGCATGACGGCGCTGATGCGAGTAACGCCGAGCGCCGAGAGAGCCGAATTCCGCGCAGCCGGCACCGACCTCTCGGAGCGCCGTCGCAGCGGCGTCTCGCGCGGGCCGCTCGTCGATATCGTTCCGACAGCCGACACGATCGGGATCGCCACGGGTAGGACCGGGGCTCTCCGGATCGGCGCTTCGACCACGATCGCCGCGATCGCGGCGAGCGCGCGCGTCGCGGAGGCCTATCCGGGAATCGCGGCTGCGGCGAACGGTCTCGCGACCCCGCAGATCCGGCAATTGGCCACGTTGGGCGGCAATCTCGCGCAGCGTTCGCGCTGTTGGTACTACCGCAATCCGCACGTCGCCTGTCTCAAGAAGGGCGGGGCTGACTGCCCGGCGCGAGGGGGCAATCACCTCTATGGCGTCGCTTTCGATCTCGGGCCCTGCGTGGCGCCGCACCCCTCGACGATGGCGACGGCCCTATTGGCCTACGACGCGAGAGTCGACACAACCGAGCGCAAGGCGTTGACAATCGGGCAATTGCTGGGCGACGGCTCGAACGGCGCCGCCGACCATGCGCTCGCGCCCGGCGAAATGATCGCCGCCGTTGAACTTCCGCCTCCGCTCACAGGCGAACGCGCGGCCTATAGGCGAGCCATCGGGCGCGCCTATGCGGAATGGCCGCTTGTCGAAGTCGTCCTGCGCGTGGTCGCCAATGGCGCATTTCGAATGGTGCGCATCGCGGCGGGAGGGATCGCACCCGTGCCGCTTCGCCTCTCGGCGGCCGAGAGCGCCTCGCAGGGCGCCCCTGTCTCCCCTGCGACAATCGCGGCGGCCGCGCGCGCCGCGACGTCCGGCGCCAAGCCTTTGCCGATGACCCGCTATAAGCTCGAGCTCCTGGAAGGTCTCGTCCAGGACCTCCTGGAGCAATGCTCGGCCTGACCGGGGCTCGGGGCGGGGTCGCGCCGATCCGCGACGCAATGACGAATTGAGCGGAGCTTCGCAAAACGGTCGGAGGGATCGCCTGGTCCCGTGAGCGAACTCGCCAACGCCTCTCAGAAGCAACCGCTTCACGACCCGAGCAAGCGAGCAAGACCACCAGTGTCTCGCGGACCTCGTCAGATAGGGAGGAGCGCAATGGTTCGAACGCACCAACCCGGGGAAGCCGTTTTCAGATCGATTCTTCCCGAAGACATCGACTGGAAGCCGTTCCCGGCGTTTCCGCCCTCGGTCCGCCTCGCCGTGATTGTCGGCCAGCCCTCAGCGCCCGGTCCCTACGTCATCAGGGTTAAAGTGCCATCCGGCGTGAAGCTGATGCCGCACAGACACCCGGAGGATCGAATCTACACCGTGATGTCCGGCGTTTTCTACATCGGCCTCGGCGAACAGTTCGACGGCGACAAAGTGAATGCGTATCCGCCCGGCAGCGTCATCGTTCTGCCCGGCGACACCTGGCACTTCCACTGGGCAAAGTCCGGTGAGTACGTTACTCAGGTGAGCGCCATTGGTCCCTTAGGCATCGAATACCTGGATCCCGGCGACGATCCGCGTGAGCCGCGCTCCCCGGGCGCGGCTTGACCACGGCTTTTCGCTCTGCTGACGGCGATGTTCTCGCGCTGTTTTGTCGCGCGCGCCCGTTGACTTCAGCGCGCCGAGCCTCGATGCAGGCTCCCCGATGACCGCTTCCGAGAGATCTCCTGCCCTGACGTTTCTCCAGGGGACAGCGTCCCACCAGGACATGAGCCGTGTCGCCTGAAGACTTCCGTCGCTACGGCCACCGGCTCATCGACTGGCTGGCCGACTACCACGAGAGCCTGGCGAAGCGGCCGGTGATGGCCCGAACCCGGCCCGGTGAGGTCCGCGACGCATTGCCGGCCGCGCCTCCGAACGAGCCCGAGGACTTCGCCGCGGTGATCGACGATCTGGATAGGATCGTCGTTCCTGGGCTGTCGCTTTGGCAGCATCCGCGTTTCTTCGGCTATTTCCCAGCCAATGCCCTGCTCGCCGGCGTTCTCGGCGATCTCGTCAGCACCGGGTTGGGCGTGATCGGGCTCTCCTGGCAGTCGAGCCCGGCCCTCACTGAAATCGAAGAAGTCGTCGCCGATTGGCTGCGGCAGATGCTCGGGCTGTCCGCGGCCTGGAGCGGGGTCATTCAGGACACCGCATCGACCAGCACGTTGGTCGCGCTCATTTGCGCGCGCGAGCGGGCGACCGGGTATGCGCTGGCGCGCGGCGGACTTCAGGCCGAGGCCCGAAAACCTTGCGTCTACGTGTCGGCGCACGCCCATAGCTCGGTCGACAAGGGCGCGCTTCTTGCCGGTTTTGGCCGGGACAACCTGCGCCTCGTTCCGTTTGACGCCAAATACGCGATGCGCGCCGATGCCTTGGCCGAGATGGTAAGCGAGGACCTGGCGGGGGGCGATCTGCCTTGCGCCATCGTGGCGAGCGTGGGCACGACGGCGACGACGGCGATCGATCCGATCGCCGGCATCGCCGCGGTCGCTCGGCGACATCGCGTATGGCTGCACGTGGACGCTGCAATGGCG
>Ga0310038_10004095_pt1 | contig 10422 bp, 6 predicted proteins | sample Sb_taG_6_FD_200461 | JGI IMG/M metagenome (GOLD analysis project Ga0310038, IMG submission 200461) | Peat soil microbial communities from Weissenstadt, Germany - Sb_50d_4_PS metaG (v2) (version 2) | ecosystem: Environmental > Terrestrial > Soil > Wetlands > Peat | place: Germany: Weissenstadt... | reverse complement strand
CACCCAGCCGGTATTCGATATCAGCCTGCTGGAGAATTTTCTGAAGCGGATCGCGCACTGCCGGATCCCCGTCATTGCCGGAATCTGGCCGCTGGTAAGCGCCCGTAACGCCGAGTTCATGAAGAACGAACTGCGGGTTTCCGTGCCCGATGAAATCCTGAACCGTATGACCAGGGTGGCAAGTCCGGAAGCGGCTCGCGCCGAAGGCGTGGCCATCGCGCGCGAAATGCTGAGGGCCGTCCGCGACCGGGTCCAGGGCGCGCAGATCAGCGCTCCCCTGGGTCGATATACTGCCGCGGTCGATGTTCTGGAGGCTCTCGGCTCGTAGCGGCCGACCTCTGTGTAGTCATTGAACACCCGCTGTGTTGTTTTGAAACACCACGTCTAAAGAAAATTGCACAAATTATGAAATTTCACTGGACATTTCGCCCCGGAAGCTGCATTACAATAGAGTGTAGGAGCAAAGGGATTGGTGAAGTTTGAAGAATGCCTCGAGCGTCTCGAGAAGATCGTTCAGGAACTGGAAAAAGGGGATGTTCCTTTAGAGAAGTCTCTGACGCTGTTTGAAGAAGGCATGCAACTTTCCGCAACCTGCCGTAAACAGTTGGAGGAAGCGGAAGGCAAAGTGGAGATTCTGTTAAAACAGAACGGAAAGCTGCAAACTGAACCGTTCGAGCCCCCGGCCGAGAAAACGTTACGCAAGTAACGCTGTCGCGCTCGGAGTCGATAACGCCTGCGCAGCATTTAGCTGTCCCAGCCAAGGCCGCCGCGAATCGCGGTGACGTCAGGGGGAAATTATGGTACCACTCAGTGTAGTCCTTTATCAGAATGACCCCGGAACTGCACAAACTCTGGCGGTTAGTCTGTCGCAACATTTTGATTCTGTTTATTTGGCTCGCACCTCCGAAGAGGTGGGTCCCGCGGTTGCCCGGCATCGCGCCACAGCGCTGGTGCTAGATCTGGAAACTTCGGGGCCGGACGAGGTCAAACGTTTGCATCGTGAGTTCCCGAGCCTTTGCATCGTCGGTACCCACAGGCTAGCGGACGACAAATTGTGGGCCGAGGCAATGAGTCTGGGCGCGTCCGATATATGTGAGCCGCGCAACGATGACGTGGTACGCTCGTTGTTGGACCGGCGCACGCGCCATGCGGCCGCCTGATCCTTGGCATTGTAGAGACGGGGTTGCCCCGTCTCACTGGCGGCAGTAGACGCCGCAAGCCGCGTCTACGGATCCTGAGACGGTAGGTTGAAAAGGGACGCCCGTGGGTGTCCCTTTTCATTTCCGCGAGGCCCGCTTGTTATACTGCGGTGCCATGCTGAAACAAATCCTGGAGCAGGGACGCGAAGCCGCCGACGCCGCGCTCGACCGGCTCTTGCCGCCGGCTACCCAGCATCCAACTTCCATCCATCAAGCCATGCGGCACAGCGTGTTTGCCGGCGGAAAGCGCCTGCGGCCAATCCTCTGCATGGAAGCGGGGCGCATGATCCGAGCGGCATTGTGGGGTGACGGGGCTCCGCCCAGCCACCCCACGGCTGGATCGCTGCCCGCCGGCATCGAGCAGCTCGGCGCCGCGCTTGAGATGCTCCACACCTATTCCCTGATCCACGACGATCTGCCCGCGCTCGATAACGACGCCCTCCGCCGCGGACGTCCCACCTGCCACAAGGCCTTCGGCGAAGCCATCGCCATCCTTGCCGGAGACGCCCTGCAGACGCAGGCCTACGAAGTGCTCGCGCAGATCGCTTGTCCAGCCGAGGCGCGCGTCGCCATCATCCGCGAAATCGCCCACGCTACCGGCACCATCGACGGCATGATCGGCGGCCAGGTCGTTGACCTTGAAGCCGAGCATAAGAAGCCCGACCTTGCCACCCTCGAATACATCCACCGCTCCAAGACCGCCGCTCTAATCACGGCCAGCGTAGTCAGTGGAGGCACCTACACCGGGGCCAAAGCCGCCGATATCGTCCGCCTCCGTACCTACGGCCAGTCGATTGGCTTGGCGTTCCAGATTGTGGACGACGTGCTCGACCTGACCCAGACCTCCGAGCAACTAGGAAAAACCGCGGGAAAGGACGCAGCCGCGGAAAAGACGACCTATCCGGCGCTGTTCGGAATCGAGGAATCGATCCGTAAGGCCGACGCCCTAGTCGATCAAGCATGCGCTGAACTCAAAGAATACGGTGAGGCCGCGTCGACGTTAAAGAATCTCGCCCACTACCTGGTCGAGCGCAAGAAATAAACTGTTTTGCTTGTGTGGGGACGCGCCTCGCCAGCCTGCCGTGAGCGAAGTCTAAGGGTCCAAGGCGAGCGCAGCTCGGCAGTTGCTGGCTGCGGCCGTAGCCCGTTTTTGGGGTTCTCTGACGTGCTCCTGTGGCTTTCGGCGAAGCAGTTCGCGTGGCATAAATCGGTATTGCCAAGCAGCCTGTATCAGGGTTAAAATCCCCGTCACTGGACGTGGGGAAGTCACTTCGTGGTTGCTCCGTCACGGGGACAAGGCCATGATCAATCGAGTGTCGCTTCGGGCATTTCTCCTTCTATTTCTCTCGTGTGCCGCGTCTGCTCAGGTGCTGAGTTTGCCGGGTAATAGTGCTTCCGTGAGTGGTTCGTATACTCTCAGTCTCGCCCAGACCACGGTGATGTTCAACATGTGGCTGATAAATGGTATGAACCGCAGCCCGCTCGAGACCCCCAGTGGTTCCGTCTCCAAGCTGGATCTTAAGGCCCCGGGGAAGGCGCGCCGCCAGTACGACAAGGGCTATGAGTTGCTGATGCGGAAAGATCTGCAAAGCGCGGTCGAACACCTGACGATAGCTACTCTGATCTATCCGAGCTTCGTGGCGGCGCACAATGCGCTCGGCTCCGCCTATCTCGGTCTGGGGCAAAACGATGAGGCGCGCGGAGAGTTCGCCCAGGCCGTCTCGCTCGATGACCACCTGCCAAATTCTTACCTGAATCTGGGTTGCGCTGAACTGGCTCTCAAGCACTTTCCCGCCGCTCAGGAGTCCATTCAAAAGGCTTCAGCGCTCGCGCCTCTCGACCTTCAGTTGCTCACCGCGCTGGCCTACGGACAGCTTATGAACCAGGATTACCTGGCCACGATCACGACGGCGCATCAGGTCCATGAGCGCAAGCACGAGAGTGCGGCTATGGTTCATCTCTACGCCGCGGCGGCGTGGGAGGCGCAGAATCAACTCCCTGAAGCGCTATACGAGTTGCAGACCCTGTTGCGGGAAGATCCCAAGTCAACGGCAGCCGTGCAAGCCCGCCAAATGATGGAGGAAATAAAGCAGGAACAGAACCGGCCTCCCGCTCCTGTGCTCAAAGCACAATTCTCTTTTGCTGAAAGTCCGGGCGATGGCTCCTCGGGTCCGGCGGAGGTGCCCGCGAGGGTCCGAAGGCTGATGCAGGCATCAAAGGAAAATGCGCAGATCGTGGAGGCTGAAACGGAGGCGGAGTGCACGACCTGCGGTGCGGACGAATCTCTAGCTTCCGCCGAGGTCGCTCCTGCCGAGGTCGGCGTCGCGCCCAGCTCCAGCTTGCACCCGAAGGCCGGCAGCAAGAACGGCATGGTGACTTTCCGGGCTTCGACCGACGAGGTCGCGATGTTTTTCACGACCACAGATCAAGGAAAATCCGTGACCAACCTTACCCGCGGGGACATCGGAATCCGTGATGACGGCAGGCCTCCCGCAGTCGTAACCGGATTCCGCAATGAGTCTCAGTTGCCATTGCGCATGGGCCTCGTCATCGATACCAGCGCATCCATCTCCGACCGCTTCAAGTTCGAGCAGGAGGCTGCCGCCAGTTTTGTGGAAAAGGTCATGACCGGCCAGAATGACCTTGCCTTCGTGATCGGCTTCGCCAACTCCGTTCTACTTGTCCAGGATTTCACCGCTGACCCGAAGCTCATCTCCCATGCCGTCGGCCAACTCGTGCCCTCGGGCGGCACCGCCCTCTGGGACGCCGTTGCCTTCGCTGCCGACAAACTCGCCGCCCAACCGGAAGCCCAGCCCGTGGCCAGAATTCTCGTCGTCATCAGCGACGGCGCGGACAACTCCAGCACCGCCACGTTGAAACAGGCGATCAATCGGGCGCAACATGGAGAAGTTGTCGTTTACACCGTTAGCACGCGTGAAGATACCAACACTAATGTGGATTCCTTGGTGGGTGAACATGCCTTGAAGAGCTTAGCCGAGCTCACCGGCGGAGCCACCTTCGCCCCACGCTCAACTCGCCATCTCAACGGCACTCTCACCGGCCTTCAGCAGGTCATCCGCAGCCGCTATCTGGTTTCTTACAAACCTGTTCTGTTCAAGCGTGACGGCCGGTATCACGCCATCGACATCACGGCCGAAAAGGATGGTCACAAGCTGCGAGTGTATGCGCGCAAAGGCTACTACGCCGACGACGACTCGGCAGGCACCAGCCGGTTCTAAGAATCACCGGATCGGGAGTTCGGTAAGACTCTGGACTATGAGCACATTTGCTTGAACCTCCCTGCCGTTAGCAGTACAGTAATATGGCTCTCGCGGTCTCCCGCCTTCTTATTCCTCGCCAGCAACTTGCGTAATTGCTGCAGTGTCTGTGCAACTAAAGGCGGTCTTTGGACGAGCACCCCAATATGTGGTGTTTTATTACTTGACCCGTCCCCATATTCGCCGTTAGAGTTGGTCGAAAGTAGTGGTGACGTTCCTGATTCAGGGGGACGCATCGCACAATGCGACCAGCGAGGAACCTTGTGAGTTAACAGCGAATGTTAATCTCCCGGATCCCCGCAATTTGGAGCGCACTCCAGCCAGCGCAAACCGAGTCCGCGGACCACAGTGTCCGCCCACGAAGGAGTCACTTTGCTCAAACTTAAGAAGCTGCAAATTCTGGGATTCAAGTCCTTCTGCGATCGCACCGAACTGAAATTCCATGGTGAAGGCATTGCCGCCATCATCGGGCCCAACGGCTGCGGAAAGTCGAACATCGCCGACGCGATCTCGTGGGTGCTTGGTGAGCAGTCAGCCAAGTCGCTGCGCGGTTCGCGCATGGAAGACGTGATCTTCGCCGGCACGCGCGACCGCAACCCCACCGGCATGGCGGAAGTGTCCCTGACTTTGATCGACCCCGAGATTTATGGTGGGCCGGATACGAACGCGCCCACCGAGATCGAGATCCAGGATGACCTGCCAACGGAAGAAAACTGGGACGAAGCGGAGATCCGCGCCCAGGCCGCGGCGGAAACTGAACGCGCGGTCGAGGACGCACAACCCGGCCAATTAAAGACCGAAGAGGTTGAAGGCGAGATCGCGGCCGCAGCGCCGGCTGCCGAAGCACCAGCCAACGAATTTTCGGCTAACGAATTGCCAGCTAAAAATAGCGGAGTGGCAGTGACAGTGCTGGCCCCGCAGGTAGTTCTGAAAATCCGCCGGCGCAAATTCAATCAGCAGCAACACCACGCCGGAGAAATTTCGGTGACGCGCCGGTTGTTCCGCAGCGGCGATAGCGAATACCTGCTGAATGGCAAACTGTGCCGTTTGCGCGACATCCAGGAACTGTTCATGGGAACGGGTCTGGGGCCGGAGTCGTACGCGCTCATCGAACAGGGGCGCATCGGGCAGATTCTGAGCAGCCGTCCGACGGACCGCCGCGCCATCATTGAAGAGGCGGCTGGGATTACGAAATTCAAGACGAGGAAGCGTCTCGCGGAGGCGCGTCTCGAGGACGCTAAACAGAATTTGAATCGCGTGAACGACATTTTCGAAGAGGTCACGCGGCAAATGAACTCGCTTAAGCGCCAGGCCAGCAAGGCCGAGCGCTATGCCAAGCTGCGCGACGAGATGCGCGCCAAGCTGCGGGTTGTGCTCGCCAGCAAGTTCACCCAGATGGACCAGGAGAGCGTGACTCTCGATACCCAGATCCATCAACTGGGCGAGGAGATTCGACAGCAGACCGAAAGCGTGCAGCAGTCGGAAGCCGAGCACTCCGAGCGCACGCAGCGCGGATATGCGATTGAGACGGAGACGCGGCAAAATCGCGACCGGCTCAACCAGATCGCGATTGAAGGTGATCGTGGGAAGGCGCGTAGCCGAACCAACGAAGAGCGCTGCGCGGAACTGATCGTGCGCACGGCATCTGCGGAAGCGGAGCTGGCGCAGGCTCAGAATCGGCTCACGGCGCTTGAGGAAGAACGGGATGGTCACCAGCAGTTGCTGGACTCAGCGGCGGCGGACCTCGCGGCGGCCCAGCAGGAGCTTGCGCTCAGCCAGCTGGAAACGGCCTGCGCCGCCACCAACCTCGCGATGCTGGAACAGGAGCAGGAGTCGCATCGGGCGGCCATTCTGGAGGCAGTCGGCGGAGCTTCCAACCTCCGCAATCAGCTCACGCAGTCTCAGGAGCGGCTGGCGGGCATCGGCCGCGAGGAGCAGCGTCTGCGGGTCGAGATGGCAACCGCCTCCTCCCAATCGGAAACTTTCGGCGGACAACGCGGTCAGCTTGCTCTGGAATTCGAAAGCGTTTCGCAACGAGCCAGCGGCCTGACCGCCGAGATCGCGAGCTTGCGTGAGATCCTCGAGAGCAAACGTTCGGCGGAGACCGAAACCAAGAAACACCTCGACTCGATCCGTTCCGAATACGCTACGGCACTCGGCAAGAAGGGGTCGCTCGAAGCGGTCATCGCCGAGCACGGTTATTCCACCGAGTCGGTGCGGCGGCTCTTTCAATCGGGCGCAATGCAGGGCGGAAACACTCCCGCTGGTGTGCTCGCCGATTTCCTCGAAGTCGAACCCCGCTATGAGCGTGTGGTCGAAGACTTCCTGCGCGACGAACTGAACTTTGTCGTGGTCAAGTCGTGGGACGCCGCCGACGAAGGTCTGCGCCTGCTGCGGTCTGACGTCAACGGGCGCGCGACGTTCCTTGTGCATCCTGAGGACTCGCAAGCAAAGTTTTCGTTTCTCGCCGACGAAAGCCATCACTACGCTCCGCTCAACGACACGGTCCTCCCTCTGAAGAACTCGATTCGCGTGCTGAACGGATTCGGCAAGTCGCTCGAAGTGATCCTGCCGAAGCTGGGGAATGGCTACATCGTGCCGGATCCCGCAGTGGCGCGCGAGCTCGCGCTCTCCAGTCCGGACGCGTTCTTCCTCTCCCAGACCGGCGAATGCTTCCACAACGTGACCGTCACTGGAGGTAAGCAACGCAGTGAGGGACCGCTTTCGATGAAGCGTGAGTTGCGCGACGTGCTGCGTCTGCTCGAGGAGCTGGAGCGCGCCCTGCGCGAGAAGGAACTGCTCGCCCTCACCTTAGGGCGCGAAATCAAGGAGCACACTTCCCTGCTCGATCGTCTGGAAGACGAAAAGCGCGAAGCCGAGAAGCAGGCGATGACCTCCGGACATTTGCTGCAGCAGTTGGAAAGCGAAATGTCGCGGGTGCGCGAACGGATTGCGATCAGCGAACGCGAACTGCAACGGCTCGCGGCAGAAAGGCAGGAGCAGGAAAGCCTGATCGCATCGCGGCAAGCGGAGCTGGCCACGATCGAGCAAGCACGCAGCCAGTTCGAAACCCTGCTTGCAGCCGGGCAAGACCGCCTCGCGGCTCTACGTGGCCAACGGGACGCTGCCACTGAAACAACCTCGCAACGCGCCGCTCGCGTGGCCACTCTCGAAGAGCGCCACCGTTCGGCCACGACGTTGCTTCAGCGCATCGAGACCCTTGTTACCGAGATGCGGGAGCGGGCTGGCGCTCTGCAAATCCAAATGGAATCGGCGAGTGCCGAAATCGCACAACGGCAAAACGAGAATGTGCAACTGGCTGAGCAGTTCCTCCAGTTCGAAGCCGAGCGCAATGCTGGAGAAGCGCGCGAAGGCTTGCTACAGATCGAGTCTGAGCAAGTGCGGGCGCGACTGACCGAAATTGAAGAGCTTCTGCGTGACACGCGCCAGCAACTCGATTTGGCTCGTGACCGCCGGGGTGAGCTATCGGCTGCGGCAGCCAAGCTGCAATCCGACCTGCAACACCTGGCCGACACCTGCCTGAACGAACTTGGCATGGAACGTTCGGTCCTGATGGCCGACACGACAATTCCGCTGGTTACCGCGGATGAACTTGCGGCCGAAGATCAGGCCCACCGTGAAATGCGCGCCCGTCTCGACGCCATGGGCCCGGTCAACATGATGGCTCTGGAAGAGTACAAGGAAACGGCGGAGCGCCACCAGTTCCTCGAAACGCAGAGAAAAGACCTGCTCGATGCGATCGAAAACACCGCAGCCACCATTCGCGAGATCGATCAAGTCTCGCGGCAGAAATTTGAAGAAGCGTTCAACAGGATTAACGAAAACTTCCAGGCTACGTTCCGCAAACTGTTCGGCGGCGGACACGGCTTCATGCGGCTGACCGACATGGAAAACAGCGCGGAGAGCGGCATTGACGTGGTGGCGTCGCCTCCCGGAAAGAAACTGCAGAACGTGCTTCTTCTCTCCGGCGGCGAAAAGGCGCTCACGGCACTCGCACTGCTGGTCGGAATCTTCCAGTACACGCCCAGTCCGTTCTGCATTCTCGACGAAGTCGACGCTCCGCTCGACGAAGCCAACATCGCGCGCTTCACCGAACTGGTGAGCGAGCTGAGCGTACGGACCCAGTTCATCCTGATCACGCACAGCAAGAGGACCATGAGCATTGCCCCGGTGCTCTACGGCGTGACCATGCAGGAGCCCGGCGTATCAAAGCTGGTGTCGGTGCGGTTTGGGGCGGCGTAGCGGATGACTTTCTCAAGAAAAGGAACCCGCGAATTCAGAGATCTCGAGCGGTGGCAGATTGAGGAAATCGAGAAGGGTATAGCCGAGGTTGATCGGGGTGAGTTTGCCAGCGATAAGGAAGTCGAGCGGTCGCTGAAACGCTTGACTCGCTGGCGTCCCGCCGGCAATTGCCGATTCAGGACGCGCAAGGGAAAGTGTAACGGGTCAGTTTCCGAGTAGCCGACTATCCGCCCACTGAGTCGGATACTGCCAACGCCTGCCTGATCGAGAGCGGAAATTCCGTTGACGGGGTGATCACCAGACGTGCGGTATAAGGCGGTACCGCACTTTCTCGCGATAGGCCCGGTAGCCCTCCAGATCGCGTGCCAACAGCTTCTCCTCGCCAAAGATGCGCACAACGAGCAGCCCGACCATGGCGAGGCCCAAGAGAAGGCCGGAACTGGAGCCGAGCAGCAACGCGCCACCAAAGAACACTAGACTTGCCCCAAGATACATGGGGTGGCGAACAAAGCCGTAGACGCCCGTGTCAATGACATGCTGGCCGCGCTCGGTCTGAATACGCACCAACTGCGACGCAAAGGTGTTATCGGTGAACGCGCGGAAGAAGGGAAAACTACCCCCGAGGAGCAGAATGGCTCCGCATATTTCGCACCACAGCGGCAGACGGGGTGTCCAACCGAAACGCACATCCAGCGCCGGCACAACAATCCAAGCCAGGCCACACACTTTTATCCCGATGAGGATAGCCAAATCGGAGCGCGATTCACCGCCACTGCCGGGCATGCGCATGCGCTCGGCCAACAGCGCAGGGTCCCTGGAGCGAAGCCACAAGAGATTGAAGGCAAAGAAGGATACCCACCAGACAACGAAGATCCAGCCCTCCACCCAGCGCCAATCGCCCGACAGCCATAGCACTAACCCTAGAAAGACAACGGCGACAGCCGTCAACAGGAGCCCGGCGATGATCGGCTTGGGGCGCATCGCGATCCGAGAGCATCCTACTCCCGAGACGTGTTTGCCTTCTACTGTCGGAGCGGATTGCCGCGTGGGTTTGACAGGACGGCAAGACTTCTTCGGGCGCATCACGGGCAAGCGAGAAGTAATCCCAAGGGAAGGTTTGTCGACAATTCGTCCGGAAATGCGCCGGATGGAGTCTCCCGGAATCACATCCCGCGGATCGTCACTGGTGTACTTCTTCTTATTAAAATCGAGTTGTTGTTGGAGCTGCTCTTTGCTCAGGCCCTTTCAGGATTCGTGGAAAGCGTTAGAGAACCGATCGCACGACGCCTCCGTCAGCCCGTAGGGCCGCGCCATTGGTGGCCGAGGACAATGGACTGCAGACGAAAACCACCAGTGCCGCGACCTCCTCTGGTGTTGCGAAACGTTTTAGCAGAGATGTGGGACGCACGCTGCGGAAGATCTCCTTCTCCACGGCGGCCGCGTCTGTCTTCTGGTCTTGAGCCAATCGCCGGACAAAGTCGCTAATGCCTTCCGATGCTGTGGGCCCTGCCAGCACCGTGTTTACCGTTACGTTCGTTCCCGCCGTCGTCTCCGCGAGTCCGCGCGAGATGGCGAGTTGTGCGGTCTTTGTCATCCCGTAGTGGATCATCTCAGTGGGAATCTGAACCGCGCTCTCGCTGGAGATGAATACAATGCGTCCCCAGTTGCGTTCTTTCATGCCA
>Ga0310038_10004093_pt1 | contig 10426 bp, 10 predicted proteins | sample Sb_taG_6_FD_200461 | JGI IMG/M metagenome (GOLD analysis project Ga0310038, IMG submission 200461) | Peat soil microbial communities from Weissenstadt, Germany - Sb_50d_4_PS metaG (v2) (version 2) | ecosystem: Environmental > Terrestrial > Soil > Wetlands > Peat | place: Germany: Weissenstadt... | reverse complement strand
CGTGTACTCCTCACCCAGCACGAAATCCGTTCCGGACAGATCGTGGCCAGCGAGACCCTCCACGATGAGGGCCCGGAGCGTGTCGACCCAGTCGGGACTGGCATATTCGAACTTCTCGTATACGGCCGGCCATCCGTGTTGCATCCTGGCTCCTCTGGTCGCGGGAACGTGCTCGACCGTTACCCAAATGCCAGCTTGGTGTCTAGCTCCGATGTCAAGGTCCTCGAGGTGACAAACATTTTCTCGCACCGATTTCGAGCCTCACACGGAGCAAACGTCCCGTCGAGGACCGATTCGGCTCCCCCACCAGGACCGATCGCGGAGCTCTGGCGGAAGACCCCACGGCCACCGGACCGGTGTCCTCACAGCTTCGGCGCCCCAGGAGCGGTCCTCAGGGGCAACGATCTCCAGCCCAGGCGACCGGCTCCGGGCCCACGGCACCGGCCCCAGCCCTGGTGTCCCCCCCTTGAGCAGTCGGCAACGATCCCGCCGCACTCTTTCGGGGTCTCGCCGTAGTTCCCTACTGCGTGCATACCGAGAGGGCGAGCGCGTACCAATCGGCCAGCCCCTTTTGACCGATCGCGCTCGGGTGAATGCCGTCGGGCTGGAGCCAGTCCAGGTTCTGGTGCACCAGAGAGTTCCAATCGATCACCTTGTACCGACCAGGGTCGAGGGCCCGGACGGCGTAGATGTCCTGGTTGATCTGTGCCGCCACATTCGAATTCTCCGTGGGACCCCAGTAGTGGTCAGCGTTCGTGTTGACCGTGACCAAGATGACGCATTGGGCGGAGTCCACATCGCCCAACAGGTCCGAAAGCGACTGCTGCCAGTTGGTGTTGTTGCCCACTCCTTCTTGGATCGCGTCGTTCGTCCCGAGGTTCAGGATCACGTCGCGAATTTGCTCGCGGCCGTTCGTCATCGCCGTCTTGACCGCGGGCGTCTCTTCGGTGATGGTCGCCCCAGGGGTACCGTTCAGGACGTAGGCGTAGCGCGGGCCGAGGGTGGACTCGATCGCCGACGCTGAGTCGTAAGTGATCGAGTCGCCAAACACGCCCACATGCACCGCGGGCGAGGTTGTGATTCCGCTGTCGCAGGCAGAGAGCAGCACTCCGCCAAGAACCAATGTCAAGGGGACCGCGATACGCCGAACAGCCCATCTCATGTCGCAACCCTTCGAGGGTTCCGGCCACACCCCCAGACCGCTTCTAGTCAATACGGGGAGACTCTCTGCTCCCCCTGATCCTGTCGCGCTCGGCACGTTGAAGAATAGAGCCGAATGACCTAGGGGGTCCGTGCCGACATGATGCAGCCCTGGGGAGTCGACGCGGTCTGCTGGTACGTCGCCTCGTCCCCAAGTCACAAGGCCATCTGCGCGTCTTGCAGCGCGGCTCCGCTCCGGTCGCCGTCGGCGACCGGCCCGAGCGGCACACCACCATGTCGAAGTACCGGGAGCGGCCGGGAGCGGCCGGATGGCGCAATTTCTAGTTTGAGCTGCGCTCGTATGTTCCCCGTAGGGTCGTTGGCCCCTTCCATTTCACGGACCTTGCCTTCAAGGTGTCGCCACCGCCATGAAGTGACCATTGGCCCTGACTGAACCCCGGATCCACCATCAAGATGGATAGCGGTCGATGAGCTTGGAGATCGCAGTGGTCCGATGACGGCACTCGCCAACTACACAACCCATCTCGACGACATCTCGAGCGATCGAGGAACCGCGGCCGTGGCGGTAAACGGGCTGTCCAAGACCTTTGGTGACCTGAGCGCGGTGAAGGGTGTCAGCTTCGACGTCGCCCAGGGGGAAATTTTCGCCTTCCTCGGACCCAATGGAGCCGGCAAGTCGACCACGATCAACATGCTGTGCACCCTGGCTAAACCGACGGCTGGTTCGGCGACAGTCGGGGGCTACGACGTTGTCACCGAGGCCCGGATGGTGCGCCGGCACATCGGCCTGGTCTTCCAGGAACAGACCCTCGATGACCAGCTAACAGCCGAGGAGAACCTCCGGTTCCACGCGGTCCTCTACGGCGTGCCCTCGGGCCAGATCCACGCGCGCATCACCCGGGTGATGGAGCTCGTCGCTCTCTCAGGCCGGCGGAAGGACCTGGTGTCCACATACTCAGGAGGCATGGCAAGGCGGCTCGAGATCGCCCGCGGCATGCTCCATACGCCGCGGGTCTTGTTCCTCGACGAGCCCACCGTCGGTCTCGATCCCCAGACTCGGGCCCTCATTTGGGAGGACATCCAGCGACTACGCCGTGAGGAGGGTGTCACCATCTTCCTTACGACGCACTACATGGACGAAGCCGAGAACGCTGAGCGCATCGCCATCATCGACCAAGGCGAAATCATCGCTCTTGACACCCCCGACGCGCTCAAAGCATCAGTGGGCAGCGACACCGTCGCCCTCGAGACGGCTGATGACGAGGCCGCACTTGCTGCTCTGCGCCGGGTCGGCTATAGGGTCGATCGCTCAGCGGGCGGGCTGACGGTGTTTGTCGAGGACGAGGAAGCCGCCGTTGGGGCACTTGTCGCCACGGTCGGAGTTCCGGTACGCACAGTGCGAGCGCATCGTCCGACTCTGGACGACGTCTTTTTGCACTACACCGGCCGTGAGATTCGCGAGCAGCACGTCGAAGGCGGAAGGCCGATGTTCGCCCGTGCGCACGGCGCTCGCCGGCGATGAGGAGAAGGCTCTGAAATGACGACGATCGCCACCGCCAAACAGAGCCCGCCTGGAATCGCGCCGGTGACCCAGCGTGGCGGGACCATCGCCGAGCTACGCGTGGTGGGGATGGTTTGGGAACGCGAGCTGATCCGCTACATCCGCACCCGCACACGCATCCTGAGCGGGTTGATCCAGCCAGTGCTGTTTCTGTTCGTGCTCGGTTACGGGATGAGCGGATTGGTCGGCACAATCGGCGGCTTCAACTTCCACCAGTTCGTATACCCGGGCGTGGTGGCCATGAGCGTCGTCATGACGGCCATGTTCTCGGCACTGTCGATTGTGTGGGACCGCGAGTTCGGCTTCCTCCGCGAGATGCTCATCGCCCCCGTCCAGCGCTCCACACTCGTGCTGGGCAAGATGTTCGGCGGCGCCACGGTCGCCGCGATGCAGGGAACCATCATGCTCGCGCTGGCTCCTTTGGTTGGCATCCATCTCACGCCACTGCTGGTCGTGCAGATGATCTGCCTCGAGCTGCTGATGGCAGTTGCCATGACCACCTTCGGGGTGTTCGTGGCCAGCCGTATCTCGAAGATGGAGTCCTTCCAAGTCGTGATGCAGATGCTTCTGATGCCCATGCTCTTCCTGTCCGGCGCGCTCTTCCCGCTCAACGGTCTTCCGTCGTGGCTCGCCTTCATCACCCGGCTGAACCCGCTCACATACGCCATCGCTCCGTTCCGTCAGGTGATATTCGAAGCACAACACATGTCGACCATTGCGCGTGCGCACTTCTCGACTGGAATCACCTGGTTCGGCTGGACGCTTCCGCTATGGTCCGAGCTTCTCATGGTGGCCGGCTTCGCTGTGATCTTCTTCGTGCTAGCAGTCGGGGGCCTTTCAAAGACTGAGTAGCCCATACGCTCGGACGCCAACCTCGTTGAGTCACCGGGCGAGGCACGTCAGAGCGCTGGCACGCGTGTGCTGCAAACAATTAGGCGGAAGGTTCTGCAATTTCCGTCGAACGTTGATTGCGCAGGTCGCTGATCAGCGAGCTAGCCCAGCTCCCGAAGACGACTCCACATGGTTGGGAAAGAACGCTCCCACTCGTCGACCGTCGGTACTGGAATCGGTTCTTGAGCGTTCAAGTCACGACGTTCAGCGTTCCCACCAGACGAACTGCAGCAGTTCCTGGCTAGCTGGTTCCACACGCCGAACCCGCAGACGGTGATGGTTTCGCTACCCTTCGGACGACGCCCGGTGCCGCTCTGCTGCTTGCTTCGCAGATTCACAGGCCAGACGAATGTCCTTCAAGATATGAACGACGTTTTCCCGTTGGGCGACCAGCGCGGCCACCAGGTCCCGGCCGGCATCGCCAAGTCGGGAACGGGCCGCTAGCTCCACATCCTGGGCGGTCGCGATTCGCCGACCCAACTCATCGCGCACGTCCTTGCTCGCAAGGTTGAGCTGCACGATGACCTCGTCGATATCCGTCCGCCACTGCTTTAGCTGGTTCTCCAGTCGCTCAAGTGGGTCCCTGGTTGCAGCCGATTCGGTGTCCGGCGACGTCTTGGCATCGGTCATGAAGAACTCCCTTTCATTGCCTACACCCCTCATGCTGTAGCAGCCAAGTTGTTGACGACAGTGCTGAAGGTCCCTATTGCCACGGCCCAGGGCGCCTCGATCAGAAACTCAACTCCGTGTGCTACGGACGCTGGTAACCCAAAAAGAGAGAGGGTCAGGGCAAAGGTCTGCCGTAGTCGAGAAGGGACGGGTTCTCATCGGGGAGCGCTTCAGTCGCGCTCATTGTGACCTACGGCGCGGACTTTTTCGAGCCTTCACCGCCTGCACTCGCCAGCGAGGCTATGGCGAGCTTGGTCAGGCGGGCGTAGTCGACCTTGCCGGATGGGCTCCGGCCGATGCTCGGGACCACACACACGTTGCGGGGCGCCTTGTAGGCGGCCAGCCGAGCGCTGACGAACGCTCGGAGCTCGTCACGCTCCAGCCGGCGGTCGCTGTCGAGTTCAATCACGGCGGTCACTGCCTGGCCGAAGCGGTCATCGGGAACCCCGACGCACACGGCGTCGACGACACCGGGGTAGCGCTTGATGACCTCTTCGACCTCCTCGGCGAACACCTTCTCTCCCCCGCTGTTGATCACGGCGTTGCTGCGTCCGAGCAACTCGATCTGACCGTCCGCCCGGACGATGGCCAGGTCGCCGGGCAGCGAGTAGCGGACCCCATCGATCGTGCGGAAGGTCCGGGCGGTCTTCTCGGGGTCCTTGTAGTACCCGGCCGGCATGTGGCCGGGTACCGCCACGAGGCCCGGCATCCTGCTCCCGGGCTCCACCTCCTCGTCATCTGGCCCGAGCACCTTCACCCCCGGACCGAGCGTGAACTCGGCCGTGGCGACCACGTTGTTTCCCACCGAGACACTGGCACCCATGCCGACCGCCTCGGATGAGCCAAGGCTGTCGAAGATCATCACCCCGGGCAGGTGCCCGATCAGGCCGTTCTTGGTCGCCTGGCTCCACATCACGCCCGACGAGCTGAGGATCCCGAGGGTGGAGAGGTCGTAGCGGTCACGATGGTCGTCCAACTCGTGCAGGAGTGGCTTGGCGAAGGCGTCACCAACCAGGGCGACCGCATTTACCTCGTACTCGTCAACGGCCCGCCACAACTCGTCGGGGTCGAATCGCCGGCTGGGAAGGGTCACGACCGTGCCCGCCCGGTTCAGAGCAATGAACGCACTGAACTGGCCCGTGCCATGCATGAGGGGGCACGCCGGGAGCAGCACGAACGCGGGCTGGCCGACGGCCCCCTCGAAGCGCCGGCGCAGCTCGGTCATGTCCGAGGCCGGCGGCGTGCCGGTGAACGGATCGCCGCCGGCGCCGATCACTTGAAATAACTCGTGCTGCTCCCACATGACGCCCTTCGGCATGCCCGTCGTGCCCCCGGTGTAAAGGAGGACCAAGTCGTCACCGGTGCGACCCCACTGCGCATCGGGACGCTCGGCACCGGTCGCCACGATCGCCTCGTAGGGGGTTGCCCAGTCCGGAACGGGGGATCCGTCGTTTACCGCGTACCAACGCTTCACTGCGGGTAGCCGCTCTCCAATGGTTTCCAGCAGTGGGCCGAAAGTTGCGTGGAAGACGACGGCCTCGGCGTCCGCGTCGTCAAGGATGTAGCGCACCTCATCGGGTCCGTAGCGATAGTTGACGTTGAATGGCGCCATCCCTACCTTCATGGCGGCCAGGTAGGTCTCGAGGTACTCGGGGCAGCTGTAGAGATAGGCGCCGACCTTGGACTGCTGTTGTAGACCGGCCGCCAGGAGATCGTGGCTCAACGCGTTGGCTCGCCGGTCGAAGTCCTGCCACGTGAGCAGTCGCGACCCGCTTCGCTGCGCCGCCCGCTTGGGCAACAGCTCTGCCGCCGCCTCCCACACGTCAGCCAGGTTCCAGCGCGAATCGGTCGTCATTTCGGCACGATACCGCCCGGACATTGTGCCGTCTCGATTTGCCCTCGAGGGGTTTCGTACTCCGTCTTGGGCCGGCGACCGAAGGTGAGCGGCGACCCGCGGGGCGGTCCTCAGTCCGTGAGTCACGGGTCGAGAGCGCCGCACATGCGGCAGCCGCAGCGGCTCCGACTCAATAGTGCGAAACGGGTCGGCGGAGCAGACCGGGTAGCGATCGCGCTCGTCGATCCGACTCGTTCGCGGACTGTCATTGGTCCCGCGACGTGCGCACACACTGCTCGAACCGCGCAGATTCTCGTCGGGACGCAGCTCAAACGAGTTTTTGCAATGACAACGGCCGCCAGCCTTCAAGCATCCCCTGGAAGGCTGATCGCAGAACCCTCTGACCAGCACCGACGAGCCCACTGCGGATGAGGCTCCACAGCTTTGGGACGGGAGTCTCCACACGACGTTCGTGCGTGGCGACCGCGCTCAGGCAGTCCACGGTCACAGCGTTTTGCAACCATTTCGCGTCAGCGAACTGCAAACTTCCTAGAGGCGGCGGGCGGAATCGAACCGCCGTAGGGGGCTTTGCAGGCCCCTGCCTAAGCCACTATCAGTCCCGGTCAGACGGATGATCGAGGTTGACCGGATGGACCGATGACGCGGTTGTGACGCGAAAAATCCGCTGCGCCGCTCGCCATCACGGCAGCGGCAGCGGCTCGATCACGCCCTCGAGGTGGCCGTCGCAGGAGAGCTTTGGTTCCCGCGGGAAGTAGTGCCGTTGGTCCTCACCTCGCCCGACAGACCACCCCGAGACTTGCTAGGGCATCGAGATCGGGACCAATAGCTCTAGTAGGACGGGTATCGACGGCCCAAGCTCGACGCAACAACGGTGGCGCTGAAGGCCGGTACCACCGGGCACTGAGAGAAGGCCCCGGAATGAGACGACGCCTCGCCCTTCTCTTCGCATTGCTTCTCGCCGGAGTGTTGCTCTCAGCCTGCTACAGCGGGAACACCATGTCGCCCGTGGCGCATGTGGGAATCTTCGGCGACTCGATCACCTATGACTCCGCGTCTGCGATCGAGTCCACCCTTGGCCCGTACTACGCCTACGTCCTGAACGGCACCCCGGGGGACACCATCGCCGAGGAGACGCCCGCGGTCGGGGCGGCCATGGCAAACGACGTTCCACCGCCAAACGACGTGATCCTGAACCTCGGGACCAACGACGCGATCCAGACCGGCGTGGGCAACAACACGAACTGGCAACGGTCCTTTGCCAATCTGTTAAGCGACGTTGACTCCGCCCACTGCGTCATCCTGGTCACGGTCAGCACGAACGCCGACCACTACTGGGGTCCCACCCAGACCTCGACCGTGGCGGCACAGATCAACCAGGACATCTACGACACTCAGGCGGCCGATCCAGGTCTGTACCAGGTGATCGACTGGAACTCGCTGGTGCACCAAAATCCCGACTGGCTCCAGAGCGGTGGTATCCACCCGAACGCCACGGGCCAGCAGGAACTGGCGAATTGGTACGCGCTGGCGCTGTCGACCTGTCCCTAGCAAGTAGCCCGGGTGGCGTCACGGCTCGGCGTGAATCCGAACCCTGCCTCCCACTCGTCGAGAACCGCAGCTCGGTGCCGATCGCCCACTCGGCCAATGAGGCCAGGACCATCGCCGAGAGATCATCGGCTTCGGTTTCCGCGAAATCGTCCGGCACGTCGACCACCACATGCCACTCACCAAGTGTGATCACTGCTCCCCCTCTACTAGGGCGCCTCGGCGTTATCCAGCAGGATGACCGGGTGGCTGGGGATGAAGACGCCACTGTTCCAGATAGGTGTTCCAGATCATCGCTCGGCCACAGACGGTCAGGTTGCTGTCTCCTGCCGGTCGACACCACGCGACCATCTCGTGACGTGGCGGATCAGCCAGAACGAGAAACCCCGGACAGCCCCATGTCGGGCACTCCCACACGAACCTGTTGTCGTCAGACGACACGATCCGAAGGGTAGGTCCAGTCTTAGGGACTTTCGCCAATCGTTTCGCCAAGCCCTCCTAGTGCCGGCTTCTCGATTCCCTCCCGGTGTCCGTCGCAACTCCATACCCTGATCCGACGACCACCCTTTAGCCTCGTGGTCCCGGCCAACGTGACCGGCTCTGGGCAGAAGGTAGGCCGCCCGGTGCCGTCAGGGCTCGAGATGAACCGCCAGCACCGGCCCTCCTCGGAGAAGACCGCCTCGGCGTAGTGGTCGCTCACCGTGGCGAGCTAGCTCCATGGTTCGGGACTTCCGTCATCGGTGTCGGCGCCATCCGAGCAGTGAGCCGACAGCGCTAGCGATACCTCCCGCTATTGAAAGAACAAAGAGTGGCATCACGGGCGCGGTTGCTCCGTTAACGACGGTAGCCACCAGTCCCCCGCCTCCTGTGAGTGCGGCGATCACGTTCGTTTTGTGACGCGCGTGACGCTCGGGTTCGCCAAACTTGGGCCAATCCGCCTCGGAACATATTGTGGTGTGAATGTTTTCGTGGCTGACGAGGAGTTGCTTGATCTCTTCGTGTGATGGGTGTTCAAACGACAGCAATCCGATTCTGAGTTGGTCAGTGATGCGGGCGGCCTCCTGCTCGGCAATTCCCTGACGGACGAGTAGACCAAACTCAACATCCACGAAGTCGTCAAGCACCGTGCCCACTAGGTCAAGAATCTCTTTCTCGTCATCTCCTAATACATCAACTGCTCGGTGTAGACCGGTCCAAAGTGCATCCTCGTTGATGACAAAATCCAAGAAAAGGCAGACTTGTTCGGCTGCCACGGTCCATCGATTTTCGCCGCCGCTCTGGTCGATCGCTCGTACCGCACCTGAAGCGCTGTTGAATCTTCTGATGAATTCAGCGGAGTCAACACGTTGAAGATCTAGAACATCTTCGACATTCACAGGAATACCTCCGTTCGGCGCTCCGGTCTTCTTCTTCGGTCTAGGGTCTATCCAGATCGCCTTTTGCAATCTCGATATCAGGCATCTTCGATCTTCTCGCTCAGATCTTGCTCACCGTCCTTGCCCCATCAGCAGGGCAATGGCATGACCCGCCACGGAAAACGGCGTGTTGAAGGATCACGCTAGGAGTCGCGCCTTCTGCGCCGCGAACTCCTCCTCGGTGAGCACCCCGGAATCTCGAAGCTGGGCGAGCTTGGTCAATTCATCGGCGACAGAGATCGCATACGAACCTGGAGCCGGTGTGGCCTGTGGCGCCATCTCGTCCACGACCGTCACGCCGAGCGCCCGAAGGATCGGGGTGACATTGGCTCGGCATTCCATGAAGTTCAGGTCGGCCTGGTAGTAGACGGTGCCACCATCACGGAGTCGGACGGCAATGACAGTGCTGTTGGCCGATCCCCTAGCTGCTAGCCCGAGCACGCCGAACATTAGGACGGGGCCGAGCCGCGACTTGGCCTCCGTGTAAGACTCCATCGAAACGGACGCGACGTTTGACCAGGGAACTACTGCCCTGCGAGGAGGACCGCCCCGTCTGTTGTTGGGAACGATAAAGATCGCTGTGCGGTTCATCTCGATGCTTCCGCGATCAGCGCAACGTCGCCGTCGGGAGTTCTACGTGCAACCTCGGTCGGGTGACCACCGAGGTAGGCCCCTGATCCCCGGACGGCCGGCTCCTCCTCCGCGATCTTGGCGGAACTTACGCGCTGCATTCCCGCATCGTCACGGTTTCGACGGCTCATCTAGTCGCCTTCGCCTCAGGCCAACCGCCGAAGGTCACCCGATCGGCGGAGTGTGCGTGATCCACAGTCCGAAAAAGATCACGCCTGCGTAGATTGCAGAGCCAAGGATCACCCATCCTGCGATGAATCGAGAAGCCATTACAGAATCCCCCTTTGAGACCGAGTTCCGTTCGGGAACTATGTCTCCAAACCGTAGCGATTAGCTCCGCATCCTGCGCCGCCAGCCCGGGTCACGAGCCGGTCCAGCCTCACAGCTCGGCATAGAACGACCTCCGTTGAACGTGTCAGACCCGGCCTCGCCTTTCTCAAAGCTCTAACCGCTCGATTCGGACCCTGTGGACCGCGTAAAGAAATGGCCCAGGCTCGATACACGCCATTGTTATACGTTCCAAGTTGTTCATAAATCGTGCGACCATTTCCGCCGCGGACAGGTCGGCGCGAGCCAGACAGAAGCACCGAACCAGATGACGATTAATGGCGGCCTTCTCCGCGGTGTTGTACCGAACGCGCGTCAACGTCGGTAAAGGGCGGTCAACTCGTTTCTACGGGCTGAACTGGAGAAACCCTG
>Ga0310038_10004090_pt1 | contig 10434 bp, 9 predicted proteins | sample Sb_taG_6_FD_200461 | JGI IMG/M metagenome (GOLD analysis project Ga0310038, IMG submission 200461) | Peat soil microbial communities from Weissenstadt, Germany - Sb_50d_4_PS metaG (v2) (version 2) | ecosystem: Environmental > Terrestrial > Soil > Wetlands > Peat | place: Germany: Weissenstadt... | reverse complement strand
GGGCGGCGCAGAACATGCAGCGTCGCGCCGAGCGGATGCTGGCCGGGGTCGAGGCCGAGCGCGCCGCGGACCGGGTGGCCAGGCTCCGTTTCCCGGTTCCCGCGCCGTGCGGCCGGACCCCGCTGTCTGCCGTCGGCCTGTCCAAGTCCTACGGGTCGGCCGAGGTGTTCACCGGGGTGGACGTTGCCGTCGACCGGGGCAGCCGGGTAGTGGTGCTCGGACTGAACGGGGCGGGGAAGACCACGCTGCTCCGGTTGCTGGCCGGCCTGGAGACTCCGGACACAGGAAAAGTCACGCCAGGACACGGCCTTAGCCTTGGATATTACGCCCAGGAGCATGAGACGCTGGAAACCGACCGAACGGTCCTATCGCACATGCGCTCCGCCGCCCCGGACCTTGCCGAATCGGAGCAGCGTAAGGTTCTCGGGTCATTCCTGTTCTCCGGCGATGATGTGGAAAAGCCCGCTGGCGTGCTTTCCGGCGGAGAAAAGACGAGGCTAGCCCTCGCTCTTCTTGTTGTATCAGGTGCGAACGTGCTGTTGCTCGATGAGCCGACGAACAACCTCGATCCGGCTAGCCGGGAAGAGGTTCTCGGCGCGCTCCGGGGCTTCCGTGGCGCGATAGTGCTTGTGACTCATGATGAAGGTGCGGTTGAAGCGCTTTCGCCCGAACGCGTTATCGTCTTGCCTGACGGCGTGGAAGACGCCTGGAGCGAGGATTTCGCAGATCTTGTCGCCCTTGCGTAAGACTGTTGTCAGTTGACGCGTTCGGGCTAAGGCCACGATTCCGCCATAGGCCCATAAAATATGGCGATCATTTCCCGTCATGTGGGTGGCCAATCCTGCGGTCATGCCTGATCATTACCAGGGGGACGTTTAACTCAATGGTGACCGCAGCTAACGGGAGGTACATGTGACCGAGACCCTCAAGAAAGGCACGCGGGTGACCGGGGTGGATCGCAGCAAGCTGGCGACCACCCTTGGCAAGAGGTATGACTCGGGCGAAAGCATCCGATCACTGGCAGCCTCAACGGGAAGGTCCTACGGATTCGTCCACCGGATCCTGACCGAGACGGGCGTGACGTTGCGCGGACGTGGTGGCGCGACCCGCAGTAGCAAGACCAAGGTGAAGCGCTAAGGACTTCCGGGTCCACGCCCCAGGTGGCACCGGCCCGGCGACGCCGCCGCCGGGACCCCGCCCGGATAGCCCCCTGGAGTTCGCTGCTAGCTGATTGCAATCCTGCCCGGTACGGGAACTAATTGCCGCCCCCAGGAGGTTTCCCTGGTCATGTACGGGCGGGCGAACATGGTAATGATGCGGGGCTTCCGGATGGACCCCTCTATCACCAAGCAGAAGCTCAAGCCGGGCACAATCCGCAGGATCGCCGCCTACGCGCGGCCTTACCGGGTGCACCTGGCGGTATTCCTCCTCGCCACCGCGGTCGACGCCGTGATCACCGTCATCAACCCCCTGCTTCTGCGGGAGCTCATCGACAACGGCATCCTGACCCGCAACCAACAAGTCGTGATCGTGCTCGCCTGCGTGGTCGCGGCCGTCGCGATCTTCGACGCGGCGCTCGGCTTCGTGATCCGCTGGTTCTCCGCCCGGATCGGCGAGGGCCTCATCTACGACCTGCGCACCCAGGTGTTCGACCACGTGCAGCGGCAGCCGATCGCCTTTTTCACCCGCGCGCAGACGGGGTCGCTGGTCAGCCGCCTCGACGGCGACGTGGTCGGGGCCCAGCAGGCGATCACCTCCACGCTGTCCGGCGTGCTTTCGAACCTGCTCAGCCTGATCCTCATCCTCGCGGCGCTGTTCTACCTGTCTTGGCTGGTCACTGTCATTGCCCTAGTAATGATCCCGTTGTTCATCCTGCCCGCCCGGCTGGTCGGCCGCCGGATGCAGCGGCTGACCCGAGAGAGCATGCAGCTCAACGCCGAGATGGGCTCGACGATGACCGAGCGGTTCAACGTCGCAGGCGCCATGCTGGTGAAGCTGTTCGGGCGGCCCCGCGAGGAAGCCGGTGCGTTTTCCGCGCGGGCGGCCAAGGTCCGCGACATCGGCGTCGTCACCGCGATGTACGGCCAGGTGCTCTTCGTCGCGCTCACCCTCCTGGCCTCGCTGGTGACTGCCCTCGTCTACGGTCTAGGCGGCACCCTGGTCATCGACGGCACCTTCCAGATCGGCACGCTGGTCGCCCTGACCACCCTGCTCGGGCGGGTCTACGGGCCGATCACGTCGCTGTCCAGCGTGCAGATCAACGTCATGACGGCCCTGGTCAGCTTCGACCGGGTCTTCGAGGTGCTGGACCTCAAGCCGCTGATCGCCGAGAAGCCTGACGCGGTGCTCCTGCCGCGCACGGCCAAAGCCAACGGCCAGGGCGCCCTCGCCCCGGAGATCGAGTTCGACGACGTGTCGTTCCGCTACCCGTCGGCCAGCGAGGTGTCGCTCGCCTCGCTGGAGTCGATCACGCTGCCGGCGCCAGAACGCCAGGACGCCGGGACGGGGGTGCTGCACGGGGTGAGCTTCCTCGCGCCGTCCGGCAAGCTGACCGCCCTGGTCGGTCCCTCAGGAGCGGGCAAGACCACGATCACGGCGCTGGCGGCCCGGCTCTATGACCCGAACGAGGGGACCGTGAGCATCGGCGGATACGACGTCAGGGACGTCACCCAGGAGTCATTGCACGACGTGGTGGGCGTGGTCACCCAGGACGCACACCTGTTCCACGACACGATCCGGGCCAACCTGACCTACGCGCGCCCGGCGGCCACCGAGCTCGAGCTGATCGAGGCGTGCGAGGCCGCGCAGATCTGGGATCTTATCTCCGGCCTGCCCGACGGCCTGGACACCGTGGTGGGGGACCGCGGTTACCGGCTGTCCGGCGGGGAGAAGCAGCGCGTCGCCGTGGCGCGGCTGCTGCTGAAGGCCCCGTCGGTGGTGGTGCTCGACGAGGCCACCGCGCACCTGGACTCCGAATCCGAGGTCGCCGTGCAGCGCGCGCTGAAGACCGCGCTCGCGGGCCGGACCTCGCTGGTGATCGCGCACCGGCTCTCCACGATCAGGGAAGCCGATCAGATCCTGGTCGTCGACGCCGGCCGGATCACCGAGCGCGGCACGCACGAGGAACTCCTCGCGGCCGGCGGCCTGTACGCCGACCTCTACCACACCCAGTTCGCCGGCCAGGCGGCCTAAACGCGGTATCCGGCCGCCCCGCCGCGGAGTTACCATCGGCAGGCCCCCCGGCTCCACCCGCTCAGCCGCTTGGCCCTGCAGGTCGCCGTCCGCGGCATGCGCCCGGGCTAGACGATGTAACCGAGGCGCCGGAGTTCTTCGCCGGCGATTTTCTCTATCTCGGTGATGTCCTCGGTAGTGAGGGACATCTCGTAGGCCGGGGCGCGGCGGTTGCGGCTGCGCGTGCGCGAGACGCGGGCCTCGTTGCGGATCTCAGCCGCTTGCACGCTGGTCCCGGCAAAGCGGGACAGGTCGGCTAGGGCTTCGTCTGGCTTGCCCAGCAGGTGCTCGTAGCGGATGGTCTTCAGCTGGCCGGGCGGCAGGCTGTGGTGCAGCCGGGCGGCCAGGCGCACGGACCAGCGCCAGCGCAGCGCGCACCGCCCGGCCGGCGACAGGCGGGGCCACAGCTCGCGGTCCTCTTCGGATTCGATGCCGAAGAACGGGTTGGGGAACTCGGTGTCCACGTTCACGAAGCTGGGCCTGAACCAGGACATCACCACCGGGTCGGCGAGCATGCTGGCCACCACGTCCCGGCCGTCCCTGACCACCTGGATGATCCGCGCATCGGGAAATGCGTAGGTGAGCGCCTCCGCGCAGTAGATGAGGTCCGGGCTCGCGTCGCCGAACGTCTCGAGCCCCCGGAGTTCCACGCACGGCCCGACCGCGTCCGCCGCAAGCCCGGCGGCGGCCCGGCATTCGCGGGTGCATTCCAGGCAGCTGTGCGGCGTGATCTGCCAGCCTTGCGCGAAGGCGTCCCGCATGACGGTGGCGGCGGCCTGCGCCCGGCCCTGGTGCATGGACGGCCGCCGGGCGAAGGCGTACACGGTGCGCAGCACGCTCGGCTGGCCGATGGTGACGTGAAAGCCCGCAGATGCCTTCAGGGCGCGACCGATCAGGTCCGCGCCCGAGTGCGGTGCGCCGACCACGAAGATCGGCTGGTGCACGCTGCGGGAGTTGACGATGAGAATGTGACGAGCGGAGGGCATCATCACCTAGCAGTCTGTTTTTTCATAGCCTGGCCGTCTGGACGCTCTTAGCCTGGCACGCTTCGGCGCTCATCTCGGGATCCACGCCTGTGTTCTTCGGCGTGGCCACTCAAGTTGAGGGCCGTTTGCACTAGTGGGACATGGCTGAACGCCTGTGGCATGTTACCGACGATGGCGTAGTCTCCGATCCGGCCGGCCATATGTCCTCCTGAGTTAGGCCTGCTAGCAAAGGCCCTGCCGATACCGTACCGGGCGCCGTCGGCCCTTAGGCTGGCATCATGCGGCTACTACCCGATGTAGTGGGTGAGGAACGGCGTCGCCGGGTGCCCGGCGCAGGGCGGCGTCGCCTGACCGGTGTGGTCATGGCTCTCGTCGCCACGGCCGCGCTGGCGGGCTGCTCGCGGTTCGACGCGGCGCTCGGGCAGCGGCAGGCGGTCGTCTCCTTCCGCGCGGGCACCCCGGTGCCGCAGCGCCTGGCGGTGCGTTCGGCCTGCGCCAAGATCCCGGCGGTGACTCCGCAGCCGCTGCCGTCCGACCTCAGCTCTCCTTATGCGCTCCAGCAGCTCATCTTCCAGATCGACCACGCGTCCGACGCGGACGTGGCTCACCTGGAAACGTGCCTGGCCAAGTTCCCCTCGGTGGCCGGCGTCATCCTGCAGGATTCAAGCGACGAGGGCAACTGACGCTGGGTTGACCCGGACGGCTCCCCAGGGCCCTCGGGCGTCTTCGCATCGGCCACCTTGACCCGGCCGGCTGTGGCCAATTCACTACATTGCCGAGTTCATGTATAGTAAACCGACGTTATTCCCATATAAACGATAGAAATTAGGTACTAGATGCGACGTGTGACGACCGCCGCGATGATCGGCGTTGCTCTCCTGTTGGCTGGCTGCTCTTCTTCTTCTTCGAGTACCACTTCTTCGGGTGCGACGGCGAACGCGGCTGCCAGCACCGCGCCGGTAACGGTCAGGCTTGGCTTCCTCACGAACATCACCCACGCTTCCGCTCTTGTCGGCCTGAAAGAGGGCTTCTTCACCAAGGACCTCGGCTCTGCGGGCACGGTAAAGGCCACCGCGTTCAGCACCGGGACCGAGGAGACCACGGCCCTGCTGGCCGGCCAGCTTGACGCCGCCTATGTCGGGCCGAACCCGGCCATCAACGCCTGGCAGAAGTCAAACGGCACCGCGATCAAGATCATCTCCGGTGCCGCGACCGGCGGCGCTTCGGTCGTGGTCGAGAAGGGCATCACCTCCGCCTCCCAGCTCAAGGGCAAGACGCTGGCGACTCCCTCGCTCGGCAATACACAGGACGTCGCGCTGCGTTACTGGCTTAAGCAGAACGGTCTGGCGACTACCTCGACCGGTGGCGGAGACGCGTTCATCAAGCCCACCACGCCCAACTCGGCCGCCGTGCTCGAGTTCAAGTCCGGGCAGATCGCCGGCGGCTCCGAGCCCGCGCCCTACGACATCGAGATGGTCAAGGACGGCGGCACCGTACTGCTCAGCGAGACCGGTGTCACCACCTTGCTTGTCGTGACGCAGAGCTTCCTGGCCGCGCACCCGGCGATCGTCGCGGACCTGGTCAAGGCCCAGATCCAGGCCAATGACTTCATCAAGTCCAGCCCGGCCGCCGCCCAGGCGGATGCCAACGCCGAGTTGGGCTCCTACACCGGCAAGCCGCTCAAGGCGAGCATCGTGGCGGCGGCGTTCAAGGAGATCACCTTCACCAACGACCCGGACGCGTCCTCGCTGACGAGCGACGCCTCGCAGGCCCAGTCGCTCGGCTTGCTTAAGCCAGTCAACCTGAGCGGGATCTTCGATCTCGGCCCGCTCAACACGGCGCTGGCCGCGGCCGGCGAATCGCAGGTCAGCTCCTAGGAGGTAACTTCGGTGACGGTTACTGATCGTCGGGCGGCACCCCGCGTCGAGGGGGTAGACGGGTCCGTCAGGTTGGCGGGCGTGTCCAAGGTATTCGGGCGCGGCGCTTCGGCCGTCAAGGCGCTCGACCAGGTGTCGCTCGAGGTGGCGCCGGGTGAGTTCACCTGTCTGATCGGTGCCTCAGGCTGCGGGAAGTCCACGCTGCTTTCCCTGGTGGCCGGCCTTGAGGAGCCGACCGCGGGGGAGGTGTCCACCCAAGGCGGGCGGGTGGCCTTCATGTTCCAGGAGCCCGCGCTGTTTCCCTGGCTCACCGCGGCGGGCAACGTGGAGCTGGCCCTGCGGGCCCGCGGCGTGGGTAAGGCGGAGCGCCGTCAGCGCACCGGCGAGCTGCTCGAGACGGTGCACCTGGGCGGGTTCGGCGGCAAGCGCCCGCACCAGCTCTCCGGCGGCATGCGGCAGCGGGTCGCGCTGGCTCGCGCGCTGGCCCAGGACGCCGATGTGCTGCTGATGGACGAGCCGTTCGGCGCCCTGGACGCGATGACAAGGGACGTGCTGCACGATGAGCTCGACCGCATCTGCGCGGACCGGCGCCTGACCGTCCTGTTCGTCACCCACAACGTCCGGGAGGCGGTGCGGCTCGGCGACCGGGTCGTGGTGCTGAGCAGCCGGCCCGGCCGCGTCATCGAGGAGTTCGCTGTGCCGATCCAGCGGCCCCGCCGGATCGACTCGGCGCCGGTCGCGGAGCTGGCGGCGCGGATCACCGACCGGCTGCGTGAGGAGATGACCCGCGATGGCCGCCAATAACAGGGCGAAATACGCGGAGAAGCTGACCTGGCTCGAGTCCCTCGAGGTCGAATCACCCCAGGACCAACGGGGCCGCCGTCTGGCCACGCGTTTCTGGGCCGGTCTGTGGCCGGTGGCGCTGGCCATCCTCATCGTGCTCGCGATATGGCAGCTGATCCACGTCAGCGGCTGGAAGAAGGACATCTTCCCCGGGCCCGGCGCGACCCTGGCCAACCTCTGGGACCAGATGAAGACCGGCCTGCTGTGGCACGCGATCGGCACTACGGCCGAACGTGCGGTCATCGGGTTCGGCCTCGCCGTGCTCATCGGCGCGGTCGTCGGCGCTCTGGTATCCAGGATCCGGCCCCTGCGGGCGGCGGTCGGGTCGCTGATCACCGGGTTGCAGACCATGCCGTCGATCGCCTGGTTCCCGTTCGCCATCATCTTGTTCGGGATCTCGACCACCGCCATCTTGTTCGTCATCATCCTCGGCGCCGCTCCGTCGATCGCCAACGGCCTGATCGCGGGCGTGGATTACACTCCGCCGCTGCTGCTCAAGGCGGGCAAGATGATGGGGCTGCGCAGGCTGTCCTTGTACCGGCACCTGATCTTGCCGGCCTCGATGCCTGCGCTGGTGGCCGGGCTCAGGCAGGGCTGGGCGTTCGCCTGGCGCAGCCTGATGGCGGGCGAACTGCTGGTCATCATCGCGAACCAGCCGTCGCTCGGCGTGCTGCTGTCCACCGACCAGGATCAGTCTGACATGACAAGCGCCACCGCGATCATCATCGTGATCCTGATCCTCGGCATCCTCGTACACACGCTGTTCAGCCTGGCCGACCGCTCCATCCGCCGCCGCTGGGGCCTGACTGGCAGCAGCTAGGCGAGCAGGCGCCGGGCGGCCGCCGCGATGAATGTAATGGTGGGGATTTTGGGATGAGGCCCGCCCCCGGTGGGGGGGTTGCCAGGGGCGGGCCCGCTTGAGTGCCGCGGAGTGTCTAGGTCCGCGGGGTGAGGTGCAGGATTACCACTTCGTCGGTGCCGGAACCGGGGCCGTTGTTCGTGCCGGACGGCTGACCGCTCTCATAGGGGCTGCTCTGAGTCGGCCAGCCGACGTAGTTCTGCGAATTGTACTCGAACCAATCCGACGCGGTCGTGGTCGGGATGATCGGCAGGTCCGCCGCGACGAACTTCGCGATCGGGGCCAGGTCCGCGGCCTGCTGGGCGGTCGTCGAGGCCCCGGCTAGCGTGGCCAGCTGGGCCTGGATCGCGGGGTCGTTCAGCCGCTCGTAGTCGCCGGTCGCGGCCGAGCCGGTGGCCAGCGAGCTGTCCAGCCAGCTGTCGTACATGGTGTACGGGGTGAGCCCGTCGGTCGACCAGTGCGAGGTCAGCTGGAAGTCACCGTCGGCGACGTCGGTGAGCCAGGCGTTTACCGCCTGGCCCTGGAACGTGGCGTCGATGCCGGCCGCACGCAGTTCCTGCGCCACGATGGCGTCATCCTCGGCGTAGTCCGTGAACGCGGACGGGTCGGTGATCGTAATCGAGACGGTCTGCCCGCCCTTGGTGAAGAAGCCGTTGCTGCCCAGGGTGTAGCCAGCCTTCTCCAGGATCTGCTTCGCGGCGGCCGCGCTGCCGGTGGCCGAAACCGTCATTGAGGCGACCGGCGCACTCCAGGCGCTGAAGGTCGGCAGCGTCAAGCCGGTGGCGTTGAGGACCGGGTTCTCCAGGCCGGCCTCGCCCTCGGAGGCGATGACGCTGCGGTTGATCGCCGCGCTGATGGCCTGCCGCACGGCCAGCTGGTTGGTCGGCCACTTGTTCAGGTTCGGCATGAGGCTGTTGGTGCCGCCGGGTGCCTCCCAGTAGTGGTGCTCGGATGGATTGGTATCGACGAAGCTCTTCTGCAGGCCGGGGATGAAGTTCCCGGTCCAGTCGATCTGCCCGGAGAACAGCGCGCTGAGCGCGCCGGTGTTGGAGGTGTAGACCGGGAAGTAGACCTTCGGGACCTTGACCAGGGACGCCTGCCAGTAATCGGGGTTCTTGACCAGCGTGAAGCCCTGCGGCGTGAAGCTGCCCAGCTTAAAGGGTCCGGTGCCGACCGGGTTCGGGTCCGCGAAGGTCGCCGGGTTGCCGGCCTTGCTCCATATCGCCTGCGGTACGATCGCGGTGCCGGCGATATTCTCCAGGTTGGTGTACTGGGCCGTCGGGAACGTGAGCACGACGTTGTTGCCGGACGTCGTGACGCTGGAGATCTTCAGGCCGCCGAGGTTGACCGACGCGTTGTTCTTCATCAGGTTGAACGTGTAGGCCACGTCCGCTGGGGTGAACGGCGTGCCGTTGTTCCACTTCACGCCCTGGCGGATCGCGAAGGTGATCGTCTTGCCGCCGTTGGACCACGCGTAGGACGTGGCGAGCCACGGGTAGTTCGTCGGCGGAGCGGCGAGGTCGAACTGGATCAGCGGCTCATAGATGAGCCCCGTCGCGCCCATGCCGTAGGCATCGCCGGTGCTGACGAACGGATTGAACGCCTGGGTGATGGAGGTCTCCGGGGAGCTCTCCATGACCAGGGTCTTTCCCGTGGTATTAGCGCTTGAGCTCGAGCTTGCGCTTGTGCTTGAGCTTGACGAACACGCGGCGAGCCCGCCCGCGAGCACGGCAGCGGCCGCTACCGTCAGTAGCCGTCTATGGCTGTGCAATCTCCTCATCAGTTTCGTCTTCCTCTCGTTGCGGTTATGGGGGTTAGTTCGGGGTCGTACGCCCACCTTCCGCCAGCCCGGAGACGAGCTCGGGCGCGGCGACATCCAGCCGCCAGCAGGCCGCGCCCCGCGTGGCAGATATCTGCACGAGGGCCGGGTCCTCCCGGCGGCAGCGGTCATCGGCGAACGGGCACCGGGGGCTGAACGGGCAGCCGACCGACGTCGCGCTCTGCTGGTTCTGTGGCCTGTGAGATGCCTGGCCCGGTGTGGTGTCTCGGTGGATACTGCTTCGGTAGGTACTGCTGCGGAGGCTGCTCCCGAGGTTGTCCGGGTCCGGGGCCGAGGCGACGAGCAGCTGCGTGTAGGGGTGCGCCGGGTGCTGGGTGATCTCCTCGGCCGGGCCGCGCTCGACGATCTCCCCGGCGTACATGACCAGCACCTCGTCCGCGAAGTAGCGCGCCGAGGCGATGTCATGGGTGATGTAGAGCATGGCCAGCCGGAAGCGCTGGCGGAGGTCGTCGAGCAGGCTGAGCATCTCGAGCCGGATCGAGACGTCGAGCATGGATACCGGCTCGTCGGCCAGCAGCACCTTCGGGTGGGCGGCGAGCGCACGGGCGAAGGAGACCCGCTGCCGCTGGCCGCCGGACAGCTCGTGCGGGTACTTGTCCAGGAAGTGTTTCGCGGGCGTGAGCCGCACCTGCTCCATCAGGGCGACGACCTCATCGTCCACGTTCACGCTCTTGCCCTGGTGCAGCTTCACCGGGCGCTCGAGGTGGTAGCGCACGGTGTGCACCGGGTTCAGCGAGGAAAACGGGTCCTGGAATACCAGCTGGACTTCGCTCTTGTAGCGCCGGAAGTCACTGCGGT
>Ga0310038_10004085_pt1 | contig 10440 bp, 4 predicted proteins | sample Sb_taG_6_FD_200461 | JGI IMG/M metagenome (GOLD analysis project Ga0310038, IMG submission 200461) | Peat soil microbial communities from Weissenstadt, Germany - Sb_50d_4_PS metaG (v2) (version 2) | ecosystem: Environmental > Terrestrial > Soil > Wetlands > Peat | place: Germany: Weissenstadt... | reverse complement strand
CCCTGGCTCATGTTCGACCCCACCAGAGCAATCATCCGTAGGGCGAGTCCTGGCGAAAAACCACTACGCCAATAAGCGTAACAGGCCCGATAAACGAGTGCAAGGTCATGTGAAACAGGCTATAGGTCAACCGGATTGCCGTCGCCAGGGGCCCGGGGGGGACCATCGATGCCGTCGGGACTGGCGAACTTGTTGTACTTGGGGTTGCGCCAACGATACACGTTGCCGTCTTGGCCGCCGCTGAGCAGGTCCGTGCCTTCGCGATGGATGGCGAGGGCGGCGACCGGGAGCCGATGCCGTTCGAGTGTGCCCATGCGAAGGCCGTTGGCCGGGTCCCAGATGTTGATGAGCGTGTCTTGCCCGCCGCTGACCAGAGTGCGGCCGCCGCGCAAGAAAGCCAGGGTCCAGACTTCGCCGGTGTGTCCTCTCAAGACCAGGGGTTTCTTGCCGGGGCTCGGCCGCCAGATCTCCCCACCCACGGTAAACCAGACTTTCACCGTGCCGTCGTTCGAGGCGCTGGCGAGCCGGGCGCCGCTGAAGGCGAGGGCACGGACCGGTCCGTCATGGGCCATCAGGGCGATCGTTTCCAGCTCCTTGTTGGGATACCAGAGCCGAATCGTCTTGTCGTCCGCGCCGCTGGCCAGCACCAGCTTAGTGTTCGGCGTGAACGCCAGGGCGCGGACGGCGCCATCGTGTCCTTTGAATTCAAACAATGGGTCGCCCGAGGCCGTATCCCACACGCGGATCGTCTTGTCGCGGCCGCCGCTGGCAAGCAGTTTGCTGTCGGGGCTGAAGGCGACCGCCAGGACGCCGCCGGCATGTCCCTTCAAGGTCCGTTTTTCCTTGCCGGTGGCGCGGTCCCACAACTTCACCGTTTCGTCCAGGCTCCCCGTGGCGATGGTCTTGCCGTCGGGCGAAAAGACCAGGCAGGTCACCTCTCCTTGATGGCCGGGCAAAACGTGCAGCACCGCGCCGGTCCTCGCGTCGTGGAGGCGCGGTTTCTTGTCGTCGGTGGCGATCGCGAAGACGTTGCCGTCCCCGTCGGGCGCATAAGCGAGGGCGCGGACCGGCCTGAGCGCGCTGGTTTCCAGGGCATGGACCTCCTTGCCGGCGGCGAGGTCCCACACCTTGGCGGTCGTGTCGGAGCTACCGCTCGCCAGGTACTTACCGTCGTGAGAGAAGGCGAGCGCCCTGACTGGGGCGCCGTGCTTCGCGAGGCTGCCGACCAGTTTCTTTGCGGTCAGGTCCCACAGCAGGACGCTTCCGCGTCCGTCGCCGCTCGCGAGCTGCTTGCCGTCCGGGGAAATCGCCATGGCGAAAAGGGCAGCCTTATGCCCGTAAAGCGTGTCCTTTTCGATGCCTGTTTCCGTGTCCCAGAGTTTGATGGTCTGGTCCCGACTCGCAGTTGCAACGATTCGATCGTCCGGCGAGACGGCGACCATCTCGACGGCGGCCAGATGGCCGCGCAACGTGAACTGTTCCTTGCCGGTCTCGACGTTCCAGATGATGGCGGTCTTGTCCTTGCCGCCGCTGACGATTGCTTTGCCGTTTCGGAAGTAGGCGACCGTGTAAACCATGTCGGTGTGGCCAGCGAGGGATTTCTGTTCCTTGAGTTCCTTGGTGTCCCAGATCTTCACGATCCGATCCAGGCCGGCGCTGGCAAGCGACTTGCCATCTTTGGAAAAAGCGACGCCGTTGACGCCGATCTCGTGGCCCTTGACGGCGGCGCGCTCCGCGCCGGAGCGGGCATTACGCACCCGGATCGTCCCGCTGAAATCCCCGGTGGCCAACGATTCTCCGTCTGGCGAGAACGCCACCGAGCGTGCGCCTGAGATGCCGCGGACGGAGCCCAGCTCCTTGGCCGTCTCCGCATCCCAGATCTTGAGTTGGCCTGGATTTTGAAATTGGGTCCCGGCGGTGACCAGTCGATAATCCACCGGAGAAAACGCCAGGGTCAGAACCTGTTCATCGATGACGGGCAGCACCGGCATGGGCGGCGGCACGAAAGTCTCGAAGTCGTCATCGACGATCTTGCCGTCCGCCTTCTGGACTGCCGCGATCGCCCTGGGCAACTCGTTGTTCACGGGTTCCTGCTCCGTCTCGGAACCCAGGGAGACGACTGCCGCGCCCGCTCCGCACACCATGATCGCCAACGCCACGGCAACCGCGATACCCGCCTTGAGCTTCGCCAGCGCCATGGTGCTGATGACGCTTTGGGCGAGCGCGAGCGCGGAGGGAGAAAGGGTTGCAGCGGCCGTTCCCGCCTGGGGCGCCAGCGCCGCACCGGTGGCAGGCAGCAGGACCGCCGGGGCCGCGGCGCTCGCCGTGTTTTGCGCTAGCGCGATGGCGGTCAGGACCGCCGTGAGGCTAACGCCGCGTCGCGTCAGCCGCGTCTGCACGAGTTTGCGCGCCTGGGCCAGCCGTCCCGACACCGTGCCCTCTTTCCAGCCGAGTTCCTTGGCGGCCTCGGCTTTGCTCAAGCCCTCCAGGCAACAGAGAACGAACGGCGCCCGGTGCTTCTCCGCGAGGCGCTGCACTTCCTCATCCAGGGCCCGTTGCATCTCCCGGAAAGCCGCCTCATTCAGCGCCGACGGCTCGGGTTGGGCCGCGGGCGTCTGCTTTTCCTGGTGGTGGCGGCGGCTAGCGATCATTCGGGCTCTCATGGCGGTCCTGTAGGCGACGCCGTAGAGCCAGCTGCCCACCGCCTCCCCTTTGCGAATCGACGCGGCTTTGCGCGACAGGACGACAAATACCGCCTGAAACGCATCCTCGGCGTCCTGTTCTTGTTTCAGCACGCGCCGGCACACGCCCCAGACCGCCTTGCCGTAGCGCTGCACCAGTCCGACAAAGGCGGTTTCATCCTGCTCGGCAACGAAACGCTCCAACAATTGCTTGTCGCTGATGTCCCGGCCCAACTCGGTCCCGGGCACGTGGGGAATGTTCGACAGAAGGGCGCCGGCGCCTACGCTGGCCATGGCCTGGTTCTCCGACGAAGAACGGTTATCCTTGATTAGTGTCAACTCACCGGCCGACGGGTATGATTTTTTCGATCCGGCGATCCGGCAGCTGAAGAAGTGAAAGAAAATGGGCCGGGTTGCGCACTCTTGAATGATGTTCCACCTGGCGCTTGGCGCTGAAATAACGAGGAGTTACTGGCCCGACCCCGCCTTTCTTATCTCATCCGACCTCGAATGGTAAGGCTGAGGGAGGGAGGGGAGGCCACATTGCGCTGGCGGAAACTTGTCCCCCCGGAGACAATCGTTTGGCGTAGGGAGTCGCGAGGTTGACCGCGTGCCCGGAGCCTTGCCGGGCTGATGAAGGGGGGATACCGCCATGCTGAACGTCGGCCGGGTCACATCCAGGAACTGCCAGGGGGTTAGCCGCCGCGAGCTTCTCCAGGTCGGCGGCGTGGGGATCCTTGGCCTGTCGCTCGCGGATTGGTTGCGCGCCGAGAAGGGGCCAGCCGCCCCGCGGTCCGCCAAGCGCCGCTCGGACACGGCGTGCATCTTCATCTTCCTGGAAGGGGGACCAAGTCAGCTCGAGACGTTCGACCCCAAGCCGGCCGCCCCGGCCGACTATCGCGGGCCTTTCGGGACCATCGCCACCAAGGTCCCCGGAACGCAGATCGGCGAGCTGTTGCCGATGATGGCGGAGCGCATGGACCGCTGCGCCCTGATCCGCTCTCTGACGGGGTTCACGGGCGGGCACAGCCCACGGCCGGCGCTGACCGGCTCCGTGGAGGGCCTGACGACCTACGGGGCGGTGGTCACCCGGCTGCGGGGCGACGCCGGCTCCATGCCGCCGCACGTCCACCTGGGCGGGAAGATCTTTAACGGCCGCGGCGTCGGCGGCGGCGTCTTCGGCTCGGCCTACGACCCCGTGGAAATCGCCGACCCGACGGGCGAGAAGGTGCAACTGCCGCAGTTCGCGCTCTCGGCGGACGTCTCGGCCGAGCGCTTCGGGCGCCGCCGCGAGTTGCTCGCCTCGATCGACCGGATGCGGGCCGACGCCGCCGCCCCGGCCGTCGAGAAGATGGACGCCTTTCAGCAGCGCGCCGTGACGATGCTCACCTCCACCCGGGTGCGCGAGGCCTTCGACCTGTCGCGGGAGAAGACGGCGACCCGCGCCCGCTACGGCGCCAACTTCTTCGGGCAGTCGCTGCTGATGGCACGTCGGCTCGTGGAGGCGGGCACGCGCTTCGTGCAGGTCAAGTGGTACGACTGGGACGGCGCCTGGGACATTCATGGCTTCAACTCCACGGGCATCGAGCGCATGGAAGAGGAGCTGTGTCCTCGTTTCGACCAGGGGATGACGGCGCTGCTGGACGACTTGCACGAGCGCGGCCTGGCGGCCTCGACGCTGGTGGTCGCGGTCGGCGAGATGGGGCGGACGCCGAAGGTGAACAAGTGGGGCGGCCGCGACCACTGGGGGAGTTGCCTGTTCGCGCTGCTCTCCGGCGGCGGCGTCCCCGGCGGGGCGGTCGTCGGCGAGAGCGACGGCAAGGCCGCCTACCCCGCCACTCACCCCGTTTATCCCGCCGAATTGGCGGCGACCCTGTACCGCTTGCTGGGCATCGACACCAACGCCGACCCGCGCATCCGGCCGTTCATCGGCAGTGCGGCGCCGGTGGCGGCGCTGGTCTAGCCGCTTGCGGCTTAGCGTTCGCCAAGCCGTAAGCGGTGAAAGGTCGGGGGAAACGATGAGCCGTTCCTTGCTCTGCCTGGTCGTGGTCGCCGCGACCCTGGGCGGTGCCGCCGCCCAGCCCGCTCCGGAATCGGGCGCACCGAAACTCTTACTGGCCTTCGCCTCGGTGCGCGAGCGCCGCGCCCCGCCGTACCCCAAGATCTACTTCTACGAGCACGACGGCGTCGGCCAGGGCCAATTGCTCGGCTCGATCGATTCGATCGAGAAGGGGGTGAACAACACCCGCTCCGACATGCACCCCTCGCTGAGCCGCGACGGCCGCTTCTGTGCCTTCTCCGCCCAGCTCGGCATCACCGACGGCGGGCGCGTCGAGATCTGGGACCGGGTCGAGAAGAAACTGGTCGCGTCGGACCTCAACGATTCGGCCGACGTCCACCGGATGACGCCGTCCCTCTCCGGCGACGGCAAACTGGTCGCCTTCAGCGCCTGGGCCCGCCCGGGCGGCAGCCCGCGCTGGGGGGTCTACGTCTACGACGTGACGACTCGGAAACTCCTCGACCTGCCGAAGCTGAATGGCGAAAGCGCCGACCAGCGGATGCCGGCCCTCAGCGGCGACGGCCGCTTCCTGGCCTACGCCTCGAACGCCAAGGGCGGCGCCGGTCTGACGGACGTCTACCTGTACGACCTGAAGGAGAAGACCGTCCTGGCGCTGCCGGAGATGAACTCCAAAAGCACCGACATGCAGCCGTCGCTGAGCGGCGACGGCCGCCTGGTCGCCTTCGTCTCGGACCGGCCCGGCGGCCAGGGCGGCCGCGACGTTTACCTGTACGACCGCGCGGACAAGAAGTTCCTGCCGCTGCCCGGCCTGAATACGGAGGCCCACGAACAGTCCCCCTCGCTCAGTCCCGACGGGCGCTACGTCGCCTTCGTCTCGGAACGGCTGGGCGGGACCGGTGAGCGGGACGTCTACCTGTACGACCGGGAATCTCAGAAACTCTTGCCGACGCCGGGCTTGAACTCGAAGGACGACGATTACGATCCCTGCGTGCTCGTCCTGCCGGCCCGGAAATAGGGCCTCAAGGCTCGGGGTCCGGAGGGAGCGCGGCCTTGCCCTTCAATGCCTACCCGTTCTCCAGCACCCACTGCGTGGCGTAGTGGGCCAGCTCCGTGCCATCCCTCAGCTCCAGTTTCTCCCGGATACGGTCGCGGTAGGTCTCGATGGTCTTGACGCTCAGATGCAGTCGTTCGGCAATCCCCGCGGTCCTCATGCCCTGGCCGATGAGACGGAAGACCTCCAACTCGCGATTGGCCAGCGCGTCGAGCGGCGAACGCGTGACTTCCGCTCGCTCCCCGCCGACGGTGCGCTGCAACATCGTCTGGACCATCGCTTCGCTCAGGTAGACCTTGCCTTCCAGCACCCGCCGGATGGCCTCGACGATCTTGTCCGTGGCCTGATCCTTATTGATGTAGCCCAGCGCACCGGCGCGAAGCGCTCGCTCGGCGTAGAGCGATTCACTGTGCGTTGACCAGACCAGCATGCGGACCGTGTCGTTGCGGTCCTTGATCCGCTTGATCAGGTCGATTCCGCAGCCGGTCTTGAGGGAGATATCGACAACGGCCACGTCGGGCTGGGTGTCGGCGACCAGGCGCAGGGCCTCGCTCATGTCGGCGGCCTCGCCACAGACCTCCAGGTCGCATTGCCGACCGATCCGCATGGCCAGCGCCTCGCGCACGGCCGGGTGGTCATCGACGATCAGGACTCTAGCTCGTTTCTTGCTGTTGTGACGGCTCATGGTTCTTTCCTTGCCAAGGCACACGTTACCACGATGCCGGCGGGCTTCGCCGGCTCGATGGTCAAAGTCGCACGGATGATCGCGGCACGGTTGCGCATGATGCGCAGTCCCAGTCCGTTGTGTTTCTCGGTCGGCTGGTCTGGGATGCCGATGCCGTCGTCTTGCACGCGCAGGACCAGGAGGTGATTCGACTCCACGGAAATGCGGATGTTCTGGCACCGGGCGTGCTTGACGGCGTTGTGGACCGCTTCCTGGGCGATGAGATAGAGCTGGGTCGCGATGCGGTTGTCCTCGACGGGGACCGGCCTGGGGCAGTCAAAGACGCATGTCGCCTTGCCCTCCTGCCGGGTACGGTTGGCCAGGTCGGACAGTGCGGCCATGAGCCCCTCGGCATCGACCGAAACGGGACACAATCCCCGCATGACGGCCCGAAGTTCTTGGTGGCAGCGCTGCAATCCCAGGACCAGCCGCTCCACCAACTGCGACGCGTTCGAGGGATCTGACCGTAGAGTCCCGGCCAGGTCGCCGGCCAGCATGTTGAGGGCGGTCAGTTCCTGGCTCACGCTGTCGTGCAGGTCCTGACCGATGCGTCGCTGTTCCAGAGACGCGATCTCCACGACCTCGCGCTCCAGCTCCTTTCTCCGGCTGATGTCGCGGAGAAGGCCGGTGAACAGTTTCAGGTGTCCCACCTCACTGACTGCCAGATCCACCGGGAAGGTCGAGCCATCCTTGCGCCGACCGTCCACTTCACGACCGATGCCGATGATGTGCTTTTCCCCGGTTTGCAGATACCTCGCCAGGTAGCGATCGTGTTCTTCCCGGTAGGGCGCGGGCATGAGCATCTTCACGTTCTGGCCGATCATCTCGGCGGCGGCGTAGCCGAACATCCGTTCGGCGGTAGCGTTGACCGATTGGATGGCGCCCTGAGCGTCGGTGGTGATGATAGCGTCGGCAGCGGTGTTCAGGATGGCCGCGAGGCGGGCTTCACGGTCGCGCGCGTGGTCGGCCATCTGCCGGAAACGCTCCTCACTCCTCCGCAGCGCCTCCTCGGCCCGCTTCCGGTCGGTGACGCCACGCCCGGTCACCGAGGCGCTCACGACCTTCCCGTCGCTTTCCCGGATCGGCGAAATCGTCAGCGCCACCTGGATACGCTCTCCGTCCTTGCGGACACGCTCCGTCTCTAGCTGCTCGACAGGCTCGCCGCGCGCCACCATGGCCATGACCTTGGTCCATTCGTCGGCGCGGTCTTCTGGGACGAGCATCTTGACCGATCGGCCCAGGGCCTCGTCGCGGCTGTACCCGTAAAGCCGCTCGGCGCCTCGGTTCCAGGTCCGGATGGTCCCGTCGAGGTCCTTGCTGAAGATCGCGTCCACGGAACTCTCGACCACAGCGGCGAGGCGCCGGACGACCGCGTCCGCGGCCTGTTTGCGCTCGGTGACGTCCACGAAGGTGATCACGACGCCGTCGATGCGGTTGTCCAGGGTGCGGTAGGGCATGATCCGCCGAATGTACCAGCGGCCGTCCGCGCTGCGCACTTCCTTATCGCGCAGCGTCAGGTCGCGCAGCAGTTGTTGGGCCTCGCGCAGCAAGTCGTCGTCGGTGAACCTCGTGACGATGTCGCCGATCGGCCGGCCGCGATCCGTGGCGATCAGGTTGAACATGCGCGTGGCGGCGGGCGTGAACAACTTGATCCGAAGGCCGGCGTCCAGGAATACGGTGGCGATGTCGGTCGAGTTGAGGAAATTGGCCATGTCGTTAGCGACCGACTCCACCTCCTCGATTTTGTCGTGGAGCTGGTTGTTGACGGTGCTCAGCTCCTCGTTGAGGGATTGCAGCTCCTCCTTGGAGGTCTCCAGCTCCTCGTTGGCGGACTGGAGTTCCTCGTTCATCGACATGCTTTCTTCGTTCGACTCTTTGAGTTCCTCGTTGGCACTCTCCAGCTCCTCGATGGTGCTTTGCAGGTCATCGCGCGTGGTCTCCAGCTCCTGCTCAAGCTGGCGCAGCAGATCCGACTCTGCCGTCTCGGCGCGCGTTCCTGGTTCGGCCAGCGGTTCACCCGAAGGATTCGGCTGTTCCTGGAACGAGATCAGCAGCAGACCTTCGGTCTGTTTGGACAGGTTGAGAGGCTCCGCCTCAATGTTCACCCGGCGGATGACGCCCGCGTGGCGCATCATCACGTCTTTGCTGCTTTGGGGGGCGTTTTCGCGGATGGCCCGGCGGACGACGACGCGCAGCTTGGGTTCGAGACCCTGGGTCGCCAGAGAAAACAGGTCCTGGGTAGGGGGGCCGCTTGGCTGGACGAGGTAGTCCTCGGTCGGCCCGGCGAAGTGCAGGACCTCGTAATTGCGGTTGATCACAACGCAGGCCAGAGCAAACCGGCGCAGCAAGGCGTTTTGCGCCAGCTCCGCCAACCGGGGAGGAGCGTGGGGCCGGCTGGCTGGCCGCGGCCTGGCGTGGCGTAGCTCCGCCTGCATCACCGGGAAGGGCAAGTCGTCCGCCCGACCCGGGCCAATGCGCCGGTAAATGCGCCATTTCTTGGAGACCGGCTCGAACAGATCGGTTTGCCGGCCAACCGTCTCCGACGGGCCCAGGAACAGGTAGCCTCCCTCCTTGAGAGCGAAGTGCAAGAGGGTGATGACCTGCTTCTGCACCTCCGGTTCGAGGTAGATCAGGAGGTTGCGGCAACTGATCACGTCCATCTTGGAAAAGGGGACGTCGGTGGTCAGGTTGTGAACCGCAAACGTCACGGTTTCGCGCACGTGTTTGGTGATCTGGAACGCGGCTTCGTCCATCCGCGTGAAGAAGTGGGCCAGCCGTTCCGGGGAGACATCGGCGGAGATGCCCGCGGGATAGATTCCCTGGCGGGCGACCTCCAGGGCGTGTTCATCGACATCGGTGGCGAAGATTTGCAGGCGGCAGGGGTCCTGCGCCGCCGTCTGCTGTTCGAGCAGCAGCATGGCGACGGAGTAAGGCTCCTCGCCGGTGGCGCAGCCAGGGACCCAGACGCGCAAGGGGGCGTCGGCACCCTTCGCCTGGATGAGCGGGGCGATGACTTCCGTCTCCAGGGTGCTGAAGGCGTCCGGGTCGCGGAAGAACCGGGTCACGCTTACCAAAAGATCGCGCGCGAGTTGCTTGACCTCCTCGGGATGTTCGCGCAGGTGGGCGAGGTAGTCCGCGACGTTGTCGAAGTGGCTCAGTCCCATGCGCCGTTCCAGCCGCCGCGCCAGCATTTTCTTGCGATAGCAGCGAAAATCAAACTTCGTGCGTGTACGCAGGAGAGCGAGCAATTGGTTCAGATGGTCCGGGGTCTCATCGACCGCGGCGCCTACCCTGTCCCCGTTGACGTAGAAGTGCTGCACGTACTTGACGAGCGCTTCCGGCATCTGCTCGACGGGCAAGACATGGTCGGCCAGGCCCGTGGCGATGGCGCTCTCGGGCATGCGGGGGTAAGCGGCCGTCTTGGGGTCCTGAACCATGGCCATGCCGCCCGCGGCCTTGACCGCCTGGAGCCCCAGCGTCCCGTGCGACCCAGTCCCGCTCAGGATGATGCAGATCGCTTTTTCCTGTTGATCGTCGGCCAGCGAGCGCAGAAAGAGATCGATGGACGTCTGCCAGCCGCCGCGCTCCACCGGCCCGGTCAGGCGGAGCACGCCGCCGGAGATGGTCATGTCCTTGTTGGGCGGGATGATGTAGACGCGGTTGGCCACGACGGCCATGCCCTCAGCGGCCTCGACGACCGGCATGGACGTGTGCCGGGTGAGCAGCTCGACCATCAGGCTTTCGTGCTGGGGGTCGAGGTGGGGGATGAGGACGAAGGCGATACCGCTGTCCGCGGGCATGGCGGCGAAAAACTTCTTGAAGGCGTCGAGCCCGCCGGCTGAAGCGACCAACCCGGCCACGGGCAGCTTCAGTCGGCCTCGTTCCCTCGCCGAGGTATCCTCGTCGGCCGTTGTCGGCGGCAATTCGTCGCCTGGTTCAGGGACCCGGATCGGACGTTCCGGCT
>Ga0310038_10004083_pt1 | contig 10440 bp, 10 predicted proteins | sample Sb_taG_6_FD_200461 | JGI IMG/M metagenome (GOLD analysis project Ga0310038, IMG submission 200461) | Peat soil microbial communities from Weissenstadt, Germany - Sb_50d_4_PS metaG (v2) (version 2) | ecosystem: Environmental > Terrestrial > Soil > Wetlands > Peat | place: Germany: Weissenstadt... | reverse complement strand
GGCCGCCGATCTGGCTCGGGCCTAGCTCTGGGTTTCCTCGGGAAGCTGGAGGTCGCTCTTGGCGAGTTCCTCGATGTTGACATCCTTGAACGTCACCACCCTGACGTTCTTCACGAACCGGGCCGGACGGTACATGTCCCAGACCCACGCGTCGTGCATGGTGACCTCGAAGAACACCTCACCGTTGTCAGCCGTGCGCACATTCAGGTCAACGTCGTTGGTGAGATAGAACCTGCGCTCGGTCTCGACGACATGGGTGAAGAGCCCGACGACATCGCGATACTCGCGGTAGAGCTGCAGCTCCATCTCGGTCTCGTACTTCTCGAGGTCCTCCGCGCTCATGTTCTCCCCTCCAATGAGCCACCGGGCGCCTCTGCTTCCGCTCCGGTTTCCCTGCCGGACGCGGCGACCGACGAGCCCGCGATGAACTCAACGATAGGACCATCGCGCCCGTCCTCCAGAACCGTGAACCCGTTTGCTTCCGACCCGGTGCCGAGCCGCGATCTGACGCGGCCCTCCGGCAGCGGGCCGCAGGGCACCCCCGCACCGTGTTCCGGCACCCCGTCGCAGGCCTGCACTGCGCTGCCGTCAGCGATCAGCTCGACGCCCAGCCTCGACACGTTCACGAACGAGCGCCGGTGCACCGGGCTAGGTCCATACGCGGCAAGAGCGGCCATGTGGCTGGCCGTGGAATACCCCTTGTGCCGGGCGAATCCATACTCGGGGTGCTGCGCGTGCAGCGCACGCATGAGCCGGTCCCTGGTCACCTTGGCGACGATGGATGCCGCGGCGACGCAAGCGGCGACCTGATCCCCCTTCCACATCGCCAGGGCAGGCACGGCGAGTCCGGGTACCGCGAATCCGTCGGTCAGCGCATAGCCAGGAGTTGCGGTCAGACCGGCCAGAGCGCGTCGCATGCCGGCCACATTGCAGACGTGCAGGCCAAGCCGGTCGATCTCGGCTGGGCCGATCACGACAACATGCCAGGCCAGCGCAGACCGAACGATCTGCCGGTAGGCCGCCTCCCTGGCACGCGCGGTCAGCGTCTTGGAATCGGCGATCTCGGCCATGCCCTCACCGCGCCAGCCATCGAGCGCGACAGCCGCGACGACCAGCGGTCCGGCGCAGGCACCCCGGCCGGCCTCATCGATCCCGGCCACCGGCCCGAGCCCAGCCCGGGCGAGCACCCGCTCATAGCTGGTCAGCCCGCCATCGCGCCTCGGGGTATAACCGACCGGCCGGCGCACGCCTGCCGCGCTCGACCCGGCCGACCTCGGCGGTGAGGTCTGCACCTCGTCACCAGCGCCGCAGCCTGCGACGCTCCCTGAGCCTGCGGCCTGCCCGCAGGCGCAGCCGCCACTCAAGGAACGTCAGCGGAACCGCGGCGGCGAGACCCGAAGCCAGTGGCAGGTACGGCGCTGACGGCTGCAGGCGCATCCCGCGCGTCAACGAGGCAGTCAACGGACCGGACGGCCCAGCCGCCGCCGAGCCCTGCAGGCCTGGCTGGCCGAAGATCGAGGGGACAGAAAGGATCCTGATCCGGCTGGGCGGCCATACGATCATGAACGCCCGCCCGATGACCTTGTTCGCTGGGATCGTGCCATCCCGGTCGTACGGCGCGCATTCGGCGCCGGGGTACGCACAATCGTGCAGCCGGGAATCGGCTGAGTCGAGCCTGTTGTCGCCCATCACCCACAGCCGGCCAGGCGGTACCACGACGTTGAAGTGGTACTGCGACGGCTGCTCGCCTGGATGCACGTAGGTCTGCTCGTCCAGCGGTACCCCGTTGACCGTGATCTGGCCTGCTGCATTGCAGCAGATCACGCGATCACCGGGGATCCCGATCACCCGCTTGATGTAATCGGTCTGACCTGGCATCTGCCCGAATAGCCCGGCGATCGAGCGGAACAGCGCCCCGAGCGTATCGTCGTAGACTCGCGCCACCGGATTGCGACTCGCCGGTGCCGCCGGGGTGGCCGTGTACCACGAGCCGCTTCCGTCGAACACCACGATGTCACCCCGGCCGATCGGCCTCAGGTGGTAAACGAGCTTGTTCACCAGGACCTTGTCGCCTTCCAGCAGCGTGTTCTCCATCGAGCTAGACGGGATGAAGAACGGCTGGACCACGAATGTCTTGATCAGCAGCGCGATCGTCAGTGCGACGGCGAACAGCACGACCATTTCGGTCAGGAACGAGAAACGCCCCCGGCCGCGTGGCTCGGCGCTTTGCTTACCAGCCACGTCGTCGTCAGCTTCCTGGAGTTCCGATGCCATCGCGGCGGAACTCCCGGCGTCGTCGGTCCCGGCATCGTCGGGCCCGGTGGCGTCGGCCGACACGGCCAGCACGTCATCGTGCGTGCGCTGCTCGTCGCTCATCATCACCATCCAGCCTAGCGGCCACCCGGCCGGCCCAGCGGCCCTAGCAGCGGCCGGGCGGGATATGCGCCGGCAGCGGAAACCGGAAATTACCAGCAGCGGAAACGCCGAGCGCACTCCGTCTGCCGGAACGGCAGCCTATCGCCTGGACGGCGCTGATCTGACCTAAGGAGCAGCCGATCAGGCCGTGGCAAGCCGGCCAGCCAGGTGACCGATGATCACCGGAACTCCAAAGCAGAACAGGCAGCACCAGGCTGGGCTCAATCCTGATGCTGCCAGGCAGGCAGTGCGTCTTAGCCGCCAGATCGGTGCGAACAGCCGGCCGGCTACCTGCGCTCCTTGATCCTGGCGGCCTTGCCGCGCAGGGAGCGCAGGTAGTACAGCTTGGCGCGGCGCACCCGGCCCCTGGTCACAACCTCGATCAGGTCGATGGCCGGGGTGTGCACCGGGAAGGTCCGCTCGACGCCTACCCCGTAGCTGACCTTCCGCACGGTAAAGGTCTCCCGCGCGCCGCCGCCCTGGCGGCGGATGACGATGCCCTGGAACACCTGGATCCTGGAGCGGTTGCCCTCCGTGACCCGGACATGCACCTTCAGGGTGTCGCCAGGCCGGAAGACCGGGATGTCGGTTCGGATCTGGGAGCGCTCAAGTTCGGCAATCGCGCTGTGCATCGCTTCGTCCTCGGTTGTCATCACGCGCACGCCTGCTGATGCGCTGAGGTGGTCTGGCCGCCGCTGGGGCATGCAACCGCGTCCCGCGCGACTGCGGCCGACAGCGGGACGACGGCTTTCAGTGTGCCACATCTTCCCCGCTGACTGCGAAACCAGCCTCGGAAAGCACTTGACGATCCCGTGTGCTCAAAGCCGCATGAGGCAGCCTAGCGGCCAGATCTGGCCGGTTCTGGGCAGTTCGACGAAGCGCGTGGTCCCGGCGCCAGCGGGCGATGGCAGCGTGATCGCCGGAAAGCAGCACCTTCGGGACATCCAGACCGCGCCAGGTTCTCGGCCGCGTGTAGGCGGGTCCCTCGACCAGCCCGCTCATCGTGCCGTCCCCGGCACCGAATGAATCATCGGTAGCAGACTCAGCATTGCCGAGAACGCCGGGTATCAGGCGACAGATCGCCTCGATCATCACCAGCACCGCCGGTTCGCCGCCCGCCAGCACGTAATCGCCGATCGTTATCTCACGCACGGGCATCCTGGTCCGTGCTTCATCGACGACCCGGGCGTCGATGCCCTCGTACCGGCCGCAGGCAAAGATCAGGTGACTCGCCCTGGCCAGCTCGCCGGCCATTGCCTGGGTGAAGACGACGCCGGCTGGCGTAGGCACGATCAGCTGGGGCCCGTCGTCTTGCTGCTGGCCAGGCTGGAGCTCCCGGTCTAGGTCAGGATCTGCCGCCGAGCCGCGGCCGTCCGCCGCTAGGCGGGCAGCTCCGGTCGCCGCGCCCGTGGCTGAGGAGCTGCCGGCAGCGGCGGTGACCGCGTCCAGCGCCTCGCCCCACGGCTCCGGTTTCATCACCATCCCCGGGCCGCCGCCGAACGGTGTGTCGTCCACCGTCCGGTGCGGGTCATGCGCCCAGGACCGCAGGTCGTGGACTCCGAAGATGATGTCGCCTCGCTGGGCCGCCTTACCGATCAGCGAAACCCCGAGCGGGCCGAAGTAGTCAGGGAAGATCGTGATGATATCGATACGCACGCAGCAACTCCTCCCCCGCGACTTCAGTAGGTGCGATGGGCCATTTCATTAGGTGCGATAGGCCACCGACATCGCAGTTTGCGATGCAGGTGGGGCTGGTTACGATGCGGTGGGCCTCGGATGCCAATTAGACGGCACCTTTGGGTCGAGCAACTTAGACGGCGGCCTCTGGGTCGAGCAAGCCGGGCGGCGGGCTGATCACCAGTCTGCCCGCGGCGACATCGACTTCGGGCACCAGCGGCGCCACGAACGGGACCAGTATCTCGGTGTCGGACCGCGATCCGGCGCCGTCGATCACCAGCAGGTCCTGACCGTGATGCAAGACGTCGGCGACCGAGCCCACGACCTCACCGGAGACCGTCACCACCTGGAGTCCGATCAGCTCATGGTCGTGGAACTCCTGCGGATCTGGCAGCGGAGCCAGATCCGCCGAGTCCACCACAAGCACCAGGCCGCGCAGTTCCTCGGCGGCATCCCGATCCTGGCAGTCGCCGAACCTGACCAGCAGCCGACCCGAGTGCCAGCGCGCCGAAGAGACCAGCAGCGGGCCGCGCTCCGCAGGATCGGTCGCCAAGACCGAGCCGACCGCGAACCGCGCGTCCGGGTCGTCGGTCCGCACCTCCACGGTGACCTCGCCGCGCAACCCATGCGGCCGTCCGATCCGGCCGACCACCAGCTGCATGTTCGCTAGCGGGCCTCGTCCGCGTCCAGCAGGTCCACGCGCACATAGGAATCGCCTGCCAGCGAGCCTATTACCGTCCGCAGCGCCCGGGCAGTGCGCCCGCCCCTCCCGATGACCTTGCCCAGATCATCGGGATGGACGCGCACCTGAAGCACGCGGCCCCTGCGCAGGTTGCGGCTGGAAACCCGGACATCGTCTGGAAAGTCCACGATGCCCCTTACCAGGTGCTCAAGGGCCTCTTCCAGCACCTCAATCTCCGCTCCCCGGCTCGGCCCCTGCCTCGCCCTCGGCAGTCGTGGCCTCAGCGGCAGCCTGCGCGGCCGCGTCGGTGGTCTCAGTCCCGGCCTCCGCGTCAGCGTCGGCCCCGGCTTCCGCGTCAGCCTCGGCCGTGCCGGTTGCATCGGCGGTGCCGGTCGCCTCGGCCGTCTCAGTCACCGCAGCCGTGTCAGTTGCATCGGCGGTGCCGGTCGCCTCGGCCGTCTCAGCCACCGCAGCCGTGTCAGTTGCCTCGGTGGCGCCGACCGTCTCAGCCACCGCAGCCGTGTCAGTTGCATCGGCGGCGCCGGTCGCCTCGGCCGTCTCAGCCACCGCAGCCGTGTCAGTTGCCTCGGCCGTGCCAGTTGCCTCGGTGGTGTCAGCCGCCTCGGCCTGGTCAGCCACGGATTTGGCCGGAGCCTCCGCATCCTGCGCCTCGATCTTGCTCCCGGCCGCCTTGCCCTCGGTCTTCGCGCCGCCCGCCTTGGCGGCGCCGGCCTTCGCGGTGTCAGCCTTCGCGGTGTCAGCCTTCGCGGTGTCAGCCTTCGCGGGCTTGGCCGACTTCTCGGCCTTGCCATCGCCGGCTTTGCCATCGCCGGCCTTGCCCTCACCGGCCCGGGCGCCCGTCTTCGCCCTCCCCTTCGGCGCCGATGCGCTGTCCGCCAGCGTCTCGGCCAGCGCGGCTGCGAAGATCTCCTTCTTGTCGCTGCGAGGGGCCGCCACCTTCAGCGTCCCCTCGGCTCCCGGCAGGCCCTTGAACCGCTGCCAGTCGCCGGTGACCTCCAGCAGCTTGCGCACCGGGTCGGTCGGCTGCGCGCCGACGGACAGCCAGTGCTGCGCCCGATCCGAATTGACCTCGATCAACGAGGGCTCCGCCTTCGGGTGGTACTTGCCGATCTCTTCGATGGCGCGGCCGTCCCGCTTGGTGCGGGCGTCGGCGACAACGATCCGGTAGTAGGGCTCACGGATCTTGCCCATGCGCTTTAGCTTGATCTTGACAGCCACGGCTGTGGTCTTCTCCCAGCGGATTGTGTGCGGACAGCGAGCGTTCGGAGTGGGGAACCGGACGTGCGATCCAACTCGGTACGGCAGCGGCGAGTTTGAGAGGGTCTCGCGGAGCCGATGGTTGCGCTCATATTCTGCCAGACGCGTGCGGCTGCAGCGGCCTAGCGGCCCTTCTTGCCCGATCGGCCGCGCCTTCCGGCCTGTCCGCCGGGTCCGCGCAGCCCTGGCGGCAACTGCTGACCGGCCGGACCTGCCGAACTGGCCGGACCGCCATGACCGGGTCCGTGGCCGCCGGGCAGGACCGGGCCGCCCGAGCCGAGCCCCTTGCCGAAGCCAGCTGGCAGCCTGAGCCCGCCCGCGCCGGGCCCTTCCGCTTGCGACCCGTCAGTCCCCTGGCCGCCCCCGAATCCGCCGGCACCCAAACCACCTGCCCCCAGACCACCGGCGCCCAGACCACCAGCACCTAGTCCGCCTGCACCCAGACCACCGGCGCCTAGACCGCCGGCCCCCAGTCCGCCGGCGCCCAGCGCGTCCTGCCTGCCACCTGACCGCCCGCCAGCCCCGGCTGGCCGGCCGCCGCCCTTGCCCTTCTTCTTGCCCTTGGCCTTCTGCCCGCCGCGCCGCATGCCCGGCATACCAGGTATCCCCGGCATGCCGCCCATCATCTGCCGCATCATCTTCTGTCCGTCGAGGAACCGGACGACGAGCGAGTTGACCTCACCCACGCTGACGCCGGCACCGCTGGCAATCCTCAGCCTGCGCGACCCGTTCAAAATCTTGGGGTTTCTCCGCTCCTCGACGGTCATCGAGTTGACGATCGCGGCAGCCCGGTCCAGGTCCTTGTCGCTGATCTGGCTGAGCAGCTCGCGGTTCTGCGCCGCACCAGGCAGCATTCCGAGCAGGTTGCTGATCGGGCCTAGCTTGCGGACCATCGCAAGCTGCTCGACGAAGTCCTCAAGCGTGAACCCTTCGGCCGAGGCCAGCTTGCCGGCCATGGCGGCCGCCTGGTCCTGGTCGAAGGTCCGCTCAGCCTGCTCGATCAGGGTGAGGATGTCGCCCAGATCCAGGATCCGCGAGGCCATCCGGTCCGGGTGGAACAGGTCGAAGTCCTCAAGCTTCTCCCCGGCCGACGCGAACATCACCGGCCTGCCGGTGACCTGCGCGATGGACAATGCCGCGCCGCCGCGCGCGTCGCCGTCCAGCTTGGTGAGCACGACGCCGTCGAAGCCGACGCCGTCGAGGAATGCCTGCGCCGTGGTCACCGCGTCCTGACCGATCATGGAGTCGACCACGTACAGGATCTCGTCCGGATCGACGGCGTCCCTGATCGCGGCGGCCTGGTTCATCAGCTCCGCGTCGATACCCAGTCGGCCGGCCGTGTCGATGATCACGATGTTGTGCAGCTTGTGCCTGGCCTGCTCGATCGAGTCACGGGCCACCCGGACCGGATCGCCGACCCCGTTGCCAGGTTCAGGAGCGTAGACCGGAACACCTGCCTGCTGGCCGAGCACCTCGAGCTGCTGCACCGCATTGGGACGCTGCAAGTCGGCCGCGACCAGCATCGGCGTGTTGCCCTGGCCGCGCAGCCAAAGGGCCAGCTTGGCCGCCAGCGTGGTCTTGCCTGAGCCTTGCAGGCCGGCCAGCATGATCACGGTCGGCGGGACCTTGGCGAACCGAAGCCGCCTGGCCTCACCGCCCAGGATCTCGATCAGCTCTTCGTTGACGATCTTGATGACTTGCTGCGCCGGGTTCAGCGCCTGGGCTACGTCAGCGCCGAGTGAGCGTTCCTTCACCCGGGCGATGAAGTCGCGGACCACCGGCAGCGCTACGTCGGCCTCGAGCAGCGCAATCCTGATCTCGCGGCAGGTCGCGTCGATATCGGCCGGTGAGAGCCGCCCACGCCCGCGCAGCGAGGAGAAGACCTGCGTCAGCCGGTCGGAGAGTGTCTCGAACACCTGTGGTGAGCTCCTTCGTGCTGGCTATCCGCTGTGCTGTCTACCCGCCGGGCGGCGCGATGTCCACTCGTCCACGCTGCCTAGCCGCCAAGCAGGGCGTCGACGAACGCCGCTGGCTCGAATGGGGCGAGATCGTCTGGACCTTCGCCGAGGCCTACCAGCTTCACTGGCACGCCGAGCTCGCGTTGCACCGCGATCACGATGCCGCCTTTGGCCGTGCCGTCCAGCTTGGTCAGGACGATCCCGGTGACATCGACCACCTCGGCGAAGACCCTGGCCTGGCGCAGCCCGTTCTGACCAGTGGTCGCGTCAAGCACAAGCAGCACCTCGTCAACGGTGGCGTGCTTCTCGATCACCCGCTTGATCTTGCCGAGCTCGTCCATCAGGCCGGTCTTGGTGTGCAGCCGACCAGCCGTGTCCACGATGACGGCGTCCACACCGCGGTCGATCCCGGCGCTGACCGCCTCGAACGCGACGCTGGCCGGGTCAGCGCCCTCCCGGTCGGCCCGCACTACGGTGGCTCCGACCCGGCCGGCCCAGGTCTCAAGCTGATCGGCGGCTGCGGCGCGGAAGGTGTCTGCGGCGCCGAGCAGCACGGTCCGGCCGTCGCCGATCAGCACCCGGGCCAGCCTGCCGCAGGTGGTGGTCTTGCCGGTGCCGTTGACTCCGACCATCAGCAGCACCGCGGGCCGGTCCCCGTGCGGTGCGGAGTGCAGCGTCCGGTCCAGGTTGGGATCGACCTGCTGGAGCAGATCAGCCCGCAGCAGCGCCCTGACCTCGGCCAGGTCCCTGGTGCCTGCCACTTTGACCTCGGTACGGAGCTGATCGACCAGCTGCCTGGCCGGGGCTGCCCCCATGTCCGCCGTGATCAGGATCTCCTCGATCTCGTCCCAGGTCGCCTCGTCCAGCCTGGCGCCCGACAGCAATCCGAGCAGCGCCGAGCCGAACGCGGTCTGCGATCTGGCGAGCCTGCCGCGCAGCCTGACCAGGCGGCCGGCCGACGGCGGCGGATGCTCGATCGCCGCAGCGGCCGGGGCTGCCTGGCCGGCCGGGACCGGCGGCGCCGCAGTGATGTCCGCCGCGGGTGGGCCGGCCTCGCGGCCGGGCGCGGCGGGCGCGGCGGTTCCGGTGGCAGCGGTGCCGGTACCGCCCGGCTGCTCCGTCCCGCGGCCGGTGCCTGGCCCCGGCCGGCCCCGGCGGAGGCGCGGAACCACAAGCGCACCGGCGCCGCCAGCTACCACGACGACGATCCCGACGATAATCAGCACATGTTCCATGACGGCCCCAGTCTGGCAGAAGCAGGCGACCAGCCGGGACAACCGGTCACTGCGCAGGAGCTCGACCCGGCTCGGACGCCTGCATTCATGATCACGCGGCCCATTCAGGAGCTGTCACTGAGATTCCCGCGTGATCATGAAACAGCGGCTCAACCAGGAAGGTCAGGCGGTTTCGCGCTCGCGCAGCCGCTGGCTGATCACCGCGGAGACGCCGTCGCTGCGCATGCTGATCCCGTACAGCGAGTCGGCGATCTCCATCGTCCGCTTCTGGTGCGTGATGATGATCAGCTGCGAGCTCGACCTGAGCTCGTCGAAGATGTTGAGCAGCCGCTGGACGTTAGTGTCGTCAAGCGCCGCCTCCACCTCATCAAGCACGTAGAACGGCGACGGGCGGGCCTTGAAGATGGCCAGCAGGAAGGCGATGGCGGTCAGCGAGCGTTCTCCGCCGGAGAGCAGCGACAGCCGCTTCACCCGCTTGCCCGGCGGCCTGGCCTCGAATTCGATGCCGGTGGCCAGCATGTCATCAGGCTCGGTCAGCACCAGGGCGCCCTCGCCGCCGGGGAACAACCGGCCGAAGATCTGCTCGAATTCCCGCGCCGTATCGGCGAACGCCGCGGCGAACACCTGCTGCACCCGGTCATCGACCTCCTTGACCACGGTCAGCAGGTCGCGGCGGGTCTTGCGCAGGTCGTCAAGCTGGGTGACCAGGAAGGCGTGCCGTTCTTCTAGCGCGGCGAATTCCTCAAGCGCCAGCGGGTTGACCTTGCCGAGCTGGTCGAGCTGGCGCTGCGCCGTATCGGCACGCCGCTGCTGCACAACCCGGTCGTAGCTGGTCGGCGGCTGGTCCTCCGCACTGGCCGGCACTTCCACGTCCGGGCCGTATTCATCGATCAGCTCGGCGACTTCGACCCCGAACTCATCGGTGGCCTTGGCCGCGACCTGCTCGAGCCGGAGCCGCCGCCCGGCCGTGGCAACCTCGGTGCCGTGCGCCGTGTCGATGACCTTGTCCAGCTCGGCGGAAACCTCGCGGATCTGTGCCCGGACGGTCTTCAGCTCGTCGTCGCGGCCGGAGCGCGCCAGCTCGGCTCGCTGCCGCTGCTCGTCCGCCAGCCGACCAGACCGCTCGATCGCCGCCAGCGCCAGCCTGGCACCGCTGGCCACGGCGCTGGCTACGGTGGCCTCGGCGGCCCGCCGC
>Ga0310038_10004077_pt1 | contig 10451 bp, 6 predicted proteins | sample Sb_taG_6_FD_200461 | JGI IMG/M metagenome (GOLD analysis project Ga0310038, IMG submission 200461) | Peat soil microbial communities from Weissenstadt, Germany - Sb_50d_4_PS metaG (v2) (version 2) | ecosystem: Environmental > Terrestrial > Soil > Wetlands > Peat | place: Germany: Weissenstadt... | reverse complement strand
AACCCAGGCGCAACCGGCCGCCAGCGCTCGGCGGCGTCACACCCACCTGCCGGGCAACTCGTCCCCCCTCGCTCACGGGTGTGACGTTACGCCCCGAGCGTTCCGGAAACGTTACTGCTCACAGCAGGTGCATGATTTTTGGCCGGGCTCAGATCCGGGGATGGCCCGCGAAGGGGGCATGTCCGCCCTCCGGCATCAAGCGTGACTGTGACCATAGGGCAACGGGCACAGGACAAGGCGTCCGGCCTGACTTCACCCCAAACCTGCATTTGTCCGCTTGGCAGCTGGTCCCTGGGGTGCTCTGGGGACGCGGGCGCGGCCATGTGCAGGCGGGTGGCCAGGCGCGCGCCGGAGATCGCGGGCGGAAGCGTTTGTACCGATGCATCACACGATGACCGTGGCCGTTCCAGCGCGCACCGTAACCACAAGGCGACCCGCCGTGGCCGTTAAAACCGACGTCAAAACCGGCCACGACATCGCCTACGTCACCCGCGGCCACACCTCCGGCTGCGCGGGCGCCATGGCCTACTACACCCGCACCGGAGACCCGCCAGGCACCTGGGAAGGCCGCGCCGCCGCCACGCTCGGCCTGTCCGGGACAGTCGAGGCGGCGGTTGCCGAGCGGCTCTACCAGGAGGGCGTGGCCCCCGGCGGGGAACGGATCATCCAGCACGCCACCCCGAAAACCGGGCGAGGACCAGGCGCAGCCGAGGCCGCCGCGATAGCGCAGTACCGGAAGAAGCACCCGTTCGCGTCCGCGAACGAGATCAACGCCGAACGGACCCGCATCCGGGCCACCAGCCCCGGAATCTCCCGGCCCTACTACGACGTCACCAGCAGCGCCTCCAAATCAGTCTCGGTCCTGCACGCCAGCCTCCGCGTAGCCGCAGGCCACGCCCGCGAAGCACGCGATCACGTCAAGGCCGCGGCCCTGGACGGGGAAGCACAGGCCATCGAGGACGCCCTGCTCGGCGCCGTCCGCGAAGGCCTTGAGCTGCTCGAGGCCATGGCCTGCTACGTCCGCACCGGCCACCACTCCAAAGACACCGGCGAATGGCGGGACGGGAAAGGACTCATCGCGACCTCGTGGCTGCACACCATCAGCAGAGACGGAGACCCCCAGCTGCACGTCCACCTCGCCGTCCTCAACGCCGTCCAGCGCGCCGACGGCGCCGACGACCAGTGGCGCGCCGCCGACGGGCAGCACTTCTACCAGCTCCGCCATCTGTACGGCGTCACCGTCGACCGGGCCTTCGAGCAGCGGCTCCTGGACATGGACTACACCATGGTCGAGCGCGCCGACGGGAACGGCGCCGAAGTCGGCGGCGTCTCCCAGCCCGTCATGGACCGGTTCTCCTCCCGAGCCCGCGCCATCGACGGCAGGCTCCGCAAATGGGCCGACCAGTACACACGCAAGCACGGCAAGCCGCCCAGCAGACGCACGATCTACCTGATGGGCCAGGAGATCGCCAAGGACACCCGCCGGCCCAAGGCCGAGGCCAAGCGGATGGCCAGAGGAAGGCTCACCGGCCACGAGGTGACCGACGAGGAGCGGCTGAAGGCCTGGGAAGACCAGACCACCGCCGAAAACGGCAAGGCCCCCGCTTCCGCGCCTTCTACGGCTGCATGTTCTACGCCATGATGCGCCCCTCCGAAGTCGCCGCGCTCACCCGCGAAGGCTGCCACCTGCCCGGCAGCGGCTGGGGCCACCTGATCTTCGCCGACTCCAGCCCAGCAGCGGGAAGGGCCTACATCGACGACGGCCAGGTCCACGAACACCGCGGCCCCAAAGGCCGCACCAAGGGCCGGCCCAACCCCACGGCCCGCAGGCCCGTCCGGAAAGTCCCGATCCCGCCCGAGCTCGTCCAGCTCCTCCGGGCCCACCTCGAGCAGTTCGGCACGGCCCCGGACGGCAGGCTATTCCACTCCGAGAGCGGGAACCCGCTCCAGCCTTCTACCTGGTGGCAGGTGTTGCCCGACACTGAAAATGCCGATGTAGGCGGCGTTCACGATGCCGACGGAGAATCGGGCAATTCGGGCGGTGTCGTGGGCGAGGTGCCGCGCTACGTGGGCACGGTGCCGGGCTGAGGGCGTGCTCCGGGAGGTGATCCCTGTCAGCGGGCAGGCGGGAGCCGGGAACGGCGCCGCCGGATCAGCCAGCCGGGGCCATGGCCAGGAGGCGGCCCCGGGTCAGCACGTTGACCCGCGCCCACGGGCTGGTGTGCTGCAGCCCGAACCGGCGGCCTATGACCATCGCCGCGGCCGCCAGGTGCTCCAGCGCGCAGCCCAGCTCGTCCGGGCGGACCCGGGACGGCAACGCATCTTGGTCAAAGGCCACGACGATACGGATGCCGGTGATGCGCAGCTGGGCGGCGGACCGGCGGGCGCCGCGGATCCAGCCGCGCACCGTGCCGGCCGGGACGGCGAGGTCGCGCGCGATGCGCCGGTGCCCGGACCCGAGGGCGGCGGCGACCAGGGCCTGGCCGATCAGCCCGGCGGCGTAGGCGCGGCGCGGCAGCAGCCCGGCGTCGAGCACGACGTGGGTGACGTCGCAGCCGGGGCACAACGCCCGGTCCGGGCGCACCGTCACCAGCGCGCCGCCCAGGTCGCGGACCGTGCGCTCGCGGGCGTGCCCCCACGGGCGCAGCGGCTGGCCGCAGCCGGGGCAGCCCAGCTTGCGGCGGGCCAGGGCGATCCTGGCCGCCGCGGTGTCGAAGACCTCGATCATCGTTCATCCCGCCAGGGTCCGGCCTGGCGCCGTGCCGGGAAAGGGGGTAACTGGTGTTGCAGCCTGGCACCGGATGGCGGTCCGCGCAACCCGGACCAGGCTGATCACCAGGACCGGCACCGAGCCGACGCAGATCCAGCACACCGGCCCGCCGCCCCAAGGTCACAGCCCCGGCGGGCCGCCATCGGCACGGTGTCGCCGCCGACCAGCATGCCGCCGCCGCACCGTACGTCGGTACGGTCAGTGACGCATACAGGCCAAACCATGTGAATCCTCCGCGCCGCTCAACAGCAGGTATGGCAGAAGGTCCGGGCCGCGTCGCTCACCCCCGAGCAGCTCGCCTCGCCCCTGATGAAACGCCCCTACGACCTCCGGCACTCCGGCGTCACCTGGCGACTCAACTCAGGCGTCCCCGCCACCGAGATCGGCGCCTGGGCAGGCCACTCCGTCGAAGTCCTCACCCGCGTCTACGCCCGATGTGTGGTCGGCCTCGAAGGCGTCTGGATCGGCCGCATGGACCAGGCCCTGCACCTGGAGGAGGACCCATGACTTGGGGCGCGTATGGGGCGCAGAATCCGTCAGAAGGCGGCATCCGGCGGCGCGACGTGTCAGAGGCTGTCAAACAGCCAACCCGCGTTCCCGCAGGCCAGAGGCCATTTGGCGCTGCTCATGCAAAGCGCCCCCAGCAGGATTCGAACCTGCGCTCACGGCTCCGGAGGGTAATTCAATTTAGGTCTCTGACCAGCAATAATGCCAATGATTCAGCCGTTTCGGGGCGATGTAGGGACGCGGGTGTCCCGTCAGTTGATCGCTGCGACCGATGCCTCCCGCTAGTTGGGCTTCGAAGAGTCACCCTGAACGGTTGGAGCGGCGGTCGTTCAGGTCATCTCTTCGTTTTCAGCGCCGACGGCCCGTACTGGGCGGCCCGTATAGGGTCCAAGCAGGCTACGGCGCCCGCCCTCACCAGCTGGCGTCCCTGGGCTCAGCGCTGGTCCGGGTGCGGACCACAGCGAGATATGAGCGGGCTGGAATGCCTGGTGGACCGCGCTGACCAGATCACCCCGCACAGAGTCGAAGTCCGCGCTGTGGCGCAGCCGCGCGGTGAAGGCAGCCACGACCATCTCGGCGTCATACTGGGCCCGGTTGAACCGCCGGTCCACCGCGTGCTGCACCCGGCGGCGCAGCGGGTTGAACAGCGCCGCAGCGGCCAGCGTCGCGGCCGCGACCGCCACCGGGGTCTTGACCGGCAGCACCTGGGTGGCCAGGAGCACCAGCCCGGCGAAAACGCCGGCCAGCACTGCGGTGATCACGGTGTAGGAGATGACCCGGCTGACGATGCGGTCGATCGCGTACAGGCGGTACTTCAGCACGGCCACGCCGATGCAGATCACGAAGACCGATGTGCCGAGTTCGATGGCGTCGTTGACCACAGGCCCGTCGGACGCTTCCCCGGCGGCGGCCAGGCCGACCAGCCCGCCGACGAATGCGCATATCCAGACGGTGGCGCCGCTGTAGAGCCATTTGAGCTGCTCGCGCCGCTCATCGCTCGAGCGCCGGTACCGGGGCACCTGCACGGCCAGCCAGGCCAGCAGGCTGGCGATGGCCGCGATGGCCGTCAGGTTCCCGGCGATGGTCCATGCCGGGCTTACCGGGTACAGGTTTCCGCTGGCGTCGATGTGGACGTGGTGGCCGGCCACGGCCGTCACCCCGGGAGCCACCGTCGTCACCGCCGCCAGCAGCGCTGCGGCGGCGATCAGCGCCCGAGCCGCCCGCCGCCAGCGGCCCGGTGGCAGCCGCCCGTCGGGGAACATCCAGAGCAGGATCGCTGGGAGCACCGGAATAGCCGGGAAGCTGCCCAGGAACACCACCGCCATCCAGCCCAGGGGCAGCGTCCCATGGTGCATCCGGTAATCCAGGACGGCGTACTCGTCGGCCGGGTTGGCCGCGAGCAGCAGGAGCGCCAGCAGGAGCCAGCCGATGGGATTGCGCGGCCGCCGCGCCGCCAGCACGACACCCACTGCCGTCCCCGGCACGGCGACGGCCAGGGTAATCAGCGCGAAGGCTACCGGCCCGCCCGGCCCGGTCTGACGAAGGGCAATCGCAGGCGGGATATTGGCCAGGCTGGCCCCCAGCGTGAGCAAGCCGAGGACGACCGCCAAGACCGGCGCCATCCGCGGCGACCCGAACACGTTGCCCACCAGAGCACCCTCACTGCACCGACCGAACCGGACGAGCCAACCCTACGTACCGAGCGTCCCGAAACCGTTACGAGGTTGCAGGCGGACAGGCTCAGGCCCGGTAGCGACACGACGTTTTCCGCTGAACAACGAAAGCTTTGGTCGCAAGCTTCATGCGATCGAAGCCTCCACTTGAACTCGACAGCGGGCGCGCCGAGGCGGTCGCTTGCCGCCGAGCAAATGGCCGACCCCTCTGTTCTAAAAGCACCCCAGACATGCATCAAGCCCGATGACAGCGGTCAGTCCTGCTCTGGTGACCGTCCGTGACGACACTGGTGACGCTCAGGGCGGGCCACGACGTGGCCTACTTCACCCGCGGATCCTGCGCCGGCGGGTGCGTCGGCGCGATGTCGTACTACACCGCCGCCGGCGAGCCGCCCGGCCAGTGGACCGGCCAGGGTGCCGCTTCCCTGGGCCTGGACGGCGAGGTCGACCCCGGCGTGATCGAGCGCCTCTACCAGAAGGGCATCGGCCCGGACGGTGAGATGCTGCTGCATCCCCGGGCTGCCAAGTCGGTCCAGGACCGTGAGGACGCGGCGGTGGCCGCGTACACCGCCGAGCATCCGTTCGCGTCGGCCGTCGAGATCGCCGAGGTCCGCGCCGCCGAGCGGGCCAAGGAGACGGCCGAACGGGTCCCCTACTACGACATGCCTCTCAACGAGGTCAAGTCCGTCAGCGTGCTGCACGCCTCGCTGCGGGTCGCCGCCAAACAGGCACGCGACGAGGGGGACGACGAGACCGCCGACGAGCTCGATACGGAAGCCGACGGGATCGAAGCCGACCTGATCGAGTCGGCCCGGCTGGCCGTCGAGCAGCTCGAGGCCGAAGCCTGCTACACCCGGACCGGGCACCATTCGGCCACCACGGGGGAGTGGCGCGACGGAAACGGGCTGACCGCCGCCCTGTACCTGCACCACATCAGCCGCGACGGAGACCCGCAGCTGCACGTTCACATCCCGATCGCCAACCTCGTCCAGCGGGCCGACGGAGCCGACGACACGTGGCGGTCCCTGGACGGGCAGCAGCTGTACCAGATGCGGCTGTCGGTGGCGGCCGCCGCCAGCCGGGAAATGGAATCCCGCCTGATCCGCCGCGGCTACGCCATGGTCCCGCGGGCCGACGGGAACGGCGCCGAGGTCGGCGGGGTCAGCAAAGACGTCATGGACCTGTTCTCCTCCCGGAACCGGGCCATCACCCCCGAACTGGCCAGGCTCATCGACCAGTACACCAAGGCAAAAGGCCATCCCCCGTCGAAGCGGACGATCTGGCTGCTCAGCCAGCAGGCGGCCCAGAACACCCGGCGCAGCAAGGCCCAGGCCCGCCGGATGGTCGCCGGGGGCACAGGCAGCGAGGAGCCGACCGAAGCCGAACGGCTGGCCGGATGGGAACGGCAGGTCGCCCGGGACGAAATGCAGGCCCTATCCCAGGTCCACGCCGAAGCCCGCGCCTACGCCGCGGCCCACCGGACGCACCCGCACATCAACGAGCACGACAAGGCCCGCGCCGCCCGGATCGCGGTCGCCGAGGCACAGCGCCAGCACGCAGCATGGTCCATAGCCCAGCTGCGATTCGAGGTCGGCCGGGCCCTGCCCGTAGGCGCCACCGCGGCGATGGTGACAGAAGTCGCCGACCTAGCGGTCAACGGGTTCAGCGGCACCGAGGTGATCCGGGTCGCTCCCGCCCCGGACATCACCGACGTGTCCGAACTCGGCGTCCGCAAGGACGGCACCTCCATCTACCGGCGGCCGAACGAAACCCGGTACGCCACCCTCGCCCACCTCGACCTCGAAGAAACCGTCATGAAGCACGCCCGCTCCACGGTCGGCCAGCTTGTTAGCCAAGCGCAAGCCCAGCAGGCACTCGACGGCTCCACCCTGAGCCCCGAACAGCGGGACGCGGTAGTCAAGCTGCTCACCGCGGGCACGTTGATGACGGTCCTCACCGCGCCCGCGGGCGCGGGAAAGACGCGGACCATGGTCGAGTTCGCCCGGGCCTGGGACTCCCTGGTCGGCGGCCGGGTCATCGGCATCACCACCGCCGAGAACGCGGCGCGCGTGATGACCGGAGAGGCCCGCAAGCTCGGCGCGCCTTTGGAGGCGTACAACTCAGCAGCGTTCCTCGGCAAGATCGAAGGCTCGACCGAGCTTCTCTACCCGGTGGAGATCAGCGCCGGTGACGTCCTGGTCCTGGACGAATCTTCCATGCATTCCACCTCCGACCTGGCCCTGATCCTCGCCGCGGCCCGCCGCGCCGACGCCCACGTGATCGCCACCGGCGACCTCCACCAGCTGGGCGCGGTCGAAGCAGGCGGCATGTTCCGCGCCATCGCCCGCGAGCTCGGCGCGGTCGAGCTGCACGAGGTGCTCCGCTTCGGTGCACAGTGGGAGCGCGCCGCCTCCTTGAGGCTCCGTCAGGCCCACCGTGGGGTGTTCGCGGCCTACGACAGCCACGGCCGGATCCGCCACGGCGACCGGGAAGCCGCCTACGCCAGGGCGGCTGGTGAGTACCTGGCTGACTTCCTCGCCGGGAAAGACACACTCCTCCTCGCGGGCACCAACGCCGAAGCCGCCGACCTGGCCCGGATCGTCCAATCCAAGCTCGCCGCCGCGGGCCAGGTCGGCGACCCGCGAATCCAGCTCGCCGACGGCAACCACGCCGGAACCGGCGACATCATCCGGGCCCGCCACAACACCGACCTCCGGATCGACGGCCAGCGGCTCGTCAACCGCGACGTCCTGAAGGTCCAGGCTTTCGCCGGGAAAAGCGTCCAGGTCCGTCGCCAGCTTCCCGAAGGCGGATGGTCCCGCCCATTCCTGCTCAGCAAGGACTACTTCGCCGAGTACGGCGAGCTGGCCTACGCGGGCAACGTCCACGTCGCCCAGGGCCGCACCACCGACACGGCACACCTGCTCCTGAGCGAATCGATCTCCCGGCAATCCCTCTACGTCGGAATGACCCGCGGCCGCGACTCCAACGTGGCGCACATCGTCACCGGGCCCACCTCCCACGGAACGCAGCCCCTCGAGCAGGCCACACCCGAGTCTGTCTTCGCGGCCGCCCTGGAGCGGGACTCCGAAGAGCTGACCGCCACCGAGCAAGTCCGCCGGGCCCAGGAATGGACGTCAGGCACCGGACACGTCCTGAACCTATGGTCCGCGTCGGTCAAGAACACGATCAGCGTGGCAATCAACCAGGAATTCCAGACCCGGCTGTCCGAAGCCGACTACAAGCGGTACATCCTCGAACCCCAGGGCACCACCCTCCGCCTCACCCTCCGAAGGGCTCACCTCCGCGGTGAGAACGTGCCGGAGATCATCTCCGACATCACCGCGGCCGACCTGGCCGGGGCCCGTTCGGTGACCTCGGTGCTGTACGCGCGGCTCCAGGCCAGGAACCGGAACACAGCCAGGAACCCGAGCCCGGCGGCCGCTCCCAGCTCTCCGTCGTGGGCGGACCGCACCCCAGTCAACGCCTCCGAGCTCGCCAAGATGGCAGCTGGCGCCCTCGACGAGCGGATGACGGAGCTAGGTCAGCGGGTGGTAGAACGGCCTGAGCCGTGGCTGATGCAGCGCCTAGGGATTCTCTCCCCGGATGCCTCACCCCTACTCCGCGAAGACTACGCGCGCCGGGCCGGGATCGCCGCGGCGTACAGGGAAGCGGCGGGCATCACCGACCCGTCGATCGCCATCAGCCTGTCCGGTCACAAGGGTTCCCCCGAGCTGGAGACGCTTCGGCAAGACACCATTCGGGCCCTGGAAATCCCCGATGACGAAGCGCTGATCCGGGCCGCGCCGCGTCCCCCGGCGAGCTGGAGGCCCAGGTCCGCCGCGGCGAGCAGGCCCAGGCCGCCGCGCCCGAACCGGCCCACGAGCTCCGCGCGGTCTCCCTCGCCGAGGCCGAGGCACGGGTGCGGGCCGCCGACCCCGACGTGGAGGAACCAGCCAAAGCCGAAGCCGCATCTCTCGCGGTCATCCTTGGCGGCCAGCGCACCGAGCTGGAAGCAGCACAAGCCGACTACGAGCGCTGGGCCGCCGACACCGCCGAGGACCGGGAAAGCGCCGGCCAGGCCAAGGCCGAGCTGGAGCGTCGGCACGCGCGCGAGATTGACGAGCCCGAGGCGATCAGCACACCCGAGCCTGAAATCCCCGAGGTCGAGCCTGAGCCCGAGCCCGAAGCCTCGGCAGAGGCGGACATGTACGAGCCCGAGGCCGCCGACGCCTGACCCTCAGAAAGCACTACAACGTGCCGTCCTGGCGCATCTGCTCGATAAGCGAGAGACCGCAGCAGGCTTCGCCGCGTAGGGGCGCACGTCGTCCCCATCCTGGTCCTCATCCTCGTCGGTAACCAGTTCCGACAGGCGCTCGAAGTCCTCCGGGCGCACCTCCCCGGTAAGCCCGAGAGCAGCAAGCACCCTTTCCAGCCCACGTTCCGCAGCCAGATTCGAACAGCTCCCGGATATCACGGCCTTCCCTGATCGTGACCTCGATAGTCATGGCGTACCTCCTCGGCGCAGAACTAGCCCACTTCGGTGGCCACCTTAAACGGCTGGGGTGTCATTCTGCCCCGTCGCGGGCCAAACGGGCGGAACCGGCTTGATCATCGGCTTCGTGGGGAAACCGGCGTGGGAACCCAGTGTGCGCCCTCGTGAATGGTCCCTTCTGCCCCTTCGTCCCCTTCGTCCCGTTCGAATAGGTCGCTTCGTGGGTCGTGGGTCGCTTCGTGGGTCGCTTCGCGCGCCTTGCGGAGCTGTTACAAGTTTCTCCACAGCTTCAAGGGCGCACCTTCGGCGCGCCGGGCCTGACGGCCCTGGCCGTGAGCAGCGAGGGTCGGGCGCGAGCAGTCGAGAGGGATGATCGGCCAGGGTGACCCGCCGTATCCCGCTGCCGCCCGCCAATACCACGGCCAGGCCGTCACCCTCGCGCCCGGTGCGCCGGGAGCCGTGAAGATGTCACAGCCAGAGGCCAGAACGCCGCGCATTATCCGGGCTGGCCCCTCCCGCGTCAAGGGCACCTGAGACCTCTGCCAGCCCAGCGGGCCTGACAGCGAGGGCCAGGCCAGAGGCCAGGCCCGATAGCTGCGCGGCATGACATATCCGACACCAAGCGTCATTTCCGGATAATTCAGCCGCCTCTCACGAAGGCTGGGATTCGAGGCTCGCTTTGGCTCAGATATTGGTATGCTCTGAATGGTTGGATGCTGCAGCGAGATTTGGGAGTCGCTGCAGTAGCGGTAAAAACTGAGACGTTGTTGGTCTAAGACGCCTCGGTTCAGTACCTGGGGGTATCTGAGCTGAGGCGTCGCGCGCCCGAGCCCGGATCCCCGGAGCGAGAGGGCGGACCTTCTGATGGCGGCGTACTCGGAGTACCTGAAGTGGGGCGCACGCCAGAACACGTTGGGTCGTGTCCGTGTTCTGGAGGAGTGGCGTGTTGCTCGCGACTCATAGCACCGGGCTAGTGCACCTGCTTGTTCACTCGCCGCCCGGGCTA
>Ga0310038_10004071_pt1 | contig 10456 bp, 8 predicted proteins | sample Sb_taG_6_FD_200461 | JGI IMG/M metagenome (GOLD analysis project Ga0310038, IMG submission 200461) | Peat soil microbial communities from Weissenstadt, Germany - Sb_50d_4_PS metaG (v2) (version 2) | ecosystem: Environmental > Terrestrial > Soil > Wetlands > Peat | place: Germany: Weissenstadt... | reverse complement strand
CTGATCTACCATTACAGTCGGAATTGTCCACTGGATCACCTCCTTCCTGGTGTAAGCCCACACTAGTACAACTGGACCCCGAGGTCAAATTCAGCTTCCGCGAAAAAATTTTCTGCTAGTAACGGCTTGAACACCCGGAGCCTCGCGTCGAGGTTAGTGCGGCGGATGTTAGCGAGGCTGATTCTCCCCAGGCTGGAAGAGGGCGAAACGCCAGTCCAAGGCAACTGGAGGGCGGATTTGGTCTTTCTGAGGTCTTGGACGGTCTGCGGAAGGGTTTGCCTCGGAAGTATCCCTTGGCAGCTCGGGCACGACGAGACTGCGGTTCGTGTGAGGCGCCACCTCAGGGCCGCTGGCCGTGCGTAATCTGGCCCCTAAATGGGTGTGGGGATACGCTCCCAGTAACCCACGGAAGAATAGGGACGAGACCCACCCGAAGTCAAGAAAGGCTCCCCTAACTTGCTGATGATGGGCCAGTTGCGAGATTATGGCATCTCCGTCGAGAGCGCGCTCACGCCGCCGCAGCGCCGGCCAGTTGCACGCCCTCGCCAGCTTGCAGCGCGAACTCCGGGCCGCTGATCCCAACGGACGCCGCAAGTATCTGCGCGACTTTAGCGAAGCCTTCCGCGATTACGAATCTCTCCTCACACCGGCGCAGGTGGAAGCGGAGTTGTGCCAGGCTGACGTGGTGCTGGTCGGCGATTACCATGCTCTGCCTACGTCGCAGCGCTTCGCTTCTCAGATCCTGGAACGAATGCCGAAATGCGGCCGGCCCGTGGTGCTGGGTGTGGAGATGATCTTTGCCCGCGACCAGCACATTCTCGACGAGTGGGTGCGCGGCGAGATCGACGACGAAGAACTGCGTGAGCGCATCCGCTTCGACCTGGACTGGGGATACGACTGGGAGCCCTTCCGCGAGTTACTGGTCGCGGCCCGCCAGCACACGGTGGGGGTCTATGGCCTCGACTGCATGCCGCGCGACGACCTCCGCAAGATCGCCCGGCGCGACCGCCACGCCGCCCAGAAGATCGCCGAGATCGCGCGCCGCCATCCCAACGCCATCGTGGTGGTGCTGTTCGGCGAATCGCATCTCGCGCCCAATCACATTCCCGAAGTGCTGCGCGTAGCGCTGCCCGATGCCGGCGTGCTTACCCTGCTGCAGAACATCGATCATCTCTACTGGCGCGCCGCCGGTGAGCGCCATGAGCACGTGGAAGCGGTGCGGGTGGAGAGCGATGTGCTCTGCGTGTTCAACGCCACGCCGCTGGAGAAGTACGAGAGTTATCGCCAGTGCATCGAGCGCTGGCGGGAGGAGCACGCTGCGCCCGACCTGGCGCCTACTTTCTACAACCTGGTGGACGCGCTGGCCCGCTTCCTGCACATCGACAAGTACGCCGCGCACAACGGCACCCAGCCGGTGTACCTGGTGGACCGCATGCCGGAGGTGTACAGCCGGCCCTCGGACGAGGCCATGCGCAAGCTGCTCGATCGCAAAGGCGCCGGAGAAGAGGAACTCAAGGAAATCCTTGCCCGTATCGAACGCGGCGGGTGCTGCTATGTGCCGCGCCTGGAGGCCATCTTCGTGCGCGAGTTCCAGATGGTGGGCGGAGCGGAGGAAGCCGCGCGCTTCGTGCACCATGCCTGCCGTCCGGCAACGCCCGCGCCCGACTCGGCAGCATCGGGCGAACCTGAGAATCGCGAAGAGTTGTTTTACACGCGCGTGGTCGAGCACGCGCTCGGCTATTTCGGCTCGCGCCTGCTGTATCCGGCGCGGCCGGCGGTGCGCGATCTCGACCTCGGCGTTCTTTCCGCGCAACCGCAAGAGGCCCTCGAGGAACCGGCCCTGTTCACCGGGCCGAGGTTCGCCGTCGCGACCGAGAAGCTGGGCTACATGCTGGGAAGCGAACTCTACGACGCTTACCTAGCCGGCCGCCTCTCCAAGCGCTACATCCGCTCGCTATTCTTCCGCAAGCTCAACGGTTCCACGGCCCGCAGTACCTATCTCCAGACCGTCCGCAAAGCGCGCGCCCCCAAGAAAGTGCTCTCGTAGCAAGCCTTCAGCATCCGTTCGTTCGCCTTCACACTTGCTATAATCCGCGCTGCTTATGCCGCTCGCTGCCGGGACAAAGCTCGGTCCGTACGAGATCCTGGGCGCGCTGGGCGCCGGCGGGATGGGAGAGGTATATCGCGCCCGCGATTCGCGCCTGGACCGCCAGGTCGCGGTCAAGATCCTGCCCAGTTCGTTCTCCTCCGATTCCGACCGCTTGCGGCGATTCCAGCAGGAGGCCACCGCCGCTGCCGCGCTGAACGATCCCGGCATCCTCGCCGTGTACGACGTCGGCTCGCAGGACGGCACGCCCTACGTGGTCTCGGAGTTGCTCGAGGGGGAGACGCTGCGCGACCGTCTGCGGGCAGGCGCGCTGCCGCGGCGCAAGGCTATCGAATTTGCCGTGCAGATCGCGCGCGCTCTGGCGGCCGCCCACGACAAGGGGATCATTCACCGCGACCTGAAGCCGGAGAACCTGTTCGTCACCCGCGAAGGGCGCATCAAGATTCTCGATTTCGGCTTGGCGAAGTTTGTGCGCCCGGAGGAGAGGCCCGGGTCGCACACCAGCGCGCCCACTGTAGAAACCAGCCCCGGACTGGTGATGGGCACCGTCGGATACATGTCGCCGGAGCAGGTACGCGGCCAGCCGGCCGACCCGCGCTCGGACATCTTCGCCTTCGGAGCCGTTCTCTACGAAATGCTCTCCGGCCGGCGTGCCTTCAAGGGAGAAACTCCGGCGGATGCCATGAGCGCCATCCTGAAAGAGGATCCGCCGGATATGGCAGAAACCGGGCGAGAGATCTCACCGGCGCTGGAACGCATCGTCCGTCACTGCCTGGAGAAGAACCCGGAGGAACGCTTCCACTCCGCGCATGACGTCGCGTTCGCGCTGGAAAACGTTTCGCAGACTTCGCAGGGCAGCGCTGCCATTCAGGCCGTGCCGCAACCGCTGCGAGTAGCTTGGCTGAAGCCGCTGTTGTGGTCATTGGTGGTGGTGCTGGCGGCGGTTGCCGGGTTCTTCGCCGGCCACCGCGGGCAGCCTGATTCGGCTCCGACCTTTCGCCGGCTGACCTTCGAGCGGGGGATGACCCAGTCCGCGCGGTTCGCGCCCGACGGCCACTCGGTGGTGTACGGCGCTGGTTGGGAAGGGAAGCCGGTGCGGCTTTTCTCCACGACTGCGGATTCGCCGCAGGCCCGGCCCCTGGAGTTTGAGGCCGCGTCCCTGTTGGGGATCTCCCGTTCCGGAGAAATGGCGCTGGCCGTGGGCGGAAAAGTCACCAACCACTTGATGGTCCGCGGGGCTACGTTGGCGCGCGCCCCGCTGGCCGGCGGCGCTCCCAGAGAAGTGCTGGAACAAGTGGCGTATGCCGATTGGGCGCCAGACGGCACGCAGGCCGTGGTCCACAGCGTGGGTGGCCGCAGCCGCCTGGAGTATCCCATCGGCAAAGTGCTGTACGAGACCAGCGGCTGGATCAGCCACATCCGTTTTTCTCCCGCGGGGGACCGGATCGCCTTCATGCTCCACCCCGACTGGCCGGATGACCGCGGCTTCGTGGCGCTGGTGGATCTTGCCGGCAGCGCGAAGAACATCTCCCAGGAGTGGGAGGGCGCGGATGGGCTGGCATGGTCTCCCCAAGGCGATGAGATTTGGTTCACGGCCACGCCTGCCGGGGAGCGGCGCACCCTGTTTGCCATCACGCCCTCAGGGCGCCTGCGGACCATCCTGCGCATACCGGGCAACCTCACGCTGCACGATATTGCTGCCGACGGCCGGGTCTTGCTCACCTTCGACAGTGAACGCGTCGGCATGCGCGGCGCCCGGGAAGGGTCCGCCGAACGGGAATTGACTTGGCTGGGATGGAGCGTTCCAGAAGGGCTTTCGCCGGATTGCAAATGGCTGTTGTTTTCCGAGCAGTCCGAGCCGGCGGGAGCGAATTACATGGCGGCGATGCGCACCCTGGAAGGCTCGGTCCCGGTGCGCCTGGGAGAAGGCAACACCTACGGGTTCTCGCCGGATGGAAAATGGGCCACGGCGATCCTGCCCGGCCAGGGACAGCGGGTCACGCTGTTGCCGACCGGCGTGGGGCAGCCGCGAGAGGTTCCCATCTCCGGCCTGGAGCTGATTTCCTCCGCGCGTTTCTTTCCCGACGGAAAACGCTTGATCGTAATGGGGGCGGAGCACGGTCACGCCGTGCGCAGCTACGTTGTGGATATTGCCGGCGGCAAACCCACGCCGGTTACGCCCGATGGCGCCGGCTCGATCATTTTGTCCCCTGACGGGCAGTACCTGGTGGCCCGCGACGTTGGCGGCGCCATCAGCATTTTCCCGCTGGACGGGAAAGCGGCGCGGGCCATTCCGAACACCAACGGTATGTACCCGCTGCAATGGAGCTCCGATGGACGGTTCCTGTTCGCGACCGTACTGGATGAAGTGCCGGCTCGCGTGATCCGGATCGAGGTTGTATCCGGCAAGCAGGAACTGGTGCGACGGTTGATGCCCAGCGATTCCGCCGGGGTGTACCGGCTGCTCCCCATCGAACTGAGTCCGGATGGCAAATGCTACGCGTACAGCTACGGACAGACTCTTTCCGATCTGTACGTGGTCGAAGGACTACGTTGAGTGCCTGTTTTGACGCCTGACGACATCCGGGAATTGTTCCAGCAGGTGCGCCGGGGCAAGCTCACGCCTGACGAGGCGGTCGCCCGTCTGCGCCACCTGCCATTCGAAGACCTGGATTTCGCCAAGGTGGACCACCACCGCACGCTCCGCGCCGGCTTCCCCGAGGTGGTGCTGGCCGAGGGCAAGACCGCAAAACAGGTGGCATCGATCTTCGCGCGCCTGGCTCGGCACCAGGCCAGCGTCCTGGCCACCCGAGCTACGAGAGAACAATTCGCCGCCGTGCGCCGTGTGGTTAAGAAGGCGGAATACCGCGAACTGGCGCGCGCCATCGTGCTCCAGCGCGACCACACGAAATACGGCAAGGGCAAGATCGTCGTGGTTTCGGCGGGGACAGGCGATATCCCCGTGGCCGAGGAGGCGGTGGTCACCGCCGAAGTCATGGGCAACGACGTCGAGCACTTGTACGACGTGGGTGTGGCTGGCATCCATCGGCTGCTGGCGCACCGCAAGGTGCTGTTCGATGCGCGGGTGGTGATCGTCTGCGCCGGCATGGAAGGCGCGCTGCCCAGCGTGGTGGGCGGCATGGTGAGTGTGCCGGTCATCGCCGTGCCTACCAGCGTCGGCTATGGCGCCGCATTCAAAGGTCTCGCGGCGCTGCTGGGCATGATGAACTCTTGTGCCTCCAATGTCAGCGTGGTCAACATCGATAACGGATTCGGCGCGGGCTACGTCGCCGCGCTGATCAACCGCCTGTGAAGCCGGTCGCGCTCATCCCGACGCTTGAGACCGAACGCCTGCGCTTGCGTCCCTTCACGTTCGACGACGAGGCGGCGGTGTTTGCGCTGGTCTCCGATCCCGAGATCGCGCGCTTCGTGCGCTTCGAAGCGCACCGCGACATCGCCGAAACCCGCGCCTTCCTCGAATTGGTCGAGCAGTGTTATCGCCGCGGCGCGCCGTTCGCCTGGGCCATCGTGCGGCGCGAGGACGACCGACTGATCGGCAGTTGCGGCTTCGTCAGCCAAGCCGGTGAGAAGAAGTCGGCTGAGATTGGATACTGGCTGGGCAAGCCGTATTGGGGTAAAGGCTACGCGGTGGAGGCAGCGCGGGCGCTGGTGCGCTTTGGCTTCGAGCAAATAGGCCTGGAGCGGGTGGAAGCCAAGTGCTTCATCGAGAACCGCGCCGGCCAGCGCGTTATCGAAAAGCTGGGCATGAAGTTCGAAGGAACGGATCGCAGCGAGATGATCAAGGGCGAGTATCCGGAGCTGCGGCTTTATTCGATGGCTAGACGTGAATGGTTCAGCGCGCCGATGAACCAGCCCTGCAGGGGCGGCATAAGAGAGCCCGGCACGTAAGTGCCGGGAACGCATGCAAAACAAAAACCGAGTCCCGAAGGGACGGCACGCGTTTCCATGGTGCCGTCCCTGGCGGGACTCGATTGTTCTTTAGGCCTTTTTCCCGGCACTTACGTGCCGGGCTTTCTTATGCCGCGCCTTCGGCGCTGGGTTCCCATTGGTGCGAATTCCCCGGGGTCCACTCAAGCGTTGGTTGGAAGCCTTCTTCCCGAACACGCGTGCGAATATTTTGTCCACATTCCGCAACTGGCGGCCGAGGTCGAAGGCGTTCTCAATCTTGGCGCGCGGGATGCGCGACGTGATCTCCTTGTCCTTCAACACCAGCTCGCGGAAGTTCAGGCCTTCGTTCCATGCGCGCATGGCATGATGCTGGACGAGGCGGTAGGCGTCTTCTCGCGGCATGCCGGCTTCGGCGAGATCGAGCAGGAGCTGCCCGCTGAACACCAGCCCGCCCGTGCTCTCCAGGTTCGCCATCATGCGCTCGGGATAGACGAGCTCGGCCTCGAGCAGGCCGGCCACTTTGTGCAGCATGTAATCCACCAGGATGGTCGAATCGGGCAGGATCACGCGCTCCACCGACGAGTGCGAGATGTCGCGCTCGTGCCACAGGGCGACGTTCTCGAACCCCGCCTGCGCGTTCGCGCGCACCACGCGGGCCAGTCCGCTGATCTGCTCCCAGTTGACCGGGTTGCGTTTGTGCGGCATGGCCGATGAGCCCTTCTGCTTTTCGCTGAAGAACTCTTCCGCCTCGCGGACTTCGGTGCGCTGCAGGTGGCGCATTTCGGTGGCGATGTTGTCGAGGGTGCAGGCGATTACCGATAGCGTAGCCAGGTAGTAGGCGTGCCGGTCGCGCTGGATCACCTGCGAACTCACCGGTGCCGCCGCCAGTCCCAGGCGTTCGCAGATCTTCTCTTCCAGCTCCGGATCGAGGTGCGCGGCGCTGCCCACCGCGCCCGAGAGCTTGCCGACGCGCATCTCTTCCGCGGCGCGCTCGAAGCGCTCCAGGCCGCGCTCGGCCTCCGAGTACCAGTTGGCCAGCTTCAGCCCGAAGGTGATGGGCTCGGCGTGGACGCCGTGCGTGCGCCCGATCATGGGGGTGTGCTGGAACTCGTGTGCACGGCGGTCGAGCACGGTTCGCAAGCGCTCTAGGCCTTCACGGATCAGGGCGGAAGCCGCCTGCACCTGCAGCGCCTGCGCGGTATCCACCACGTCGTTGGAAGTCAGGCCGAAGTGCAGCCAGCGCGATTCCGGGCCGACTTTTTCCGCCACCGCGGTGGTGAAGGCGACCACGTCGTGCTTCACCTCAGCCTCGAGCTGGGCGATGCGCTCGAGGTCGAAATCCCCTTTGCGGCGGATGGCTGCGGCAGCCTTCTTCGGTACCAGTCCGGCTTCGGCGAGAGTTTCGGTGGCGGCGATCTCCACCCGCAGCCAGGTGCGGAACTTGTTCTCGTCGCTCCAGATGCGGCCCATCTCCGGCCGTGTGTATCGCTTGATCAAAGCTCTGCCTCCGCCCTCACCCCAGCAAACCAAAACCGGGTTTGCCGGGGACCCCGCCCGGACGCCGTCGTAAGCCTTAGGGGAACCTACGATTCTAAATGCTGGGAAAGGGCGGACAAAAAAACAATCCGCAGGATTGCATTCCGGTGGTCAATGGGTAGAATTTACGCCGTGCCGAAGCCAGCCCCCAGTGCGGACTATCAAGCCCTGGCCGAATTCCGCTACCAGATCCGGAAGTTCCTGACCTTCAGCCAAGAGGTGGCCCGTGCCGCCGGCATCGACCCGCAACAGCACCAGTTGCTGCTGGCCATCCGCGGCCTTCCCGAGGGGATCAAGCCCAGCATCCGCGCGGTGGCGGAGCGGCTGCAGATCCGCCACCACAGCGCGGTGGAACTGATCGACCGTTCCGTCGCCCACGGGCTGGTGCAGCGCGAGCGCGACGGCATCGATCGCCGGCAGGTGACCATCCACCTGACCCCCAAGGGAGAACGTTTGCTGAGCGAGCTCTCCCTGCACCATCGCGACGAACTGCGCACCGCCGGACGGGAGCTGGCGCGCGTGCTGCGCTCCATCATCGCCGGCAGCGACGGTTCCCTGCGGCGCGGCGCGAGAACTCCGCGGGGGCGAGGCTGAACGAGTACCGCGCACGGCGAAGCCATGACCTCCCAAGAGTTGAACCTGCGTGATTATTCTTAGCCGCTGGATTCCGGAGTGCGTGAACTGGAGGCGATGTCATGAAGTATTTGCGTTCGTTTGACGGACCCGATGGGGATTGTCATTTCGAGGACTTGCAGACGGAGATGGCTCCGGCTGAATTCATTCCGGGGCTCCCTACGATGGACCTGTCGCCAACGATGCCGTCTACAGCCGTGGTATTCGCTCAGCTTCCGGCGGGTTGGGACGGCATGCCTCACCCCTCGCCGCGACGCCAATTCGTTTTCACCCTCGTCGGGGAAGCGGAAGTGACTTCAAGCGATGGCGACATGCGACGCATGAAGCCAGGTGCCTTATGGCTGGTGGAGGATACGAAAGGTAAGGGCCATCGGACTCGTGTCACGGATGCTGGGGGATGGTTGATCGCGTTGGTATGGCTCGATTAGGAGGCGGTCGGTTCTTTACCGATTGCGGTAATGAGCCCGGGGATGCGAATCCGTGAGCTACTCAGCCGGTTGCGCTCGGCGCTGGTCTACTGGCCGCTGACCATCCTCTTTACCCTGCTGGTAGAGCCGGTCTCGCTGGCGGCGGCGCTCCTCGACAAGAGCGGTCGGGCGCAGCACCGCATGGTGGCGTTCTGGTCGGGGGTGCTGCTGCGGCTCTACGGCATGCCGGTAACGGTGACCGGCCTGGAACGGCTGGACCTCAGCCGCCCGCGCATCTACGCCGCCAACCATCTTTCCGCGCTCGACATCCCCGTGCTCTACCGCTATCTGCCATTCCAGTTCCGCATCATCGCGCACCGGCTGGTGTTCCGGGTGCCGTTGGTGGGATGGCACCTGAGCGCTGCCGGGCAGCTCATGATCGATCCGGAGAGTGTCGCCCTCTCGCGCCGCGCGCTGCGGGAGGCGGTGCGGACATTGCGGCGGGGTTTGCCGCTGGTGGTCTTTCCCGAAGGCGAGCGCTCGCCTACCGGAGAGATGCAGCCGTTCCGCCGCGGCACGTTCTATGTGGCTATCGAAGCGCAGGCGGACGTAGTGCCGGTGGCGATTCTGGGCACGTACCAGGCTTTTCCCAGAGGTTCGGCGCACCTGCGTCCCGGGCCCTTGCAGTTGATTATCGGCGACGCCATTCCCGTTGGCGGATACACGAAGCGTGATTTGGATGCGTTGGCGGAGCGCACGCAGCGAGCCGTGGTTGAGCTGTGCCGCGCACCCATCCCCACGTGAGCCTTGCGCAAAGAAAAACCCGCCGGCTTTCGCCGCTGAATGCTGAGTGCTGACGGGCTAACTGTACAGCAGCACGCCCTCGTGCTGTTCGGCGCCTTCCCCGACCTGGCGGTAGAACAGCCGACCGTTCTCGAGATAGACCTCGAGGAACGCGGGGCGAGTGGTGATCGAGCCCTGGATGAGCGCTTCCGAGAACGGATCCTCGATGTACTTCTGCAGGGCGCGGCGCAGTGGACGCGCGCCATAGCTGCGGTCGCTGACCGTCTTGTCAAGGATCCACTTGCGCGCTTCCTCCGTCACCGTGACCGTGATGTGGCGCTGCGCCAGGTTCTGGTTGAGCTGGGTGACCATCAGCTCCACGATCTGAATGAGGTCCTGCTCCGTCAGCGCGTTGAACAGGATGACTTCATCGAGGCGGTTCAGGAACTCGGGGTTGAAGGTGCGCTTCACCTCGTTCTTCACCATGTCCTCGACCTTGTCGGAGATGGCCTCTTCCCTGTCGCTCTGGAAGCCCAGGCCGGTGCGCTTCATCAGGTGGCGCGCGCCGATGTTCGAGGTCATCACCAGGATGGTGTTCTTGAAGTCCACGGTGTTGCCCAGCCCGTCGGTGAGCTGGCCGTCTTCGAACACCTGCAGCAGGATGTTGAACACGTCCGGATGCGCCTTCTCGATCTCATCCAGCAGCACCACCGAATAGGGCGCGCGCTTGACGCGCTCGGTGAGCTGGCCGCCCTCCTCGTATCCCACGTAGCCCGGGGGTGAGCCGATCAGCTTCGACACCGAATGCTTCTCCATGAATTCGGACATATCGAAGCGGATCAGCGACTTCTCGCTGCCGAACAGGAAATGCGCCAGGGTGCGCGCGACTTCCGTCTTGCCCACGCCCGTAGGGCCGAGGAACAGGAACGAGCCCACCGGCCGGTTGGGGTTCTTGAGGCCGGCGCGGGAGCGGCGGATGGCGCGGGCCAGGGCGGTGATCGCCCGGTCCTGCGAAATCACGCGCTTGTGCAGCTCTTCCTCGATGCGCAGCAGCTTCTGCGATTCTTCTTCCTTGATCGAG
>Ga0310038_10004063_pt1 | contig 10465 bp, 10 predicted proteins | sample Sb_taG_6_FD_200461 | JGI IMG/M metagenome (GOLD analysis project Ga0310038, IMG submission 200461) | Peat soil microbial communities from Weissenstadt, Germany - Sb_50d_4_PS metaG (v2) (version 2) | ecosystem: Environmental > Terrestrial > Soil > Wetlands > Peat | place: Germany: Weissenstadt... | reverse complement strand
CTTCCAGAACATCCAGAAGAACGAGGAATCGTCGTTCCTGCCCGGCTCCTCGGAGTCCGTGAAGGAGCTGACCCTGGCCAAGCGCTTTCCCTCCGGCGAGCGTTTCACCGCGGTGACGGTCGTCCGCCGCGACGGCGGCCTCTCGGCCCGAGATCTGGCCGCGACCGACGCGGTTCGCGCCTCGCTGGCTGCCGCTCCTCCGGTCACCGGCTCCCGCGCCGTGCTCTTCCGGGTCTCGCCCGACCGCACCACGGCGCTGCTGATCGTCAACCTGAACCCGCGCGGCGAGGAGACGCTCCTCAAGTCCTCGGTGGGGCAGGTCGAGAGCCGGGTGGCGCCCCTGCGCTCACGCGGCCTGACCGTCAAGGTCTCCGGACCGGCCGGGTTCTCCCGGGACGCGGTCAACGTATTTGCCTCGATCAACGGCACTCTGCTGCTGGCCACAGCCGGGCTGGTGTTCGTGCTGCTGATCATCATCTACCGCTCGCCCATCTTCTGGTTCATCCCGCTGTTCAGCGTGCTGATGGCGGAGGCCTTCTCCCGTTTCTGCGGGTGGGCGATCGCCGAGGCGGGGGTCACCGTCAACGGCCAGAGCGCCGGCGTCCTGCCCGTGCTCGTGTTCGGAGCTGGCACCGATTACGCGCTGCTGCTCGTCGCGCGCTACCGCGAGGAGCTGCGCCGCCACGAGTCACCGGTGCAGGCGATGCGCCAGGCGCTGCGCCGCGCCGGACCGGCCGTGGTGGCGTCAGGCTCGACGGTGATCGTCGCGCTGCTCTGCCTGTCGCTGGCCGAGGTCAACGGCACCAGTGGACTCGGGCCGATCGGCGCCATGGGCGTGGCGCTCGCCATGCTCGCGATGCTCACCCTGCTCCCGGCCGGGCTGGTCATCGGCGGCCGGCGCGCCTTCTGGCCCTTCATCCCGCGCCTCGGCTCCGAGGGCGCCGACGAGACGCACGGATTCTGGCGGCGAGTCGGGGAACGCGTCGCCGCCCGCCCCCTCCGCGTATGGGTTACCACCGCTGTGCTGCTCGGCGTGGGCTGCCTCGGGGTGGCGAGCTTCTCCAGCGGCCTGACCAACACGCAGGACTTCCGCGGCGCTGTCGAGTCCGTCCAGGGCCAGCAGCTGATCGCCAAGGCCTTCCCGGCCGGGTCCAACGCACCCACCGACGTCGTTGTCCGCGACCTCGCAGCGCTGCCGGCCGTGGAGCGGGCAATCCGTGCTGTGCCGGGCGTGGCCGCCGTCGGCGCCGTCGAGCTCGGGAGACCCGGAGCGAGATTCTCGGTGATCCTCAGGCCGGATCCGTACTCAACCGAGGCGGAGAACCTGATCCCGCGCTTGCGCGCCGCCGCGCACGCCGCCAGCCCCACGGCGCTGGTGGGCGGGCCGACGGCACAGCAGAAGGACTTCGACGTCGCCGCGGCCCACGACAATCGGCTGATCGTCCCGATCGTGCTGCTCGTCGTGTTCCTGATCCTCGTCCTGCTCCTGCGCGCGGTCACGCTGCCGCTGCTCCTGATCGCCACCGTGATCCTTTCCTTCGGCGCTGCCCTGGGCATCTCCGCCGTGATCTTCACGCACGTCTTCGGCTATCCGGGCGAGACCTCGACGCTGCCGCTCCTTGCCTTCATCTTCCTGGTCGCACTCGGGGTCGACTACAACATATTCCTGATGGCGCGGACCCGGGAGGAAACGCTCCGCCACGGCCCTCGCCGCGGGATGCTGCGCGGCCTGGCCGTGACCGGCGGCGTCATCACCTCCGCCGGCATCGTCCTGGCCGGAACCTTCACGATGCTGGCCACGCTACCGCTCAAGACGCTGACCGAGCTCGGGTTCACGATCGCCTTCGGCGTCCTGCTCGACACGTTCGTCGTGCGCTCGGTGCTCGTACCGGCGCTCGTGTTCGACCTCGGCGCGCGCGTGTGGTGGCCGAGCGCGCTGGCCCACCGCAGACAGACTCCACATCCAGCCGACGCCGAGATCGCGGTAGAGCCGGTGCCGAGATCCCAGACGTTGTGACGTAGCCGTGGAGAACGTGTGGGATTACCCGCGGCCGCCGGCTGTCGAGCCCTGTCTGCGCCACGTCCGAGTCGACCTCGCCGGACAAATCCTCGCCGACTCCGGCCATGCCCTGCGCGTACTCGAGACGAGCCACCCGCCGACGATCTACCTCCCGCGGGATGACGTGCGGGTCGATCTCCTGGTGCCCAGCCGACGGCGCTCCACTCGCTGCGAGTTCAAGGGCGCGGCCCGCTACCTCGACGCCCTCATCGGCAATCGGCGCTGCGAGGCGGTGGCCTGGACCTACCCCGAACCCTCCCTCGCCTACGAGGCGCTCAAAGACCACTTCGCCTTTTACCCCGGCCGGATCGACGCGGCCTGGCTCGACGACGAGCGCGTCCTCGCGCAGGAGGGCGACTTCTACGGGGGATGGATCAGCACTGAGCTCATCGGCCCATTCAAAGGAGCGCCGGGCACATTGCGCTGGTGAGCCGACCCCGAGCAGTGGCCAGCTTGAACACACGATCCTATGCCTGAGCCCTGACTTCGCCGACTTCGACGCTGTCTATTCTCGCTGCGTCGCTGCCGGCGACTTGGGTCGCAAGGGCTTGGAGCGAGGCTGAGTCCTCGGTGTCGAATATGAGGATCGAGATGCCTTGGTCTTGTCCCAGAAGGATCCAGTAGCCGGCAACGAACCCTGGGGCGCCCGAGACAACCGGCACGAGTTCGGTGAGCGTAGTCGGCAGGGCGTCTCGGTCGGTGATCGTGGCCTTGATGACGACGGCGTGCATGGCGGTTCCTTTCTCGTGACGCTCGCGCTCCGGGCTGACGATCACCGCCTCCTGAAGTGGCGGATTAGCGAGCACGGATGCCTTTTTCGTGTTGTTGTGCGGACGGAGCGCGCTGAGGGAGCTCAGCGCGCTCGACCGTTCGTCCTCTTCGGTACCGGCTAGCTCTTCGCGGCAGTTTCCGTCTGCTTCAGCGCGTCGGTCACCTCTTTGGTCAGCTCGTCGGTGGCGACGTTCAGATCGTGCTTGAAGGTCTTGGCGGACCGGATGAGCGCTCTTTCGACCCCCTGCGCGATCGTCGGTTCGCCGACCACGACCAGCGCGGCTTGGCCTGCGTCGAGAGCCTCCGCCGCCTCATGGAGCTCCTTGCGCGGCAGAGTGCCCGATCCGAACCACTCCGGGATCACGCGGTAGTACGGATGATCCACGCGCTTGACGATGTGGGGCTTGCCATCCTCCTTATCGATGACCGCCGCGTCGAACCTGCCGACCATGTGATCCTTGTGCAACTGCTCGAACGCCTCAAGATCGAACTTGGCGTCCTCGAGATCCGTGTAGACCGCGGTGTAGAGCACCGAGTTATCAGCCATTGATCCTCCTAGGACCGAGGTGTGGAATCTCGGCGGAGGATGAGGTCGCTCGGGATGAGCCGTCATCACGCAATTTGAGTGATTGCGGAGCTGTCGGGTCTAACGCGCGCTGCCTGCTGCTCGGCAAGTATCGGACCGGTGGCCAACGGGTGGGCGTCTGCGGTCGCGCTGGCAATGTGACGGCGCGGCGCCGGCAAAAACGCGGGACCGGCGGGTGTCGTCGGATCGAGGAGCCACGGCCGGCGGCCAATAACCCATGACCGCGGCGCTCTTGGGGATCATGTAAGGGATCGCCTTATGAGGCCTACCAGGGAGTTCCACGGCGAAGCAGCCGAGGTCGCGGCGGCACCGCAAGAGGTCTGCCTGAGCCTGGTCGCCGCGGTCGACCGCTACCCGGACTGGTGCGCTGAAGTCATCCGAGAAGTGGAGGTCCTCGACCGTGGCGTCGACGGTCACCCGATCCGCGTGCGGATGACGATGCACATCGCCCGGGGCGGGTTCGTCAGGGAGTTCAATCTGTTTCTCGCGATCGTCGTCGAGCCTCCCGGGAGCGTGAGGCTGACCAGGGTGACGGACCATCCGACCAATCAGGAGTTCAACGCCACCTGGGCGCTGCGGCCGGCCGCGAGCACACGCATCGCGCTCGAACTCGACGCGAAGCTCCGAGTGCCCTGGTACATCCGTGGCGGCGGGATCGGTGACGCGTTCGCGGAAGCCTTCGTCGGCGCTGCGTGCCGGAGGCTCGCGACCCCATCGCCGTAGGCCACCGGCCGCGTGCCTGCTTGGCCGGGCTGGAGCAGTCCACCCTCAGGTCAGGGTGGCGCGGGCGCGTGCCATGCCGTCAGCGCTGTCTCGCCTTCTTCGCGACGCCGTGGAGGCCCGCGATGATCTGACGGATCAACTGAGCGACCATCCCCGGAGTGATCACCATCGGGGCCTCTTGCCCGGCCGCTCGTCGATCGCTCTCACGGTTCATTCTCATGGGACGACATCGCAGCAGACACTTCTCTTCCGGCGGTCACGACCTCGCCGGCAGCGGGCGCCGCGCGACCTCGGCCGCTTCATCGACGGGAAGACCGACGAGCCGGAGCACACCTTCGGCGTGGTGGATGTCGGCGTCCTTCGGGGCCTGCCCGTCGAGCACGGCTCGCATCACGGCAAGCAGTGCACCGCCGGTGGCGTGCAGCGCGATCCGTTCGTGCGGCACGCTGAGGCGGCCAGACCTGACGCCGGCCCGCAGGTCGCGACGGGCGTAGGGGCCGAGGGCGGCGTGCAGGACGTTGTGGGATACGTCGAGCCGGACGAGCAGCCAACCCCAGTCTGGGTCGTTACGGGCGCGACGGACGAAGGTGCGGTGAGCGGCGGAGATGATCTCGGCGGGATCGTCGAGATGAGCCGTGAGCGCGTCGATTTCCGCGCCCTGGGCAGCGACGATGTCGGCGAGGACCGCCTCGATGAGCGCCTCCTTGCTCGGGAAGTGGTTGTAGAACGAGCCGAAGCCGACGTCGGCCTCGTCCGTGATCTCCTGGATGCGCGTGCTGTCGACCCCCTGACGGGCGAACAGGGCTCTGGCGGCGTCGAGGAGCTTCGCTCGTGTCGTCTCGCGTCGGCGCGCCTGCCGATTTGGGGCTGCGGTCATGACTGGTCGCGCATGGTCGCCGCGGGCAACTCCGGGATTGCTAAGGCGCCGGCCACCGCCCGGTAGACCTTCCGGTTGAAGATCAACCCGACATGGCTGCCGGTCACCTCGACACACTCCGCGTGCGGGATCACCTGGCATTGCCAGTGAACCACTCCGTCGCCCTTGGAATAGATGCTGGTCAGCCGCACACAATCAAAGGGGAAGAGCCGCGCGTAATCATGGCTGAACCGACATCCGCAGTGAGCGGAGAGGCACGTGTCTCGCCGCGCCTGTCCGCTGGCATGGACGGCGCGCCGGGCGACGCTGACCGCGAACAGGGTGGGCGTGCTGGCGCCGAACATGCCCTGGAGGTCGGCTCCCATCGAGATGGCGTGAGACACCCGATCGGGTCGGCGGGCGGCGAGCGCGCGGGCGAAGTGGCCACCGCGGCTGTGCCCGATCAGCGCGACGCGACGCCCGTATGAGCCCCAGAGCTCCTCCACCGTGCGCTCGACGCGGTCAAGCGCACGATCGGAGCAGTCGGTGTTGGTGACAAAGCCGGCAAACCGGGGCCGATAGCCGAGCCGGCGCAACCACGCCGCGATGACGCCGAGGGTCTGATCGCCGGCCAGGAAGCCCGGCATCAACACGACCGGCCGGCCGTCGCCGTGCGGGACGCCCACCCCGCGCCACACCGGGTCGGCGAGCAGGCGCCCCAGCTCGAGGCACCATCGGGTTTCGGCCAACGGCCGGCCCCACCACCGGTCGCGGACCGGATCGGCGCCGAAGACGAACCGTTCACGGTCCGCGTCGCAGGGGTCGGCGCCCTCGGGCGGCAGTGGCTCGGCCGAGCGGTCAGCTGGCACGTACGTAGTTGCCGGGGGCCTTGGCCCGCGCCTTGTGCTTCCGGCTCCCCAGCGTCTTCGGCGCGGGAGCCAGCTCGCCGGCCCGGTCGTTCAGCCAGTCGCGATAGTCCGGCCACCAGCTCCCGGGCCTGACGTCGGCCGCCTGCATCCAGGTGCCGGCCTCCGTCTCGGGGTCGGCGGTGACACGGTAGGTGGCCCGGCTCTCGGCGCTGGGCGGGTTGACGAGCGCCTGGATGTGTCCGCTGGTCGACAGCACGAACCGCCCCGAGCCACCGAGCAGCTGGGCGCTTTGGTACGCGTTTTCCCATGGCACGATGTGATCGGTCAGCCCTGCAATCGTGTAGCTGTCCCGGGTGATCGACCCGAGATCGATCGGCGTGCCGAGCACCTCGACCTCACCCGGGAGGGTGAGGGCGTTGCCGAGACCGATGCGGACGAAATCGCGGTGCAGCCCGGCGGCCAGTCTCACTGTGTCCTGATTCCAGTACAGGATGTCGAACGCGGGCGGATCCTTACCGAGCAGGTAGTTGTTGACGAAGTAGTTCCAGATGAGGTCATTGGGTCGCAGCCACGCGAAGACACCCTCGAGCGCACGCCCGTCTACGTACCCCTTGCGCGCCGACTCGGCAACCGCCGCAGCGGCGGCCTCGCGGCTGGCGAACGCTCCGGCGGTACCCATCCGCGCCTGGTCGAGGGCGCAAACCATCAGAGTCAACGCGCCGATCTTGTCCTGCTCGCCGATCGCGGCGAGGTGGCCGAGAGCGCAGGCGGTGATGATGCCGCCCGAGCATGCCGCGTTCACGTTCACCGCGAGTTGCGCGGTGATCTCGGCCACGGCGTCTCGCGCCTCGAGCACCGCCTGCGCGTAGGTGTCAAGGTCGAAGTGCCCCTGGGCGGCGTCGGGGTTCCGCCAGGAGATCGTGAATACCTGCTGCTGCTGGCCGAGCAGCCACTCGACCATGCTCCGCCCGGGCGAGATATCGAGGACGTAGAACTTGTTGATCGTCGGGGGGACGAACAAAAGCGGCACCTCATAGACCCGGTCGGTGACCGGCCGGTACTGGATCAGCTCGAACACATCGGTCCTGAGCACCACCGACCCCGGCGTGACCGCAAGATTCTCCCCCACCTCGAACTTGCTCACGTCGACACTGGCCGGCAGGTGCGGTGAGTGCGTCACGTCATGCAGAAGACGACGGCTGCCCCGCGCGAGATTCGTCCCGCCTTCGTCGATGCATTCCTTGAGCACCGCCGGATTGGACCACGGGAAGTTCGTCGGCGCGAGCGCGTCGAACACGTTGCCGGCCGCAAACCGCGCCTGGCGCTCGGTCCGCCAATCGAGCTCCGCATCGGCTATCAGGCGGTCGACCGTCTCACCGGTGGCGAGGTAGGCCTGCATCAGACGATGAAACAGCCAGTTGTCCTGCCATGCCCGATCGCCGAACCGGCGATCGCCCTTGGCCGGGCGAACCCCGGAGCGGCCGGCCGCCACGCGCCCCAGCTCCACGCCCAGGGCGGTGGCGTCTCGAGCCGTACGGCGAGGATGGCGCGTCAGGCCCGCGACGGTGCGCGCGGCGGCCCGCGGCTTGAGGAAGCGCCCGACCCCACCGTCTTCGACCACGGCATCGGTGAGCATCACGTCGAGCCCCGATTGGGCGGCGAGCCGAAGGCCCGGGTCACGGTGCGGGTCTTGCGGCATCGGCTTTGAGCTGGCGGCCATGCTGGTCACGCTCCGGCTGGCGAATCGGCGGCGCTAACCAGCCGGCCGCGGACGGTGAGCTCGCAGGGGGTGCGGATCATGCCGAGGGCGCCGTGGCTCATGCCGAGCTCGAACTGATCGGCGGACGCGGTGGCCTCAACTTCGAGCTCACCGTCAACCGGTCGCAGCCTGGCGTCCACGTCAAGCGGGACACTCGTTCCCGCCGCGTAGAGCCGGCCCCTGACCGTCAGTCGCTCGCCGTCGAGCGTGGCGCTGTCGGAGACGAAGCGGACCTGTGGATGGTTTTCGACGTCGAAGAAGTCGCTCGAGCGCAGGTGCTTGTCGCGCATGTTGTTGTTCGTGTTGAGACTCGCTGCCTCGATTGTTAGTTCGATCGCCGGCTCCTGTCGCAGATCGAGCGTGCCGTCGTAGCGTTCGAAGCGACCTTTCACGGTCATCATCCCCCAGAACGTGGGGGTGCGGAATTCGACCTGCGAACGCGTCGGGTCGATTCGCCAGTGTGTTTTCTCGATGCTTTGTAGACCGGTTGGCTGGGGGGCGGTGGTGCTCATCGGTGTCTCCTTGAAATAGTCAGTTTCCATGTCCAGGCGTATTGCGAAAGCGCGTCGCCGACCATGTCGTCGTGATCCGAGCGCGGGACGTGGATCTCGAGCGAGCCATCGACCAGGACGGCCTGCACCTGATCGCTCAGCCCTGTCTCGGCGACGGCGGCACGCGCCGCCTGCTCCGCCGCGCGGCGGCGCAGCTCCGGCTTGTACGGCTTGCCCACCGCAGTCAGCGGGATCTCGTCGATGATCTCGACGTGCCTGGGCGCCGCGGCGCGCTCGGGCGCGTGATCGGCGGCCCAAGCTTCGAGCTCGTCGGGCGTGACTCGACTCCCTGCGATCAGCGTGACGAACGCCACCGGCACCTCGCCAGCGTGCGGATCAGGACGGCCCACGGCGGCCACCGCGGTGACCTCCGGGTGCTCCATGAGCGCGTCCTCGATGGTGGCCGGATCGATGTTGTGGCCGCCGCGGATGATCAGGTCCTTGGCGCGGCCGGCGAGCCGGATGAACCCGTCCGCGTCGACCGAGGCCAGGTCGCCGGTATCCAGCCAGCCCTCCTTGAGCTTCCCGTCGCCGCGCAGCTCCGTTCCGGAGTCGGTCCGGACCAGGTACCCCGCGAAGATGTTGGGACCACGTAGCACGAGCGTCCCGATTTCGCCCTCGGGCAGGAACGTCCACTCGCCGGTGGCTTCGTCAATCGCCACGGCGCATGCCTCCTGGTACGGCAGACGCTGCCCGACGGTCCCGGGGCGACCGGCACCGGGCCAGCTGAGCGCGCTCGCGCAGGTGCCCTCGGTGAGCCCGTAGCCTTCGCACAGCGCCACGCCGGTACGGGCCTCGAAACCCGCCGCCACGGCGGGCGGGAGCGGCGCCGCACCAACGATCGGCATCTTCAGGCTCGAGATATCGGCATCGGCCGGAACCTGGGCGAGAACGGCGTAGATCGTCGGCACGCCCGACATCGCCGAGATCCGGTAGTGCTCCACGATCTTCCAGAAGTTCTGAAATAGCGGCACGTCCCGGTAGCCGAGCGGGCCGGCCCACACGACACCCTGTCCCTTCAGCAGCGGCCCCAGCACGGTCACGACCAGCGCGTTGGTGTGGAAGAGCGGCAGCGCCGCGAAGATGACGCTGTCCTGGTCAAGGGCGTTGCTTGCCCGCGTCATCCACGCGTTGGACACCTCATTCTCATGCGTGCGTGCGGCCAGCTTCGGCGTGCCCGTCGTGCCGCCGGTGTGCAGGTAGCTCGCGACATCGCCCGCGGCGGGCGGCGGTGCCGGGAGGGCCGCGGCATCAGCGCGGACCATCTTGTCGGCGAGGTATGCGACCACCGTGTCGCCGAGCGGCTCGAGCGGGGGTGCTTGCACCGGCGCGGCCGTGGGACGCAGCGCGAGCAGCGCTCGGGCGCCCGTCTGCGCTGCGATCGCCCGCGCGCGGGCCCACACCTCCGGGTCGAGTTCAGGTCCCGAGGCCACGATCAGCTGCGCGCCCGAGCGCCGCACCAGCTCGGTAGCGTGCTCCACCGTCAGGCCGGGGTTTATCGGGGCGTAGATCCCGATCGCCTCGGCGGCCAGCAGCAACGGCAGCATCTCGGCGCAGTTGACTGAGATCACCGCCACCGCGTCACCACGGCTCACTCCCAGCTCAGCCAGCACAGCTGCCGCTCGGTGCACGTCCCCCGCCAGCTCCGCGAATGTCCGTACGAACGGCGTGTGAAATGACTCGGCGTTGGGCAGCACGGACACGGCTGGGCGGTCGGGCCACAGCTCGGCTGCCCTGCGCACGAGCTCGTACGTGCTGGCCGGCAGGCCACGTTCGCTCAGCGGGACGCGCTCGACCGCCGCGAGGTCAGATGGCTCCTGAAAGGAGGGCCACAGCAGCTCGTTCTCTGTCGTCAACGCGCCCATGCCACTTCGACCTCCGTCTCCGGGGCGAGGTACTCCTCGGGCTCCTCGACCACGGTGTTGCGCAGCTCGCCGATCCCGTCGATTTCGACGCGTACGACGTCGCCGACCTTGAGCAGCCCCTCCGGGAATGGCTGGCGCACGGCACCGATCCCGGCCGGCGTGCCGGTGGCGATGACGTCGCCTGGCTCGAGTGTGAACGCCGCGGACAGGTGCGCGATCTGCTGGAAGCAGTTGTAGATCATGTCGCGCGTGTTGCCGTCCTGGCGCAGCTCGTCGTTGACGTACGTGCGGATCGGGAGATCGTGCGGATCGCCGAGCTCGTCGGGGGTGACCAGCCAAGGTCCGAGCGGCCCATGGGTGTCGAACGACTTGCCCATCGTCGTCGTCGGAGTGCGTATCTGCCAGTCGCGGACCGACACGTCGTCG